>Ga0222712_10000306_pt1 | contig 68219 bp, 70 predicted proteins | sample C33_657DmetaG_FD_165043 | JGI IMG/M metagenome (GOLD analysis project Ga0222712, IMG submission 165043) | Estuarine water microbial communities from San Francisco Bay, California, United States - C33_657D | ecosystem: Environmental > Aquatic > Marine > Unclassified | place: USA: California... | reverse complement strand
TACAATGTTAAATTTGCTGACGGCCAAGTTCGCAAAATTCAAACAGAAGCCGTTAAAGTTAAAAAAGCTAAGATGCACGAGCATGCTACACCCGAAGGTGATACAATTGAAGAAAAGCAATTACATCCTAACCAACAAGTATTAGATGTGGTTGATGATGAAAAGATTGATGGAAAAGATTTTGCAAAGCTTCGTGCTGGCAAAAAAGCAAAAACAGTTAAAGAGGAAGAAGAAATTGAAGAAGGCATGCCCGGTGATGTAGGTCATGCTGGTAAAGTAACAATGAATCAGATTGCAAGGAGTAGTGCTTCTCCTACAGTTAAAAAAGCAATCGCAAAGCATGCACCTGATATTAAAACTTATGGCGATAGAGCAGCTGCAATGAAAGCTGCAGGAATCAAAGATGATCGTGGTCCTCGCGGCACAATCAACGCCTCTTTTGAACAAGTTACAGAATTATCAATTGGTACATTAACCAAAGTAAAACATGCTGCAGTACGTGATGCTAATGATGCTACTCGCGATGGAGATGATGCAAAAGCAGATAAGCGATATAACCTTGCTGGCAAAGCAAGCAATAAAGCTGAAATGAAATATAGAGCAGCAGGATTGAAACCATCTGGCCAACATTCTATGGATGAAGGCATTTCAGAAACTATTGTTAAGCATAACGACTTTACAATTGAAATTACTGATAACCCTACATTTGGCGACTTCTTAAGAGCTGTTCAATCAATTGTTAGAACAGATGAAGAATCAATGCAAAAAGAAATCGTTGCAATTGCAGAACAAGCATTTGCAGAGAATTATGAAGAAGTTATTATTGAAGCATTCACTAGAATGGAACTTGAAGATAAAATTGATGCACACCGCAAGGCGGGCAACACAGTATCGAATGATAAATTTAGTACTAAAAACGGACAACCTTATGCTGAGTATGTTGTGACTGATCAAGAAGGTGGACGTAAAAAATATATTCACCATGGAACGGCGCGCCGCGTGGAATCCATGCCAAGCGTAACCGTAAAAAAATAAAGAGTAATAAGCAATTTGATTTGCTATTATAAATAATAAAAATAGGGAGACAAAAATGTCAGCATGGGGAAAAATAGATAGAAGAGAAGTATCTGCTACAGCAAGAGCAAACAATGGTAGCAGCACCGTTGTTACTAGCGCACAAGTAGTTACTGCTGCAAACGGATTCCAAGAAGGTTATTCGTTAGTAATCGCAAACGTGGACTATAGAATTCAAACTATAGTTTCATCTAATACAATCACATTGGATGCAGCATTTATTGGTGCAAACGTTGGTGCAGCTAATATTGCAATTCAAGAAGATCCAAAGTGGATTCGCACAACAGGTTGGGGCGCAAATGCTTCAATTGGCAAAGGCGCAAATACAGTTAACAAAGGTACTGTATATGGTGTTGACCGTGTTGAAGCAAATGTTCCAGGCAATAAAGCTAATGGTATCGTAGGCCCAGGTTGGTTGTATTACAAAACATATACTAACACACAAGGCGCAACACGTCACAAAGCTGAGTTGTTAGTAGCAATGTCTAAAAACTTCAATGCTAATGCAACAGGCACATTACAGGGTGATGCGAACGACGATTCGATAATACAACAGTCTTAAAATGTTAATTTGGTTATGATGTACAATTAATTAATAACCTTTTGGTGTTTTAATGGCAGATTTAAAAATATCGCAGTTAGTTAAGGCTAATGTAGTAAACAAGGATGATTTATTATATCTAGTACAAAACGATACTAGTTTGAATGTGGATGCAGGCACATTGTTTGCATCCATCTCAGATCCTACATTAGCCGGTAATATTATTCTGGGCGGCAACGTCCAGGTATTGAATACCACTGGCACAGTCAGCATAACAACTACTCGTACAGATTTGTATGGTGGTGTTTCTGCGGACGCTAATGCTATTGCTAACGGGTCAGTTCTACCTGCGACTATTTACTTATTTACTACAGGTGTATCTGCATCTGGACGCGGCTTAACTTTTGCTAATGGCACACCCATTACAAAGACAATCTATGTTAGATATAAAAATGATAAAATATATCTATCAGGCGCCTCAGGTGCAACTTATTCATACCCTCCTGAAGATTGGGTTGGCCCATTAGGATTGAGACCATTCCCAACTAGCTTATCCTTAATTAAAGGTGCTACTTACATATTTGATGTAAGTGATGCTACAAATACAGGCAATATATTTGGACTGTCTACATCTATAGATGGTACAAACACATTAGGTGTTAATTATACTTCAAATGTTACCATTAACGGAACTCCTGGTACTGCAGGTGCGAACATTATATTCAATGTTCCAGATGTACCCACAGATACGGGTGGGCGCGTATATTTAGATTTGCCTAGAGGCGCTGACGGCCAATTAAAAGTTATTAACTTGGTTCAGACTCAAGGTGGTAGATTCGTTTTATCGAGCAATTTACAAAACAATCTTGCAATTGAACTGAAAAAATCTGGTGATTCTGCATTCTTGATGTATTCAAGTAACGGCTGGATTCTAGTTGGTTCTAATCCAGGATTGGTTACAACATTTTCTGGCACATCTGATGATGTAGCAGAAGGTAGTAAATTATATTTCACAAATGCAAGAGCAAGAGCAGCAATAACTGCTGGCGATACATCTATCATTTATGATACTGCAAACGGAACGATCAAAGCAAATGCAACATCACTTGCTGCTTTAATAGGTACAGTTGGTTTTACAGGTAACACGAATGCGGTTAATGAAGGTTCGTTAAATTTATATTACACAAATAATAGAGTTCAATCGAATGTTATTGCATTATTGCCAACATTAGCAGGCCAAGGAATTGAGATTGACGCTAACGGTAAAATTTCTGCAAATATTACATTATTATCAAATGTTGCTGGAGATTTTACAGTAGAAGGCAACGTATTTGTTAAGCGTATACTGTATGCAAATGGCATGGTGATTAATGGCGATGTAGTGTTTGCAACAGAAACAGGCGCAAACATTCGTGTTAGATCAGTTACTTCAAATGTAATTGCTTCTAATACTTGGATAGGCATTTATACTGCAAATGTTGTTGAATCTGCAAGTAATTTGTATTTTACAAATGCAAGAGTCCAGTCTAATATTATTGCATTGTTGCCATCATTAGCAGGTAATAATATTACAATTGAAGCTAATGGTAGAATTTCTGCAAATACCGGTGGTGTATCTATTGGTTCGTTGGTAGGATTAAATACTGCGAATGTTGCAGAATCTTTAAGTAACTTATACTATACAAATGCTCGTGTGTTAGGTTATGTTACTCCTTTATTAGCTGCCAAGGCCAATATATCAGATTTAACAACATCTAACGTAGTTGAGCGCACAGGTAATTTATATTTTACAAATGCAAGAGCACTTGCTGCAATACAGAATCAAGATGCCTCATTAAACAACTTAATAGTTGGTGGCAACTTAACTGTCCAGGGCGAAGTAGTAACTTTAAATACTACGACTGTTACAGTTGAAGATAGAAACATTTTATTAGCGAACGGCGCATCCAATCTATTAATGGTTGACGATGCAGGTATCTCCGTTGCATATGTTAATGCTAACATAGTTTATAAAACAGCAACAGATAGTTTTGATGTTAATAAGAATTTAACAATTACTGGTAATATTTTACCAACAGTCGGTAACCAATTTGATATTGGTTCAAACGACAAACCATTCCGTGATTTATGGTTGTATGGTAGCTCAATTAGATTCTCGAACTCAGGATCTATTAGCCAAACATCTAATACTATTGTAGTTACAGATGCAAGTAACACAATTATATTTACTGCAAACGCTACAAATAAACCAATCACATCTCCAACAGGCACATTGACTGCTAATTTGTTGGAAAACGTACCGAATTATACAACATCAAATCTTGATGAAGGTACAAATTTATACTTTACAAATGCCAGAGTTACTGCAGCAATGCAGCCGACTGTTTCTGAATTAAGAGCACTCACATCTAATTTTGCAGCAAACGTTTTATATGTTGCAGGTAATGGAAATGATGCAAATGATGGTAGATCATTTGGCAATGCGTTTGCCAATATTCACGTTGCCTTAGCTGCAGCAACTGCATGGACAACAGTATTTGTAAAGAGTGGAGATTACAGACTATACAATCAACCTGTAACAATTCCAAGACGTGTTGCGTTAGTTGGCGACAATTTAAGAACAACTACAATTAGACCATCCCAGCCAACCGTTGATATGTTCTATGTTGAGAATGCTTGTTATGTAACAGGTATTACATTCAGAGATCATTTATCTCCATCAGCCGTATTCTCATATAATCCAAACGGATCTGCTGGAACTATTGTAACAAGCCCGTATATTCAGAACTGTTCTTCTATCACAACTACTGGAACAGGTATGCGTGTAGATGGCCGTTATGTTACGGGGTTGCGTTCTATGGTGTGTGACGCATATACACAAACGAACGAGGGTGGAATCGGCATACATATGCTAAACAAAGGGTACACTCAGTTAGTATCGGTGTTTACAATTTGCTGCCATATTGCTATTTTATGCGAGTCAGGCGGCTTCTGTTCTGTTACAAATTCTAACGCATCATTCGGCAACTATGGATTATGGGCTGATGGTGTTAGTGAACCACTATATTTTGGAAAAGTTCAAACAGGAACAACTGAGGCTACAAACGAAATAACTATAAGTAATTTGAATATAAAACCAAATTACGGAGATTCTGTATTATTTGCAAATTATAATCAAGCTAAATGTGCTAGAGATACAGGTTTAATTGTAGATTCTTTGGCATTTGATTTAGCTTACAACAGCAACACACAATCAACATTTGCAGGATTGCAATATTGGTCACAAGTTACATCTGCAATCCCAAATCAATCTCCAGAAACGATTGAAGCAATTAATTTTGCTCTTGATTTGGCATATGATGCAGCTACAGGTGTTGCGTTAGGTGCAACATATCAGGGAACAGAAACCCCTATAAACGGACCTACTGGTACAGCGACAGAAGGCGCGGTTATTGCAACTCTTAAAACATTGTTAACGGATATTATTGCAAATGGTACAGTAGGTGTAACAGATATAATTGTTCCAAATCAATATCCTGCAAATACAAATGTAAACGTTACAAATGCTGCAAACAACATTATAGATAATAAGGCATTTATTGCAGCTGAAACCATTGGATACATTGAAAACGCATATCCAGGATTCTTTGCTAATGCCGCAATGTTCTTAGACCCGGCTAATGCTCAAATAAAATGTTCTCGCGACGTTGGATATATTTTAGAAAGTGTGACCTTTGATTTGAGACACGGCGGCAATAGACAGACTGTTACTGCTGGAACATATTATTACCAATATGACGCAACTGATACGCAAATCAACGATCAAATTGTTCAGACGGGCGCTGCATATTATTTCATTGGCGGTCTAGTTGATAAAATTATACGAGGCAATGTTATTGCTAACGTATATCAAAATACAGTAGTACAAAATACAACAGCAGCATCTTATGCAACAATTGCAGAAGCAAACTTATTATTAGATGATGTTAGATTGATTGCAAACATTGTTACCTTTGGTCCAAATGTTGCGTCTGAAAAACAACCAATAACATTTACTCCTAGTTCAAATACTAATATAATTAATGCTACAAAGTTGGTATTAGCTAATAAAGATTTTATTAAAGCTGAGGTATTAGAATTTGTAAATCAAAATTGGGCAAATATTAGTAATGGTTCGGGGACATTCTACACAGTGCAGTCCGCAACGAATTTAATAAGCAATACTAGTGTAGTTACAGTTTTAGAAACAATAAATGAAAATATATTAGCAAATTCTAGAGTTTCTTTCCATCAAGGAAGTTATATTTCATCCAGCGGTCATACATTTGAATATGTAGGATCGGGCACTACTATTGCAACAGCATTACCGTATTTAGGGGGTGTGCCAATACAGGAAAATGAAGTTAAAGAATTGCGCGGAGGTAAGGTTTACTTCACAAGTACAGACCAATTGGGCGATTTTAGAATCGGCACAGGATTGGTTATAAATAGAGTTGACGGTACAATTACAGGCAGAACATTCAATAAAGCATTGTTTGCTGTTATGACACCATACATGCTAGCAATCGAAGGATAATAAATGGCAACCGCATTAAACGTATTTAAAACAATAACAGCAAATCTTACAACAAATTCAAATGTAATATATACTGCGCCTGCTCTAAAAACTTCAATTGTCCTTTCATTGCAGGTAACAAATATAACAGAGGCGACAGCCAATACTACATTTTTTCATAGCACAGTAGGAAACCATTTAGTTGAATTGTGCAAAGATTTTGAAATTCCAACAAAAGATTCTGCTAGTATTTTAACTGGCAAACTAGTATTAGAAACAGGACAAAAAATTGTGGGTCAAGCGGGCGCAAATACAGCGTTAAAATTAGTTATGAGTTTACTAGAAACAGCAAATGACTAAACTAATATCGGGTAGAGTAAAAAAGATACCTAGCGCTAATGTAAGCGCTAGTCGTTATGAATTTATAAAGTTATCTGAAACAGAACCAGACTTAGGGTTGCCTGCGGGTAACGGGTATGTTCTTGCTTCCAATGTTAACGGGCTTAGAACTTGGATTGTTCCGGTAACAGAACAAAGAGTTGCAAATTTAATATCCACAACAAAAGCTAATATTGATTTAAATAGTATTAATGAATTGCTTGATGTTGATACTTCAACAGTTACACCTGTATTGGGATACGGATTAGTTTGGAATGGTACAAAATGGGTTCCAAATGTAATTACTGTATCATCTACTGAGTTAGCAAATGTAGCAAATACTGTTTTAACTATTGTGCAAGGTTCTCTCATTGCAAATAATGCGGTATTTGCTGAAACATCAAATACTGCGGTCTTTGCTGAAAGATCAAATATTGCTAACCTAGTAATAAGTTTAGGCAATTTAACTACTTCTAATTTAGCAGAAGGTGTAAATCTATATTATACTAATGCAAGAGTTTACTCTAATGTAATTGGTTTATTAAACGCCAAAGCCAATATTGTTGATCTTACAACTGCAAATGTTGCAGAATCGGCAAGCAATCTATATTATACGAATGCAAGAGTTCATTCTAATATAGTTGCCGCATTACCCACATATACTGGCAATGTAGCTGCTGGTAATGTTATTGTTGGTACAGGTTCAGGCGGTTCTATTACTGGTGCTAATTTAATTAGTGCAAACAATATTTCTGCAGTAAATTGGTTAAATTTATACACTGCTAATGTTATTGAAACATCTGGTAATTTATATTATACCGATAATCGTGTATATGCAAACGTAACAAACAGATTACTAAATTTAGATAGTAATATTATCCCAGCAGCGGATGAAGTTTATAACTTAGGTTCACCCACTCGAAAGTTTAAAGACCTTTATCTTTCAGGCTTTACAATTAACTTGGGCAATACTGTATTGTCCTCAAGCCCAGATAATTCTTTATCTATTACAGGTCTTCGTGCAAATACGGTTACTGCTAATATATGGAATGGTATTTATACTGCAAACGTAATAGAAACTGATGGTAATTTATATTACACAAATGCAAGAGTTAAATCTGCATTATCTGAAGGTACAGGCGTTAGTTATAATCAAACAACCGGTGTAATTGCAATTGGTCAAAATGTTGCACCAAATGCTTCAGTATCATTTGCCGGAGTTTCTATATACGGACCGTTAAATGTATATGGAAATGTAACCACATATAGCTCAAACAATTTGTCCATTTCGGACAATATGATTTATTTAAATCAGGGATCAACAACATCTAATCCAGATTTAGGTATTACATTTAATTATAACGATGGAACATATCATCATGCTGGTTTCTTCAGAGACCATACAGATGGAAGATTTAAAGTATTTGATAATTATGCTCCAGAACCAGATGCAAATGTATATTTAGATACATCTCATCCAACATTCCGTTTGGCAAATATTCAAGCAACTACTGTGTTTGCCGGATTTGTAGGTAATCTAACTGGTTTTGTAAGCAGAATCGATAATTTTACAACAACTAATTTAGTTGAAGGTATAAATCTATATTACAGTAATACTAGAGCAAATTTAGCAATTGATACTCGTGTCAATAAACCCTTTATTGATGCATTGGGTGTAACAGCTATATTTGCAAGTTCTGCAAATGTTGCTAATACTGTACTATCTATCAGTAACTTTACAACAAGTAATTTAGCTGAAGGCACAAATCTATATTATACTAATGCTCGTGTTTATGCCAATGTTATAAGTCTTTTAAACACAAAAGCCAACGTAACAGATTTAACAACTGCGAATGTCGTAGAATCTGCAAGTAATTTGTATTTTACAAATGCAAGAGTTTACTCCAATGTTATTGCATTATTGCCAACATTAGCAGGTACAGGAATTTCTATTGCAGCAAACGGCCAAATTTCTGCAGTTACCGGTGGTACATCTTCGGCGTTTGCTGAAAGATCAAATATTGCTAACTTAGTATTAAGCCTAAGTAATTTAACTACTTCTAATTTATCAGAAGGCACAAATCTATATTATACTAATGCAAGAGTTTACGCTAATGTATTGGCATTATTGCCAACATATACGGGCAATTTACAAGTAGGGAATATAATTACTTCAGGCGGTTCTGGTAGAATCACCGGTGCAGAATTTATTAGTACAAACACATTAGTAACCAACACAATAATTATAAATGGTTATGAATTGTTCTCTAACAATGACATCGTTGTTAATAGAATTACTGCAAATGTTTGGACAAACCTTTATACAGGAAACATAGTTGAATCTACAGGCAATTTATTCTATTCTAATGATAGAGTAAGATCTAATGTTATTGCATTATTGCCAACATTAGCTGGCACAGGAATTTCTATTGCAGCAAACGGTAGAATATCCGCAGATGTTTCAGCAGCCGTTGCAAATATTACTACATTGACTGGGAACATTTCTATACAAGGCAATTTGTCTGTAAGAGATGTCATATATGCTAACGCAATTTCAGTTGCTAGCGCAGGTATCCCAACAATTGCATCCGATTCAAATATTATATTGGCCCCGGCTGATACATTAATAGTTAATAATAAGACAACTATTAATGGTAATTTGCGAGTAAATGGTTTCTTAACATCAAACGGATTGATTATAAACGGCCAAGAAATTGTTAATGGTACCGAATCTGTAACAAATATTAACGCGACTAATGTTCGAGTGAATTCAGTTGTAGCAAATACATTAATTATTAATGGTTCAGAATTCTTCTCTAACAATGATATTACTGTTACGAGAGTTACTGCCAACATTTGGACTAATTTATACACCGCAAATGTAATTGAATCTGCAAGCAATCTATATTATACTAATAATAGAGTTAGATCTAACGTAATTGCCCTGTTACCAACATTAGCTGGTTCAGGTATTAGTATTGCAGCAAACGGTCAAATTTCTTCAACCGCAAGCGCAACCTCAGTTGGAACTTTAAGTAATTTAACAGTTACTGGCAATATAACTACAAATGTATTAGTAACTAATACGTTGGTTATAAACGGATATGAATTATTCTCCAATAACGATATTAGTGTTAATAGAATTACTGCTAATGTTTGGACTAATTTATACACCGCAAATGTAATTGAATCTGCAAGCAATTTGTATTTTACAAATGCAAGAGTTTACTCTAATGTATTGGCGTTGTTGCCAACATTAGCAGGAACAGGTATTGCAATTGCAGCAAATGGTCAGATTTCATCTACGACCGCTGTTGGTTCTATTGCAGGTTTAAATACAGCTAATGTTACAGAATCTGCAAGCAATCTATATTATACTAATGCAAGAGTTTACGCTAATGTATTGGCGTTGTTGCCAACATATACTGGTAATTTGCAAGTTGGTAACATAATTACTTCAGGTGGTTCTGGTAGAATCACCGGTGCAGAATTTATTAGTACAAATACGTTAGTAACTAATACGTTGGTTATTAATGGTTACGAATTATTTTCTAACAATGACATCGTTGTTAATAGAATTACTGCAAATGTTTGGACTAATTTATACACAGCAAATGTAATTGAATCTGCAGGTAATGTATTCTTTACCAATACTAGAGCGATTAACGCATTTACTCCTGGTACAGGTATATCGATTTCTGGCTCGGGTGTTATTAGTTCTACGCTAACAGGTATTGTTACAGCAAACGTAGTTGCTAATTTAACTACTTCAAATATTTCTGAAGGCAGTAATTTATATTATACTAATAATAGAGTTTATGCAAATGTATTAGAATTATTGCCAACATTGGCGGGTAATAATATTGTTATTGCAGCAAACGGTCAAATTTCTGCAACAATAACAACGGCCGCTCCTAGTGTTTTTGCAACTTCCATTATTGGATTGAATACTGCAAATGTTGCAGAGTCGGCATCTAATTTATATTATACTAATGCTAGAGTTTATGCAAATGTATTAGCATTATTGCCAACATATACCGGCAATTTACAAGTAGGTAATATAATTACTTCTGGCGGCACAGGACGTATCACTGGCGCAGATTTAATTAGTACAAATACGTTAGTAACTAATACGTTGGTTATCAATGGATATGAATTATTCTCCAATAACGATATTAGTGTTAACAGGATTACCGCTAATGTTTGGGTAGGTCTTTATACAGCTAACGTAATTGAATCTGCAAGCAATTTGTATTTTACAAATGCAAGAGTTTACTCTAATGTAATTGGTTTATTAAACGAAAAAGCCAATGTAATCGATTTAACAACTGCTAACGTACTTGAATCTGTAAATAATTTATATTACACAAATGCTAGAGTTTATGCCAATGTAATTGGTTTATTAAATGACAAAGCAAATATTGTTGATTTAACAACTGCTAACGTAATTGAATCTGTAAATAATTTATATTATACCAATGCTCGAGTACAAGCCAATACTATTGAACTATTGCCAACATTAGCTGGATCTGGAATTAGTATTGCAGCAAATGGTCAAATTTCTGCAACAACTTCCGCAGGATCTGTTACAGGTTTAAATACAGCTAATGTTATCGAATCTGACAGTAATCTGTATTATACAAATGCTCGTGCAAGAACTGCAATATCCGCAGGTACCGGTGTTACATATGATGATATTACCGGTATTATTTCAATTGGCCAGAATGTTGCTACTCATGCTAATGTGACATTCAATGAAATGACCATTACTGGCAACTTAAATGTTCTTGGCAACTTAGTTGGATTTTATTCAAATACATTAATTGTAAACGATCCGTTAATTCAATTAGGTTATAATAACCCATCTGATGCATTAGACCTAGGTTTTATAGGACATTACAATGATGGAACTGAAAAACATTCTGGTCTATTCAGAGATGCATCCGATAAGAAATATAAGTTCTTTGATGATTACACCGTTGAGCCCGGCGCAGGCACTATTAACACTGCAGATAGTTCATTCCGTTTAGCGAATGTTGTAGCTACAACATTTGAAGGTAATGTTGTTGGTAATGTAACGGGATTTGTTTCTAGTATCAGTAACTTTACTACAAGCAATTTAGATGAAGGCAATAACTTATATTATTCTAATGATAGAGTTAGATCTAATGTAGTTACGTTGCTACCAACATTAGCCGGCTCAGGAATTAATATTGCGGCAAATGGTCAAATTTCAGCAACAACTTCTGCAGGTTCTGTTACAGGATTAAATACTGCTAACGTAATTGAGTCGGCAAGTAATTTATATTATACTAATGCAAGAGCAATATTAAATGTTATTCCTGCGGTAACAGAACTATTGGTTACTTCTCCTGGGTTGTACTATAGTATAGATCAATATACTGGAAATAATCCTGCTCTAGATGTAAGAGCCGGTGAAACTATAGCATTTGGTCTTAATAGCCCAGGCCACCCATTCATGATCCGTGTTTCAGCGGGCGGTTCTAATTATGATACTGGGTTAACTCATGTTGCTAATGATGGAACTATCTCAACAGGTTCATCCGCTCAAGGAAAAGTATCTGGTAGATTATTTTGGAAAATACCATATAGTTTAGCAGGTAACACCTATGTGTACCAATGTTCTATTCATAGTGGAATGGTTGGAAGTATTGTTATACAGAAATCTGTAAGTACAATTACTACAAGTGATATTGCAGAAGGTGCAAACTTATATTATAGTAATGTAAGAGCTAATTTAGCAATTGATAATAGAGTAACAAAAACTTTCGTTGAAAATTTAGGTGTTACTATAGGAACTGCAACATTTGCACAAGTTGCAGACGCGGCAAATTCCGCAATTTTTGCACAAACTGCGAACATTGCAAATGCAGTGTTATCGATTAGTAATCTTTCTACAACTAATTTGCCAGAAGGAAATAATCTATATTATACAAATGCAAGAGTTGCATCAAATATAACTTCATTCTTACCTACATATACAGGTAATATACAAGCAGATATATTATACGCAAACACATTAATAGGTACGGCATCTGGTGGATTTATTACTGGTGCAAATTTAATTAGCACTAATATTATTATTGCATCCACCTGGACAGGTCTTTATACTGCTAATGTTATTGAAACACCTGACAATTTGTACTATACAAATTCTAGAGTACAATCTAATGTTATTGCCTTGTTACCAACATTAGCTGGAACAGGTATCGTAATTGACGCAAACGGTGTTATTTCTGCATCATTAGGTGGCATAGTTACTGCTAATACTATTGTTGGATTGAATACTTCAAATGTTTCAGAATCCGAAAGCAACTTATATTACACGAATGCTCGCGTTTTAAGTAATGTAACTCCATTATTAAACGCAAAAGCAAATGTAGTAGACTTAACAACTGCTAATGTTGCAGAGTTGACAAACTTATTTTATACAAATGCTAGAGTTTATTCTAACATTATTCAGTTATTACCAGAATATACTGGCAACGTAAAAGCAGATACTGTTTACGCAAATGCTATTGTAGGTACAACATCTGGTGGATTCATTACAGGCGCTAATTTAATTAGCACCAACATTATTGTTTCTTCAATATGGACTGGATTATACACAACTAATGTTATTGAAACTTCTGATATTTTGTATTATACAAATTCCAGAGTACAATCTAATGTTATTGCATTATTGCCAACATTAGCAGGTTCCGGTATTTCAATTGATGGTAATGGTGTTATTTCCGCATCATTGGGTGGAATTGTTTATGCAAATACAGTTATTGGTTTAAACACAGCTAATGTTGCAGAAGCAGCAAGTAACTTATATTATACTAATGCTCGTGTTTTAAGCTATGTAACACCGTTGTTGGAAACAAAGGCAAATGTTGTTGATTTGACAACAGCTAATGTTGCAGAGTTAACAAACTTATATTACACAAATTCTAGAGTTTACTCTAATGTAATCTCATTGTTGCCAACATATACAGGTAACATTCAAGCTGATACTGTTTATGCAAATGCTATTGTAGGCACAACATCTGGTGGATTTATTACTGGTGCTAATTTAATTAGTACTAATATTATTATTGCATCCACCTGGACAGGATTATACACATCAAATATAATTGAAACCGACAATTTATTCTTTACAAATGCTCGTGTTTATGCCAATGTAACACAAATATTTGCAAACTTAAGTACTAATATTGTTCCTTTAGAAGATAGTGTTTACGATTTAGGTTCACCTAATCGCAGATTTAAAGACTTATGGTTATCCGGATCAACGCTTCGTCTAGGTAATATTTCATTATCTGAAAATGCAAATGGCGGATTGGAAGTCAGAAGTTCTGCAGGAAATCTTGCAATTTCTAGTGATACAATTTCAGCAAATTCTTGGGTTGGCCTATATTCTGCTAATGTAATTGAAACACCCGGTAATCTGTATTACACGAATGCAAGAGTATTTGCAGCGTTGTCATCTGGTACAGGTATACTTTATAGTAATACTACTGGTGTTATTTCAATTGGACAAAATGTATCACCTAACGCATCGGTGACATTTGCTAACTTAGTAATAACCGGGACTGCTACAGTAGCAGGTAATTTGATTGCGAATGGTTTAATTATTCGCGGCATTAACGTAACAGATACAGTATTAGCAGGAAATGTAACTTCCGGTATTAGTACATCTGATACAATAACTGCTAACACTATTACATCTAATGTATGGAATAATTTATATACTGCTAATGTAATTGAGACCGCCGGCAATCTGTATTTCACAAATACAAGAGTTGTTTCTGCATTGATTGCAGGTAACAATATTACAATTGAAGCCAATGGTAGAATTTCTTCAGGTGAAGCAGGTGCCACTCAATTAACCGTTAGCAGCTCTCAGCAGTTAACCGGCGGCAATCAGAATTATACATTAGCAAGCCCAGTTAATAATGCTAATTCAATAATTGTTTCTATTAACGGTTTGGTTCAAGCGCCAACAACAGATTACACATTGAATGGTGGCCAAGGTTTACAGTTCAGTGCAAATACTACAGCAAATGCGTTAATTGAAGTTAAGTATTATGGTTACTCTGCATTATCTCCTAATGTTGCAGTTGTATCAAGTAGCGTAACAATCCCAACAGTTGCAGGTCAAGCTGCATATATGATGGGTGCAAATGTAACGCAAGCACAAAGTATTATGGTTGCGTTGGATGGTCTAATTCAAAGACCAACAGTTGACTACACAGTCAACAATACAACGATAACAATGATACCAGCGCCACCTGAAGGTTCTAATATTGAAATTAGATTCTTTGGTCAAGAGGCAGTTGCTCTTGCAGGCGCACAATATACAACTGCATACATAAGCAATAGCAGAACATATGCTGGCGGCAGTGCTAATTTAGATCTTGGTTCAAATGTTCTTTTAGCAAGAAACATTATTGTTAACATCGACGGTGTTACACAGATTCCAGATTTAAACTACACAGTATCGGGTAACACATTATCATTTGGTACATCGGTTCCAGCTGTAGGTTCATTGGTTGAAGTTAAGTTCTTTGGCGCAGAGGCATTTAATGCAAATCTAACACAGGCAATGGTAACCGCAGTATTGCCAACGGTGTTGTCAAATGACACATTGGTCAGACAAATTATTAGATCATCAGCTTACGCGTTTTCAAGAATATTTTATTAAAGGTAAAGAAGAATGGCAAATCCAAATGTATTCGTCGCAACGTCTATGCAGGGCAAAACTGCATATGCGAATGTAACAACGACGTTTGCTAATGTGGTACAGAACCCAAGTTCAAGTGGAAAATCTTTAAGGGTTGTTAATTTATCATTGGCTGGCGTAGATGGAGTAATTTCCCCCAACGTAACAGTAGGCGTTGTTCGAAACGGTATAACAAATTATATTGTTGCTAATATTACAATTCCAGTTAAGTCTACTGTTATTATTCTGGGTAAAGAAAATCTATTATTCTTAGAAGAGGGCGACGATTTACGCATTCAAGCATCGGGAAATCACCAAGCTTGGGCAACAGTCGCATATGAGGAAATCTTCTAATGGCTCTAAGAATAACCGGTTCCGTTATTGGTGAACCGATTACTTCTTCAAGTACTTCCGCCACGGGAATGTGGACATCGCAAGAAGTTGCGGCATTACAACAAGATGGTATTTGGCAAATTGCACCTACATTTACATTAACTCCTAGCGCAGCTACAGTTAATGAGGGTGCATCCATTACTGTTACTTTGACAACTACCGGTATTCCAAATGGTGCAGTTGTTCCTTACGTTATAACTGGTGCAAATGTAACTTCGAGCGATGGTAATATATCAGGCAATTTCGTAATACAGAATAATTCAAATACTATATCATTTGCAGCAAATGCAGACTTGACACTTGAAGGTGCAGAAACATTAACTATAACTGCAGGCGGTGCATCTGCAAATGTTACAATTAATGATACTTCCCGTGGAGGAGATTCGCAATTTAACTATACAACTTTATTATTAAACGGCGATGGTACAAATAATACTCAAAACAATACATTCTTAGATTCATCTACAAATAATTTTACAATAACCCGTAATGGTAATACAACGCAAGGTTCATTTACTCCGTATGGTAGTAATTGGTCTAACTATTTTGATGGTACTGGAGATTACTTATCATTACCGTCAGCCGCAACAACGTATCTAGCAGCTAATCCGTTTACTATAGAAGCTTGGGTATATCCTAGGACAGACAACGGTGTAATTATTGGCAGACGTGCAGTAGTGACTGCCAGGGGCTTTTGGCTTTCATATGGCAATATCACATCCAAGAAATTTTCTTTCTACGCAGGTGATACAAATAATGCAGCATGGGAAGTGACCTTAACAACTACTAATACGTTTGAACCTAACCAATGGCATCATGTTGCTGTTACACGAAATGCATCCAATGTATTTACTATTTGGGTCAATGGTGTATCTCAAGTTACAACAACTGCTTCATTTACTATGGGTGACGATTCAAGCACTCTTTATATTGGTACTGTGGATGGAGGAAATTCACCATTTACGGGCTATATTTCTAATTTACGATTAGTTCAAAATTCAGCAGTATATACCTCTGCTTTTACCCCCGAAACTACACCCTTAACTGCTATTGCTGGCACAGGTTTGCTTACTTGTCAATCCAATAGCTTTAAAGACAATAGTTCCACCGCAGCTGTAATTACCCCTGCAGGTGATGTATCGGTTCAAAGATTCTCGCCATTCTCACCAACATCTGCGTATAGTCCAAGTATATACGGGGGCTCCGCATACTTTGATGGCACCGGCGATTACTTAGAATTGCCCCCAAACTCTGCTAATTTTCTTCATACTTGCACTGCTCCTTGGACAATTGAATCTTGGTTTTATACTAGTTCAACATCTGCCCAAGTAATTTTTAGTACTGATGCTGACTCGGTTTCTGTTGGTATTAATATTTCTTTATCAAACGGTGCATCACGAAATATAGATGTACAAATTTATAGAGGTTCATCTGGAAATTTTTATAGATTTTATACTGGCGCTGCATGGAATGTAAATGCATGGAATCATTTTGCTGTCACATATAACGGATCTACATTTTCAATTTATGTAAATGGTGTGTCGCAATCACTAACAATATCTGGAACTGCTACTTTCAGTGCATCTAATGCAACTTATTATCCGGCCATAGGCGTATATAAATCTGGTAGTGGGTTAGGCAATTATATTACCGGTTGGATTTCTAATTTGAGATTGGTTAATGGTTCTGCAGTATATACTTCTGCATTTACTCCTCCGACTGCGCCAGTAACTGCTATATCAGGGACATCGTTATTATGTAATTTTACAAATGCAGGTATCATTGATAATGCAATGATGAATAACATGGAAACAGTTGCAGATTCAAAAATATCTACAGCGCAATCTAAATTCGGCGGATCTGCTATGTACTTTGATGGTACAGGTGATTGGTTATATAGTCCCAAGAATTGGTCAATTGGTGCAAGTGCAGATTTTACAATTGAGGGTTGGTTTTATTTAACTGCAGCACAAACAAATTACAGAATGATTATTTCCGACGGTGGAAGTCAAGGATACATATCTCTTAATTCTTCTGGGTTAGAAGCACAGTTTGGTGGTTCTACGGCTACTCGCGCTTCCGCGACTTATACCTTTTCGCAAAATATATGGTATCATATTGCAGTAGTTCGTAGTAGCAACAATGTTGTGTTTTATATAAATGGAACTGCGTTGTCAATGACCAATGGATCGCAATCTGCGTCTTTTTTAAGTTCCGGTAGCTCTTTGTTTATCGGTAGATTTAATACAACTACTGATTATCCTTGGTATGGTTATATGGATGACCTTCGTATCACAAACGGCTACGCAAGATACACTTCAAACTTTACGCCGCCAACAATAACATTACCAGGTTATTAAAATAAAATGGGACTAAGACAAAGAGGATCAGTAATAGGAAATTATGCCACTGCATCTAACACAAGTGCATCCGGCATATGGACAGGTAAAGAGGCATATACCTTACAGAAAAAAGGTACATGGCAAGTCCCACCTACGTTTACTCTTTCATCTTCAGCCGGTACTGTAAATGAGGGTGCATCTGTTAACTTCACATTAACAACAACGGGCATTCCTAACGGCACAGTTATACCTTACACCTTATCCGGTACAAATGTAACAACTGCTGACTCTGCAAATAACATTCTAACAGGTAATTTTGTTATATCCAATGGCTCTGGCACAGTTTCGTTTAATGCATCGGCAGACGTTACTTTAGAAGGAACTGAGATTATACAAATGACTGCTGCAGGTCAAACTGCAAATGTTACAATTAACGATACCTCATTCCCATCTGATGCACAGTTCCCATATACCGTGTTATTGTTAAACGGTGATGGGACAAACAACGCACAAAACAATACGTTTTTAGATTCATCTACAAACAATCTTACAATAACTCGTAACGGCAACGCAACACAGGGTGCATTTAGCCCTTACGCAAATAATTGGTCTTGGTACTTTGACGGGTCAGGGGATTATCTAGTATCAAGTGGTAGAGCAGATATTGCAACCGGTGAGTTTACAATTGAAGCATGGGTATATCCCACGGTATTAAATACTGCTAATCAAATTATAACTAATTCAAATTGGAACATTGGCCAAAATTCTGGATATCAGTTCTATATAAAATCTACAGGGGTATTAGGTCTTGCTGCATCAGCAGGGGTATATAATACATATCCAGAAATTTATGCCTCAACAAGTGGCGTCCCCACACATAAATGGTCACACGTTGCAATTACTCGTGACGCAAGTAATGTTATACGTTCTTTCATTAATGGTGTGCTGGATGCTACAACAGTAAGTTATTCCACAAGTTTGAATCTACAGACAAGTCAGGCACCAACAACAATGATTGCAGGCCAACTTGCAGATGGGGGTCTATATAATGTATTTACGGGTTATATTAGTAATGTTAGAGTTGTAAATGGTTCCGGCAGTTGCTTATATACCACAACATTTACACCAAGTACAACACCATTAACTGCGGTTACAAATACAAAAATTCTATGTTGTCAATCAGGTAGTTTTAAAGACAACGGCCCCAGCAACTTTACATTTACACGAAATGGCGATGTAACTGTTAAGAAGTTTAGTCCACTGACATTATCATCTCCGTATTCTACTACGACATTCGGGGGTTCTGCATACTTTGATGGTGCAGGAGATTGGTTAACAATACCTAACAATGCGGGGTTTGCTTTTGGGGCAGGAGATTTTACAATAGATCTTTGGGTTTATATAACAGGATCTTCCGGTACCGTTTTAAATTATTCAAACGGACAATCTACTAACACAAATTTTGCGTGGGAACTATATCAAGTAGACGCAACTACTATGCAGTTTAGCGTACTTCAAGGTGCTACTCAATATATTTCCTCTTCTACTGCATTCAGAACATATTCATGGAATCATGTGGCATGCGTAAGAAATGGCAATACACTTACAACATATGTAAATGGAGTCGCAGGAGGAACTACTGCCAATTTAACAGGAGTTACTGTTAGCGATCCTGCAAGTTCAACACTAAAGTTGTGTTCTTATGGCAATGGATCTGCTTATGTAACAGGATATATCTCTAACTTGCGTATTGTTAAAGGTTCCGCAGTATATACAGGCAACTTTACTCCGCCATCTGCACCGGTATTAACAAGCGGTTCATCTGCACCATATACAAGTACGGCTAACGTAAACACTACATTTGCCGCAGCTAATACAGGGCTATTATGTAATTTTACAAATGCAGGTATATATGATGGTACAATGATTAGTGATTTTGAGACAGCAGGTGATTCTAAAGTATCATCTACTCAATCTGTTTTTGGCGGAACTGCAATGTACTTTGACGGTACAGGAGACTATATTGCAGCACAGGCAAGTCCGGATTGGGCTCTAGGCGCAAATTGTACTGTAGAATTTTGGGCATATCCTACAAGCGCACCGGCAGTTGCTAGAATTGTAAACAACGGTGCAGTTGGTTCTGCATTTGTTGACGTATATTATTCAAGCGGAGTAATAGGATTTTGTAATGCGGGATATACATCCAACACATTACCATTAAATACTTGGACACACGTTGCTTGTGTTTTAAACTCAGGCACTTCTAAAATATATTTTAATGGACAATCGCAGGCATTAACTGGTTCTACAACTGGATTTAATATAACCGCAACTGCTGCACTATGGGTGGGTGGCATATCAGGATATAGTCAATTTTATCAAGGATATCTTGACGATGTTCGTGTTACAAAAGGTTACGCACGATACACTACGAATTTTACTGTGCCAACAAGAGCATATGCTGGCATATAAGGAATAATAATGTTATATACTAAAAACGGATCAATACCGCAAGAAGCAACAGACGGCACAGAAGGTTGGGTAGAAACACCTGATAAACCAGATTGTCCCGAAGGTAAAGAAGTTGTATGGTTAAACTGGGAATGGATCATAAGAGATCCAAAGCCAACAGAAACAACGTATTCAAAATGGAAATGGAATCATGATAACAAAGAGTGGGTTCACCTCTGTGTCCATTGCCAAAGCCGTTTGAATAACGACAATAAATAATCAAAAGGATAACAAATGGCATTGCGTCAAATAGATCTAAGTCAAATAAGTACAGCTGGTAGTAGTAATAATCAAGTTATTGCTGTTGTATCAAACAATCTTGTCTGGGCAAATGTCGCAACCGGCGCGGCCGCGTTTGGTTACTCAATAATTTTCGGAGGATAAAATGGCAGCACCTAATTTAATCGGGGCATCGATAATATATGGCAGGACAACAGGTGTTGCGTTATCTAATACGGCAGCATTTTCAGTATTAAATAATGCATCTAGTTCAGGTAAGTGTCTTAAACTTAACACATTGAACGTCGCAAATTCTAATACATCTGTAGCGGCAAACATTTCAATCAATTATCATACTGCCGCAAGTTTAAGCGGAACAGCATTTCCTATTGTCGGAAACATAACAGTACCTGCAGGTTCTACACTAAACGTAATTGATAAAGGTTCTCCTTATTACATGGAAGAGAACACAAGTATTGGTGCGATTGCTAGTGCTGGCGGTTTGTTAGTTGTAACAGCAAGTTACGAAGATATCAGTTAATATGGTTAAAAGATTTTACGGCGGTTTAATGTCTTCAACGCAAGCCGGCGTATCATCGTTATCTGCATCTGGAATGTGGTCATCTGTGGATGTAGCACAAAATAAAGTAAGTAATACTTGGCCTTCAGTCCCTATTTTTGTAGCACCTGCTGCAACCTCAGTAGAATATTTAGTAGTTGCAGGAGGCGGATCCGGTACAATTGGTGGAGGCGGTGCAGGCGGATATAGAACAGACACCGGATATGCAGTAACTCCCGGAGCAAATATATTAGTAACAGTTGGTGCAGGTGGCACAGGCTCATATGAAGCGCGTGGCACCAACGGAAGTAATTCTTCGTTTTCTGGTATAGTTTCAATAGGCGGCGGCGCAGGTGGATATTATACCGGTACAGTAAACGGCCTTGCTGGCGGGTCAGGCGGCGGTGGAGGTCACCTGAGTGGCGGTACTGGCGGTGCGGCCACTGCCGGGCAAGGGAATCGAGGTGGTAATACTTCAGCATATGGTGGTGCTGGCGGCGGCGGTGCAGGGGCGCAGGGTGTAGATAATTCTACCAATAACGGTACGGACGGCGGCATTGGATTACAATCATCTATTACTGGTACAGCTACATATTATGCTGGTGGTGGCGGAGGGGGAGGTGGTACAAACCCTGCAGGGCTTGGTGGTCTAGGTGGAGGTGGTATTGGATCTGAAGGTGTGACTGTTGGTGCTGCTGGCAACGTAAATACAGGTGGTGGCGGCGGCACACGAGGTTGGCAGGTTTCAGGTACAGGCGGAGCTGGAGGTTCAGGTGTTGTAATAATTCGTTATCCTGATACATTTGCATCTGCAAATACAACAGGCTCGCCTAACGTAACTGTATCCGGTGGTTACAGAATTTATAGATTCTGGCAATCTGGTAGTATCCAATTTTAATTAAGGGTTGTAATGGTAAAAAGATACTATGGCGGATTAATCACATCTAGAAAAATTGTTGCAAACGCTACAATTGCTTCCGGCATCTATAATAAAAATATCCATATACAAGCAGTTAAAGCTGCTGCATGGCCAGATACTACTATAAAAATTCCTGTTTATGTAACTGATCCATTCTTTAGTTACAACTCGTTATTAATAAATGCAGATACAACCGCAACTCCATTTAATGCCGATGCTAGTACAAATAAGTTTAATATATCAGTTTTAGCTGATGCAAAAGCGACAAACTTTAATCCGTACACACCTGGATATTATAGCGCATATTTTGACGGCACCGGGGATTATTTATCAATTCCATCTTCATCTAATCTTGCTTTTGATACAGGTGATTTCTGTGTTGAGATGTGGTATTATCAACCAACAATTGCATTTGCAGCGTTAATTAGTAATAGTGTTCAAAATGGATCGGCCCCTTTATATGGAGACGCTCAATTTGAAATACAAATATCAGCATCTACATATTACCCAACAGTATATGGATGGAGCACAGCATTTCTTACATCAAGTGTAGCATCAACTGCAGGTAGATGGAATCACATAGCTGTTTGTAGGAACGGGACAACCGCATCTATGTTCTTAAATGGTGTTAGAGTGGCGACTGCGACAGTAACTAATAATTTTTCAAGTACGAACTCTTTTAATATAGGTCGTCAAGCTACTAATAGCGGATACTTAATAGGATATATTTCAAACCTAAGAATATCCAAGGGATCTTCAATATATGATCCAACCTCATCTTCTATTACAATTCCTACGTCTCCTCTAACAGCAGTATCGGGTACACAATTATTAATCTGCCAGTCAAATAGATTTATAGATAACTCTACAAATAACTTTACAATTACTGTAAACGCAGATACTAAAGTAACAGTAGCAAATCCATTTTCACCTGTAAGTAGTTATAGTACATACGGTAGTGGATACTTTGATGGTACTGGGGATTATTTATCTGTGCCTTATAATTCTGCGTTTAATGTTGCAGGAGGTACATTCACTATTGAAGCATGGATAAACATAACAGGGTCATTTGCTACTGATTCGGGTGGTAACAAGCAAGGGGCAATTGCTGTATTCGGCCCTGCTACAGTCGGTCAAGGTTGGGAATTTTTTATAGACCAAACCAGTAATATTCTTTATTTTAGTGTTATGGGTAGTAACAGTAACTACATGAGATGCTCATATACATTTTCATTAAATACTTGGTATCATGTTGCCGTAGTTCGTAATGGATCAAGTAACTATTTGTTTGTAAATGGGGCATCACAAACATTGACTATTGATGCTTATACCGGCGGTTCAGCGGCATCTAGTACTTTAAATATCGGCGCGGCAGCAAAGTTTTCTGGATATGAACATTATTTTATTGGATATATTAGTAATTTTAGAATAGTTAACGATACTGCGTTATATACAAGTAATTTTACACCAAGTACAACACCGTTGACTGCTGTGTCTGGTACAAGTTTACTAACCCTGCAAAATAATCAACCGCACAATAACTCTACATTCTTGGATAGAAGTAATTTTAAGAGTTTGGTTACACGTTATGGTAATGCGACGCAAGGCACGTTTACTCCGTATGGCGCGAATTGGAGTAATTACTTTGATGGTACTGGGGATTATTTATCTATTGCTTCTGCACCAGCGATACAGTTAAATAATACTACAGCATTTACAATTGAATTTTGGGTTAACCCATTTGTAATACCTGCTGTCGGGTCATCCGCATTTATTTTTAGAGGATATAATGAGTTAAACCCTTATTCCGGTTATGGAATAGGAATAGGAGCTAATACAACTAATAATCAACTTCAATGGTGGGACGGCACTGCTTGGCATAATATTGGAATTTTATCAGCAAATATTTGGACTCACGTTGCTATTTCATACGAAGGAAGTGGAACAACAAGGAGATTTTTTATTAACGGTGTTTTGCAAGGTTCTGCTGGCACCATACCGTCGACAATAAATTACACTTCTGGAACTTATACAATTGGAACAAGAAGTGCTGATTTTTTCTTAACTGGGTACATTTCAAACTTCCGGATTGTTAAAGGCACAGCACTTTATACTGCAGCATTTACACCTCCAACCGAGCCACTAACAGCAGTATCCGGCACATCGTTATTAACTTGTCAGTCAAATAGATTTATTGATACCTCTACAAATAATTTTACTATTACAAAGAATGGCGATGTTAGTGTACAACGATTCTCTCCTTTTGCCCCGAGCGCAACTAATAATTATTATACACCGGAGACATATGGGGGGTCTATATATTTAGATGGCTCAGGCGATTATGTATCAATAGCAAATTCAGATTCGCATAATTGTTTAACAGGAGATTTTACAATTGAAGCATGGGTGTATCCTTTATCTGTAACTGGTATGATATTTGGATCCGACAATGGGGCATCATCTGATTATTTTTATATGACTCCGACAGAGCTTGCATTTGCTATTAGCGCAACCTCATCGCCAAATTACCCGTCATGGTCGTATGCGTTCAAAACTAATCAATGGTATCATATTGCATTTGTACGAGCATCTAATACATTATATGCGTATGTGAATGGTGTTAGATTGACTCTAGCAGGAGGAAGCGCTTCAGAATCAAGACAATTTTTTATCAGCGGAGTTCCGGTATTGATTGGTAGATATGGGTATGCATCAAATCCAATATATCTTAATGGATATATCTCCGATGTTAGACTTGTTAAGGGTACCGCAGTATATGCAGGAAACTTCACACCTCCAATCGCACCGTTATTAGTAAATGGTTCGGCCGCATCGTATACAAGTACAGCGAATGTAAATACAACATTCTCAGTCGCAAATACTATGGCATTGTTAAACTTTACAGATGCAGCAATAAAAGATTTATCTATGTCTGGAGTTATGGAAACATTGGGCGATTCAAAGATAACAACTGCTAATAGTAAGTTTGGCGGATCTGCCATGTACTTTGATGGTACAGGTGATTATTTAAGTTTCCCTTCAAATCCTCTATATGCAATTGGTGCAACTGAAGACTATACAATAGAATGTTGGGTAAATTTTAGTACGGTGCAGACATGTGCGTTTTGGCAAACTACAAATAATATCTCAAGCGCAAACGGCCCATTTTGGTTTGGTTATGAATCAGGGGCATTAAAATCTTCTCAGCATGGATCTGGCACATATGCGGTTTCCTACACTTGGTCGCCTACAGCCGGAACGTGGTATCACGTAGCAGCTACAAGAGCTTCTGGAACAGTTAGACTATTTGTAAATGGTGTAGTAGTTACAACAAATGCTTCTACGCAAAGTGGTATAGGATTTACTCAATCTGGCGCTGCAGTTGGTGTGTTGACAACTCCGGCGTATCTTGTAGGATACTTAGATGATCTACGCTTTACAAAAGGAAATGCCCGTTATACCGGCAATTTTACCCCTGCAACTAGCACATTTCCTTTAAGATGAGTAGAATTCACAAATAATAAATAATAGAAAAGGACATTAGATGGCTTTGCTTAAAATAGATGCTAGTTTGATTAGTTCAAACAATGTGGCGAATAGCTATGTTGTTACTGCATCTGGCGGCATTACATCATTCCAACCATTCGGTGAAGGTTATCCTATAGTATGCAACGATATTAGTAATAGGTTTGATGGTTTGACCACAAACTTCACAATTATGGTTGAACAAGACTATATAAATACTATAGCAGATTCAAGAAATTTACAAGTATCAGTTGCAGGACAATACCTAGCACCATATGTTACGACTCAGACTTTTCCTTGGTTTACGGAATATGATTCGTTTAAAGGATTTAGATTAAGAGGCAGTAACATCACAATTTATAACCCGCCTGACACAGGTGATCAAGCGGTAGTTACAATTATAAGTAATAACGCAACTGTACAGAGAAGAAAATACCCATATTCTGCGACAACGATCGCATTAGGAGATTAAATAAATGGCTAAGCATGTAATCGCTGAAGGTTATACCTTCACACCGTCAACAAAAACAATAGTTATCAATAACAAATATGTTCGTCAAGAGCAATTGTTGTTGATTACTAACGTAACTCGTGGAACTGTTATATACAATTTCAGCGATCCTTCATTGGGTGCAGCAAGTTATACCACTTCAGCTGCAGCAGTTACCGGTCAACAAACAACAACAATTATATTAAATTATAATACCGGTGGACATAGTAGTACTGATAAACTTAGTATCATTGTAGAAGAGACTAATGAATCGTTCATGCCATCACAGGAATACATGGATCCTGTTAACAAGTTTAGAACATCTCAACCACAAGCGTTAATTGATACCGACTTTGAATATGGTCAACAGGCTACAAAGTGGGAATCTATTTCAATGATGAATAATAGACCATTTGCCTATTATGACGTATCACGTCCATTGAATGTATCTAACGTATTTGCTCGTACTCCTAACAGTAGAGTTTATATTGCTAACGTATTCCCTTCAATTCCACCTGTTCAAGGTTCACCATTCTTTATTCAAGATACAACATTTGCAGGCGCGGATGGATTGTATGTTGTAGACTATGTTAATTTAGCAGCAAACACAATTGAATATCAGGGTAAACAAGAATATTACGGTAATGCACCTAATATCTTTACAGCTAACGTAACAACTGCATTCTCAGCTAATATTTTCAGTAATGCTATTATTGGTGTTGCCAATGTTAACTACAATGGTAATATCATAACAATGACAACATCTATTCCACATGGATTGTTAATTGGTAATGAAATTGCTTTTGTATTATCTACAGGTACAAATGCACCAAACGGTTCATGGACTGTTTCTACAGTTTCTAATAACACAGTATTCAGCTTTGTTGCCAATGCTACACCAAGCGGTGCAATTACCGGCGGTAACTTATATGTAAGACCTACTGGTATGGGCTACCATAGAGCGTTTGACGGCGGTGTTATTTTCAGTACAAACTCACAGAGTCATAATCAACAATTTATCAGACAAACACGTAGATATTTCCGTTATCAATCTGGTAAAGGTATTCAAGTTAGTACAGGTTCAATTTTAGAGCCAAGTTTAAATGTAGATCAAATTACAAGTTCTGGTACAACTGTAACAGTTACTTGTAAAGGTCAACACAATATGTCTCCAGGCACAGGTGTTACTGTAACAGGTGCAAACGAAACTGCATACAATGGAACATTCACTGTAACAGAAGTTATCAATCCATACGTATTTAAATATACTGCATTATCCACTCCTTCAAAAACTACTGCAAGCGGACAATATTATTTGTCAGTAAGCTCATGGTATGGTGCATCTAATCGTATTGGTATTTTTGATCACCAAAACGGTATCTTCTTCGAATATGATGGTCAAACATTATATGCGGTTAAGAGATCTTCAACATATCAATTATCTGGTTTCTGCTCAATCAGTCCAGGTAGCGAAACAGTAACAGGTGTAGTAAATAATGGTGTTTCTACATTGTTCTCAAAACAATTAACACCTGGCGATTCTATTGTTATTAAAGGTATGCCATATCGTGTAGATAGTATTGCATCTGATACATCTATGACGATTACTCCTTCATATCGTGGTACAGTTGCAATTACAAATGCAATTGTAAGTAAAACAGTTGACACAAAAATCCCACAAAGTCAGTGGAACTTAGATAAGTTAGACGGTACGGGTCCTTCTGGAATGACGATCGATCTAACAAAGATGCAGATGTTCTACATGGATTATTCATGGTACGGTGCAGGCTTTATTCGTTGGGGTATGAGAGGCGGAAACGGTGATATCGTTTATTGCCATAAGTTAATTAATAACAACGTAAACTATGAAGCATATATGCGTTCTGGTAATTTGCCAGCAAGATACGAAACTACTTCAATTCCAAAAGTAACAACTGTTACTTCTTCAATTGGTCAGTCTGATACGATTATCAATGTTGCAGATACATCTGGATTCCCTCCCGCAGGTACAGCAGTAATTAGAACCGCGAATCAATATGAATATATAAATTACACAGGTATTTCTGCAAATACATTCACTGGTTGCACTAGAGGCAAAGCTGGTCAAACAAATTTGGCAGTTACAACAACGGCTAATAGCCCAGTGGTAGGAGTTACTGATACATCTAATTTACAAGTTAGTATGTATGTTACTATTCCAGGTGTACCTGAAAACGCATTTATTTCTAACATTGTAACAAACTCTTCAGTTACATTGTCACAGGCTGCATTTGCATCCGGCGCAACCACAGGCGTGTTCTCTCCAATGGCGTTGACAGCGCAGACGTGGACATATTCTGCAACGACACCTATTATTGTTGAGCATCACGGTCCATTCTATGCACCGGCACTTTCACACTGGGGTACTTCTGTTATCATGGACGGTAGATTTGATGATGATAAATCATTCGTGTTTACGCAAGGTACACAAAACGGTGTAACAGTTCCAGCAGGTCAAAGATTCGCTATTCAAAGTTTCCGCGTTGCACCTAGCGTAAGTAATGGTGTTCCTGGTGCATTAGGTGTAAGAGAAATTGTAAATCGTATGCAGATGGTTTTACGACAAATTGACTTGTTCTCTAATGGTTCTGTTCTTGTTAGTTTGGTATTGAACGGTATTGTTTCTCCTGGAACTCCTAATTGGCAAACAGTCGGTGGATCTAGTTTGGCACAATATATTAACCACTCTGCTGCTACAAGAATAGAAGGTGGAGAAGTTATTTATGGTTTCTACTTGAATACAACAGGTATTGCGGCACAGTTTAATACAACACAGCAAGATTTGAACTTGGTTCGTGACTTAGGTACAAGTATTTTAAGCGGCGGATCATCTACATTATCGAATGTTGATATTTATCCTAACGGCCCAGATATGGTAACAGTTGTTGCTCAAAATATTGGACCAATCAGCGCTAATATTAATTGTCGTATGTCATGGACAGAGGCTCAAGCTTAATCTAATATAAGGTTGCGCGATGAGCAGCAAAACTAATTTTAAACATACGGTATCTACAACTCAACCCCCATTGTCAGGAAACTTGGGGGATGAGTGGTACAACCCGTCGACTAATAAGTGGTATAAGTTATTAGCAAATTCTGGTACAACTGTAACTTGGACCGAAGTTAACCCGGCAAGTGCGGTTGTTGCCGTCGCGGCAGGATTAACTGCTGTTAACGGTAACGTAGTAATTCCTGCTAATGTAATTGCAACTGCATATTATACTACAGGCAATGCCTCATCCCAGCTAGGTGCTACAGGTAATTTAACAGTTACTGCTACAGACAATATTATTTTAATACCTAGTAATGGTAGCATAATAACTCCTGCTAATATATATGCTGGTTCATATTTTACTACAGGCAACGCTGCATCGACAGTGGGTGCCACAGGTAATTTAACGATTACTGCTACAGAAAATATTATTTTTATCCCTGGTGCAAATTCCACGGTTATTGGTGCAGGTTCAGGTGGTGGTAGTGGATTGTTTAATACATCCATTACAAACTCTATAAATTATTTAGCAACAAATACATTGGCTAATGCCGTAGTGTTTACTGCAAAATCAATTTTACATAGTGTTTATGTTACGAATATTAACTCTGCAGGTAATACAAATGTTTCTGTAAGTGCAGCAATTTCAGGCGCACCTTTACTTTGGAATATTCCTTTACCGTACAGAAGTTCATTTGAAGCATTAAAGAAACCAAAAGTTGTTAATGTTGGTGATAGATTAACCATGCAAGGCCTTATACAAGACTTAGGTGTTAACAATAATGTCCATGCTACAATTGTATATGAGGAAATTTCTTCAGGTACATACACAGGTATAAGCGCAAACATTACAGCTGCATCCGCAAATGTAGATGTATTTACTGCAACAGGTGCATCTATTATTGAAAGTGTTATGTTAAGTAGCACTAACAATTTAGGAAATGTCCCGGTCACAGTTACAATTACAGACTCATCAAATGTAATACAAGGTTATATGGCATATACGTTGTTAGTACCAATTGGCGCTACAATTGAATTATGCGAGAAACCAAGACGTATTGCTTCAGGGCATAAGATACAAGCATACACAAATGCTGCAAACGCTATAGCTATTTTTGTTGCCGCAAAAGCAGTTTAATCGAAGGGTTAAATTATGGCAGCAAGTAACACAACAGGCGTTTTTATAATAACAGACGTTTACGATTACCTACTAAATGATATGTGGGTAACGTCTGCCTACGCCGGAGTTGTAGATGTATTAGTTGTTGGTGGCGGTGGAGGTGGTGGATCGTTTGGCGGCGGTGGAGGCGCGGGCGGTCTTATTCTTTCAACTATTTCATACACTCCTTCTGTCGTATATACGATTGGGGTGGGTGCAGGTGGTGCTGCCGCGACAACATCGGATAGCGGCATAAATGGATTAAACGGTTCAAACTCATACATAAGTACAGTCGCAACCGGAAATCTTAAATTATCTTTAGGCGGTGGCGGCGGCGCAACTCGTTTTGGAGCACCTTATACTGGTAATGTAGGCAATCCCGGTGGATCTGGAGGTGGCGGCGGAAATTCAGATTCCACAACTGGTGGACTTGGTGGCGCAGCACAACAAGCAAACACATCATTTGGCGGTTTTGGATTCTCTGGCGGCAAAGGCGGCGATGGTACTTCAGGTACACCTAGTTATTCTCATGGTGGCGGTGGAGGTGCGGCAGGCGTAGGTATGGCGGGTAAATCTAATGGTACAATGGGTGCTAATGGTGGTCCAGGAATTTATACCACAATATCTGGTTCCAATGTAGCATATGCTGGAGGTGGCGCAGGCGGTGTTTATACAAACGGCACAATTGGATTTGGCGGTGTTGGGGGTGGCGGCAATGGTGCAGCTCAAGGTTCCGTTGAAGCAACTGCGGGTACTTCATATACTGGCGGTGGTGGTGGCGGCGGCTCATATGGTGGCAGCGGTGGTGCTGGTGGTTCCGGTGTTGTAATTTTAAGATATTCGGATGGAGCACCTGCAGCTACAACTACCGGGTCACCTAACGTAACTGTTTCTGGTGGATATAGAATTTATAGATTCTGGCAATCAGGCACAATCACATTCTAACAATAACGGAATCAAATGAGTTATTTTGACGGCATATTTGTAGTAAACGATGTATATCAACTTCGCTTGGCAGAAGTTTGGCCTGTATATGGGTATGGCGATCCAATCATTACACCGATTGACTCGTTATATTACTTGACAAAATTTGTTGCAACCGGAACAAGTATAAGCTATCCGTTTAACTCAGACATTAGTACAAATAAATTAAATTTAAATATTGTAGGCGACACTAAAGCCTCTAATTTTAACCCATACGAACCCGGATATTATAGTGCATACTTTGACGGCACAGGAGATTATTTACAAATTCCAGATAATGCCGCTTTTGTAGTTGGTACGGGTGATTTTACTATTGAAGCATGGATATACCCAACCCAAGTTGCGGCATCAGAAGCGCCTATATTTAAGGTACACAGTGCAGGTAGCATAATGGAGTTACGCCAAAATACTAACAAATTGGATTGCTATTTAGCGGAAGTAGCTAGTTCACCAACAGTATCGACAGGCACTATTGCAATGGCAGTGAACACTTGGAATCATGTCGCTTTTGTCAGAACTGGAACCACTACTTATACTTTTGTAAATGGTGTGTTAGACCAAACAAAAACATCACAAACACAGAATTTAACTACTACAGTAACAACAAAAAGAATTGCGGCAAATCAAACTGCGGGATATTTCTTTACTGGTTATATTAGTAATTTTCGATTTGTTAAAGGTACTGCGTTATATACAAGTAACTTTACCCCAAGTACAGCACCCTTAACTGCTATCTCTGGAACAAGTTTATTAACCTGCCAGTCAAATAGATTTATAGACAATTCTACAAATAATTTTACTATTACTAAAAATGGTGATACTAAAATCGTATCAGCAAATCCTTTCACACCTAATGTAAGTTATTCTACTTACGGTTCAACATACATGGATGGTACAGGTGATTTTGTAACTATCCCATATCAAAATGCACCCAGTATTCTTACAAGTGATTTTACTATAGAGATGTGGGTGTATCCTTTAGTTGTAAATGCTTTTCAGCCAATATTTGGTCAATGGTTACAAACTACTGGCAATGGCGGGTTCCTTCTTAGTTTAAATTCCAGTGGACAGTTTGCAATGTCGTTTGGCGCGCAATCTGAGGCATCAGATTTTTTAACTAGTTCAGCGACATCTATTGCAAATAGTTGGCATCATGTTGCTGTAGTTAGATCGGGTTCCGCATTTACTTTATATGTAAATGGTGTTTCAACCGCAACAGGCACATCTTCAGCTACCCGTGCGGCGTTATCTGTTAATTATAGTTTTGGAAATTATTATAATGGATCTGGCGTATTAAGTGCATCAGCTACATCATTTGGTGGTTATCTGTCAGATGTCAGAATGTCTTCTGCAGCCGTTTATACTGGTAACTTTACTCCACCTGTTGCTCCAGTATTACCAATTGCTTCATCGTTGCCTTATAGAAGTACTGCTAATGTGAATACTACATTTGCAACTACTAATGTTTTGATGTTGACTATGCAAAACAATCAACCGCATAACAATACAACATTCTTAGATAAAAGTAATTATAGACATTTAATTACTAGAAATGGTAACGCGAATCAAGGAACTGTTACACCTTATAAGGGATCGTGGTCAAATTATTTTGGTGTAGCAAACGGAAATTCATTGTACATATCTGCTCAATCATCTGGCACAGGTGGTGTTACTTTAGATGCAAATTATACTATAGAAATGTGGTTATATCCAACCGGTGCATCTGGTAGCGGGTATTCTATGTTAGTTGCAACTAATACAAATGGCGGATACTTCCAATTCTATTATAATTCAACTGGTCAGATAGGTTACTATACTCCGGGGTATGGGCAACTTACAACAAGCGCACCTGCACTAACATTTAATAAATGGCAACACGTTGCGTTGGTTCGTTCAAGTAATGTCGTAAAGGTATATGTTGATGGTGTGGAGAAAGCATTCTCTTCCGCAATAACTGATTCATCTACAATATATGCGAATTATTTTGGCGGGTTAGGCACGGTATATAATACTTTTGGTTTTATTTCAAATTTACGAGTACTAAAAGGTACCGCATTATATACTTCAACATTTAGTCCCCCAACCTCTCCTTTGCTGCCTATTACAAATACTCAGTTATTAACTTCTTGCACAAATCGTTTAATTGATTTAAGCCCTAATAACTATACTTTAAGTCGAGCAGGCTCTGTGACTGTTAGTACAGAGACTCCATTCTCACCTGCATACACACAACCTACTCCTACATCATATAGTGTATCTTTTGATGGCAATGGCGATTATTTAACTGTGTCGGCTGGAGCCAACTCATTTCCAGGAGACTTTACATTTGAATTTTGGTTCTACCCAACAACCGATGGATACAGTGCTATTAGCGGGGATACCAATAATTCATATTTATTTCAACGACAAAGTGGAAATATAAGCGTATATATGTCTGGTACCGATTTTCCTATAGGTACGGGATCTGCGCCAACCAATACATGGACACACATAGCTTGGGTGCGTAACGGAACAACGTCAACATTATACATTAATGGTGTTAATAACGCATCTCGTACTTTAAGTGGAACTTTAGGCTCTGCATCTACGATGTATTTTGGTGCCAGAGGAGATTTAACAGGTTATACTACTGGATATATCTCCAATCTGCGTATTGTTAAAGGCACAGCCGTCTACACCACTACATTTACGCCCCCAACTGCACCACTAACCGCTATCGCAAATACATCTGTATTGGCTTGTAATGCGGTAACAATAGTTGACAACAGTACAAATAATTTTGCGGTTACTGTAACAGGAGATGCTAAACCGATTATGGCAAATCCGTTCGGATTTAATTCGCCCACATTAATAGATTACACAGCTAACACATTTGGTGGTTCTGTATATTTTGATTCTATATCGGATTGGTTAACTTTGCCATCAAGTACATTGTACGATCTAGTTGGAGACTTTACGGTTGAAGCATGGGTGTATCCGACAAAACAGAATGGCGGAACTTGGACAATCATTGATGCAAGGGCAAATGGAGCCACTGCTGCAGCATGGATATTTAATTTGGGTGTTACTTCTGGTACATATAGAGTAAATTTTTATACAGGCACAAATTATACCGGATCAACTACAATTCCCTTAAATACATGGACACATATTGCTTTTGAAAGAAACGGTAGTGTGTTAACGGGGTATGTAAACGGCGCAAGAGATTACTATAATGCAAGTTATGGCACAGGCGCAATTAGCCCAGGTGCAACCGCTCCTAGAATAGGTAGTAAAGACCAGGGAATTAATTCTGATTATGAATTAATGGGATACATGTCCGATATTAGATTTACAAATGGTGCAGCATTATATAAAGGTCCGTTTGTTCCTTCGCAGCGACCATTGCAAGTATATGGCAACACAACAGTAATGTTAAACTTTACTGATGCTGCAATTAAAGATTATACTATGCGAAATAATATGGAAACAACTGCTGACCTAAAAGTATCATCTGTTAGCAGTAAATTCGGCGGATCGTCTATGTTCTTTGACGGTACAGGTGATTATGGTAATATTACATTGGTATCCAATGCATTAATTTTAGGCACAAGCGACTTTACCGCAGAGATGTGGCTCAACCCATATACTTCATCTGGCACATATTATCCAATGACAATTGGTTCTGAGGCAGCAGGAAGATTAAATATAATCACGGTAAATGGCACATTGGTTCTTAATCTATTTGGTGCTACTAATGCTAATTTAACATTATCAGGTCCCGTTATTCTTCCAAATACTTGGACACATATTGCGGTTGTTAGAGCAAATGCAAATATTAGAGGTTATTATAACGGAAACGTTTTGCCTAATACATATGTTACATCCGCAGTTATTGGTAACGGTCCGTTAAGACTTGGTTCTGATAGTACTGGAGGAAACGGATATTTTGGTTACATGGATGATGTGCGAATAACAGCTAACGCAAGATATACTGCAAACTTTACACCAGCAATCGCTGTATTACCTACAAGATAATAAAATGGCAACAACAAAAGGTCTTTATACCACAAATAGAACGTATGTAGGAATGTTACGTGGCACATACGCCACGGTTGAATACGCAATACCTACATATGTTTCTGATCCTGCATTTAGATTCAACTCGTTATTGCTAACAGGTGAAACAGATTACTTGCCATTTAATGCTGACAATAGTTTAAATAATTTAAACGTAACAGTTGTCGGCGATGCTAGAGCCAGCAACTTTAATCCATATACACCTGGATATTATAGCGCATACTTTGATGGCAGCGGAGATTATTTAACATTGCCTGATAACGCTGGTTGGGTAATGAATACAGATTATACTATTGAATTTTGGTTTTATGCATCATCTTTGCCAGGCCAATATAATAATATTATAAATCAATACGGTGGCTCATCTTCTTACTGGGGTATTAATTATGACACCAGCTTAGGATGGTGTTTCTTTTACCATAACGGGGCCGGCGAACAAAAGACAGCAAGAAATCAAAATTCTCCTCTAAATAATTGGGTACACATTGCTGTCGTAAAAAGTGGTACTACTGGCTATATGTTTATTAACGGGACTCAAGCTGGCGCAACATTCTCATACCCAACAATCAATGATGTTTCAAGTTCATTGTATATTGGAGCGTGGTCTACTCCGGGCGACTACATAAATGGTTATCTATCTAATTTAAGAGTTGTTAAAGGTACTGCGTTATATACAAGTAACTTTACTCCGAGTACAACACCATTGACAGCAGTATCAGGTACACAACTGTTAACTTGCCAAGATAATAGATTTGTAGATAGATCAACAAACAATTTTACTATTACTAAAAATGGTGATACTAGAATTGATCCTGCGGATCCATTTGAATTGCCCGCAAGTTACACAACATATGGTTCAACATACATGGATGGTACCGGCGATTATTTAAATAGTACATACGCTATTAATTGGTCAACGTTTGGCAGTTACACAATTGAATTTTGGGTGTATCATACATCTATGTCTGCCACTAATCAAACATACGCAAGTACTGGTGGTTCAGGATATACAAACTTTTATAATTATTCCAATGGTAGAATTGGTCTCGGCATTCAGGGTACAAATGAGATTGTTAGTGCTTCGGGCGTTATTACAACCAATACATGGTATCATATTGCATATACGTACAACGGGACAACTACTACAATCTATGTAAATGGCGTGTCTGTTGCATCTGGAACTACCGGGGTTTATTCTAACAACTCTGCTGCTTTGCAAATTGGAAATGGTTTAGGAGGTCTGCCTGTTTATGGGTATATGAGCGACTTCCGATTAACTAAAGGCACCGTAGTATATACCGGCAATTTTACTCCGCCGACTGCACCGGTATCTATTGCAGGATCTACGTCACAATATGCAGTTACAGCTAATGTAAACACAACATTCCCATCTGCAAATACTTCATTGTCATTATTGCAGACTTCGCAACCGCATAACAACAATGCGTTCTTAGATAAGAGTAATTTTAGGCAATTAATTACTCGTGCCGGCAATCCTTATTCAGGTACATTCAGCCCATACGGTTCAAATTGGTCTGGATATTTTGATGGATCCGCTTATATTATCACTGCGTCAAGTACCGCATTTGGATTTGGTACTGGAGATTATACTGTAGAATTCTGGTATTTCTCTGCAGATGATTCTTATTCATATCCATGGGACTTTAGAGTTGGAGGTGGCGGATCGGGTCAGACAAAACCTTTAATGTCTATATCTGCAACGGATACTATTCTTTATATTGGAACCACAACAGTTATTAGTGCTGCGGGCATACCTCAAAGAACTTGGGGACATATCGCAGTTGTAAGACAAACAGGTGTTACAAGAATATACATCAATGGTGTTCTATCTGGCACACCTTATACAGGTAGTCAAGACTTTGGATCTACAAATACTTTATCATTAAGTACTGTAGGCGATTCACCTGGATATTCTACTACTGAATTAGTTGGCAATATGTCCAACTTTAGAGTTGTTAAAGGTGCAGCTGTTTATACAGGAAACTTTACTCCTTCAACTGTACCGTTAACAACAACTGTTACTGCAGGTGCAAATGTTACTGCAATTACTTCAGCTAATGTTTCTTATCTTGGATTAAATTCTTATAATCTTGCAGATACAAGTATTAATAAAATATCACAAACTATTACAGGAACAGTTGTAGCTCAAACGTTCTCACCATTTGGTCGCACTGCCAATGTAAGTCCGGAAATTACAGGTGGATCTGCGTATTTTGACAGTAATGGCGATTATATTGGTAGTCCGCAAAGTGCTATTTATAATTTATCTATTGGTAATTGGACAATTGAAGCATGGTATTACAGTTTTTCCGATCTAAGCCAAAGTGCTAGATATATGACCTTTATTCCATCTTCTGGAGCTACTTATGGTGTACTACCAGGAAATAATGCTTTTATTTTAAATCAGTTTGGAACTAGTAGTCCCATAAGTACTTCAATTCCATCAACATTATATCGTTGGCAACATATTGCTTTGGTAAAAAGTGGAAGCACAACTACCTTATATATTAATGGTATTGCCGGGGGATCGGGAACTGTATCGTGGGTAGATGCGCCTACTACTATATACGTTGGCGGCAATCCTGGCACATACGCGTATTACTTTAGTGGATATGTTTCCGATTTTAGATTTGTTAGAAATGCAGTTTATACTGGCAATTTTACACCTCCATCTTTACCTCTGACTCTAAGTGGCAATTCTTTAATATACTCAAATACAACTAATGTAAACACAACATTCTCAGTTGCAAATACTGCAGCAATGCTGAATTTTACAGATGGCGCAATTAAAGATGCTACGATGTATATTGATGCTGAATCTGTAGGCGATGCTAAGTTGGGATTTGAGACTGCATACTCAGGTTCTTATTACAGTAATTACTTTGATGGTGCTGGAGATTATTTAAGTGTTCCGGCTTCTTCCGCTTTAAGTTTTGACGCAGATTTTACAATAGAGTGTTGGGTTAATACATCTACAATTTCATTAGATCCATACGGTCGTAGACTTTGGTCTTTTGGATCAGGATCCGCTTTCTACCTAGACGCAATGTTTTATGATGGCAGCGGGATTACATCAAGTTTGTGCATACAAATTCCTAATACTGGTGTTGTTATTACTGGCACAATACCGGTAGCTAATAGTCAATGGAATCATGTTGCGCTAACTCGCGCTGGTTCTTCCATGAAGTTATTTGTGAATGGTGTACAAAGTGGCAGTACATATACAACTTCCTCATCATTTACAGCTGGAGCCAGTAACGGAATGTTCTTAGGATGTTTAGGTGCAGGGGTAGGCGGATTTTTATTAGGCAATATTAGTAATTTCCGAGTAGTAAAAGGCACAGCACTTTATACTGCAGCATTTACACCTCCAACCGAGCCACTAACAGCAGTATCCGGCACATCGTTATTAACTTGTCAGTCAAATAGATTTAGAGATAATTCTACAAATAATTTTGCTATTACTGTTACAGGCCAAACTGCAGTTAGAACATTTAATCCATTCAGAAGAAACCCAGGTAGTAGTTTATTCTTTGATGGATCAGGTGACTATTTACAAATTGCTTCAAGCACGCAAGAAGTTATAGGTGGCGCCAACGCAACTGTAGAATTTTGGATGTATCCTATACAAACAGATGGATATCGTAGAATAGTAACATCTACAAGTGGAGGCTTCGGTGGCGGCACATTCTGTATTAGATTTAGTGCCGGCAATTTTGCTGCGGGCGCACTTGGTGGCAACGGCATAACTGCAGCTATCCCTGCAGCAAATACTTGGACACACGTTGCTTGGGTTGGCAGTAACAACGGATCAACACAAACTCTGTATTTAAATGGCAATGTTGCTGGTACTTCAACTAGTTACAATTTAACAGAAGCAATTCAATTTGTTGGCGGATATTATACTTCGGGTCCGTCTGAATTCTTTTATGGATACCTCGATGATGTTCGAGTAACTAAGGGCAATGTTCGTTACACCGCAAACTTTACACCCTCAATTGGAATGCTACAGGTAAGATAAAATGACAGAACCAATTATAAACAATAAGCATACTGATCTTGGTTATTTTGGTAATATTTGGATACGACAAAATAGACTTGATAAAAAAGGTGAGGCGCAAGATGGGCATCGTCATTACTTTGACCATGTTACAATGCTTGTTAAAGGTAGTGTGTTGGTAAGTGTCGAGGGCGAAGAACCAAAAGAGTTTGTTGCTCCCACATTTATAGTAATTAAAAAAGAATTAAAACATCAAATTGTAGCTTTGGAAGACGATGTAATTTATTACTGTGTTTTTGCATTGCGAAATTTAGATGGTGAAGTAATAGAAGATATTTACGGCGAGCAGCATGATCCTAGATCTGCTAGAGGTTGCAGAGATAATTATTGGGAAAAACAATTAAAGCTTGACATATAAATAATATTAGAAAAACAAAAGGCATCTGTAAATGACCACGAGAATTAATCCAAGACTAATTAATCCTATTGCAAGTTCTGAAGGCAGTGTTGCTTCAGTTAATGCAAGTAATGTTAATTTTACATCATTGATTATTGATAACAGTACTACCGCTCCTACTGCAGGGCAGGGACTTATTTGGGACAGTGCTACCGGCAAATATACACCCGGCGGCGTAGTTACCAGCGGATTGTTTTCTGGCGCAGTTTCAAATGTTGCGGCATATACAGTAACAACATCTATGGCAAATGCTATAGTGTTTCCTTCTACCCCCGGTTTTAGTTATCTTGTAGATTCAATATTAGTTACAAATATGGATAATGCAGGGGCACTTAATGTTAACGTATCCAGTAACATTGTTACCGTAACTAATCAAGAAATAAATCACTGTAACGAGATACCTATTCCGTATAGATTATCTTTAGAGCTTTTAAAGAAGCCACAAGTCTTTAGACCAGGTGAAATTTTAAAATTAAAATGCGGCGGAACAACTAGTTTAAATGCTACAATCACATTTGAAAGAATTGCTAGCAATGCATATGTTAGCAATGCAGCATTGTTGACATTATCAAACACAAATGTTTATGTTTCAACGGGTGCGCCTACAGTTATTGAATCAATTCGTTTAGTTAATACTGGTACAGCAAATGTAGCAACAACAATGTACTGGGCAAACGCAACAGGTTCTCCTAAGGCATATTTTGTTTACACACTAATTATTCCTACGAATTGTGTGGTAGAAATTTGTGAGAATGTAAAACGCTTAGATGCAAATGATCGTTTGGTTGCATATACATCATTTGCAAATACAATTTCCGCTTTTGTTTCAGGTAGAGTAATTTCTTAAAATGGCTGATACAAATACAGTAGGTATTTTTACGTTAAATGACGTAAAGATCAGGCAAAATCAAAATGCCTGGGCAAATGCTACACCTATAGTAACCGTGACACAGGACTCAAAAGTAATTGAATTTACAATTGATACGCAAAAGCAATATCAAAATCAGTTTCTTTATTACACACTAAGTCCTGTAAATTCTCCTAATGCGCTTACAAGAGCAGATTTTGATGATAATTCTTTATCCGGTCAATTGTATGTAGATTCCACAGGCATTATAAAATTTACAAAACGAAATTCAATTGATATAAATGCTAATTCTAAAATATCAACATTTCAATTAAGAACAGATTCTATTACAGGCCCCAATATTATTAGTACAAGTAATATTTTAATTAGTCCTGTTATACCAGTATCAACATCCACAATTGCTACTTTATCCGCAGATGGTTCTTCAGCGGCAAGAGCAGCTTTATCCGCTGAGTCAATTAAATCATTGACGGGCACAAATACAGATGGCCTGTATTGGATCAATTTACCAACGGTTGGACCCACTCAAGTATACTGTTTAATGAATTCATCTGCAAATGGTGGCGGATGGATGATGGCAATGAAGGCTACTACAGGTACGACCTTTAATTATTCTGCAAATTATTGGACAACAAATAATACGTTAAATCCTACATATACTGACAGAACGAATCAAGATGCAAAATTTGATACTATGAATTATTTTGCAGCTAAAGATATAATGGCATTATGGCCAGACATTACAACTAATGGGGGCGGCCTTGGAACTAACCCATATAGTTGCTGGTCATGGTTGCAAAATAATTTTAATGATGGCACGAGAATAACTCCCATAAGTTTCTTTAATACTGCAGGTACATTTAATACCGGCACAGTTAACACCGCAGGCAATTATGGTGGAAAATTTATTGGTCTCGCTAAATCTTCATCTAATTGGGCAAATGGAGTGTTTTCTAGCCAAGCCGATGTTAATTTTTATGGATTTAACTTTAAAAATGAAGGATTATCATACAGTGGCTCTAACGCCGCTAAAGTTAGATGGGGATTTGGATGGAATGAGAATGGTGAAGGCAATTATGCCACGCCCGCTACACTTGCGAGCGGTGGTGCAACAGGTTCAAGTGACGTATCAGGTGGTATAGGTATGGATAGTGCTTGGGGAAATTATTCTGCAGGAGATAGAATTTCTTGCTGCCAAGATACTACAGGTATTAACCGATCTGCAAGAGTAGAAATTTATGTTAGATAATTTATTTGTATCTGAAGAAGTACAACAGTACAGATATAAAATTTGTGAAGGTTGTGAGAATTTTACTACTCTAAAATTTTGCAATAAATGCAATTGCTTTATGCCAGTTAAAACAAAATTGCCTTATAAAAAATGTCCAATAGATTTATGGGATAGAATTACTATAGAAAATAAAAATGGCAGTATACAATAATATTTTTAATTTAAGTAAAGTTTACCAATTATCTATAGAAGGTTCTTGGTTTATTCCTCCTGATACATATGAAATGTTAATTGTTGCTGCGGGTGGTTCGGGCGGAGACCATCGTACAGGCGGCGGTGGTGCAGGTGGTTTATTATATTATGGCGATAATTCTACACCAAAGACTCCAAACGGTGCACCTATAGAATTGACGAAAAGTACTGCATATACTGTTACTGTTGCAGGTGCTACTGGTGCTGGGTCTAACGGATCTAATAGTTCAGTAGTGGGGGGAACCGTTAATCTTATAGCAGTAGGTGGCGGTAAATTTAATTCGACGGGTGGTTCCGGTGGTGCGGCACAAGCCGGTATATCAGGACAAGGTTTTGCTGGCGGTACGCCTGCAGGCGGCGGTAACAATAGTGCAGGTGGCGGTGGTGGCGGTGCAGGCGCTGCTGGTAGTAATTCATCGGGCAATGCAGGTGGGGCTGGAGGCGCAGGTTTGCGATATACAGAATTCGCAGTTGTTACTGGAGGAGCATCTGGAGGTCAACCCAATGGTATAGTAACCGGCGGCTGGTTTGCTGGCGGTGGCGGTGGCGGTGGATTATTAAACGGTGCAGGCTCAGGTGGTGTTGGTGGTGCCGGCGGTGGCGGTGCCGGCGGATATGGTCCATATGGTGCAGCATATGGTGCATCTGGTTCATGGGGTAATCCTGGTGTACAAAATTCTGGCGGAGGTGGCGGTGGAGGGTCGGACCTGCACAATGGTGACGGTAATGCGGTAAAAGGTTTTGGTGGTAGTGGTATTGTAATTATTGCATATCAATCATCTAGAGCAAAAGCTACAGGTGGCACAATAGATACTACAACAAGACCAGGATGGTATCTGCACATATTTACCGGTAGCGGCACCTTTACAACTCTTGCGTGAAAGGATTATAGATGGCAAATTTTGCAGAAGTTGACGAGAGCAATGTTGTAATTCAAATTGTAGCGATAAACAATTCTGATATCATTGTTGATGGCGTTGAAAGCGAACAAAAAGGAATAGAGTTTTGTAAAACACTATGGCCGAATAGCAAAAAATGGGTACAATCTAGTTTTACTCAAAGATTTAGAAAAAACACTGCAGGTATAGGTTATACATATGATGAAGGCAGAGATGCATTTATTCCACCTAAGTTATATCCTAGTTGGATTTTAAATGAAAATACTTGCAGGTGGGAACCACCTGTTCCGTCAAAATATAATGGAACAGATGGTAAATTTTATGCATGGGATGAAGATATTAAAGATTGGGTGGAAATGCCCAATGTTGCAATTTTAGGATAAATATGAGAAAACGACATGACTTGGGTTATTTTGGCAACATATGGGTAAGACAAAATGAATTACAGAATGCAGGTGATGAAACATCAGGTCATTATCATTTGTTTGATCATGTGAGTTTATTGGTTAGCGGCACAGTAGAAGTTGAAGTAGAAGGCAATCCTCCTAGAACTTTTACTGCGCCCACATTCATTGTTATTAAAAAAGAAAAGCCTCATAAATTTAAAGCAATAACAGACAATGTAGCTTGGTACTGTGTTTTTGCTATACGAGATGTAGATGGCGATGTATCTGACATAGTACCAGAAACATCACGTCCATATTTTATTAACGATGTTCATCCTGAGTATTGGGAAAGACGTAAAAAATTAGAAGAACTAAGTATCGATGTTGCGAATAAACCATATCCAATGGATGGTAATTTATATGAATGGGATAAAGATACTAACGATTGGATATTAATCTAAGAGTACAATGGCAATATACAACGACATTCTAACGCTAAATAAGGTAAATGAGTTTGCCGGGTTAAACCTTTGGCCAACTACATTTCCAACTGACCCATCTTTACAGCTTGCAATTTCATATCTATCAGTTGCCGGTGGCGGTGGTGGAGGTGGATCTGTTTGGGGTGGTGGCGGTGGTGGCGGTGGTTATCTAACAAATACTACAGCACTTGCAATCGGAACAACATATTCTATTTTAGTTGGCGCAGGTGGAACAACCGGTAGTTCAGGTGTTTCTGGCGGCAATGGCGGAAACACTTATATACAACCCGTAGGCGGTGCAAATATTGTCTTATCCGTAGGTGGTGGCGGTGGTGGTAGCTGGAATGGTTCAGCATCATACCCTCAATCTAGCGGAGCATTTGTAGGTAAATCGGGTGGCTCAGGCGGCGGTGCAAACTCAAAAGGCAATGCTGGTGGATCAGCATATCCGGGACAAGGTTTTGCTGGCGGCAATGGTGCATCTGACAATTCCTCATATGACAATGGTGGCGGTGGCGGTGGCGCAAGCGCAGCTGGCACAAATGGAACAGTTGGTATAGGTGTAGGCGGCCGAGGAGCAAATTCTACAATATCTGGTTCCAATGTTGCTTATGCCGGTGGAGGTGGAGGCGGAACTACTGGTTCATCTCCTGCGGGCGGACTTGGGGGTGGCGGTACCGGTGGAGGTGGCAATGGAGCAGGAACTGCAGGCGCTACTAATTTAGGTGGTGGTGGAGGTGGTGGCAATTATAGCAGTTCATCAGGCGCAGGACAAGGTGGTTCAGGTGTATTCTTTATTAGTTACCCAATGACATATCCGGCTGCTGCAACAACAGGTTCTCCAAATGTAACTATATCTGGAGGCAATATCATTTATAGATTCTGGCAATCAGGATCATTGAATGTGACTACTTCAACAAAACCATCGTTGGTAGAATATTTAGTAGTTGCTGGTGGTGGCGGAGGCGGAGGCATTTACGGTGGCGGCGGCGGAGCAGGTGGTTATGTATCTGGCGCAAATCTTGTAATTGCTCCTAGTAGTAATATTTTAGTCACAGTAGGCGCAGGCGGTACTGCAATAACAGGTTACAATCAAGGTGTAACGGGCGGCAACTCTTCAATCGTTGCAGCAATGACCGTTATAGCAAACGGAGGCGGTGGCGGTGGTTATTATAATGGCGGTGCAACCACAAATGGTTCTCCTGGCGGTTCAGGTGGCGGTGGCGGTGGCGGTGGTAGCGGGCAACAAAGAGCAGGTGGCGCAGGCAATACTCCGCCCACTTCGCCCCCTCAAGGATATGCTGGAGGAACTCCGTGGGCACAAGATGGCAATGCTGCCGGTGCAGGCGGTGGCGGTGCGGGAGCAGTTGGTGGAAATGCTCCAAGCGGCACAGTAGGCGGCCCGGGTGGTGCTGGTATTGCCAATTCAATAACAGGTACAAGTGTAACCTATGCCGGCGGTGGCGGAGGTGTTGGCAATAGCGGAGGCGCTGGAGGTGCAGGTGGAGGTGGGGCAGGCAAAGTAACCGGACCTGGCAATTCTGGTAATGTAAACGTGGGCGGCGGTGGCGGTGGTGTATCCGATCTCTCAAATCCCGCAGGAGCAGGTGGTTCCGGTGTTGTTATTATTCGTTACCCAGATACATATGATGCAGCAACTTCAACAACAGGTTCGCCGAATGTTATAGTAACAGGCGGATATAGAATTTATAGATTCTGGCAATCAGGATCAATCATTTTTTAAGGAGAAAATATAATGGCACATTTTGCACAAATCGATGGAAATAATATTGTTGCACAAGTTATTGTAGCAGAACAGGATGTAATTAACACTGGTCTGTTTGGAGACCCTGCAACATGGATTCAAACATCATATAATACTCACGGCGGAGTACATACACAAGGCGGGACTCCTTTGCGTAAAAATTATGCAGGCATTGGATATACGTATGATGCAGCAAGAGATGCATTTATTCCGCCTAAAGGATTTGATTCATGGGTATTAAATGAGGATAAATGTTTATGGGAAGCGCCTGTTGCGTATCCAAATGACGGTAAATTATATCGTTGGGATGAGCCTACTCTTGCATGGGTTGAGCTAGTCTTGCCTGAATAAATAAACAAAACAACTTAATACCAAAATGGCAAAACAAAAAATCTCAGACCTGGTTGCAGCAACAGCAACAAATCCAAATGATTTGCTTTATCTTGTACAATCAAATACAAGTAAAAGCATCACGGTTGCTAATTTTCTTGCAGATTTAACTGATCCAAATCTACAGGGCAATGTTAAGATAACAGGCACACCGCAGACATTATCTTCTGCAGGTGTTGTAAGTATAACTACGCCTACGACATATCTTAATATTGGCGGCACGCCTGCAGACATTTCAATTCCTAACGGAGCCAATGGTCAAATCAAAATTATATTAACTACTGTATCGGCAGGTGGTTCTTATTCGTTAGGTTATAATGTTGCCAATGGTGCAAATGTTCGTTTTGCTAATGTAGGCGACACTGCTACACTAATGTATTCAAATCATAAATGGTTTATGATTGGCGGAACAGCTAGCGTAGTATAATGGGAACATTTACATTTTCCGGCCGCGGCATGACCTTTTCAGGCAATGTCAAATTTAATCCTACACTTGGTACTGTGCCAAGAGGTAATGCGTTTTATCCGGGAAATGCTAGTATTAGCGGAAACACAACGTATAGTTTTATAGTACCATCAAATGTATACTCAATATCTTATGTTGTAATTGGTGGGGGAGAAGCTGGGTATGTACAACTTAGTGGTACAGATGCTGCTCTAGGCGGAAAAGGTGGTGGTCTTGCATATAGAAATAATGTACCAGTAACTCCTGGACAAACTGTTACAGTTGTAGTTGGTAATTCTCAAACCAGAATATTTGGAGATGGAATAATTACCATGCGAGCCCCAAATTCTTCTGTTACTGTAAGTGGTGTATCCACTATTGCAGCTGGCGGATATAATCAACTTTATGCAGGCGGCACCAATGGTAGAGGATATCCTGCAGGCACATATGATGGGGGAGCGCTGGGTGGAAATTCAGGCGTGAGCCCGAGTGGGGCCGAGCCAAGTATTCTTGCTGGAGGTGGAGCTGCAGGATATACGCAAAATGGCGGAGATGCAAGTGTTGTAAATTTATATGCCAGCAACGTAGCAGGAAACGCTGCCGTGACAGGTGGCGGCGGGGGAGGTGGCGGCAGTAGTATTTGGAAACGCGGACCTGCTGCTAATGTTGAAGGAGCCGGGGGTGGCGGTGTAAATGTTTACGGTCTTGGTAGAGACGGAGCAGGTGGCACATTAACTGCTCGCAACGGTGGCGGTGGAAGCTACAATGTAGGTATACCGCAACTATATAATGGCAATTCATATGTAGTAACAAGTATAAACCCTTCTAATTCTATACGAAATAATGGTGGACTGTACGGCGGTGGTGGCGGAGGTTACTATTATTCATCAACGCAAACTCCTGCTTCTAATATGATTGCAGGTCGCGGTGGACCTGGAGCAGTTCGAATAGTTTGGGGATTTAATAGAGCTTTCCCGTCAACTAATGTTTCCGATGCAACAGCAGGTAATGATACAGTGTATCTATAATAAAATAAAAATATGACATTTGAATTGACTGAAGAAAACTTTATAATGTATGCTATGAAATACTATGATAACCCATACTGTAAAGGTATGGCGGAATTCTTAGATGATATTAAGAGGTTTAAATATGTTAAACGACTTCTTGGTAAGTATCATAGTGGTAAAGAATTAAAGGAAAGATTAATTTTAAATCATATAATTGTACTAAACAATTTGTTTGGAGTTGAGGCGGCCACAAAGATGTTGTTCTATAAGATAGATCAAAAGTTTTGGCCTCAGTTAAAAACATTTTTAGTATTTTTAAATTATATGCCGGAAAAAATAATTATATCTAAAGATCTTATTCTGATAGATTCAGAAATACCTTTAGATAATAATATAATAGAGATATTAAGAAAGGTATAGAATGTCATTGTTTTTTCAAGACATATCATTTGCAGGCCCAATAACAGTTGCTTCCACCGGATCACCTAGGATTACCTGTTCGGTTACTCCATCTGCATACAGTGTAAATGAAGGCAACAGTATATCATTCAGTGTATTTGCACAATATGTGCCAACCGGATCAACAACTCTTTATTGGGCAGTAGAACCTACCAATGCTAGTAATATTGACTTTGCATCCAATACTATACCTACAGGCACTATTTCTATATCTAAAAACGCTGGTACTGCAACAGGAATAACTCTGATCTCAGATATAACAACTGAACCCATAACGGAATCTTTTGTTATTGCAGTATATACTGATCCAAGTAGAACATTAAGTTCTCTTGCTGGAATATCTTCTTCAATCGTTATAAATGATACAAGTCAAACCCCACCTGGTCAACAAGAATATACCATTCCAGGTACATACACATTTGTGGCGCCGTTTGGATTTACTTCTGTCAGCGTTGTAGCGGTTGGTGGTGGTGGTTGCGGTGGTTCTACAGGTGGTGGTGGCGGCGCATTGTCATGGGGAAATGTTACAACAACTGGAGGCCAAAATTATACGGTGATTGTCGGGCAAGCAGGACAAAGTAATACCGCAATTGGTGCTTCTGGAGGATATAGTTCATTTGGACCGAATTTAATTCTTGCCGGCGGTGGTTATGGTGCGCAAGTCTTGGGCGGCAAAGGCGTCGGCGGCGATTTACGAATAGGTCAAGGCGGCGGCAATGGCGGATATTCTAATACTGGCGGTGGCGGTGGTGCTGCGGGTTATAGCGGAAACGGTGGTAATGCTGAAACATTTAGTGGATTAGCAGGAAACGGTGGCGGTGGTGGTGCTGGCGGTAGAACTAGATATGAAGGTAAAGGCGGTGGCGGTGTAGGTATCTACGGTGAAGGCGCAAGTGGTGCTGGCGGCGTTGGAAATTATCTTGACTCCGGCTGGACTGGTCAAGGTGGTTCAGGCGGAGAACCTCCAGCGAGTATCAATCAGGGGTATGGTCAAACTGTAGGAAGCTCTGGATACGCATTCGGTGGCGGTGGTGGCGGATCTCTTTGGTACGCAGGATTCCCGCACTCCACTGGTTGGGGTGCTAAAGGCGCCGTTAGAATTATTTGGGGCACTAATAGATATTACCCATCAACAAATACAGCAAACGTATAAAAGAGAAATAAAATGGGAAAATTTGTAGATTCAGTTATAGCATATAGAATACTTAAACTTCTAGTAACGCCATTTAACAAAACAGATGCATTCAAGTTAGGTATCATTGACGATAAGGGCAATGAATTAATTAAAATGCGCGATCTAAATACTGTACAGGAAAGAGATGCTTATACTCTTTTACACAGATTAGTATTTAGATTAAAGAAAATTGTGGAAAAGGTGCCAATCGCAAATAAACAATTTGTTTCATTAGCAGCTGCATATGCATTAATAAAAGAATCATTAGAAGAAGGCAAAGAGCCGATTGACTTGGAATTAAGATATATAAATAAAGTTAAGTCTGATTTAAATGAAGAACTTATATTAGTTGAGGAGTATCTCAATGATCGTAAAATGTTCACATTCAAGCAGTTTTCTGAAGAGGGCGAGGGAGCAGTTGCAGCAAACAATGCCGCAGTAACTCCGGGGATTGCGGGATTGCCGCCAGATCAACCGCCGATTAGCAAAAAGCGTCAGAAAAAATGGGTTGATTCAAATAGTATTTTTAGGAGAAAATAATGGAAATTATCATCGTAGCAGTCGCAATTCTTGCAGTAGCAGGTTATTTTATTTTGAGAAAAGGTAAAGATATTCCTGAAACTGTTGTAAAAACAGAACAGGCTCAACCTGTTGTAGAAGAAGTACCGCCGGCTGAACCAACACCAACCGCACCTGTAACACCTACATTTGTTCCTACAGTTACTCAAGAAGTTAAAGAATTTGTTGAAGAGGCAAAAGCTACACTTGATGTAAATGATGACGGCAAAGTTAATTTGGCTGACGCAACTGCTGTAGTTAAAAAAGCTACAACAAAAACAAAAACAGCTGTTGCAAAAGCTAAAAAGAAAAAATAAAAAATGGCTACTTCGCAAGAAAGAATCGGCATACTTGAGACTAAGGTCGAAGGTATTAATGAAAAAATTGATACCTTAAAAACCGATGTTAAGGAAATGCATGATTGTTTGGATAAAACGCGCGATGATCTTAGCGCAAAACTCGATAAGATGTACGATGCTTCTTGCGCTCAGCATGCCGAGCTTAATCATAAGATTGAGCAAATGGAAAAATTAAAAGACAAATGGACATATATGGCATGGGGCGGATTAGCCGTAGTTGGCTTCCTAGCTGGCCATATTGATAAGATTCAACCACTTTTCAATTGACCTTATAGCCTGTTTATATTATAATAAGACTCTCCTGGAGTCTTATTGTGTCTTTATTTCTTGATCTTAAATACTTAAAATTAATCAGTAATCGGTTGCCGTTGTTCAAACAAAAGAACGACCATCTGTATAACTGTCGTTGTACCATTTGCGGAGATTCTTCTTCAAAAAAGAATAAAACGCGTGGGTACTTTTATGCCGTTAAAAACGATTTGTTTTATAAATGTCATAACTGCGATGCATCATTACACTTTGGGTCATTCTTAAAACAAATGGACTCTTTGATGTATAATCAATATACTATGGAACGATATAGTGAAGGTCTGCCATTAAATAAACCGCATCAAAAGGTTGAAGATAAATTTAAAATGGCTGCGCCTGTGTTTGAACCAAAAAATTTATTAGATGAATTACTTGACCGTTTAGATAAATTGCCCGATGATAATGAAGCAGTGCAGTTTTGTTTAAAAAGAAAAATCCCAAGAGAAAAATTTAAACAGTTATACTTTGTCGACGACATTAGAAAAATAGAACAATTATCGGACAAGTATAAAGACACATTAAAGACCAAAGAACCCAGATTGGTTATTCCTTTCTATGATGAAAAAGGTTTATTAGTTGGTGTAACTTGTAGAGCCCTAAGAGGCGAATCTTTAAGATATGTTACTATTAAGATCAATGATGATAAACCATTTATATTTGGTTTAGATTTTGTGGATAAGAACAAAAAGGTTTATGTTGTTGAGGGTCCTATTGATAGTTTATTCATTCCAAATTGTATTGCGGTTGCAGGTACAGCATTTGGTAAACTAGATTCATTGGGCATTCCAAAAGAAAGATTAGTTGTTATTTTTGACAACCAACCTAGAAACAAAGAAGTTTGTAAAATTATAGACAAAGCTATCAATAGCAATTATAATATTGTTGTATGGCCGCAGACTTTAGAAGAAAAAGATATTAATGATATTGTGTTAACGGGCAAAGAACCATTGAACATAATTAAGAAGAACATATATAATGGTCTAGAAGCAAAAATGAAATTCGTATCATGGAAGAGGTGTTAAATGAAATGTAAGTTAATTAGTTATAGCAAACCGACACGAGAGTTAGTGTCCGACGGTTTGTATGACGCACAAGATCTAGTAGCATTTTGTGCAAGAGTTTCGAATCCAGCAAACCAATACAACACAGAGACATCTGAGAAGTTGATTAAGTATTTGATTAAACATCAACACTGGTCACCACTTGAGATGGTATCTGCGTGCGTTGAGATTGAAACTACAAGGGATATTGCGCGACAGATTCTTCGTCATAGAAGTTTTTCTTTTCAGGAGTTTAGTCAAAGATATGCTGATCCTACACAGGATTTAGATTTTGTTATTCGTGAAGCTCGTCTGCAAGATACTAAAAACAGACAAAATTCTGTTGAGATAGATTTACAGAATGATGAACAGAGACAAATTGCTTATCAGTGGCAAAATTTACAGCGCGATCTTATAAATAAAACCCGGGATATATATTCTTGGGCAGTAGCTAAAGGCATTGCCAAAGAACAAGCTCGTGCAGTTCTACCCGAGGGGTTGACGGTTAGTAGACTTTATATGAATGGTACCTTGAGAAGTTGGATCCACTATATAGTTCTACGAGCTGGCAATGGAACTCAGAAAGAACACGCTGAAATTGCCCTAGCTATTGCTGAAGTGATTACAGAAATTTTCCCTATGACTAAGGATTTAGTAAATGAACAGTAATGATGATGTGAAGAAGTTTATGCTTGCAGGCGAGCAAAACGTCTACGGTGAACCCGGTGTTCCAGATCACACAGGTTTACCACCAGAAAGATTTGAGCAAGCAGCACTTTATATGAAGTTAATTGTAGAAGAATATAAAGAATTGATGCACGCGTGGAATGAAACCGATATAATTGAAATCGCAGATGCGTGTGCAGATTTGAAATGGGTTATTGAAGGCTTAGAACATTCATTGGGCATTCCGCAACAAGCAGTATGGGATGAAGTTGCGCGATCTAATATGTCTAAGATGGTTGATGGTAAGTTGATCAAACGGGAAGATGGTAAGGTATTAAAACCTGACACATTTGTACCGCCAAACATTAAACAAATATTAGAATCTTAATGTGGTATCTATCTCTATTACCTAGTACTTTCTTTCATGCTATCTTAGCAGCAGGATTGCTAATTATCATTATCAGCATGGTACTTAAGGTTATACCATTCATAAGCAATTATTACATTCCTATTAGAATAGTAGGATTTGTATTGTTTGTAATGGGTGTATACTTTGAAGGCGGACTTGGCATACAAGCCGCAATGATGGAAAAAGTAAAAGAGTTAGAAGCAAAAGTTGCCGCCGCAGAAGTTGAGAGCAAAAAAGAAAACATTAAGATACAGGAAAAGGTAGTATATAAGCAAAAGGTAGTTCGCGAAAAAGGCGAAGAAGTTATAAAGTACATAGATAGAGAAATTATCAAATACGATACTAAATTTGCTCCTGGCGGTATTTGTGAACTTCCTAAGGAATTTTTTATATCGCACAATGACGCAGCGAAGGAACGCAGATGAAATCTATCATTATGCTTTTATTGCTCATATCATTAACGGGATGTTCAACAACTGTTCCTGTTGTTGCAAAATTTCCAGAAGTGCCTAAAGTATTACTGACAAAATGCCCAAATCTACAAGAACTTAGCCCTGACGCAAAATTAAGCGATGTAGCAAAAATAGTTACTGTAAACTATACTGCATATTATGAATGTGCAGTTAAAATGGATGCATGGATAGAATGGTATAACGTACAAAAAACAATATACGAAGGAATAAAATGAAAAAGTTATTAGTATTATTAAGTATTACTTTGCTTGCAGGATGTAGTACTGTAAGCAATTTGCAAAAATATTGGCCAAGACCACATGACCCAATTATGTTTGGTTATTTAGTCAGTGCTGATATTGAGATTAATAAAGTTGATTGTGAAAAAAGTAATTGGTCAAATGTAATTGCATATACAGAGCATTTGTCAAAATATACAGAATGGCGAAATGATCCGCAGAAAGATAATATCAAAGGATTACATAGTCACGCAATAAAGATGAATAGCGGTGCAAGTAAAACCTTTTGTGAATTAGGCAAAAAGACAGCGACACAAAGAATAAACGCAACAAAAACCGCATGGGAGAATCGATAATGCATCCATTAGAACAAGAGATACAATCAATAGTTGAAGCCTGCCAAATAGGAAACATTAGTGTTGAGGAACGAAATTATTTGTTACAAGAAATAAAAGATGTTAGAGTAGCACAAGAATGTGCTGGAGATGAAAAAACAATAAGATATGTAGTACAAATTTGTAATGCTGCACTATCAGTAGTTTAAAATAAAAAAATTGGAGTAAAGATGACGCAAGAAATTGTGCATGGGATTAATGTCGACTATTCTAGAGATAGTCTATTTGACGAGCTAGGTATTAAAAGATTAAAAGAAAGCTATATGAAGGAGGATGAGGTCTCACCGCAAGAAAGGTTCGCATATGTTTCCAAGACGTTCGGGTCAAATCGAGAACATTCGCAAAGACTTTATGAGTACAGCAGTAGACATTGGTTGTCTTATTCTACTCCTATTCTCAGCTTTGGGCGTAGTAAGCGTGGCCTTCCTATATCATGTTTTTTACCTTATCTACATGATAGTGCAGAAGGTTTGGTCGATTGTCTGGCCGAAGTAAATTGGTTATCCATGATGGGTGGAGGAGTTGGAATTGGTATCGGAATACGTTCATCGGATGATAAATCGGTTGGAGTCATGCCCCACCTTCGCACATATGACGCATCATCTCTCGCTTATAGACAAGGTAGGACTCGTCGTGGTAGCTATGCCGCTTATCTTGATATTTCTCATCCGGACATTCTTATTTTTCTAGAGATGAGAAAGCCAACAGGCGATCCCAATATGCGTTGTTTGAATTTGCATCACGGTATTAATATCACTGATGATTTTATGCATTTAATTGAACGTGCAATGATTGATCCCGAGATGGATGACACATGGGAATTAAAAGATCCTCACAATGGCGAAGTTAGAGATAAAGTGTCAGCAAGAGAATTATGGCAACGTATTTTAGATATGCGTATGCAAACAGGTGAGCCCTATCTACATTTTATTGATAGTAGCAATAGAGCAATGCCTGAGTTCCAAAAGAAACTGGGACTAAGTATTAAACAATCTAATTTGTGCAGTGAAATTATTTTACCTACGGATAAAGATCGTACTGCGGTATGTTGCTTATCCTCTTTGAACTTGGAGTATTACGATGATTGGAAAGATGACAGACTTTTTCTTCGGGACGTTGCAGAGATGCTCGATAACGTCTTGCAGTATTTCATTGATAATGCTCCTGATAGCATATCACGCGCACGATATTCTGCTATTCGCGAACGGTCTATTGGTATTGGTGCTCTCGGTTGGCATGCTCTTTTACAAAAGAAAAGCATCCCATGGGAATCGGCATCAGCAACAGGATTGAACCATAAGATATTCGGTCACATTCGCAAGGAACTAGATAATGCAAATATTCAATTGGGTACCGAAAGAGGCGAAGCACCCGATGCGGCAGGTACTGGACGCCGCTTCTCTCATATGCTTGCTATTGCTCCAAACGCTTCTTCTTCTATCATTATGGGTAATACTTCCCCTTCTATTGAGCCCCTTCGTGCGAACGCATATAGACAAGATACTTTATCGGGTTCAATGCTCAACAAAAACAAATGGTTAAATAGAGTTATTGAAAAGCATCTTTCAAGTGACAGTGGTACAGTATCACAAAATGACTACAATGATATCTGGTCTTCAATTATTGCTAATGATGGATCGGTACAGCATTTAACTTGGTTGTCTGATTGGGATAAAGAAGTATTTAAAACATCTATGGAAATTGACCAGCGTTGGGTTGTTCAACATTCTGCAGATAGACAACAGTATATAGATCAAGCACAATCTGTTAATCTATTCTTTAGACCCGATAGTAATATTAAGTATATCCATGCTGTTCACTTTCAAGCGTGGAAACAAGGCTTAAAGACATTATACTATTGCCGTTCAGAAAAGATTGGTAAGGCAGATAAGATATCAAAGAAAATAGAGCGACAAGTCATGGAAGAGATTGACTTGAAAGCATTAGCAACCGAAGACGTTTGTTTAGCATGTGAAGGTTAACCATGGCATACTCAAATAAAGTAATCGATCACTATGAAAATCCCAGGAATGTCGGATCTTTTGATAAGACTGATAATGATATTGGTACTGGTATGGTTGGCGCGCCAGCTTGCGGCGATGTAATGAAACTACAAATAAAGGTTGACAATGATACAGGTATTATTACAGATGCAAAATTTAAAACGTATGGCTGCGGATCGGCTATTGCGAGTTCGAGCCTCATTACAGAATGGGTCAAAGGAAAAACCCTTGACGAAGCCGGATCAATCAAAAACTCCGAAATCGCCGAAGAACTAGCATTGCCCCCAGTAAAGATACATTGCTCAATACTTGCCGAAGATGCAATCAAAGCGGCAGTAGAAGATTATAGAAAAAAACATGATTTTGCTTACTGAAAAAGCACGCGAGAAAATTAAAACTCTACTTCAAAAACGCGGCAAAGGAGTTGGAATTCAATTGGGCGTGAAGACTACTGGTTGCAGTGGACTTGCATACACATTAGAATATGTTGATAATTATAATTATGATAATACCTGTATTAATTATGGACAGCAAGACTTTGTTATTCTTGTTAATAAAAAAAATGATGTGTATCTAAATGGACTAACAATGGATTGGGTTCGAAATGGACTCAATGAAGGCTTTGATTTTAAAAATCCAAATGAACGTGACCGTTGTGGTTGCGGAGAAAGTTTTCGAGTATGATAACAATAACAGAATCAGCAAAAGCAAAAATATTAGATCTTTTCGCAGAAGAGGGCAATCCTAATTTAAAACTAAGAACATTTGTGCAGGGTGGGGGATGTTCTGGGTTTAGTTATGGATTTACCTTTGATGAAATAATGAACGAAGATGACTTCGAGGTGCCTTTGGGCGATTGTAAAGTTTTAATTGATGCAATGAGTATGCAGTATTTGCAAGGTGCAAGTATAGATTATAAGGAAGATCTACAGGGATCTGAATTTAAAATAACAAATCCAAATGCGCAATCAACTTGCGGATGTGGCTCTTCATTTTCGATTTAACGGAGAATAAAAAAATGAATAAAGTAATAAGATTTACAGCATCATGGTGCCAACCATGTAAAGCATTGGCAAGTATTATGGAAGGCATTGATTCCAATGTACCTATTGAAGTTGTTGATATAGATGATAATGAAGCGTTAGCAATGAAATATGGTATCAGGGGAGTGCCGACACTTGTTAAACTTGATGAGAATGGTCAAGTATTAAATAAGATGGTAGGCGTAAAAGCTAAAAACTTAGTAGAAGAGTTCATCAATGATTAAAAAGACAAAATCGAATCTTACAGATACACGAGATTCTTTCAAACCCTTTAATTACCCGTGGGCGTATGACGCATGGTTGAAGCATGAGCAATCCCATTGGTTGCATACTGAAGTACCAATGGTAGAAGATGTTAAAGATTGGAAAAAGAAGTTAACGACTGAAGAAAAACAATTCTTAACACACATCTTTAGATTCTTTACACAAGGTGATATTGATGTTGCTGGCGGGTATGTCAATAACTACCTTCCTTATTTTCCTCAGCCAGAAATACGAATGATGCTATTAGGCTTTGCAGCACGCGAAGCTCTGCATATTGCAGCATATTCTCATTTGATTGAGACATTGGGATTGCCCGAGACAATGTATAATGAGTTTTTAGCTTATGAGGAAATGAAAGCTAAGCATGACTATGTCTTGGATATATCTCAACAAAACACTACAAAAGAAAATACAGCAAAGCATATTGCTATCTTCTCAGCATTTACTGAAGGTATGCAGTTGTTTAGTTCTTTTATTATGTTGTTGAATTTCCCTCGTCATGGTAAGATGAAGGGCATGGGACAAATTGTTACTTGGTCTATTGTAGATGAGACTCAGCATTGTGAGTCCATGATTAAATTATTCAGAACATATATACAAGAAAATCCGGAGATTTGGAACGATGACCTCAAAGGCCAACTGTATACAATTGCTGAACAAATGGTTTTACTCGAGGACCGGTTTATTGATCTGGCATTCGCTATGGGGCCTATGGACAATTTGGACGCTAATGACGTTAAACAGTACATCCGCTATATTACTGATCGTCGCCTTATTAGCCTTGGTCTTAAGGGTATTATGAAAGTTAAAAGAAATCCGCTACCTTGGGTTGAGGAAATGATTAACGCTCCTATTCACACAAACTTCTTTGAGAATAGAGCAACAGATTACGCAAAAGCCGCGCACACAGGTAACTGGGAAGATGTTTGGGCAAAACAAAAATGAAATCATTTAAAGAAGTAATCGCACCGAGACACTATGCTGATGGTGCGTTAATATCAGCAAAATTGCCACCAGCTTATGAAAAAGCAAAGGGTGAAAAGAATTGTGCAAACTGCGGTGCTTATGTACCTGGCACAAAGTATTGTAAAACTTGGGACGCTAAAGTACGTCCAGAATATTATTGTAAAAAATGGGTGAAGATAGAAAAGTAATAACTTTTGTCGAAAGACGAAGAAATATTTGTAATGAATGTGAACACCTTACTACTATAATTGGTGCTAAGGTATGTAATAAATGTGGTTGCTCTATATGGGCAAAGACATTATTGCCTAATACAAAATGCCCCGAAGGAAAATGGAATGCCGAATAAATTTGATAATGCTCATATAATTGTAGCAGAGACCTATGCTAAATTATCCTCTGCTAAAAGATTACAGGTTGGTGCTGTTGTTGAGAAAGATAATAGAATTATATCTATTGGATACAACGGTACTCCTGCTGGTTGGAATAATACTTGTGAAGATATAATTGAAGAACATTCAACATATATAATTGACATGGGTGGCCCTGAGTATCCTACAACTACTATTAGTACAAAGACAAAGCCCGAGGTTATTCATGCAGAAATGAATGCTATCGGCAAACTAGCACAATCTAATGAATCGGGGTTAGGTGCTACAATGTATATTACCCATGCACCGTGTTTTGATTGTGCAAAGCTTATACATATAGCAGGCATTAAAAAAGTATTTTATAGAAATAGTTATAGAAATACTGAAGGTATAGAATTTTTAAATAAATGTAACATTGAAGTGGAGAAAATATGAGTGCGAATAAGAAAATTGGAGTAACTTGTTCTACATTTGACCTGTTCCATGCGGGTCATGTAATTATGTTGGAAGAAGCAAAGCGTCAATGCGATTATTTAATTGCAGCGATTCAAGTCGATCCAACACTTGATAGAGAAACAAAAAATAAACCTGTCCAATCAATTATTGAAAGACAGATTCAGGTATCAGCGTGCAAGCATGTTGATGAGATTATAGTATATTCTACAGAAAAAGAACTTGAAGATATCTTCATGGCTTTACCTATTGATGTTCGCATCTTGGGCGAAGAATATAAAGATACGGAATATACGGGCAAAGATATTTGCATGAAAAGAGGAATAGAATTATACTTCAATAAACGAGATCACTTCTTCAGCTCATCTGATTTACGTCAGCGAGTATTTGACGCAGAAGCTAAGAAAAGAGGAGCACAATGGCAAGAAAAAACTACGAATGCGTCGAATGCGATGCACTCTTCAAGATAAGTCATACACTTGACGAAGATTATTATACAGTAACCAACTGCCCTTTCTGCGGAGCAGAGGTGGAAGATAAAGAAGAGGATGACGAAGACTTGTCCTAAATGTGGTACTGCTCATAGCAAGCCCGGAACTTTTTGTTCTCGGGCTTGTGCCAATTCCCGCCAATGGAATGAAGCGCAAAAGAAAGTATTCTCAGAAAAACAAACTGAGTATATGGCACGAGAAGAATCTGAGGAACACAGATACAAAAAATCAATACAATCCAGAATGCTACAAAAAGCTGGCATTATGGGTAGTGGTGGCCTTGCAGAGGATGCTGAAGATATAATGACCAACCCAGATGATTATTTCTTTGTTCCACCAAGAGATGAGGGTGATAACTTTTCCGATGGAAACGACTATTGGGAGACCGTATAAATACTAATTTAACATTGGTATTTAGATGTGGTTATACGATAATAAAGAATTAGAAGTTATCCCTGAGGATGCATATGGTTATGTGTACTTGATTACTAATACTGCCACGGGGCGCAAGTATATAGGTAAAAAGCTATTCTGGTTTCGTAAGACCAAAGTAGTTAAGGGTAAAAAGAAAAGATTAAAAGTAGAGTCAGATTGGAGAGATTATTGGTCTTCATCTGATGAAGTTAAAGCTGATGTAGAAAAACACGGCGCGGATAAATTTATAAGAGAGATACTGCATATATGTCCTAACAAAGGACTATGCAATTATCTAGAGGCAAGAGAACAAATGGATAGACGAGTTTTAGAATCAGATGCATATTATAATGGGCAAGTGCAATGCCGAGTGCATAAAACTCATATCAAGAATTTAAAAGAAACACAGAGATGATAAATTCATATGATTGCACAATCTTAGGAGGGGTTGTCTTTTTAGACAACTATCAATTGCCAGCAGTAGGTACGCCTGTGCTTGCTACAAGTACTTCATTAACGATGCAAAACTTTTAACTAAAATGATTACAATAAACGGAGTTACTATTACAGGGGGCGCGCAATTTAACAAACCGCCACCACCAGAACCAGGCAGTGTGTTCTTTGACAGAACAGTTCCTCAGTATTTGTCTACAACTGTGACCGCACCAAATACGGATGCAGTCGCATATGAATGGTGGGCGTATCCAACTGCAAGCGGTGACGGAAATTATGCTATGTTAAATACACGAAGCGGTGGTAGTAGTACGGGCGGTATTGTTGTTTATATTGCAAATACAACTTTAAATGTTTCTCAGTTTGGATCGGTCATCTTTAACGGGCCAACTATAACTACAAATACATGGCACCATGTTGCAGTAACAAGACCATCTGCATCAAATACTTGGACAGTTTATTTAGATGGTAGTAGTCAAGGCACATTCACAGGTCCAACTACAAGTAGTACTACATTATGGATAGGACTTCTTGCGTCAAATGAAGGGTATACTGGATATATAAGTAACTTTAGATATGTTAAAGGTTCTCAAGTATATACTGGAAACTTCACTCCTGCAACTTCTCAATTAACAGCAATATCTGGCACAGATTTATTGTTAAATACTATGTTCAATAGCGATAATTTCTTAATAGATAGTTCAGAGAATAATCGCACAATAATAAATAACGGTGGAGCTGTAAGTTCTGCTCTAGACCCATTCTAAGGAAAAATAAATGGAAATATCTGGCGGAATAGTAATGTCGGGAAATTGGAGTATTCCAAGCGCATCACCTGTACCTGATAATGTTACTTATAAATGGTTTATGGGAGAAAGTGACGATTGGTCTGGAACAAATAATAATATTACAATGTCCAGTGTTACTTGGGGTCGTATAAATTTAAGCACTCCCGAAACTCCAATTTGGACAGGCAATAATCAAATTATTTTTCAGCGCCCATTTTATGCGCCTGTTGCTAGTAGAGCGAATGGTTATTTAAGCGGAACTGTTAGCGGCGGAAGAAAAACTCTTAGTAATGCTGAAGTAAATGTATTTGTCAATGCAATGACTACTGGAACTACAATTGATTTTTATGATTATCTACCAACACGATTTGCAGAAACAGTAACATTGACACAAAATGCAACATTATTAAGTGTACTAAATAATGATTATATTATTGCAAATGTGAATGTTAATTTATTAGATGGTGTTAATGATGGTCCTGGAGAATATGTTACAGGTTCAGGCGGCGAAAGATATATGATTGGATTTGCAAATATCAATTACAAAACAAACGTATTAGCTTCATTGCCGGTGCAAATTGAGCAAGCACCCGCGAATGTTACTTATAAATGGTTTATGGGAGAAGACTATCAATTAGCTGGTACTAGTAATACTATAGGAATTACTAGTGTTCACTGGGGCAGGCGGAATATGGGCAGTGATATATTTACTGCAAATAATCAAATTGTTTTCAGCAATTATTGGTCTACTGAAAGTACAAGTAGATTGAATTATTATTTGGGCGGGGGATCGCAAAATAATCCCACACAAAGTCAGCAGAATGTAATTATCAATGCAATGACAACAGGAACCACGCTTGATTTTTACCAATATTCTCCGTCAGTTTCTTTTGCCGAAACACTTACATTAACAGCTAATGTAAGCCGTGTAGTACTTGCCGGAACAGAATATATTGTAGCAAACGTAAATGCGAATTTTAAAGATGGAGTTAATGACGGCCCTGGGCAAGTGCCGTGGGACGATACTAATGGCAATTATTATATGTTTGGATTTGCTAATGTATATTTTACATCAAACATATTGCTCGGATATCCGGCATAAATAGAATTTAGAAATAAAAGGTTAAATAAATGGAAATAAGAAACGTATCATTTGGCGGGGGATTGAGTATGGTGCTTACCCCGGCTGTTAGCGGATTATTCACAGCTGTAACAAATATCGTAGAAGGTAATTCATTTACTATAACCTTTACAACGAACAAACCTGGTTCTTTTGGTTATACAATTACAGGTGTGAGTTCTGCCGATATTGGTAATGCATCGTTAACTGGAACATTTACCGCAAATGGTGAAACTAGAACGTATACTATTAGCGATGATTTGGTAACAGAAGGGGCAGAAACATTTGTAATGTCGCTTGATAACGGTCAAGCTCGTGCACCGGTTACTATATCTGATTCGTATTATACATTAACAGCAAATGTTGCATCTGTTAATGAATATGGTGGCAATGTGTTTAATATAACACTTGATACAAATGCTATTCACGCATTGCCATTGGGATATACTATTACAGGCGGTGTAAGTAGTATTGATTTCATTGGATCTCCTTCTCTAACAGGTAATTTTACATCAAATGGTCAAGTATTAACATTTACTGCAAATGCAGACTTAATACTTGACGGTGTAGAATATTTTACAATATCATTGGATAACGGTCGTGCAAATGCAAATGTAATAATAAATGATACATCTGTTGCATATTATACGTTAACGGCGAATGTTGCATCTGTAAATGAAGATAATAGTTTCACGGTAACATTTGTAACCAATGCACTTAGCCAGTTGCCGCTTGGATATACCATTACCGGTGTAAGTAATGTAGACTTTAATGGTTCGCCCTTAATGACGGGCAATTTAACAGCTAATAACCAAGTATTAACCTTTACTGCAAATGCAGATCTATTAACAGAGGGCACAGAATATTTTACAATATCATTGGATAATGGTCGTGCAAATGCAAATGTAATAATAAATGATACAAGCATAACTCCTCCGGGACAAGCAGAATATACAATACCGGGCACTTACTCATGGGTTGCACCAGCCGGGGTATCAACCATTAGCGTTCTTGCAGTAGGTGCAGGCGGCGGTGGATATCAGGGAGGACCCGGGCGTTATTCCGGCGGTGGCGGCGGTGGAGGTGGCCTTGTCTGGGTAAATAACGTTGCCGTTACTTCAGGAACTACATATTCAATAAATGTTGGTGCAGGTGCTCCTGCTAATAACCCAAGTACTCCTGGCGGTACTAGTTGGTTTAACAATTCTTCATATATTAGAGCAACCGGTGGCACCTCTGGCAAAGATCAAGTTGTCCCTCAGGCCGCCGGCGGTATTGCTATTAACCCTTCTAGTTATCCAGGCGGCGGTGGCAATGGTGGCTCAGGTGGTGCGTACGCTGGTGATTATTCTGGTACAGGTGGCGGTGGTGCTGGTGGTTATAGCGGAAACGGTGGAACCGGATCGCAAGGTGCATATGGCTACTCCGTAAATTCAACCGCAGGCTCAGGTGGAGGTGGCGGTGGAGGTGGTGCGAGTACCAACGGCGCATACGCGAGCGCAGGTGGCGGTGTAGGTATATATGGAGCAGGTTCAAACGGAGCGGCAGGAGCCGCCTTCAATGGTGGCGGCGGCGGCTCTGGAGGCACAAATGGTGGCAACGGGCCCGGTGCGTTGGGCGGCAGCTTTGGCGGTGGCGGCGGCGGTGGAACTCTAAATAGTGGATCGTATGTTGGCGGTGCAGGTGCAAATGGTGCAGTTCGACTAATGTGGTCAGGATATAATCCTACATTCCTATATAGGGCGTATCCATCAACAAATACAGCAAACGTATAAACGTACAAGGAGAAAATAAAATGGAATTATATATTAAAATTGTAGACGGGCAACCAGTTGATCATCCTATCTTAGGGGACAACTTTAGACAAGCATTCCCGCATATTGATACGAATAATTTACCTGCAGATTTTGCAAGATTTGTTCGTGTAGCAAGACCAGCATATAATAGAATATATCAATATATAGGAGGCGAACCTACATATCAATGGGTTGACGGAGTTGTCATGGATGTGTGGGAAGACCGCGATATGACTGCTGAAGAAAAAGCAGCAAAGATTGCACAAGCTATGCAGAATCAACCATTTCCGTCATGGGTATTCTCGGAAGAAAATTGTATGTGGGATGCGCCTGTGCCTAGACCGGACGATTTTAGTTTTGAAAAAGCATATTATTGGGATGAACCAACATTATCTTGGATTGCACAAACACCCGTTGCTGAAGTATGAGTGCAGGACCGCAATTATTTGAAATGGGTTACTTCGGTAACATTTGGGTCAGACAAAATGTTTTAAGCAAAGCCGGCGAAACTGCTGGAGGTCACAAACATAAGTTTGACCATATATCATTGTTAACATCTGGTAAAATTAAAGTTGAAGTAGAAGGCAAAGAACCTAAAGAGTTTACTGCTCCTACATTTGTCATCATTCGCAAAGAACAGAAACACGCAATAACAGCGTTAGAAGATAATACAATATACTATTGTGTGTTTGCATTACGTGATTTAGATGGCGAAGTCATGGAAATATTTGGACCACAGCATGATCCAAATTGTTCCAATATAGTACCAGACGACTATTGGGATAAAGTCGATAAGGTTAAAGACTTATAATTATTTTTTTGATAAGATAAGATCATTAAGATTGCGGGCAATACTAATGCCCCAATCTTCATTTATATCCCAAGCTTCTTCCCATTCATCGGGGCTGTCTTCATATTCGACTCCGATGAATCCCTCTATAGCACGAGCAAACATCTGACCAAATGCCATTTCAGCAATGGTTTTATTTTCAGTTACGCATTTGCTTGCAATTTCTCTTACCATATCAACATTCGAAGAACCTTCAAAGCATTCTTCGATTTCGTCATCTGTAAAGCTAGCTAAAATATTTGTCATTAGTATGCCCCGTGATAGATTTGCAGCACAACAATCGCAATGGTTGCCAGTGCTATGAGTATAAATGATAATGCAGGTTTAATCTTTTCCATAGAACCTATCCTTAATGGCTTTAACTGCTTTGGCCTTAGATGTTTCTGCTATACCAAGCGTAAATGATGTATATGCATGGTGTGTATCAGATACTTCTACAGCATCAACGCATTCTGCAACGATTAATTCAACTAGGTTCTCTAGTTCTTTAGTATAATCGCAAGACCAGTCAATGCCGTCTCCGATTTCTTCTTCACCCCAAAATACAAATCCTGCTTCTTTTGCTATGTCTTCAAGTAATTGTTTCATCTAAAAATCTCATTGGTTCTGTCTTGCCAATTGCCTTATCAATATGATGTAAGGTAGCATGAATGTTTTCTTTATAATAAATGCTAATGCCTTTGCCCTTTTCAAACCAATCATCGATGTTAGACATCTTATCATCGATTAACATATCGCCAGGCTTGCACCATTTCCATTTATCAGTACTAAATGGTCCAAAGTTTACTTTGTAACCAGGAAAGTATTTATTAATCCATTTTTCTTTATCAGACGACGCTGTTGGCACAGACTTTTTACTTGGTAAAGCTGTTAAGAACTCTACATTGTATTCATCTTTAAATTGTGAGCAATATCCCACAAGAGTTGTAGCATCTTTAAGTAATGGTAATTGAAAGTATACATCTTCAATTGCGCCGACTTTAGCCCATTCTTCGGGTGTAATGCTTCTGTCTGTCCATTTAACAGGGCGACCGAGTACATTACCTATAAAACCATTGAAGTCTGCAACGACTCCATCCATATCAATATAAATTGTTTTCATATTTTTAGTGTCTTAAGTATTTTAACTTGTGAATCAGGTGCAACATAGCATCTAGCATATATAGTACGAGCCATTGTACTTGCAGATTGGTATTGGGTAAATTCAACTAACTTATTATCCATCATATATTCTACTAGCATGTTGAGCAATCTAGCTTTAAGTGCATCTTTAAAATTCGGATCATCTTCAAGCAATATTGCTTCATAATCTTGTATATTTAGCTGCGCCGTTATCAGTTTGCCGCCAATCGCATACTCAGTATGCTTCACATTATCTGAATTATATAATATCCCTTTATTCCAAGGCAGGGGTGTTGGTGCGATTGCCATTAGCTATATCTATCAAAATTTAATCCAACGAATAATATTCGTTTGTAATCATAGTAATCCTGCCGCTTATTATGTGCAGTATATAATTTTAATTCTTCTAATTCTTTTGCCTGAATATATGCTTGCTCTATACGAGCATTTGCTTGAATTTTCTCAAGTGCACGTCTAGGTGCTTCATCCATTTTAATAGTATCAGCTCGCTTAATATCAAGAATTTGTCTTGCAATATATTCAGCATGATCGAGCTTATCGACATTTGGTCTTGGGATATTATTTACAATCATACTACTAAATCTTTCCTATAAAAATAGATATACAGTTTTAGATAATAATCAAACATCTTGGGATAATGCTCAGGCGAGGGGACTTTATCTCCGAATACTTCTCGCATATGATTAGCTATTGCTGCTATTTCCGTGTCTTCCATTTGTAAATGCTTCGTTATATTTTCTTTTATGTTCTTCTAAATCAAATTCTATTTTAGTATTCTTTATCTTAGCTATAATAGGATGCATTAACTTTGCAGTTAATGATTTAGACATAGCTTCCAGAACAGCATCCGGATCTTTGCCTGCTCTTATATCTTTAAGGGCGGCATTTAATGCTTTTAATCTAGCTTGCTCTGCATCATCATCAGTCATTTAAAATAGTGTTTTAATGTCAGCAGTTTATTCTCATACTCCGCCATTCTAGCAATCTCATTATCAAACGCATTAGTAATGTCCTCACCTAATCCGATACTAACTACATGATTAAGAATAACTTCTGCATTGATTCGATGTTGCTCGATTTTTGTCTCATAATGACGTCGAGTAACATCAATAATCTCTGTTCTAAAATCCATATTGTTCCTTGTGAATCTTTATATTATAACGCACTACAACAGATAAGTCAATACTATTATGACAAAGCATAATTCAAATGACACGACGATTGCTAAGAATAACCAATCAGCTTTGCTTAAGTCGTACCACATCTTTGTGCTTTACTATAATGATGTTATACACTGTATCTTTATATTTAATAGGGAGATCTAAATGCACAGTAATTTCAGGTCCGTCAATAAGATTAACTAAACGATCATTACCTACACTACCGACAAAGGGTATGCCATTCCAAAGACCCATTATCCTATCACCTAAATCGTAGGTATGTTTATAACCATTAGCAATAAACCAATCGGATTGTCTACCCATTATATTAACCTTTTAGAGTATATTTTTTTAATATATCTTTTGCATCAGATATATCGTTTACAGGTTTTTCTAATTGATGCATCATATCAATTGCACGTTTTGCCTTAAATAGACTTAATGCATAATCATAATCATCTGGCGTTGCACGCAAACACCATTGCTCGAATTCTTCATTAGAAGCATTCATTAGAAACTGTAAGTTATTTATGTCTCGACTATTCATAATCTATCTCTTTCTCCATCCGCTTTTTTCATGATTAATGTGAATTCAATGTTGGCGCCAACTCACCTATTAGCAATCTTTCCAAAGCATGCGCTTCACGCTTGCCCCTAATGACAGCAAGCTCTTGTGCAACAAACGCTGAGACCCCGTAGGACCTTATAGCGTCGCATAATGCCCAGGACTTATGCTCAGTCAATGCTCGTCTAATGTGCTTTTGTACGCGTATTTTGAGGTCTCTTTTTCTGAAACCCTGAGTAATACCAATATAGAAGTCGCCAGTCTCGACGTTAGTCAGACAGTAGACAATGTGCTTACGATCAATGCGTTTTTTTCTAATCATGCCACAATTATAACACCTTTTAGTATCCGTGTCAACCGTAAGGGTATTCAAAAGACCATGATATGATAAGGGTTTTCGGTTGACAGAATGTGCAAAATGTGCTATAATTAGGGCATGGTAACAAAAAAACAGTCAAACAGTGCAAATGCAAATAAAATGCAAATGCAAAAGACCCAGCGCAGTAAAGGGTCTTTGCTTGACGAAGTGTCCAAAAGCACTTATAATAATGACATTGTAGCGCAAAACACAGGAGCTAATATGCGTGTAAAAGTAACATTTAACAAAGC
>Ga0222712_10000304_pt1 | contig 68865 bp, 72 predicted proteins | sample C33_657DmetaG_FD_165043 | JGI IMG/M metagenome (GOLD analysis project Ga0222712, IMG submission 165043) | Estuarine water microbial communities from San Francisco Bay, California, United States - C33_657D | ecosystem: Environmental > Aquatic > Marine > Unclassified | place: USA: California... | reverse complement strand
TGCCGGCTTTTGCCGCTGCCAAAATTTGCTCGGTGTGCATCGAGTGTGGGGTGGCTAAGACCACCGCTTCAATAGACGGATCGGCCAGCACGGCCTCAAAGCTGTCGAGCAGGCGAAGCTTGTGCTTGGCGGCAAATTCGCTGGCCTTTGCCGGCGTACGCGTGGCGCCCGCGACAAATTGGATGTCTTGACTTAAACCTTGAACGCTTGTGACCAAATTTTGGCCCCAAACGCCCATGCCGATGATTGCCGCGTGAATCATATTTCGTCGTATCCCAAGCAGAGTAAACGGGTGCATGCGTGTGTCGCGCGCAAAATCCCATAAGATGATTGATTATCAGAGAAAGAATGACAGATGACAACAGAGATCAAATGTGTTTTGATCCTTGATCAGGAGGCTTTGCCTGAAAAGCCAAGCAGGATGTTCTAAATTAACAGAAAGGACCTCGGATGACACGCTTCACTGCTCTTGCCGCCTTGCGCACTGGGTTGGCTGCACTCTTACTATTTTCGGCGACCTTTGCACAGGCTCAGACTTGGCCCACGAGGTCATTGCGTTTGGTGATCCCCTTTGCGCCCGGTGGTGGCACGGATATTCTGGCCCGCGTGATTGCTCCAAAACTCTCTGAAGTGCTGGGGCAGCAGGTGGTGGTTGAAAACAAACCGGGCGCTTCGAGCATTATCGGGTCTCAAATCGTCGTGCAAGCTGCTCCCGACGGGTACACCTTGATGATGGTCGATTCATCGATTTACGTGAACCCTGGGTTGCGTACCGAGCTGCCTTACAACACGATGAAAGACTTGACTCCTATCGTGCATATGGCCGTGGCACCAGTGATTTTGGTGGTGCACCCTTCGGTGCCGGCACAGACGCTCGCTGAACTGATTGCTTTGGGTAAGGCCAAGCCAGAAAGCTTGTTGTATGGTTCGGGGGGCAACGGCTCTTCACCACACATGGCGGGTGAACTGTTTAATATCGCCTCGGGCGTAGCGATTACCCATGTGCCCTACAAGGGAACGGGTGAGGCGTTGTCGTCAGTGTTGGCGGGCCAAGTGCCGCTGACGTATTCTGGAATCAGTTCGGTACGGCAAGCCGTTGAGGCCGGACGCTTGCGCGCCCTCGCGCTCACAGGTACCCAGCGCAATGCTGCGTTGCCCAACGTGCCGACGTTTGCCGAAAGTGGTCTGCCCAGCGTTGATTGCAGTAGCCACTGGGGTCTGCTAGGCCCCGCTGGGATGCCACCAGAAGTGGTTGCAAAACTGAATGCTGCCGTGAATCAAGTGTTGGCCGACGCGGCGATCAAAGAGCGCGTCGCTTCGCTTGGGTATGACGTGGCGGGTGGCCCGCCGGCAGCCTATACCAAGCTGCTCACCACCGAAATCGAGAAATGGCGCCAGGTGATAAAAACCGCCGGGATCAAGGCAAACTAAGGCGCAGCACAGACCAACGCGCACGGGCTTAGACGCAATTACGAAAACCATTCAATCACTAGGATCTTTTATGCAACACTACCTTAATCGTGATGGTCTGAAGTTGGCTTATTACGTGGATGATTTCACCAAGCCATGGATCAAACCGCAGACGGTTTTTTTATTACACGCTGCGATGGGTAATGCCCAGCGCTGGTTCAGCTGGGTGCCCGAGCTTGCGAAGCATTACCGTGTGATCCGTATGGATTTGCGTGGGCATGGTCAGTCAACCATTCCACACTCGGATCAGGCCTTTTCGCTACAGCACTTGGTCGACGATGCGGCGGCGCTGTTGGATCACCTTGGTTGCGAACAGGCGCATATCGTGGGCAATTCGGCGGGTGGTTACGTGGCGCAACAACTCGCGTTGCAGTACCCCGCTCGAGTTAAAACACTTGCTTTATACGGCGCGACGCCTGGTTTGAAAAATAGCCACGCACCGACTTGGATCCCAAAGATTCAGCAGATTGGCTTAAAAAAGTTTTTATCTGACACCATTCACGAGCGCTTTGATGAAACCGCTGACCCGGCGTTAGTGGCCTGGTTTATTGAGCAAGCGGGCTCAAACGACCCCGCCTTCATCGCGCGCTTCGTACTGCACATGTGCACACACGATTTCATGGAAGAACTCGTGGGCATCAAATGCCCCACCTTGATTGTGGCCGCTGGCAAAGAGTCGATCGGACACGCCGACGCCTATGAGCAAATGCATCAGCGCATCAAGGGCTCTGAGGTCGCCTATGTGGATACCGCTGGGCACAATATCTGCGACGGCTACGCTGAGCATTGTGCCCAGCGACTCATGTCATTTTTAAGTCGTCACGCATAACAGCCTGATCACTCGAGCTGGCTGCCCTCATCTTTGTGTACGCAAAAGTGAGGGCGTGTCGGTGGCGCCTGTTCAAAGTACTTTCGCCGCCCAGCTGAGCACTGCCCCGGTAAAGCCAGCAATGCGCGTCACCGGGAAAAAATGCCCACCGTCTTCAAGCAGATGCAACGTTGAGCCGGGCATGAGCGCCGCCAGCTCTTCTTGTAAAAACGCGGGCACAATTAAATCATCGCGCGCGCCGATATTTAAGACCGGCACCTTAATACGTGCCACGTCGGCGCTTCGGTCGAACGCCATGATGGCATCGATGCGTTCAGCCACAATATTTTGCGCGGCTGGGCTGAGCGGCGCCGCGGCACGTGATGCGTCCAAGGCGCCCCAGTTGGCATTGAGCCAGCTTGGCTCATGAGAATAAAAGGTAGCCGATACGGCGTAAGCCATCGGGTCGCTTCGCAACAGGCCTTTACGCAACTTAAACAGCTCTTGCATATAGCGGTTAGGCGTGGTCCAGGTGCCGGTTAAGACACAGGCCTTAGCGTGCTTTGGTGAGCGCAAGGCAATGGCTTGCGTGATGCAACCGCCTGTCGAGTGCCCCAAAATGATTGCAGACTCAATCCCAAGATGGTCAAGTACTGCAAGGCAATCATCGGCCAACTGGTCGATGGTGACCGCTGCCGTACCGCGCGAGCTTGCACCGATACCGCGTTGGTCTAGCCGAATCACCTGGTGCTTAGCGGCTAGTGCAGGCAGGCAGGGGTTCCAAAACGCAGCGGCCCCGCCAAGCCCGCTAATGAGTAATAGCGGGGTGCCGGCACCTTCTGTAAAGACTTTTAAACAGGCGCCGTCGGGCAGGGTGATATCGTGGGTCTGAAGGTGTTGCGACATAGGGCCTCGCTTCTTTTGTGCGAATTTGCTGAAGACCCTAGTGTGCCTACTTTTTCTTAAAAAAGAAATTCAGAATTTTTGTGGTGATGCTTTTTGACTCTTCAGCGACGCGTGCAGCTTGCCCATCAGAGCTTGCAAACACTTCATTCTGGGCCACGCGCTGCGCCAAAATATCTGAAAACTGTTTCACCAATTTTGGATTAGAGTCGAGCAAGGGTGCGATGTCTTCTTTGGTGATCTGCACGAGCACGGTGTCAGCTTTCGCAAAAACGTCGGCAGCTCGTGGTGCACCGGTGAGCATCGACATTTCGCCCACAAAGTCACCGGGCCACAGCGTTGCGACAACTTTCTGCTCGCCATGTTGGTCGGCTATTTTTACCTCTAAGCAGCCTTCAGAGATGATGTACATCCAGTCTTCTTGTGCGCCTTTTTCAATCACGTGATGATCGGCGTAATAGTGCAAAACGTTGACTGACTGACCAATCGTCGCTATTTGTTCGTGACTCAGCAGTTTTAGAATGCCCAAGCCATAACAATCTAGCAGGCGTGACTGTGTATCGGTGTGGTTTTCTGAGGGGTGCTGCGTCTCAAAACGATTGAGGTTGATGCCGGCGGCTTTAAAAAAGCGCGTCATGCACAACAGGATCGCACCGTTGGTTTCGAAAGGCGCAGTGTCAATTTCGGTTTTGTACCAAACCAAGTAGGTGATGACGCCTTCTTCGATCTTTGACACAAAACACGAAAACTTTGGCAGAAACTCGTGATTGCTATGCACCACGTGTTTGAGTGCTAAATCCATAATGCGTAGCACTCGATCGGGGTTGTTGCGCGCGCTGACTTGTATCTCAAGTTGACGCGGCGAGCCTACCCCTGGCTTTTGTTTAGACAGGTTGATGAAATGCATCTCAGTAAATTCGTGGTTGTACACACGAATCAACTGCCCGTGATCGTTCTTTAGCACCACCATTCGGTAATCTAGCTCGACCACTTGTAGGTACTCAGTGGCGCCATCTTCTTTTAGTTCGATCCAGTCATCTACCGAGACGATATGGTCCGCTTGAAGGGTGATGCCACAAATCACCTGATGACCAACATCTTTCAAAATATACAGAATGCCAACGCTTAGTGCGCCGATCGAGGCGAGCAGGTAAGTAAAGTTGTGATCGTAAAGCCCGACGTAGGCACACAGGCCGATTGCGACAAACACCGTGACGCTCATGACTTGCACCAGAATAGCCGGCACATGGCGATCGTCAGAAAGCTCATTAAAGTGCACGATCGCTCTACGCAGAAATTGGTCGAGTGTCAAAGCAATCAGAACGAACTGTGTAATCGCCAGCATCGATTTCAATTCAAACAGCTTGTCCTTGTTTAAGTCGACGGGGTTCCAGCCAAAAAAATCGCCGGTGTGCTGCTTTATCCTAAGTAGCACGACAAGGTTGAGCGCCAGCAGCACCCAAAAGAGTGGGCGCGACAACACAAAAATAGTTTGGTTATTTGTTTTCATAAAGAGGGCGTTGCTCGCTTGAACTAAAAGTGTGCAGAAGGTGGGAGCGGCTCATAGACGCAGAGGATCGCAGCGCTTAGGGCCGTCGGCTGCCTGCAACATAAAAAGTAGCCAAACGTTGACAGAGTTTTTAGTCACAATCAACCCGAATCAGGTCTTTGCGGCACGGGATCTTGTGTTTCTCAGCATCCGTGCGTTTTCGCGAGCAGCCTTGCACGAATTGGCCATCGGTTACGCTTATGTCTGCTGCGCTCGGTTTGGAGAAGCGTGGCATTTAGTTGGAACAGGAGAGGACAACAATGATCAAACATCAAATGTGCGCGCAACGATTTTTTGAGGATTTTGCGGTTGGCGAGCGCTTTAACTTGCCGTCACGTACGATGACCGATGCGTTATTTGCTGCCTTCTCGTTGGCAAGCGGTGACAATCATCCTGTGCATTACGACCTTGAATACTGTCGGGCGCACGGGATGCCGCATATGTTGGCGCACGGGTTTCAGGTAGTGATTCAAACGGCTGCGGGTGCAGGCTTGTTTCCGCACATGGTCGAAGAGTCGTTAAAGGCTTTTATCGAACAAAGCAGCAAATTTTTACAGCCAGTTTTTGTCGGTGATACCTTGTACTCAAGTCTGACCGTAGCTGAGTTGGTGCCAAACCGTACGACGGGTGTCTTGACCATGCACTCTGAAATCCGCAATCAGAACGATGTCATTGTGATGCAAGGCATGCAAAAGTACTTATTGCGTAAACGCAGTCATGAGTGACGATAATCAGATCGTGATCCCGCCTTCGTTCATTGCGTTGTTTGTTGAGCCGGGGCGCACCAAGCCCAGTGCAACAAAAGAGATGATCTATGAGCGCTATGATTTTTGTGAAGACATGGCCAGTATGTTGACTGAGCAGGCCAACGCCAAGCTCTGGGAGCTTGGTATCACCGAGGTGGATGTGCTTGAACGGATCTACCAAGGGTTGACGGTTGCGGATGTTGGGGTAAGCGTGCGCGAGGCAGGGTGGGTCGTGACGCGTTTGGCCGAGCTACTAGGTTGGCAGACGGACTGGGTAGCTGGTTCAGCCTGAGCTCACCGTATTCGTAAGCCGCCCCCAGGGCTGCGGGGTGTTGTGTAGGGGCTAGGTGCGAGGTACGGGCTTTGCTCACCAGCCGAACTTTCAGGGCTCAGTGGGGGCTGAGTGGAGGTTGCGCCGCGTGTCGGGCTTAGGCCTGCAGCGGGGTTGGCTTTTTCGGGAGACAACCCTCGGTGAAGCGTTTGCTCAGAGGGTGCTGTGGTGGCGGTTGCTGAAGCAGAGTTGCGTGAGGCGGATTCGGGGATTGGCTCGGGCTTGGCAGCGGTTGGTTCAGGTGGCGTCGCCGCCTCTGAGGGCGGGGCAGGCATTAAATCCAAAATTGAGCCTGAGGTTGAATACGGCACGCCCGGCGTCAAGCCGCCAGGGTTGAACCTAAGCCCGCTTTGCGCCCACGTATCCCAGGGCGCTAAGGCCGCTGCTACGATGAGGATGAGTGCCGCCGAAAGGGTGTTGCGAAACATCTGTGCCACGACCAACTCCGCTTAAACCGAATGCAAATTCTACTCTTGTGCGGGGTGCTGTCACTCTGATTGTTTTGGTGCTCCAAAGCGTTCTGGATGCTTTATGATCTTTCCAATCACTAAAAAACAACGGAGAGCGACAACATGGCACTGATTAATTACATCACGCAAATTCAATTCGACTTTGGCGTGGTGGCATTGTTGCAGTCAGAGTGCGACCGGGTCGGCATCAAGCGCCCGATGATTGTGACTGACGCTGGCGTGCGTGCCGTGGGCATCATCGATAAGGTGTTGGCGCAGTTAAAAAACGCTGAGGCCGTTGCTGTGTATGATCAGACGCCTCCAAACCCAACAGAGGCTGCCACGCGCGATGCCTTGAAGATTTACCGCGAGGGAAAGTTTGACGGCTTGATTGCTGTGGGCGGCGGTTCAGCGATGGATCTGGCCAAAGCCGTCGCAGTGATGGCAACGCACGCAGGCGATTTGAAGCACTTTGCAGCGATCGAGGGTGGGGTGGCGCGTATTACAGCCGCGACGGCACCCGTGATCGCGATCCCAACAACGTCAGGCACTGGCAGTGAGGTCGGCCGTGGCGCGATGCTCATCTTGGATGACGGCCGCAAGGTCGGTATTCTGTCGCCTTATGTGGTGCCAAGATCGGCGATCTGCGACCCAGAGTTGACGCTTGATTTACCCCCGCTGCTCACTGCTGCGACTGGCATGGATGCCATTACGCACTGCTGCGAGTCGTTCATGTCTTCGGCCTTGAATTTTCCGGCTGAAGGGATTGCTTTAGACGGCTTATGGCGCGGCTGGGCACACATCGAGCGTGCCACTAAGCAACCGCACGACCGAGAGGCGCGCTTTCATATGATGAGTGCGTCAACCCAGGGGGCGATGTCGTTTCAAAAAGGCTTGGGCGCCGTGCATAGTTTGAGCCATTCGCTAGGCGGTCTGAACCCACGCCTGCACCACGGCACCCTGAACGCCATGTTTTTGCCCGCGGTGATTATGTTTAATCAAAGCGAGGCGTCGATGCAGAAGGGTAAAAAGCTTGACCGCTTAGCGCAGGCCATGGGTCTGGGTCAGGGCGTTGAGGTTGCCCCCGCAATTAAGGCGATGAACCAGCGCCTTGGTCTGCCTTCCGGTCTGGCCGCCATGGGCGTGACAGAAGACATGTTTGGCAAAATCATCGAAGGCGCGATGGCTGACCATTGCCATAAGACAAATCCACGTATTGCTACAGCTGAGGATTACGCCTCATTGCTGCGCCAGTCTATGTAAGGCTCTAGGCAAAGGCAAACCCTTCAGCCTTTTGCGGTGCTTTGGTGCCGCCAGGCAAAGGGGACCGCTCAGCCTGGCGCAATGGTTGAAACGGCTCGAGCGAGGCTAGCCGAGACCTGTTTTACGCCGAAGGCGTTTCTTTCGCATAGCGCGCCAAGCCCTCAAGAATTTCTTGGTGCGCGTCGTCGACCCCGTACCAGCCTTCAACCTTGACCCACTTACCTTGCTCTAGGTCTTTGTAGTGCTCAAAAAAGTGCTGAATGGCATTCAGACGCATGGGATTGATATCCGAGGCCTGTTTCCAGTGACTGTAAATCGGCAGGATTTTGTCTTCAGGTACGGCCAGCAATTTGGCGTCATCACCCGCTTCATCTTTCATTTTTAGAACGCCCAGCGCACGGCAACGCACGACCACGCCTGGGATGACCGGAAAGGGAGTAATCACTAACACGTCAACCGGATCCCCATCACCCGCAATGGTTTTGGGGATGTATCCGTAGTTACACGGATAGTGCATGGCGGTACCCATGAAGCGGTCAACAAAGATCGCCCCTGACTCTTTATCGACCTCGTATTTGATCGGATCGGCGTTCATCGAGATTTCGATGATCACGTTAAAGGATTCAGGAAGCTTTTTTCCGGGGCTGACTTTATCAAGACTCATGAGTAATTTTGCGGCAGGTTGATTAGTGAATACCCTAATGTTAACAAAGAAACAAAGCGCCCCTCTGACTTAAGTTTTACGACATACTAGCGGGGCTAGTTCTTCCAGTGTCACAAACGGCCGACGGCCGCGTATAAAAACGATTTAAGACAACACACTTTAGGAGTTTTCGAGCATGAGCAACATTCAGTTGGGCCTCTATTTCGCCCTGGGCTGCGGAGTTCTCGCAGTCGTGTACGGCTTTGTAGTGAGGTCCTGGATTCTTAATCAAAGTACCGGCAACGCCAAGATGATGGAAATCGCTGACGCGATCCAGCAGGGCGCAAGCGCCTATCTGTCGCGTCAATATAAAACCATTGGTATTGTGGGCGTGGTGCTAGCGATTTTGATCGCGCTTTTCCTCGATTACGCGACCGCAGTGGGTTTTGTGGTGGGTGCGGTATTGTCAGGCGCCTGCGGCTTCATCGGCATGAATGTCTCGGTGCGTGCCAACGTACGTACAGCGCAAGCGGCAACTGTGGGCATGAATGAGGCGCTCAATGTTGCCTTCAAAGGCGGCGCGATTACCGGAATGCTCGTGGTGGGCTTGGGCATGCTTGGTGTTGGCCTGTTTTATATGTATTTGATGTCAGTGGGCAAGGCCGGTGATCTGTCGGCAACCTTGCATCCCTTGATCGGTTTGGCCTTTGGCGCGTCCTTGATCTCAATCTTTGCACGCCTTGGTGGCGGCATTTTTACCAAGGGCGCTGACGTTGGCGCCGACTTGGTGGGTAAGGTCGAAGCGGGCATCCCAGAAGATGATCCACGTAACCCTGCAGTGATCGCTGACAACGTTGGCGATAACGTGGGTGATTGCGCGGGTATGGCGGCTGACCTGTTCGAAACCTACGCAGTCACACTGATCGCCACGATGGTACTGGGCGCGATGATGGTTAAAGTTGCCACGGCCGAAGCGGTGATTTATCCGTTGGTGCTTGGTGGGATTTCGATCATTGCCTCGATCATTGGCTGCTCTTTTGTGAAAGCCACCCCGGGCATGAAAAATGTGATGCCAGCCTTGTACAAAGGCTTGATCATTGCAGGCGTGATCTCTTTAGTTGCCTTTTACTTCGCAACAAACTGGATGATGCCAGACAACGCCTTGGCTGACTTTGGCTTTAAAACCGGCGCCAAAATGCGCTTGTTCGGCGCCACCGTTGTGGGCTTAGTACTGACTGCAGCGTTGGTCTGGATCACCGAGTATTACACCGGTACAGACTACGCACCCGTTAAACACATTGCCCAGGCGTCAAGCCAAGGTCATGGCACTAACATCATTGCAGGCTTGGGTGTGTCGATGAAATCGACTGCTTACCCAGTGTTATTGGTCTGCGCCGCAATCTACGCCGCTTTCTGGTTAGGTGGCATTTACGGTATCGCGATTGCCGCCACATCGATGTTGTCAATGGCAGGTATCATCGTGGCGCTCGATGCTTACGGCCCAATCACCGATAACGCAGGCGGTATCGCTGAAATGGCTGGTATGCCACAGTCAGTCCGTGACATCACCGACCCGCTCGATGCGGTCGGCAACACCACTAAAGCAGTCACCAAAGGCTATGCAATTGGTTCGGCTGGTTTGGCTGCCTTGGTGCTGTTTGCCGATTACACACACCAACTTGAGTCAAAAGGGATGAAGATCAGTTTTGACTTGTCTGATCATATGGTCATTATCGGTTTGTTTATCGGTGGCCTGATCCCTTACCTGTTTGGTGCGATGGCGATGGAAGCCGTGGGTCGTTGCGCAGGTGCCGTGGTTGACGAAGTTCGTCGTCAGTTCCGCGACATCAAAGGCATCATGGATGGCACGGGCAAGCCCGAGTACGATAAAGCTGTTGATATGCTGACGACTGCCGCAATTAAAGAGATGATTATTCCATCACTCTTACCGGTGGTGGTGCCGGTTGCAGTGGGCTTGTTGTTAGGGCCCAAAGCGCTGGGCGGTTTGTTGATGGGTACGATCGTGACGGGTCTTTTTGTCGCGATCTCGATGTGTACCGGCGGCGGTGCGTGGGATAACGCTAAGAAGTACATCGAAGAAGGTCACTATGGTGGCAAAGGCTCAGAGGCTCATAAAGCCGCTGTGACTGGCGATACTGTGGGCGATCCGTACAAAGATACAGCGGGCCCAGCCGTGAACCCACTGATCAAGATCATCAACATCGTGGCGTTGCTGATTGTGCCGCTGATGGTTCGCATGGCCTAATGTTTTGCTGCTTGGCCTCTGCATGCTTACGTGCAGAGGGCTTTAGAAAACCGCTCGCGCCGCCCGCCTGAGCGGTTTTTTATTTTGACGGCTGATCTTGCGTGGACGCCCGTGCGTTGGCCGCATCTTGTCAGCGTTATGTGCTGTCAGGCAACACTTTTTGGCGGATTCTGTGAGGTAAAAGCGCGTAAATCCGTTTACGATTGAATACAGGCATGAATTGTACGGGTCAATAAGGTGTAACTTTGAAAATATACGTCGCAGGCTACCAGCACGAAACCAATACCTTTGCGCCGACCAAGGCCGATTGGGCTGCGTTTAATCGAGGCGAATCGTTTCCGGCCTTCATTGAAGGCCAACCGATGCTCGACAGCTTGCGTGGTGTCAATATCCCCATCGGTGGGTTTATCGAAGCGGCCCGACTTGAAGGCTGGCAGCTGTTGCCTGGGTCTTGGTGTGGCGCGATACCGTCGGCACACGTCACGCGTGATGCTTTTGAGCGGATCAGTGAGTCAATTCTTGCCGGTATTCGCAAAGGTGGCTTTGATGCCGTTTATCTTGACTTGCATGGTGCTGCCGTTGCCGAGCATGTCGACGACACCGAGGGTGAATTGATCGCGCGCATACGCGCGATTGTTGGGCCAAACTTACCGATCGTTGCGAGCCTGGATTTACACGCCAACGTGACTCACCGTATGCTCGCTGAGGCGGATGCCTTAGCTGCGTACCGTACTTACCCACATGTCGATATGGCGACGACGGGCCAACTCGCAGCAACCCTATTGAAGCGACGTGTGAAGCGTGGCAGTAAAGAGCCCTTGGCCTACCGTCGCCTGCCCTATCTGATTCCTCTTAACGCACAAAGCACTTGGCTTGAGCCAGCTAAGTCACGCTACGAAGAGATCTTTGACCTTGATCGTGAGTTTGATACCTGCTTGAGTTTCTGTATGGCGTTTCCGGCCTCAGATATCGCCGAGTGCGCCCCGATGGTTTGGGGCTATGGGGATCGCGCCGAGGCGGCGGTTCAACGCTTGTACAAACAAGTCAGTGAACCCACGCAGTGGAAGCTTGAAATGTTCTCGGCGCGCGATGCCGTTGAGCGGGCCTGCTTGTTAGGTGAAACGAACGAAAAACCAGTGGTGATTGCGGATACCCAAGATAACCCGGGTGCGGGGGGAGATAGCAACACGACAGGTTTGTTGCGGGCGTTACTTGAAAAGGGGGCAGGTAAGCGCTTACCTGGCAAAGTGGCGCTTGGCTTGCTCTTTGATAGTGCCGCTGCAACGATGGCGCACGAGGCAGGCTTAGGGGCTTCGATCACCACGGCGATCGGGACAGCGGTACCGACCTTCACCGGGCAGCTCAGTGACGCGCCGGTGCAAGGCACTTTCAAAGTGAAAGCGCTGTCGGATGGCAAGGTCACGCTAAAAGGGCCAATGATGACGGGCTCGCGTATCACACTGGGCGCCTGCGCCTTGCTTGAAATCGAGGGCGTGTTGGTTGCGGTTGCCAGTGGTAAAAAACAATTACTCGATCGCGAACTATTTCGGATGCTGGGTGTGCACCCTGAGACGATGAAAGTTTTAGTTGTTAAAAGCTCAAATCATTTTCGAGCCGACTTCACACCGATCGCTTCGCATATTTTGGTCGCGAAAGCGGCGGGGCCGATGGCGGCGGATCCGGCGGACTTGCCTTGGACGAAGCTTGCGAAAACGACACGCACAACGCCGTAGGTAGGTGCATGGCCTGTTGAATAAAAGGTGAGGTATGTTCTAGTCAATGGCCTTTAGCCGAAGCACCACTGGGCGTAATGTCATTCAAAACATAAGTTGGGAGTCACGTTGATAGATTCAATAGAAAATTTGCAACTGAGGCAAGATACAGCGGGTCGCTGGCAGGTTGTTCTAGGCGACCTAGCGTACACAGCAACAGAATTTTTAGATCACATATCCAATGATTCCTTTCAATTAAGTGAAGCAAAGAATCGCGCTTTAAGTGCTTTAGAAAAAGAGGCCATGTTTCTTTTTGTAAACGGGGGCGATTACGCTATTTACAACCGGCTCTTAAGAAATAGAGAAGTTCATCCCTTAAATCGCAAGCTTTTAAAAAAGACGCTTGTGCGGATTGCAGCAATGCAATCTGGGATTAATAAGCTACCGGACTATAGTGGTAGCGTGTACCGCGTGGCTTCCGTTGTCAACGGTTCAGCATCAACCTATAACGGGATCGGGGATGGAAGTTTGAGCGTTGGTGCGGCGACTACGACCGATACCTTCGTTGGTGCCTGTCGCTTTGCTTTTGTTGTTGTTGAGCACGCGCCAGTTGTCATTTGGACAGTCATAAAAACACGTCATGCCAAAGTGCAGCCCGAGAGCTGTGAAGAAGTGACCTTTCCTTTAGGATCCACGATTAAATTTACCAACATCAGACAATTGGATCCGAAGAAAATTACTGGGCACATTGACCCAAATGCTGAGTTGAAATGGGTTCAGATTGGTTCGAAGCGCCGTCCATTCATCGGATTAAATCTTTTTTACGGCGACGAAAGATTGCCAGATTTTTATTTTCTTTCTGAACCGCGCCAATTTAGACGCGCCGCTTTGGGTCTGTTCACGTATCTTCTGGAAAAATCAAATTTGTTTTATAAAACATACGCTTTGAAAGAACTTGAGCGTATTAAGCGTTTGCCGATTGAAAGACGATTTGAAGAAATGTGGACGAGTCGACTTGACTCAGCGAGTCAGGCCGGAAAACTACCAGAGATTATTTATTTGGCAGAGGCAGAAGAAATGCCGAACGCAACGCTAGGCGCAAATAGAAAACCGTAAGGTCACCGAACCTAGAATAAGATCTAGCCCTTGTCTAACGTTAAAATTTAGGAATCGCGTTTTGGAAACACTTTACTATTGCGTGTTGTTTCTTTTGCTTGGAGTGCTAGTCGGCGAATTAGCAACGCCTATCAAAGCAATTGGGTTCAGAATCCGTGAGCATAGGTTTTATACTCATCGAGATCAGGCGATAAAAAAACCAAGCCCTTTTATAGAAAATCTCGAGGGCGGATATGTCAATGAGTCTGCACGCGCTGCTGTGATTCGTGATAAAAAACCTCGCGCACCGATTCATTTTCTAGTGATACCAAAAGAAAGAATCATCTCTATCTTAGAGGCCCCAGAAGACTTAGTGGCAGAAATGATTCAATTGGCAAAGGAAACAGCCATCCAGCACGGGATTGCTGAGTCGGGGTTTCGCTTGGTCATCAATACCAATCCTCAAGGACTTCAAACGGTATATCACCTTCATATCCATCTTCTTGGCGGCCGGCAGTTACGAGTGCCCTTTTGGTGAGGCAGATCGATCACGCCATGCATTCAAAAATTTCTACGATCCTATTTGATGCCGATGGAGTGCTGCAATATCCTGCGGGTGATTACGAGTTCGTGTTTCGCAATCTTCTTGGTTCGCGAGCAAACGAGGCAGAGCAGTTTTTTACTGAGATGTTTCTGATCGAGCGTGCATCACTAGATGGCAAAGGAGACTTTCAAGAAGATCTGGTCGAGCTACTTGAGCGTTGGGATCTTTTGCAAGGTGTCGAGCAGGTGTTAACGCTATCGACACAGATCAAGCCCAGCGCAGCCATCCTGTCAACAATCAGTGCGTTGAGATCGCGCGGAGTTTTATGTTGTTTAGCAAGTAACCAGCAGTCACATCGCGCACGTTTTATGTCTAAAAGTTTAGGGTACTCAAACTGTTTTGATAAAGAGTTTTACTCTTGTGACTTAGGCTTCGTGAAACCTGATCCAAGATATTTCGAGTCGGTCCTTGCTGAACTGGGCAAACCGCCACACACGATACTGTTTATTGATGATCAAGAAGCCAACGTGGTTGCCGCCCGATCGGTAGGTTTACACGGCACAGTTTTTTCTGCAAGCCATGAAACAGGCGATCAAATATTAAGAGCGATCCTTTCTGATTACGAGATTTCAGTGCAAAGTGTTTAGGCACACTCAAGAACAGTACTCGCTAACACAATGTGAAGGTTTGCTATGACACCAGACCTACGTTATAAAATAGCATGAATATTTGGCTTCCTAAATTTCACACTTTGGATTCACGATGAACAATGAACTCGATGAAGTTGTCGTACAGGATGTCTCTGATGAGGCGCTGGAGCTAGCGGCGGGCAGTGCGCAGGGAGGGCTTGGCTCTTTTATTAAGCGCGGATACACCTTTGGATGTTGGTGTTCACGAGAAATCTCTCAGCAATGATCGGTCTATGTTTGTGCAGATTTTTTCGGGCGTTTCTCAGCAAAAAGAGTTTTTCCTAGAAAGGCCTTTAGGTAGGTTGGGAACATCTGCAAAGAGCCCCTTTCAGCCATAAGTTTAGGCGTCTCTAACCATATATTTAGAGAAATAATGGTGCTGTAACTCATCACTTGATGCCACCAGTACGGAGCAAGATACAAGATGCTACCTGGCTCCATCGTGACATCGTAAAACTTCACCTGGCGGGCTTTTGGAAAGCGTGTGAAATCTGGTTTGAGAGGATTGAAATCTGTGACCCGCGGATAAGTCGAAAACGCTGAGCGAGGCGATAAATTCGAAAAGCTACTAGGCTCGCTTAGCAGAAATCTTTTAGGGCCATACAGTTGAATAAAAAAATTATACTGAGGGTCAAAATGTAGGCCTGTGGTATTGCCACCAGGGCCATACCAAAGATCCCTCAGGCCTGGCCTATCCTTCGGCAACAAGTTATCAAAATGAATGTCTGGCAGTAGCTCAGGAAAAAACTGAGCCACTGGCTGGCTGCCCATATATAACTTCCGTGCAGGGTTTGGATTATCAGCTTCAATTTCATTGACGTAATCACTAAAACTCATCTTAGTTTCGTCGTAGTACTCTTGAAACAGACCTGTCTTAGAGGTCATGACGTGGATGATTTTGGAACCTATTTTTTGACGAAGAAACTCTGGGCTCCAGGTTGCAAGGCTTGGAAAGACTTCATACGCCTTGGTGATCAACAACGGCTTCTTGCCCTCTACACATCGAGTGAAAAGATCGTCGCCGCTGTCGACTAATTCTTTAAGACTGATCTGAGGTAGGGGCTCAGCATATAGATTCAAATCGCAATTATCCATCTTCTTTTCTTTACAAAAAACGATTAATCACTTTTCTTCTGAAGATTGGCTTAAGAGCGAACCCGTCGCTGATCTTAACGTGCACGTGGCCACAAGCTCACTCTTGCCTTTACATCTAGCCGAGTATAGTGCAGCAGAAGTCGAGGGGCATGCCTGGTTGTCTGTAAAAGTCACGCAGTGGCCCGAGATTGAGACATATTAAGAGCTTTGAGTAAGCTACCAAACGCTACAGACTGAGCTCGGGCTAGGATTCGCTGAGTTAGATTCGCAATATTTCGGGTCTATACTTTGCTGATTGGCAACCCAAATAATACTGTGCGCGGGCACACAACCTAGGAGTCTGCTGTGAATACTGAGCTTGAGCAAGTTGTCGTGCAAGAGGTCTCTGATGAGGCGCTAGAGTTGGCTGCGGGAGGCGCGCAAGGATCTGGTGAACCGCCAGAACCGCCCCGCAGTTTTGGGGCAGGCTGGGCGGCGGGTCTTCAGACTTATGCAAGCCAGCCTTGGCAGTATCTTCATTGTCTGCGTCATTCTTGTTAGCCCCAACGGCTAGGTCACTGATGTTTCGGTGAGCTTGAAGTCTAACGGGCATTGGGAAGGTGTTGAAGACGGTAATGGGTGGTTCCGACAGACACCGACGGCCGCAAAAACAAAAGGCCTCAGAGCATTTACGCTTCGAGGCCTTGGCTGGAACTGGTGCCGGAGAAAGGAATCGAACCCTCGACCTTCTCATTACAAGTGAGCTGCTCTACCAACTGAGCTACTCCGGCAATTTACTGCTGGCTAGTGTTAGCAAAAACTAACAACAGAGCGCCGAATTATAAATGAATTATGGCAAACGTTTTTTGTTTACAGATATCGCTACTTAACAATCGTGAGTGTGGGCCGTTTTGGGTCGGTGGCCGTGGCGCTGGGTGTAGCTGAAGGAGACACAGTTTCAGGCGCTTGTGCCTGAGCACCGCCTGCAAAACCAGCCGTCGAGGAGTTAGTCGCTGGTGCGTTGTCAGTGCTAGGCTCTTCAACCTCAAAGCCCATGCCAGCGCCGGTTTCGCGCGCATAGATTGCCGTCACCGCACCAACAGGGACGTAGAGGTTCTCAGTCACACCGTTAAAGCGTGCCTGAAACTCGATGCTGTCGTTGCCTAAGACCAGACTCTTGGTTGCCATCATGCCAATATTGAGCGTGATCTGACCATCTCGGATATGGGCGGGTGGCACCATCGTATTTTGATCAACACGCACAACGATGTGAGGCGTGTACCCGTTATCAGTACACCATTCGTGCAGTGCACGAATCATGTACGGTTTGGTAGAGGTTTCGGCCATTGCGGTGCTGATTAACGACGCATCACTTTTTCTGACGGCGTCAGCGCCTCAATATACGCTGGGCGTGAAAAAATACGCTCGCCATACTTTTGAATCGGGGCTGCTGTTTTTGGTAATTCGATACCGTAGTGATCCAGACGCCAGAGCAAAGGTGCCATAGCAACGTCAAGCATCGAGAACTCTTCGCCGAGCATGTACTTGTTTTTAAGAAGTAAAGGCGCAAGTTGCGACAAACGATCGCGTACCGCTGCGCGTGCGACGTTCATACGTTTTTCATCAGCGCGTACAGCGCGGTCTTCGAGTGCCGCGACATGAATAAACAACTCTTTTTCAAAGTTGTACAAAAATAAACGTGTACGCGCACGCATGACTGGATCAGCAGGCATCAATTGCGGATGAGGAAAGCGTTCGTCAATATATTCGTTGATGATGTTTGACTCATACAGGATCAAATCACGTTCAACCAAGATTGGCACCTGTCCGTAGGGATTCATCACGGCAATATCTTCAGGCTTGTTGAATAAGTCGATATCGCGGATTTCGAAATCCATGCCTTTTTCAAACAACACAAAGCGGCAGCGATGTGAAAAGGGGCAGGTGGTACCGGAGTAGAGGACCATCATATTGGATTTCCGTCCTAAAAATGACTACAGATAAAAACGAAAGGCCAGCGTCTACCTTCAGCAGACGCTGGCCCTGAAATAAACGCTACTTGACGTGCTTCCAGAACGAGGCGTTCAGGCGCCACGCGACGACAAAAAACAGACCCAAGAACAACAAGACCCACACCCCAATTTGCTTGCGCTTTTGTTGGATAGGTTCAGACATCCAGGTCAAGAAAGCTGTGAGGTCGGCAATGTCGTTGTCGTAGGCAGACGTACGCGAGGTGTCAAGGCTCTTGAACTTATGCTCGGTACTCGCTGCACCACGATAATTTGAGAGCGCCTCGGTTTTGCTCGTGACGTAACCCAGTGAGTCATACGTCGTTGTGACGCGCTCCCAGGTTGCAGGGCCTTTGCCTCCGGGTGCTGGGTGCTCGTGAGTCACGATGGTGGTGAGTTCACGTGGTCCTTGACGCTCGTAGAGCACATGGGGCATGGCTGAGGCGGGAAACGCAAGGTTATCCCAACCCGTTGGTTTGCTTGTATCGCGATAATACGTGCGCAAGTAAGTGTAAATGTAGTCTGAGCCCGTTGGACCCGCATTGACTGATTTTGCCCGCGCCATGACAGAGAGGTCGGGTGGCATCACACCAAACCAGCGCTTGCCATCTTTTACACCCACTGACCCCATCATCAGATCACCGACTTTTTCGCCTGTAAATAACAGGCTGGTGCGGATTTGTTCATCCGTCAGGCCGATATCGTTGAGTTTGTTATAGCGCATGGATGCAGCGCTATGGCAGTTTAGGCAATAGTTAACAAACAGCTTGGCACCATTTTGCAGCGACGTGAGTTCGTTGATGCGATTAGGTGCGCGATCTAAGGGAAACTCGCCGCCCGCAGCACTGGCAGCGTTGCAGGTGATCAGCAGGGCAAGAGCACAAAGCAGCTTCTTGATCATGGTCATTCCGTAAATTAGGTTAGGCTCAATGGGCGTGGAACGTGACGCGGTCAGGGACCGGCTTGAAGGTTCCGAGACGGCTCCAGACAGGCATCAGGAAAAAGAAGCCCAGATAAATGAGCGTACCAATTTGCGAGAGCAAGTTAAAGACGTCTGTTGGCGCTTGTGTACCGAGATAGCCCAAGACAACAAAGTTGGCAAAGAAGATACCGTAAAGCGTTTTGTGCCAGCCCGGGCGATAGCGTATGGATTTGACAGGGCTGTAATCTAACCAAGGCAGGAAGAACAGCAGCACGACCGCACCACCCATTGCCACGACACCCCAGAACTTGGCGTCGATCAGGCGCAGCAACACGGCAACGCCAAGTAGTACGACGGGCACAATCAGTTTGACTAAGCCTTTGCTACGAATAAACATGACGAGTGCCGCTATCACGGCGGAACCGGCAAGCACCCATGTGAAGTCGTCGGTCGTGGCGCGCAGCATTGAGTAGAACGGCGTGAAATACCAGACCGGTGCAATGTGCAAGGGTGTCTTGAGTGGGTCAGCTGGAATAAAGTTGTTGAACTCAAGAAAGTAGCCGCCCATCTCGGGGGCGAAGAAAACAATCGCCATGAAGATGATAAGAAACCCCATAAAACCCATGATGTCGTGTACGGTGTAGTAGGGGTGAAACGGGATGCCGTCAAGTGGACGACCATACTTATCTTTTTTGGTTTTGATATCAACGCCGTCTGGGTTGTTTGAACCCACCTCGTGCAAGGCGATCACGTGCGCAACAACCAGGCCGAGCAGCACCAAGGGAATGGCAATCACATGGAAGGCAAAGAAGCGATTCAGAGTGGCGTCAGACACCACATAGTCACCCCGAATCCAGATCGAGAGTTCAGGGCCAATAAAAGGAATCGCCGAGAAAAGGTTCACAATCACCTGTGCACCCCAGAAAGACATTTGTCCCCAGGGTAAGAGGTAGCCAAAAAATGCTTCGGCCATTAAGCACAAGAAAATACCAACACCGAAGATCCAGACCAACTCACGCGGTTTGCGGTATGAGCCGTAAATCAGCGCACGCACCATGTGCAGATAGACCACGACAAAAAACATCGAGGCTCCGGTTGAGTGCATATAGCGGATAAACCATCCGCCGGGCACTTCGCGCATGATGTATTCGACGGATTGAAACGCAAACTGCGCGTCGGGTTTGTAGTGCATGACCAAGAAAATACCGGTGACGATTTGCAGCACCAGCACTAGTAATGAGAGGGCGCCAAAAAAGTACCAAAAGTTAAAGTTTTTTGGAGCATAGTACTCAGACAGGTGCGCTTTATATGTGGATGTCAGCGGAAAGCGCTGATCAATCCAACCTAGCAGTCCGGTCGTTTCGACAGTTTTATGGCCAGCCATGAAAACGGTTCCTTTACTTGTTCAGTGTCAAGTTGTGGGGGGTGAGCAACAGACCGTCAGGCCTTGTTGTTCTCGTCAACCCCAACAACAATGCGGGTGTCGCTTAAATATTGGTACGGAGGCACTTCGAGATTGTCGGGTGCGGGTTTATTTTTAAACGCGCGGCCGGCCATATCAAAGGTTGAGCCATGGCAGGGGCACAGAAAGCCGCCATCCCAATTGGAAGGCAGACTTGGCTGTGGGCCGGTGACAAACTTTGGTGTAGGCGAGCAGCCCAGATGGGTGCAAATACCCACGGCGACGAAGAGCTCTTGTTTACGCGAGCGCCATTCGTTTTTTGCGTAGGCAGGCGTAAAACCCGGGCGATTTGAATTTGGGTCGGCGAGCTCACCCGCATTTTGCTTGAGCGAATCGAGTTGCTCTTTAGTGCGGCGAATGAGCCAAACAGGCTTGCCGCGCCATTCAACAGTGCGCATTTCGCCTGGCGCCAAGGTGCTAATGTCGACTTCAACTGGTGCGCCGGCAGCGCGGGCGCGATCAGACGGAGCAAAGGTGCTGACAAACGGTACCGCAGCGGCTAGACCCGCCACCCCACCCATCGCACAGGTTGTGCCGATCCAGAGACGGCGCGAGGGGTCAGACGGGAGCGTGGCCGGAACCGCACCTTCGTCGTCATGCATAACTGAATCCTGACTCATCTTCCTATCCTTGTGGTTGCGCGGGCGGCCTAACCCTATCAACGCCGCCTAGCAGTCATTACCCAACAAACATCTTTCGTCTGGTTGCAAACGTTTTAACCCCTTATTATAGCCCGACCGAGCCAGCACTTTCTATGGGAGAAATCAGAAATGGCGCAAGGAAAAGGAATTTTCAAAGAATTTGAGCAATTTGCACTACGCGGAAATGTGGTTGATTTGGCTGTGGGCGTGATCGTAGGAGCGGCTTTTGGCAAGATTGTTGACTCTTTGGTCAAAGATATCGTCATGCCCCTAGTGAATTTTTTGGTAGGCGGTTCGGTTGACTTCAGTAACAAATACATTGTGCTGTCTCGCCCCGCACAGTATGCGGGGCCTGAAACATACGCTGACTTAACAAAGGCCGGGGCTAACTTGTTTGCCTGGGGTAATTTTTTAACAATCGTCATTAACTTTGTTTTGCTGGCGTTCGTGATCTTTTTTATGGTTAAGGCGATCAATACCGCGCGTGCCAAAATGGATTTGGCAGCACCACCGCCTAAGACCCCCGAGGACATCGAGTTGCTTCGAGAAATCAGAGACTCGCTTAAAAAGTAGGCATTTACTTACTTCAAAAGGCCGTATTAACGACCCAATATGTTCGGTAAGGTTTACTCGGCGGGCTGACTAGGGCACGAGGTTGAGAAGCCCGGTGAGTGATTAACAGTGACAGCGGCGTTACACCGGGTTGTCAAGGTCGACAAAGTCCACCCGGATACCGAACTCTTGGGCAATCGCCTGTCCGAGCGCTTGGACACCATAGCGCTCGGTTGCGTGGTGGCCTGCGCTGATAAACCCCACGCCTGCCTCACGCGCGAGATGCACCGTAGGTTCAGAGACCTCGCCGGTGATAAACACTTGGGCGCCCCCGTGAATGGCTTGATCAAGCATGTTTTGAGCCGCCCCAGTACACCAGGCAATTCGTTGCACGGGTAATCCTTCTTCGCCAATCACCAGTGGTACGCGGTGTAAACGCTGCTCGACGCGGCTAGCAATCTGGTTAAGTGTATTGGCGCCAGGCATTGAACCAAACCAAAGCAGGCCGTTTGAAGCCGTCGCCGGCTCGGCTACCAAACCCAGCACTCGCGCCAGTTGCGCGTTGTTGCCAAGCACTGGGTGAGCATCTAAGGGCAAATGAAAGGCCAGCAAATTGATGTCGTGTGACAAGAGCGCAGCGAGACGCCGCTTTCGAGTCCCGAGCACTCGCGGGTCTTCTCCCTTCCAGAACCAGCCATGATGCACAAGTAAGGCATCGGCCTCGCGTTGGGTTGCGACGTCAATTAAGGCCTGACTTGCTGTCACGCCCGAGATAATATGCGAGATGGTTGGTTTACCTTCAACTTGAAGGCCATTTGGGCAGTAGTCATTGAAGGCAGCCGTGCTCAGGGTACTGTTGAGCCACTGCTCTAAAGTTTGGGTTGATACCGTTTTCATCATTTTCTGGAACACCTCATGCGTCGTCTTTGGTTGCTGTTTGCCCAAGCGGTAACGGTCTGTATAGCAGTTTTATTTGTGGTGACAACTTTGCGCCCAGATTGGCTAGCGGGTAAACCGCAACTTCGCAGCCCGAATGGCACACTTGGATTATTGCCTAGTACTGACAGTAACGTCTCACAAGCACCAGGCTCTTACGCTGGAGCGGTGTCTGTCGCTGCGCCAGCGGTGGTCAATATTCACACCACGAAACGGATAACAGTGTCGCGGATTCCCTTGCCACCTGATCCGGTGATGCGCAAATTTTTTGAACAAATGCCCGGATTTAACCAAACACAACAAACTACCAGTTTGGGCTCGGGGGTGGTGGTGTCTGCCAAGGGGCATGTGCTAACGAACCTTCACGTCATTGAGGGGGCGGACGAGATTGTGGTGGCGCTCACAGATGGCCGTCAAGCGGTTGCCAAGGTGCTGGGCGTCGATACAGACTCAGATCTTGCGGTGTTGCAAGTTGAAATGAGTCAGCTGCCTGTGTTGGGCTTTGCGTCACTTGACCCTCCTAAAATAGGGGATGTGGTGCTTGCCATTGGTAATCCGTTTGGTGTTGGCCAAACGATCACGATGGGTATCGTGTCCGCGCTAGGTCGTGAAGGGTTAGGTATCAACACCTATGAAAACTTCATTCAGACCGACGCCGCGATCAATCCAGGAAACTCAGGTGGGGCCTTGGTGGATACTCTGGGTCGTTTGGTGGGCATCAATACGGCAATTTATTCAAGATCCGGGGGCTCGCTAGGAATTGGCTTTGCGATTCCAGCCGTAGCGGCGCAAAAGGTCTTGAGCGAAATCGTGACGTTTGGCTTCGTGAAACGAGGTTGGCTGGGGATTGAGCCGCAAGATATGACGGCCGATTTGGCTCGTGCCTTCGGCTTAGAGAAGGTTCGCGGTGTAATCATTGCGGGCATCATGCGAGACGGACCCGGCGCTAAAGGCGGCCTAAAGGTCGGTGATATCGTTCAAACGATTGCGGGCCAACCGGTCAACGATACCCAGCGGCTTATGGCACGAATTGCTGCGAACGCGCCCGGTGAAACGGTTGAATTGGGTATCTATCGTAACGGACGCACCCAAACCTTGACGATGACGCTAGGTCAGCGTCCGGTCAAGCCAAAGTAACTCTGTACACAAGTCTACTTGGCGGGCTCTGCCGCTAAGGCCTTAGCAACAGGTGGGTTCGCTGCGAACAAAGACTCAGCCTGCACAAATAATGGCCGACGTACGTTGGCGTCGAGGTGAAACGCGATTTCTTGTAGACGCGCAAGTTCTTCGTCTTCGGTATAAAACCAACTGACTGGCATATTTAGTATTTCAGCGACACGGCACATCAGCTGATAATCGGGTGAATGCTTACCGCGTTCGTATTGGTTCATACGAGCGCTTGCTGACATTGGGTCAATACCGGCGAGTTTGCCGAGCTTTTCTTGTGACAACCCCGCGCGTAGACGGGCCTGTTTAAGACGATGAGCGAGCACGATGGTCCCTTTAAGTACCGCGACCGAACCACAATAGGTTCGATCTGACTAGGCATTGATCAGCTTGGCCGAAGCTAAGATTATTAACCAATAATAAAAGATATACCTTAAAACCTTAAGTCACAAGAGATATTTTTCTTGAAACCATTCATACAAATAGGATAAATGGTTACAGATATATTTAATGCGCAAACTACGCCTAGTCTGTGCAAATCTTAGGACTCGGCATCAGTATTGTCTTGGCTGCGGGGCTTGACCCCAGTTGCAACCAAGATGCCAATCTCGTACAGCACACACAACGGTACAGCAAGCAAAAACTGACTGACGACGTCTGGGGGGGTCACCACGGCAGCAATCACAAAGGCCCCTACGACCACGTAACCCCGTGCTTCTCTAAGCTTTGCGACAGTCACAATCCCCATGCGCACCAATAAGACGACGGCAACAGGGACTTCAAATGTGACCCCAAAGGCCAGAAACATGGTCATCACAAAGCTCAGATAGGCTTCGATATCAGGCGCTGGGGTGATGGACTCGGGCGCAAAGGACGCAATAAAGGTGAAAACCGACTTGAACACAACGAAATAGCAAAAAGCCATCCCGGCAATAAAGAGCAACGAACTTGAAACGATCAAGGGCAGGGCTAAGCGCTGCTCGTGCCGATATAAGCCAGGTGCCACAAAAGCCCACACCTGATAAAGCACGACGGGCAATGATACAACGAACGCAGCCATCATGGTGACTTTCATGGGCACCATAAAGGGGGTAATGACGCCCGTGGCGATCATGCGGGTACCTTGAGGTAGCGAGGCGAGCATCGGTGCCGCCAGAATGTCATAGATCACCGAGGCACCTGGATAGATAAACAGCACCACAAACACGGCTACTACGGTGCCGACTGCGCGCAACAAGCGTGTGCGCAGTTCAATCAGATGCGACATAAAACTTTCGTTGACCGCCGGCGCTGCCTCAGCGTCTTGATTAGGCTGGCTATTGCCTTCAGTTGTGGTGTTAGCAGAACGGTCAGTGCTCAAGATGCAGATCCTGGGGTTGAAGAGGCGACCGAGGTCTGTTTTGGCGCATGCGCCGTAGTGGGTGCCAAAGCGCCGAGCTCGAGCTGAGTCGGGGCTACGGCAAGTGGAAGGGTGTGCGCGGCCACCGGCACAGGTTCTGGCGGGGGAACCAAAGTTGGGAGCGGATCTGGCACGAGCATGGCTTGCACCTCAGCCTCGGCAAAAGAGGGGATAGAGGCTGCAGCAACACTCGAAGGGCCCGAGTCGGTCGCGGTTGCAACCGAGGAGGGCTTTGGTATCTCGGGGTTGACCGGCTCGACTAGATCTGAGCTGGTATGTGTCAACGATTCTTTCAGCGCTGAGACGTCTTGTTCGAGTGACTCAAGAGGCTTGCGCAGCGATGCCTCAGTATTTTGCAGGCTTGATTGCACGCTTTGAGCGGCATCTTGCATTTGATCTTTTAACTTGCGCAGTTCGTCGAGTTCGACCTCGCGCTGAATGTCAGTTTTGACATCGTTCACATAGCGCTGCGCACGCCCCACCAAGTGGCCGAGCGTACGAGCCACTTTGGGCAGACGCTCTGGGCCAATGACGACCAGAGCTACGACCCCGATTACGAGAAGTTCGGTAAAGCTGACGTCAAACATGGTGTGTGATATGCCAAAAAGACTCAGCTAGAAAAGCTAGCGGAAAGGGTTAACGCGGACCAGGCTGAGTATTTGATTTCTCTTTTGCTTGCACGTCTATGGTCTCGGCCGTGGCAACGCGTTGCACCGGTGCAGCCTCAGTTGCTGCCGCAGTGGCCTCGCCTTCTTTCGCGTTTGGATCTTTCATGCCTTCTTTGAAGCCTTTCACCGCACCGCCTAAATCGGCTCCGATGTTTCTAATCTTTTTCGTGCCAAAAACGAGTGCAACGATAACCAAAACAATTAGCCAGTGCCAAATACTAAAACTACCCATGATCGTTCTCCAGATTAATTCTTGATGGGGGTGAAGCCCTGCCAAGGACGTTTACCACCAAGGATATGAAAATGCAGGTGTTTAATCTCTTGGCCGCCCTCAAGGCCTGAATTCGTCGTGAGACGAAAACCGCCTTCAGGCCCCGGGTTGCAGCCATTTGTTAACGCGATGTGTTGCACTTGAGTCAGCATTCTACCTAACCAGCCAGCATCTTCGGGTTTGATATCTTGCATAGACACGATATGGTGTCGGGGCACCATCAGCAAATGTACTGGAGCTGCGGGGTGAATATCATGAAAAACCACACAATCGTCATCGGTGTAGACGATTTTTGCAGGGATTTCACCTTTCACAATCTTACAGAAGAGGCAGTTTTCGCTCATGAGAGGTCGTTTATGGGTTACGGGAAGCTTTTTCTTGAAGGCCAGATACGCCTTCGCGCCTTGCCAACTCGGCCAATACCTGTTCAGGGCGCAAACCATGTTCAGTGAGCACCACCAAGCAATGAAACCACAAATCTGCTGTTTCTGCCACGATTCGCTCGGGTTGTTGGTCTTTGACCGCCATGACGAGTTCAGTGGCTTCTTCACCAATCTTTTTTAACGCAGCGTCTGGCCCTTTTGAAAACAACTTTGCCACATAGGAGGTAGCAGGATCGCCACCGTTCGCAGGCAAACGAGTCGCCAGTATGTCAGCGATTCTTGCCAGAATGACATCGGACGTGTCAGTCGGTGAGGCGGTGGAAGTAGAAGCTGTCATGTTTAGGGCGTTCACTTGTAAATGAGCTCGGGGTCTTTGAGAACTGGATCAACGCTTACCCATGTTGAGGATAATGGATCAGCACTTTGTTCAAGACGCCGATAGAAACAACTTGCGCGTCCAGTATGACAGGCGATCTCTCCGATTTGCTCGACTTTTAGCAACAGTACATCACCGTCGCAATCCAGTCTAAGTTCGACAAGATGCTGTACGTGCCCTGACTCTTCGCCCTTGCGCCATAGGCGGTTACGCGAGCGCGACCAAAACACCGCACGGCCTGTCTGTGCGGTTTCAGAGAGTGACTCAGCGTTCATCCAGGCCACCATCAATATTTGTCCGGTGGTCGCGTCTTGTGAAATCGCCGGGATCAAGCCCTTTTCGTCAAACTTGACCTCGTTCAGCCAGGCGGGGGGCGCAGCAGTTGTCATTGGGTGCGCCTCACGGCAATGCCTTGGTTTGCCATAAAGTCTTTGGCCTGACCCACGGTGAATTCACCGTAGTGAAAAATACTGGCGGCCAGCACTGCGCTGGCACCGCCCAAGGTCACACCATCAGCTAAATGCTGCAGATTGCCCACGCCACCCGAAGCAATCACTGGGATCGCCACGGCGTCGGCTACGCGGCGTGTGAGTTCGAGGTCAAAGCCGGCTTTAGTACCGTCGCGATCCATGCTGGTTAAGAGCAACTCGCCCGCACCAAACCCAGCCATTTGACGCGCCCAGGCGACGACATCCAAGCCGGTGCCACGGCGCCCTCCATGGGTGAAGACCTCCCAGGTTGGAGTCGCACTATTTGCCACACGTCGCGCATCAATCGCCACGACGATGCACTGCGAGCCGTGATAACTGGAGGCGGCGCGAACAAGCTCTGGGTTAGCGACTGCAGCACTATTGATCGAGACTTTGTCGGCGCCCGCATTGAGCAGGCGTTGCACATCACTTACCTGACGCACACCACCGCCTACTGTCAGGGGGATAAACACTTGCGAGGCGACTTGTTCGATGATTGAGAGAATCAAATCACGCCCGTCGCTTGTGGCGGTGATGTCTAAAAAGGTGAGTTCGTCTGCACCTTGCTCGTTGTAGCGCTGCGCAATTTCAACGGGGTCGCCTGCATCCATCAGATCGACGAAATTCACACCCTTCACAACGCGCCCTGCTGTGACGTCAAGACACGGAATGATTCGACGAGTCAGGCCGCTATTGGTGCTCGGCGTGACCAACTGACTCATGGTGCGAGTTCATCAGCACGCAGTTGCGCGGCTTCAAAATCAAGCGTGCCTTCATAGATGCTTCGACCTAAAATCGCGCCTTCAATGCCCTCGGCCTCAACTGCACACAGTGCTTCGATGTCGCGCATGTCTGTGACACCGCCCGAGGCGATGACCGGGATCCGCACGTGCTGAGCGAGTCGCACCGTTGCTTCGATGTTGACGCCTGTCAACATGCCATCACGGCCAATATCGGTGTAGATAATCGCTTCGCAGCCATAGTCTTCAAATTTTTTGGCCATATCGAGCACATCGTGCTTGGTGAGTTTGCTCCAGCCGTCGGTCGCAACTTTGCCATCGCGCGCGTCGAGCCCAACGATAATACTGCCCGGAAACGCACCGCAGGCATCATGCAAAAACCCGGGGTTCTTGACTGCAGCGGTGCCGATGATGACGTAGGTGATACCGAAATCAAGATAGCGTTCGATCGTGTCGAGGTCGCGAATACCACCGCCAATCTGGACCGGAATATCGGCACCAACTGAATCGACAATCGCACGAATGACAGATTCGTTTTTAGGTTTGCCGGCCACAGCGCCATTGAGGTCAACCAAATGCAGGCGTCGTGCGCCTCGGTCAAGCCAAAGGTTGGACATGGCGGTTGGGTCTTCTGAGAAGACAGTTGCGTCGTCGAGGTCGCCTTGACGCAGGCGGACGCAGCGTCCGTCTTTGAGATCAATTGCAGGGATCAGCAGCATGTGAGTATTGAGTGGTCACGTAAATTTCAAAGCACTCACGATAAGTGAGTGTGGATAAGGGATTAGTTTAAGGCTTCCAGTCTACAAAATTACGGTAAAGACGCAAACCATATTCGGCACTTTTTTCTGGATGAAACTGTACGGCAAAGATATTATCGGCTGCAACAGCACAGGTAAACAGGCCGCCGTAGTTGCTTTGCCCGACGGTAAGCTCAGCCTGAGCAGGCACGGCATAGAAACTGTGGACAAAATAAAAGGGCGTCATATCGGGGATACCCTGCCAAAGCGCATGCGCACGGCTTTGTTTGACGGGATTCCAGCCCATATGCGGCACTTTGAGCTGTTGTGCGCCCGCAGAGAAGGCGGGACCCTGAAAACGCCGAACCTCGCCTTTAAAAATGCCCAGGCTGGTGGTGTTGCCTTCTTCGCTGCGCTCAAACAACATTTGTTCGCCCACGCAAACGCCAAGTAAGGGCTTGCTTTTTGCTGCGCTGAGCACCGCCTCACGCAAGCCCGCCTCATCCAACGTGCGGATGCAGTCGGCCATCGCGCCCTGGCCCGGAAACACAACGCGGTCAGCAGCCAAAATATCGCACGCCTGACTGCATAGGCGGATATCGGCCTCGGGGGCGGCGTGGCGTAATGCCCGCTCGACCGAGTGGATATTGCCCATGCCGTAGTCGACGATGGCAATTAAGGCCATGGCTTACAAGACACCTTTGGTAGACGGCACAACGCCAGCGCTGCGCGGATCGAGTTCGAGCGCCATGCGCAGGGCGCGACCGGTGGCCTTGAAAATGGTTTCGCACTGGTGGTGTGCGTTGACTCCACGCAAGTTATCAATGTGCATGGTGAGCAGTGCATGGTTGACTAAACCCTGAAAAAATTCAATGGTCAGGTCGACGTCAAAATCACCGACGCGCGCGCGGGTGAAGGGCACATGAAACTGCAAGCCGGGCCTGCCTGAAAAGTCTACCACCACGCGCGAAAGCGCCTCGTCGAGAGGCACATACGCGTGGCCGTAACGACGAATCCCGGCTTTATCGCCCACGGCTTTTGCAATGGCTTGCCCAAGCGTGATGCCAACGTCTTCAACCGTGTGGTGAGCATCAATTTCTAAATCGCCTTGGGCATGCACCTCAAGGTCAATTAAACCGTGGCGGGCAATTTGATCAAGCATGTGATCTAAAAAGGGCACACCCGTGTCGAGCTTTTGGCGGCCAGTGCCATCTAGATTGATTGCGACACGTATTTTTGTTTCGTTGGTATTGCGGATAATTTCGGCGGTGCGCATGGCGTGGGCTCTTGGCGTCAGATTCTATATTGTAGGGCGGACTGAGCGAATTGTTGTGCTGAATCGTGTTGGATCGCTGAACTTACTTGTTGCTTGGTGTCGTGAGGCGGTAGGTGGCGCTTGCTGCATGGGCTTGCAGGCCTTCGCCTAGCGCGAGTTCAGCAGCAATTTTGCCCAGTGTTTGCGCACCTGCTTGCGAGACGTGGATCAAACTTGAGCGTTTTTGAAAGTCATAGACGCCTAGCGGTGAAGAAAACCGAGCGGTACGCGAGGTTGGCAACACGTGGTTCGGGCCCGCGCAATAGTCACCAAGCGACTCAGAACTGTGCTGCCCCATAAAAATCGCACCTGCGTGACGCAAATGAGGCAGCCAAGCTTCAGGATCTTCGACCGAGACTTCAAGGTGCTCAGGCGCGATCTGGTTGCTAATTGTGCAAGCCTCGCTCAAATCCCGTACCAAAATCAGCGCGCCCCGGTCGCGCAAGCTTGCACGAATGATATCGGCGCGGGGCATGGTGGGTAGTAATTTGTTGATCGAGCGCTCGACGGCATCGAGGTAACTTGCGTCTGGGCATAACAAGATTGCCTGAGCGAGCTCGTCGTGCTCGGCTTGCGAGAACAGATCCATCGCGATCCAGTCGGGCGACGTTTTTCCGTCGCAGATGATGAGGATTTCGCTTGGGCCCGCAATCATGTCGATGCCAACGACACCAAAGACACGGCGTTTTGCCGCAGCGACGTACGCATTGCCTGGACCAACAATTTTATCGACAGCCGGTACCGTCGCGGTACCGTAGGCAAGTGCGCCGATGGCCTGAGCGCCACCTATCGCAAAGCAACGATCAACGCCCGCAATGGCGGCGGCGGCCAGCACCATCGCATTACGATGACCGCCCGGGGTTGGCGTCACCATCACAACCTCTGCAACGCCTGCCACCTTTGCTGGAATCGCATTCATCAGCACCGAGGACGGGTAAGCGGCTTTGCCGCCTGGCACATAGACCCCAACGCGGTCGAGCGCTGTAATCTGCTGTCCTAAACGTGTGCCATCGGCCTCGGTATAAGACCAACTCTTTTGAATTTGATGCACGTGATACGAGCGCACGCGTTCGGCCGCCGCTTCAAGCGCCTGGCGCTGTGCTGCAGGAAGTTCAGCGAGGGCTTTGAACCACTCGCTACGCGGAATTTCTAACTCGGTGGCCTGACTGATTTGCACCCCATCGAACTCACGCGTCAGGCGAACCAGCGCAGCGTCGCCCTCAGCGCGCACCTGCTTCAGAATACGCGCAGCCGCAGCATCGATAGCCTCATCTTGTTCGGCATCAAAGGCCAGCAAGGTGGTGAGCTTTGCGTCAAAGTCTGGGTCGCGCGAGTCGAGGCGTGAAATGGTTGCCATGGTGTCAGTCTCTAGGTGTCACGAGCTTGCCACCGCTGAGTGACTGGCTTGTTCAAAGGCATCTAACAGCGGTTGCAGCTGTGCATGACGGGTTTTAAGCGCAGCACGATTGACCACCAAGCGCGATGAGATCTGCATGATGTCTTCAACCGCGACCAAATCGTTAGCCTTTAAGGTGTTGCCGGTTGACACCAAGTCGACGATCGCATCGGCCAGACCCACTAACGGTGCGAGTTCCATTGAGCCGTAAAGCTTGATGAGGTCAACGTAAACGCCTTTTGCGGCAAAGTGTTCGCGCGCCGCTTGAGTGTATTTGGTCGCAACACGTAAGCGTGCCCCTTGGCGCACAGCAGCTTCGTAATCAAACCCTTTTCGCACCGCGACAGCCAAGCGGCAACGTGCGATGTTTAGGTCAATCGGCTGATACAACCCACCAGGGTGTTGCGCTGCGTGTTCGATGAGTACATCTTTACCAGCAATACCCAAATCAGCCGCGCCGTATTCAACATAGGTTGGCACGTCAGAGGCGCGCACAATAATTAATCGCAAGCCAGGGTTGCTGGTGGCGATAATCAGCTTACGCGACTGCTCTGGGTTTTCAGAAACCTGAATGCCAGCCGCCTCGAGAAGTGGCAGAGTTTCTTCGAAAATTCGCCCTTTCGAGAGGGCCATCGTTAAAGGCCGAAGCGACTCAGGTGCGCTCATGAGAGATCCTTGCTAGAAATGCGTTCGATGTTGGCGCCTAGCTGTCTGAGCTTGTGCTCCATGCGCTCGTAGCCTCGATCAAGGTGATAGATTCGCTCGACGATGGTCTCGCCCTCAGCCGCCAGACCAGCAATCACAAGGCTTGCAGAGGCACGTAAATCGGTGGCCATGACAGTTGCCCCTGACAGTTTTGTGACGCCACGCACAACGGCCGTGTGACCGTCGATGTCAATGCGTGCGCCTAAGCGCAGCAGTTCTTGCACATGCATGAAACGATTTTCAAAAATTGTTTCAGCGATCACAGAGGTGCCGTCGGCGAGCGCGTTTAGCGCCATCAATTGGGCCTGCATGTCAGTGGCAAAGCCTGGGTATTCGTGTGTACGAAAGTCAACAGGTTTGGGCCGCTGTGTCATGCTGGCGCGAATCCAGTCAGGGCCGCAAGTTAGCGTCACGCCAGCCTCTTGGAGTTTAGAGAGAGTGGCACCCATGGTGTCAGGCGCAACCCTGCGTAACGTAATATCACCACCTGCTGCACCCACCGCGCACAAAAAGCTACCCGCTTCAATGCGATCAGGAATCACCTGATGGGTGGCACCGTGCAGGCGCTTGACGCCTTCGATGACGATGCGGTCGGTACCATGGCCCTGAATCTGCGCGCCCATCTTAATCAACAATTCGGCCAGATCCACGACCTCGGGTTCACGCGCGGCGTTTTCTAAAACGGTTTGACCCTCTGCTAAGACGGCAGCCATCAGCAGATTTTCGGTGCCAGTGACTGTCACCATGTCGGTGCGTATGACGGCGCCCTTTAGGCGGCGGGCACGCGCTACGACAAAACCGTGTTCGATGCTGATGTCAGCCCCTAGCGCGGCCAACCCGTGAATGTGTTGGTCGACCGGGCGCTGACCAATTGCGCAGCCGCCAGGGAGGCTGACTCGTGCCTGACCGAACCGTGCGAGCAGGGGGCCCAGTACCAAAATCGAAGCACGCATGGTTTTCACCAATTCATAGGGCGCTTCGAGGGTCGTGACGTCGTTGGCAGTGATATGAACCGTGCCATCGGTTTCGCGCTCACAACGAACGCCCATCTGGCCTAATAATTTAAGCGTCGTGGCGATGTCGTTTAACTTGGGTACGTTGGTGAGTGTGACTGTATCGCCAGTGAGCAAACCAGCACACAAAATTGGCAGCGCCGCATTTTTGGCGCCAGAGATACTGACCTCACCGTGCAGGCGACTACCACCCGTGATTCGTAAAATATCCATCAGACGGGTTTGCTGAACTCTTCGGGGGTTAAGGTCCGCATCGAGAGCGCGTGGATTTCTTGTTTCATCCGATCACCTAACGCGGCATACACCAACTGATGGCGGGCGATCAGCCGCTTACCTGCAAACGCGTTGCTGACAATGACTGCCTCGAAATGCGCGCCATCGCCACTGACTTCAAGGTGCTCGCAGGCGAGCCCGGCGGCGATGTAAGCGCGAATATCTTCTGGGGTAGGCAACATGATCTGCAAGGTCCTTGAGGGGGAATACGATTCTAGAATATTTGTTATTTTAGATGGTTTAGGTGCGTAGCTTGTAGCCTCGGCCTAAGAGGCGCAGGGCAAAGGTCGCCAGAACCGAGAAGACCCCAGCGACAACGGCCAGGCTTTGCCAGGGTGAGACATCGGCCACGCCAAAAAATCCGTAGCGAAACCCATCAATCGTGTAAAACAGCGGATTCCAGTGCGACACAGTCTGCCAAAAGGCAGGCAGGGTGTGCACTGAATAAAACACTCCGGATAAAAAAGTAGCCGGCATAATCAGAAAATTCTGAAACGCGGCGAGCTGATCAAATTTTTCGGAGGTCAGCCCAGCAATCAAACCTAAGATCGCCATAATGCCGCAGGAAAGAATCGCGAAGACTAGCGCCCAAAGCGGGTGCTTGATCGGCATCGAGCTGAAATACTGGGAGACTAGCCAGACGCAAGTTCCGACGGCCAGACCTCGCACAATGGCGGCCAACACGTAGGCACTAAAAAATTCACGATGCGAGATGGGTGGCAACAGCACAAACACCAAGTTACCTGTCACGCGGCTTTGGATCAGCGATGATGACGGGTTGGCAAAGGCGTTTTGCAACATGCTCATCATCATGAGCCCTGGGATCAAAAAGGCGGTGTAGGGGACGCTGCCATACACTTGGATTCGATCTTGCAACACCTGAGCAAAAATCACAAGGTACAACAACGCTGTGATAACGGGTGCGGCAATGGTCTGAAAGCTGACCTTCCAAAAACGCAGTAATTCTTTGCCAAGCAGGGTTGGAAACCCTGAGCCAGCGCCTGCACGAGCGGTCAAAATTGGGGTGCTCATGCTTGAGCCTCAGAAAACTTAGACGGTTGGGCATTCATGATTTGGACAAACGCCTGTTCGAGAGTGCCGCCGGCGCGTGCGATCAAGGCTTTGGTCGTGTCGAGTGCGACGATGCGTCCGCCCTTAAGCATGGCGGTGCGATTGCACAGCATTTCAGCTTCTTCTAGATAGTGCGTGGTCAAGATGATGGTGTGACCTTGCGTGTTCAGCCGAGAGATGAACTCCCAGAGGCTGCGGCGCAAGTCGACATCAACTCCTGCTGTGGGTTCGTCAAGCACGATGACGGGTGGGCGATGGACCAGCGCCTGCGCAACCAATACACGACGTTTCATCCCGCCAGACAAGGCGCGCATGTTTTCATCGGCTTTATCGCTGAGGCCGAGGTTAGCCAAAATTTCGTCAATCCAGTCGTCGTTGCGGCGAAAACCAAAATAGCCCGACTGAATCCTTAAGGTTTCGCGAACTGTGAAAAATGGGTCGTACACCAACTCTTGAGGCACGACACCCAACGAACGCCTGGCCGCCTGATAATCGTTGACCACATCATGACCACACACACTGGCACGCCCCTGCGTGGCCTGACACAGCCCTGCCAGCACAGAAATAAGAGTTGTTTTGCCAGCTCCGTTGGGGCCAAGCAGCGCAAAGAATTCGCCATGCTCAATCGTTAAGGACACATCATCGAGCGCCTGAAAGCCAGGGCCTGAAGGTGGGCGAAACAAGCCACGCCAACCCAAGGTGCGAGGTGCGAAAACTTTAGAGACATTTTGAAACGAAACAGCAGACATGACGACCTTGTTGTGGGGGTGGTGCGCCCGAGCGACCATAAGCCCCGCGAGACGACGGGGTACTGACAGTTATTGTTGTTGCGCGCGTTGATTGAGCGCTTGAATCAGGCCATCGATCCCGTTTTGATTAATTTGCTGAGAAAACTGATTGCGGTAGTTTTCAATCAACCAGATATTTTCAACGTTCAGGTCATAGATCTTCCAGCCTTGGGGTGTTTTTTCAAGACGGTAATCTAGCGCAATCGGTTGAGTATTGGCGCGCTGTGTCACCTGAGATCTGACGACGAGGTCGGTGGCATCGGCTTCGCCTCGAAAAGGCAAGACTTTAATGCTGGTGCCCTCGTCGACGCGGGTGAAGGCACCGCTGTAAGAGCGACCCAAGGTGCCGCGAAACGCTTTGACCAAGGCTGCTTGTTGTTCGGGTGTCGCCTGTCGCCAATAGCGACCTGCTGCGAGGCGCGTTGTTTTTTCAAAATTGACGTTAGGCAAAATGAGCTCGTCAACGATTTGATTCACGCGCGCAGTGTTGCCCGCGCGCACGCTGCTATCGGCCTTCAGCGCGGCGAGTACTTGATCGGCGACCTGCTGCACGAAGTCGTTAGGGGCGGCGTTCGGGTTGGGTGTTGTCTGCGCACGTGAAGTGTGACCCAACCCTAGCAGTAGGGACAAGAAAAAAATTTTAAAAAATAAATCGATGCGAGACTTCATTGAACGTATCCTTGCAATAGGCTAAATATCTGTTGGCAGGTAATAGCAGTGAGTCTTATTTTTTTGGCGCGATGCCAAGCGCTTTTTCATCGGTCGGCGCGGCCTCAAAATCTTCGTAGTTCGGTAGCTTCTGGGCCTCAGCGGTTGCCCCGGCAACTTGAGCTTGACGCCGCTTCAGGTAGGCATCACGAATAAAGCTGTAGCGATCTAGCGCAGTGCGGTCAATCGTGTTTGTGACTGCGAGCAGTGCCTCTCGGCGCTCAACCACTTCAAGACCATAAATCGAATTACGAACATCGATGTTCGTGATTAACGAACCATACCCGAACTGATTCACATAGATATCAACGGCTCGGCCCGCACCGTCTCTGAGCGTGGATGAGCCGACAATTGGCAGCACCAGGTATGGGCCAGAGTCGAGTCCCCAAACGCCGAGTGTGACGCCAAAATCATTGGGAATGCGCTTGGCACCCGTTTGGCTGGCTATGTCTAAGCAACCTCCAAGCCCCATCGTCGAGTTGAGCATGAAGCGGCCAAATGTATTGAGTGCATCGACTTGGCGTCCTTGAAGAGTGCTGTTAAACCAAGACCACACGTCACCGAGGTTTAAAAAGATGTTGTTGATACAGGTGCGAACAGGTTGTGGCACAACAAACGCATACGCTTCAGCGACCGGTTTTAATACAGCGCGATCAACTGCGTCATTGAACTCGAATACCGCGCGGTTTGAGGCCTCGAGAGGGTCAGCGGGATTAGCTGGGCCGGTTGACTGCGTGGCGCACCCTGAGAGCAGCACCAGCGCGAGCGCGCTAAACGTCAGGCCAAGCTGTTGAATAAAAAAACGAGTACGCATGTTGCTTGACCGTTATTGAGAGAGTTTGGGCGACTTGGGTGCGGGGGCTGATTCGGTGCCTTGGGGCGTGCCTTGTTTTTCAGCAGACGAATACAAGAATTGACTGATCAGGCTTTCAAGGACGATCGCACTTTGCGTGAACTGAAGCGTGCCACCCGCGACAAGGTTGGCGTCATCGCCACCCGCTTCAAGGCCGATGTACTGCTCGCCCAGCAAGCCCGAGGTCAAAATCTTGGCTGATGAGTCCTTTGGAAAACGATAGTTCTTTTCGATTTGAACGGTAACGACTGCTTGAAAGGTTTTTTCATCTAATGAGATGCTGGCAACGCGCCCGACCACGACGCCCGCACTTTTTACTGGCGCCCGTACCTTGAGGCCACCGATATTGTCGAACTTTGCCGACAGAGCGTAGGTGGGGGCAAACGAGAAGCTGCTGAGATTGCCAGCCCGCAACGCCAAAAAAGAAAGTGCGATTGCGCCTAACAAGATAAAAAGCCCTACCCACCAGTCTGTTTTTTCGTTTGACATTGTTTGACCCTTTAATTGCTGAACATCAGCGCAGTCAGTAGAAAATCGAGCCCCAACACCGCTAGCGAGCCGGTCACAACCGTACGAGTGGTGGCGCGCGCCACCCCCTCGGGGGTTGGGCGAGCCTGCCAGCCTTCGTAGAGGGCGATAAGCGTCACTGCTACCCCAAAGATGATACTTTTTATTACGCCGTTCAACACGTCGTTATAGACATCGACGCCGTTTTGCATTTGTGACCAAAAGGCACCGGTATCGATGCCAATCAGTAGCACACCGACTACCCAGCCCCCGATAATCCCGACCATTGAGAATACCGCAGCTAAAACAGGCATCGCAATGACGCCGCCCCAAAAGCGTGGGACAAAGACTCGCCTGATGGGGTCGACGGCCATGACTTCCATCGCGGCCAGTTGTTCGCCGGCTTTCATTAAGCCAATTTCAGCGGTGAGCGAGGTGCCGGCACGCCCGGCAAAAAGCAGGGCGGTAATGACCGGGCCGAGCTCTCGCGTCAGTGAGAGCGCGACCAGCAAGCCAAGCGCCTCTTCAGAGCCGTAGCGGTTCAGGGTGTAATACCCCTGTAATCCTAAAACAAAACCAACGAATAAACCTGAGACAATGATAATCAGTAACGAAAAATTGCCGATGAAATGTACTTGTTGAGACACCAAGCGCGGGCGCTTGAATACGATGCTGCTGCGTTGCAACAGCATGAAAAAGAAACGCGTAAACAGACCCAACCCAGTGAGGCGCTCGCGAGCCTGTTTGCCAAGGCGGGCTAAAAAGTTGGTTTGACTCATGCCTGTGTGCCTGTGCGAGCAAGCCAAGCTTCAAAGGCAGGGGTGACGGGGTAGTCGAACGCAACCGGGCCGTCGGCATGCCCGTGTAAAAACTGCTGAACATAGGGGTCAGTCGAGGCACCGAGCGTGGCCGGTGTGCCGTGTGCTTTAAGTTCACCCTGACCGACCAGATAAACGTGATCAGCAATCGCAAAGGACTCGGCGATGTCGTGGGTAATGACCACGGAGGCGCAGCCTAAGCGGTCAGAGAGGCTGCGAATCAGGCGCGCTGTGATGCCTAGCGAGATCGGGTCAAGGCCAGCAAAGGGCTCGTCATACAGAACCAGCTCGGGTTCTAGCACCACTGCGCGTGCTAGCGCGACGCGACGCGCCATACCGCCAGAAATTTCAGATACCTTTAAATGCGCGGCAGCGCGCAAACCCACTGCGTTGAGTTTTTCGAGCACGCGCTCGGTGAGTTGCGCGGCTGACAGACTGAGGTGTTCACGCAGCGGAAACGCGACGTTCTCGAAGACGTTTAGGTCGGTGAAAAGCGCACCCTGTTGAAACAAGACCCCCATGCGCTGGCGCAGCGATTGCAACAGCGGGCGATCGGCGTGCGCCAAATTTTGCCCAAACAGGGTGATGCTGCCCTGGCGCGCGACGAGTTGGCCAGTGGCTGCTCGCAGCAAGGTGGTTTTACCGGATCCCGAGCCACCCATCATGGCCACCACTTGCCCTGGCAAGACCTCTAGCGAGATCTCACGCAGAACCGTGAAGTCGCCGTAGCCCAGCGAAACGCCTTCAAGGCGTAGCACTGGCTGGTGTGAGTTCTGAGGGGGCGTAAGCATGTTGAACCAAAGGGATCAGAGCAAAATCCAGGCACTGAACGATACAGCGCTGCTGGGCAGGCAGGCTCAGGCTCTCAATTGTAACGCCCATGCAGAAAGTTGTAACACTCTCTGTGTCGTTGAGCGATGGTCAGATCGTTTACTGCGGTTGAATGTTTGCCAACTTAATCACTTTGGCCCATTTAGCGGTTTCTGAGGCAATAAACTGCGCAAAGGCTTCGGGCGTGCCACCGCCCACCTGACTGGCAGCGTCGGAGATCTGTTTGACCACCTCAGGATCGAGCAGAATTTCGTTAAGTACCGCATTGAGCTTGGAGATAATGGCTGCTGGTGTGCCCCCTGGCGCGATGATGCCTTGCCAGTTGTAGGACTCGAAGTTAGGGATGCCGAGTTCGACCATCGTCGGCACCTCGGGCAAAAGTGCCAAGCGTTTGGTCGAGGTCACGGCGAGGGGGTGTATTTTTTGGCCCTTGATGGCGGGAAGGGCGGCGTAGCCCATCTCAAACATCATGCTCAAGTGACCCGCCATCAGATCGGTGGCGGCTGGTGCACCGCCTTTGTAAGGCACATGCACGATATCAATGTTGGCGAGGTTACGAAACATTTCACCAGAGAGGTGGTGAGCGCCGCCTATACCTGATGAGCCAAAGGTCAGTTTGCCGGGCTCTTTTTTAGCCAAAGCAACCAGGTCAGTTAAGTTTTTAACAGGCAGGCTATTGGCCACACTTAGCACTAAGGGGCTGTTTTCAATCAGAATGACCGGGATAAGGTCTTTTTGAGGATTGTAGGGCAGCATGGTCATCAAGGTCGGGTTCACTGCCAGTGGCGCCAGATTGCCCGAACCGATCGTGTGGCCATCAGGCGGCGCCTTGGCGATCAAGGACGTACCAATCACACCACCCGCACCACTTTTGTTTTCGACCACAACCGATTGTCCAAGCTTCTCGGTGAGTTTGCGCGCCAACAGCCGCATGCGCGTGTCAGAAAAGCCGCCCGCTGCATAGGGAACAATCAAGGTAATGCTTTTGGCGGGCCAAGCCTGCGCACTCGCTGAACTGGCTGGTGTTTGCGCCACAGCAGTTGATAGGCCAGAGACGGCCAAGAGGCTCACCGCAATTGAACAGAGGCGTTTCATGGGGTGGATCATAGACAATCTCCGGCTGGTTTGGCTTAGCGAGGTAAGTCGCTTGTACCCATTAAAAACTCATCAACAGAGCGTGCGCACTGGCGGCCTTCTCGTATCGCCCAAACGACCAATGACTGACCGCGTCGCATGTCACCCGCTGCGAAGACCTTTGCGAGACTGGTGCGGTAATCGTCAGTGTTGGCGCGCACGTTACCGCGCGCATCTTGATCGACGCCAAAGGCCGTTAAGACATGATTGACGGGCGCGACAAAGCCCATTGCCAGCAAAACCAGATCCGCTTGAATATCGAATTCAGAGCCTTTGACCTCTTGCATCTTCATCTGGCCTGAGGTTTCGTCTTTCACCCACTCGACGCGAGCCGCGACCAGCTTTTCGACTTTGCCACCCTTGCCTGCCAAAGATTTACTGGTGATTGCCCAATCGCGCTCAGCACCCTCTTCGTGCGAAGACGAGGTGCGCAACTTTGCTGGCCAGTAGGGCCAGGTCATCGCCTTGTTCTCGCTCTCAGGGGGGCGTGGCATCAATTCAATTTGTGTGACCGACTTGGCGCCATGACGGTTGCTGGTGCCGACACAATCCGAGCCAGTATCGCCACCACCAATCACGACAACATGCTTACCTTTGGCAAGCACTTGCGAACTGAGTTTGTCGCCGGCGACGACTTTGTTTTGCGGGCGCAAGAAATCCATCGCGTACATCACGCCTTCGAGTTCGCGACCGGCGATTGGCAAGTCACGCGGAGTTTCACAGCCACCTGTTAGCACGACTGCGTCAAACTCGTTTTGCAAAGCAGCTGGAGTTTTAACAGTGAGGTCTTTGCTAGGGGCTTGTGCGGCCTCACCGATGTAATGCGAGGTTTTAAAGGTCACGCCTTCGGCTTGCATTTGAGTGATTCGTTGATCAATCAAGATTTTTTCAAGCTTGAAGTCTGGGATACCATAGCGCAGCAAGCCGCCGATACGATCATTTTTTTCAAACACAGTGACGGCGTGACCCGCACGTGCGAGCTGTTGCGCGCACGCCAGGCCTGCTGGGCCCGAACCAATCACCGCAACGGTTTTACCGGTTTTGTGAGTGGGCGGCTGGGGCACAACCCAGCCTTCGGCCCATCCTTTGTCAATAATTGCATGCTCGATGGATTTGATCCCAACGGCATCATTATTGATGTTCAGTGTGCAAGCCGCTTCGCACGGCGCGGGACAAATACGCCCGGTAAATTCTGGAAAATTGTTAGTCGAGTGAAGCACATCCAGAGCACCACGCCAATTTTGGCGAAATACGAGGTCGTTCCAGTCGGGGATGATGTTGTTAACCGGGCAGCCGTTATTACAAAACGGTATGCCGCAATCCATGCAGCGCGCCGCTTGTTTGCCGGCCTGCTCATCCGAGAGATGCAAAACGAATTCACGCCAATGTTTGAGGCGGCTCGCAGGCGCTTCAGACGCCTCTTGCAGACGATCAAGCTCTAAAAAGCCAGTGATTTTTCCCATGATGATTCCTTAAGCGGCTTTAGGTTGTGGATTGGCAGCGCGCCACATTTCGCCTAGGGCGCGCTTGTAATCTACAGGCATGATTTTGATGAATTTACCGCGCGCGTTTTCCCAGTGGCTGACCAAATCGCGTGCGCCAAAACTGCCGGTGTAACGAAAATGGTTTTCAACCAGCCGTTTGAGGATCGCTTCATCGGTTTCGCGCGCATCGTTACGACCCAGGCTGTGCCAGATGTCGATACCTTGCGTCTTTTCTTGTTCAGCAGAAGACAACACGGGTTCGATCGCGACCATGCTCAGATTGCAGCGTTCAGCAAAGGTGCGTTCTGGATCCCAGACGTAGGCGACGCCACCCGACATGCCGGCAGCGAAATTGCGCCCGGTTGAGCCCAACACAACGACGGTGCCGCCAGTCATGTATTCGCAACCATGGTCACCCGTGCCTTCAACAACGGCTGCTGCGCCCGAGTTGCGCACGGCAAAGCGCTCGCCAGCAACGCCGTTAAAATAGGCCTCGCCACCGGTGGCGCCGTATAGCACCGTGTTTCCGATGATGATGTGATCGGTTCCTAAACCGCGAAAATCGTTAGGTGAGCGTACGATGATTCGGCCACCCGACAAGCCTTTACCAACATAGTCGTTGCCCTCACCCACTAAATCGAGGGTGATGCCACGAGCCAAGAAGGCGCCAAAGCTTTGACCGGCCGTGCCGTTGCATTGAATATGAATGGTGTCGTCGGGCAGACCTTCATCGCCATAGCGAGTGGCGATTCGCCCGGACAACATCGCGCCAATCGTGCGATTGCGATTGCGTACCGGTACGATGAAGGACACTTTCTCACCGCGTTCGATCGCAGGTTTGCTACGCTCAATCAGTTCGTGATCAAGCGCCGATTCAAGGTCGTGATCTTGTGTTTCGAGTTGACGGCGTGGGCTGTCGTTGGCGGGCTGGTAAAACACGCGACTGAAATCTAGCCCGTGGGCCTTCCAGTGCTCGATGCCCGAGCGGGTATCAAGCAGATCGACACGGCCGACCAGCTCGTCGAACGTGCGGATGCCTAACTGAGCCATAATTTCGCGAACCTCTTCGGCCACAAAAAAGAAGTAGTTCACAACGTTTTCTGGCTTACCTTGAAATTTTTGACGCAAGACAGGGTCTTGCGTGGCCACACCAACCGGGCAGGTGTTCAGATGGCATTTGCGCATCATGATGCAGCCTTCAACGACTAGAGGCGCCGTCGCAAAGCCGAACTCGTCAGCCCCGAGCAGTGCGCCAATTGCAACGTCGCGGCCAGTTTTCATTTGACCGTCGGCCTGCACGCGAATACGGCTGCGCAGTTTGTTGAGCATCAGCGTTTGTTGTGTCTCGGCCAGGCCGAGCTCCCAAGGGGTGCCAGCGTGCTTGATCGATGAAACAGGAGACGCACCCGTGCCGCCGTCATGCCCCGAGATGGTGACGTGATCTGCCTTCGCTTTGGCGACGCCCGCAGCGACCGTACCGACGCCGACCTCAGACACAAGCTTGACTGAAATTGAAGCACGCGCATTGACGTTTTTTAGGTCGTGAATCAGCTGCGCCAAATCTTCGATCGAGTAAATGTCGTGGTGTGGAGGGGGTGAAATCAAACCCACGCCAGGTACCGAACAGCGCAACTTGGCGATGTACTCTGAGACTTTATGACCAGGCAATTGACCGCCTTCGCCAGGCTTGGCCCCTTGCGCCATTTTGATCTGGATTTGATCTGCGCTTGAGAGGTATTCGGCACTGACGCCAAAGCGCCCCGAAGCAACCTGCTTAATCTTAGAACGCATTGAATCGCCAGCTTGCAAGGGAACGTCAGCGGCAATGCGATCGGCACCAAGCTCAGAGGCGAGGGTGGCGCCTGCGAGAATGCCACTGTTGCCAGTACGCAATTCGTTACGGTAACGCAGCTCGTCTTCGCCGCCTTCGCCGGTGTTTGATTTTCCGCCAATGCGATTCATGGCAACGGCGAGCACCGAATGCGCTTCTGTTGAAATCGAACCAAGCGACATTGCACCGGTTGCAAAGCGTTTGACAATCTCTTTAGCGGATTCAACTTCGTCGATCGCGATAGCACGCGCCGGATCAACCTTGAATTCAAAGAGACCGCGCAACGTCATGTGACGCTTGCTTTGATCGTTGATCAGCTGGGCGTATTCTTTGTACGTGCGATAGTTATTGGCCCGCGTGGCGTGTTGCAATTTAGCGATTGAATCAGGTGTCCACATATGATCTTCGCCGCGCACACGGTAGGCGTACTCGCCACCCGCATCCAAGGCATTTGCCAACACTGGATCGTTACCAAAGGCCGCGCGATGGGTGCGCAAGGCCTCTTCGGCAACCTCAAAAATACCAATGCCTTCGATCGTGCTGGCGGTGCCTGAAAAGTATTTGTTGACCAAGACTGTGCGCAAGCCAACCGCTTCGAAAATTTGCGCGCCGCAGTACGACATGTAGGTTGAAATGCCCATTTTGGACATGACTTTGTTGAGACCTTTGCCGATTGCTTTGATATAGTTTTTTTCTGCTTTGTCAGGCGTTGCTGACATCTCTTTCAAGCTTTCGAGAGCAAGAAAAGGATGGATGGCCTCGGCCCCATAGCCGCCCAGCAAGGCAAAATGATGCACCTCGCGCGCTGAGCCTGTTTCAACGACCAAGCCAGTGTTGGTGCGTAGCCCTGCGCGAATCAGGTGTTGATGAATCGCAGAGGTGGCGAGCAAGGCTGGGATCGCCACGCGCTCGTGATCAACAGCGCGGTCGGTCAGGATCAGGACATTAAAACCGGTGTTCACGGCGTCAACGGCTCGTGCACAAAGCGCCGCGATGCGCGCCTCAATCCCCTGTGCGCCCCACGACGCAGGATAGGTGATCTCTAATTCAAAGCTGCGAAACTTGTCGCCCGTGAGCTCGGCAATTGAACGCAACTGGGCCATTTCGGCCACGTCAAGAACGGGCTGAGTCACTTCAAGACGCAACGGGGGATTGACGTTGTTGATATCGAGCAGATTTGGCTTGGGCCCGATAAACGAAACCAACGACATCACCATTTGCTCGCGGATTGGGTCGATCGGCGGATTGGTCACCTGCGCAAACAACTGCCGAAAATAATTGTAAAAAGGTTTCGCGCGGCTCGACAAAATCGCCAAGGGCGCGTCGTTACCCATCGAACCAATAGACTCTTCGCCCGTCTCTGCCATCACCTCAAGAATGAATTTGTAATCTTCTTGCGTCCAACCAAAGGCTTGTTGACGGTCTAACAGCGTGCTGCTTGTCTGGGTGAGTGCGGCGCTTTGCGGCGCGGGTAAGGACTCGAGCTTGACGCGCAGTCGATCAATCCATTGCCGATAGGGACGAGAGTTTGCGAGCTGCGATTTGATCTCAGCATCGTCAATGATTCGGCCTTGTTCAAGGTCGATTAAAAACATTTTGCCTGGCTGCAAGCGCCATTTTTTGACGATGCGATTTTCTGGGATCGGAAGCGTGCCGGCCTCAGAGGCCATGATCACCATATCGTCATCGGTGATGAGGTAACGTGCTGGGCGCAAACCGTTGCGATCGAGCGTCGCACCAATTTGACGGCCGTCGGTGAACGCGACTGCGGCGGGGCCGTCCCAGGGCTCCATCATTGCGGCATGATATTCGTAGAAGGCGCGACGACTCGCGTCCATGTGTGTGTGTTGTTCCCAGGCCTCGGGGATCATCATCATCATGGCGTGAGCAAGCGAGTAGCCTGACATGACCAACAACTCAAGGCAGTTGTCGAAGGTGGCTGTGTCGGATTGCCCTTCGTAGACAATCGGGTAAAGCTTTTGCAGATCTTCACCGAGCACGGCAGATTGCATCATGCCTTCGCGCGCGCGCAACCAGTTGAAGTTACCTTTGACCGTGTTGATTTCGCCGTTGTGCGCAATCATGCGATAGGGGTGTGCAAGCGGCCAAGCGGGGAATGTATTGGTAGAGAAACGTTGGTGCACCAACGCAACGGCAGAAACGGTTAAAGGATCGGCCAGATCGCGGTAGTAGCGGCCAACCTGATCGGCCAGCAGCAAGCCTTTGTAAACGATTGTGCGTACCGAAGCCGAAGGAACAAAGTACTCTTGGCCGTGCACCAAACCCATCGCTTGGATGGCGTGGCTGGCGGTTTTGCGAATGACGTACAGTTTGCGCTCGAGTGCGTCAGGCACCATCACGTCGGCACCGCGGCCAATGAACAGCTGGCGTATGACGGGCTCGCAGGCGCGCACGGTTGGCGACATAGGCATGTCGGCATCAACCGGTACATCGCGCCAACCCAACACAACTTGTTTTTCAGCACGTACAGCGCGCTCGAGTTCTTGTTCACAGGCTAAACGCGAGGCGATTTCTTTGGGCAAGAACACCATGGCTACGCCGTACTCGCCTGGGGCGGGCAGCACGATGCCTTGGCGGGTAAGTTCTTGACGAAAGAAAGCGTCGGGAATCTGGATTAAGATGCCCGCGCCATCGCCCATGAGCTTATCTGCACCTACTGCGCCGCGGTGATCAAGGTTTTCAAGGATTTTTAGACCTTGTTGAACGATCGAGTGACTTTTTAACCCTTTAATATGCGCGACAAACCCGACACCGCAGGCGTCGTGTTCATTGGCGGGCGAGTAGAGGCCTTGCGCTTTGGGCAGACCAACCACAGGGGTTGCCGCAGTCTGTTTAACGGCTGCGGGTTGAAATGTTAAGGGAAACGTTTGCATAAGGTGCTCCTGAACCACTACAGGCATGTTGCAGTGCGAGGGAACGACGATACGCTTGAAAATGCGGCACTGCAAGAGGATTTAATTGGGGTGCGTCCCTAATTAAAGATCAAAAACAAAATAGACAGGATTAATTGGGGACGTACCACTGCCTTACTGAGTGACCCGCTTGGGCCTGCCACGCAGACCCGGTTGCACGCGGCGATTGGCGCAAAGTGCAAGTTCAGTCAAAAAAGGCTGATCCCCTAAGCCCCACTGGCCCTTTAAGGCAAACTCGATTTGAGCGTCGATGGCTGCACCATTGCCTGCATTGAGTCGGTCGCGATAGGCTGCCTGGCGGGCAAAGGGGGTGTTGCCGCACAGCCAATAGTCGGCGTGCGGTTGCAGCCAATTCGCCCGTGCGTCGCTACCCTCGGTGTGGGCGTGTGCAGACGACCAGGCCCATTGCGCCGGCTCGTCAACCAAGCCTTCTCGCGTCGTGCTGCGTTCTAACCAAATGAGGCAAGGCAAGACCCAGCTTTCGGGTTGCGGGATGGTTGAGCGATAGCGCCCGCTAAATACGCCACCAATCTTCAATTGCGCAGCCAAACGGCGCCCAAGATCTTGAATCAAGCGAGACAGGTCGCTTGCCTCGCCTGGCGTGGCAAGTATGTAAAGCCCAGTTGAAGCAATGCACCAGCCGTGTATCGCAACGCGATGCTGGTGGGCACTCTGCCCCAGCCAACCGGACAAACGTTCAAAGCTCTGCCCGGCAGACGTACTCAGTACACGGGCGGTGGCAGGGGTGAACTGTGCCGTAATGAGTTGCGCCTGATCCGGCGCAAACAGCCGAGGGAGTCGAGCCATCGCTAAAAGTGTTTCATTTCTAAAACTAAGTTTAGGGCTTGCGCAGGCGGTAGAACAAATTTGGGGCGCTTACGATATACAGACTACCCGCTTCGTCGGTTGCCACGCCTTCTGGTCTAGGCATCGGGGTTGCACCTTTGTTAGGAGATAAGGACAACATGCCCCGACCTTCGCCGCTATCGCCGTCAAGTTGCACAATCATCTGAGACTCTTCGCTTAACAGAAACACGCGCCCAGTGACCGGGTCAACCTCGACGGAAGACAGGTCAGTGGCAAACGGAACCTCTTCAAGCCAACGACTCACATTTTCAATACGTAGCCCGCGCGAATCGGGAGACTGCAGGTAATTCAGCCCGCTGACTCGGTATAAGGCCCTTGGGCTGTGTTCTTTAGCGATATAGAGGCGGTCACGCTTCAGGTCGTAGCCCAAGCCTTGAAAACCGTGATTACTGTCCTCTGACTCGCCAAATCTAAGGACCAAAGAGAAACTGCGAGTCGTATCAATAGTTTGCGGGGTTGCTGGGATCTCGACCAGGGCGATCCGGTTGCGCGCCCCGTTGACTAACGCCACGCGGTTGCCGCCTACCCAAGCGACGCCATCGACGTCTGACATCCCTTTAATTGGGTAGGTTGCAAGTAATTGGCCATCAATCGACAGCGCATGGAGAGCTGTGGGCTTGTTGGAAACCGACAGCAGGCGCTTTTGCAGTGCATCATAGGTCAGGCCCGAGAGATTACCCTCGACGCCAGCGATGACCTTGGCCCGGTCTGGGGGCGCATACCCAGTGAGTGTATTGCCACCACCGCTGGCGACCTTTTTCTCAAACTGTGCCTGCTTGGCGGCCAAGCCCGACACCCAGCGGTAGGCCACTTGCTCGGCATGATAAAAGCGCACACCGATATAGGTTGTCCAGCCCATGGCTATGACAACAAGACAAGCTAGCAAAATCTTTGATAAAAACTTGACTAAATCGGACATACTAGAACCCAAAATGAACCAGCAAGGCTATCGCCCGCTAGTCGCCGACCGCAGCCCCTTGAGATTAACACCCCAAGAAGAAATGCGGAACTTTCTGATCATAAGACCGTCTTATTAGCACTCGGGCAACGAGAGTGCTAATATATTCAAATACATCGTGTCCGTGTTTTGGAGCGATTTCCTCATGACAAATTCTGCTGCTTTGACTTTACAACCCTCACAACTTGCAATGGCTATTTCGAATCCTGGCTCGCTCGGGACGATTGAGGCCTATATTACGACCGTCAACCGCCTGCCGGTGCTGTCCGCTGAGCAAGAACTCACGCTCGCGCGTCGCTTGCGCGACAACGAGGATATCGCCGCGGCCCGCGAACTTGTGCTGTCGCATCTGCGCTTGGTGGTTTCCGTCGCCCGGCAATATTTGGGCTATGGCTTGCCTCACGCAGATTTGATTCAAGAAGGCAACGTTGGGCTGATGAAGGCGGTTAAACGCTTTGATCCCGAGCGCGGCGTGCGCCTCGTATCGTTTGCCGTGCACTGGATTAAAGCCGAAATTCATGAGTACGTTGTGCGCAACTGGCGTATGGTTAAGGTCGCCACCACCAAAGCCCAACGCAAGTTGTTTTTTAACTTGCGCAGCATGCGACCCGACGGCCAAACGCTTGACACCTACCAAGTGGCTGAGATCGCTGCAACGTTAAAGGTGAGCCCCGAAGACGTACGTGAAATGGAAGTCCGGATGTCGGGGCGCGAACTGTCGCTCGAAAATCAGGACGACGATGACGAGTCATACGCACCGATTGCCTACCTGTCAGACGAGGGTCGCTCAGACCCCACGCAAGTGCTTGAGCGTCACGCTGCTGATGTGATGCAGGGCAGTGGTCTGACTCAGGCACTCGACATTCTCGACGAGCGCTCACGGCGTATCGTAGAGGCACGCTGGTTGCAAGACGATGGCGGCGCCACGCTGCATGACTTGGCGGCCGAATTCGGCGTGTCCGCTGAACGTATTCGCCAGATCGAAGTTGCAGCAATGAAAAAAATGCGCTCGCACCTGAGCTAAACAGTGAGCATTGGCTCGGTTGTCTTCGGATTTGCTGGGCTGTTAGCGCTGATTTGTTTTATGCCCCCGCTGGCTGGGCGACTCAAACTCCCTTATGCGGTATTGCTCGCGATCGTTGGCTGTGCGATCGGTTTGTCTAGCCAATATCACCACCGTATGCCACCAGTGTTGGGCGAGTTTCTTAGCTTCTTCAATCTGATTGAGATATCGTCCGATACGTTTTTAATTGTCTTCTTGCCGGTGCTATTGTTTGAAACGGCGCTAGCAATGAACGTACGACGCCTGATTGATGATTTAGGCCCCATTCTTCTGCTTGCGATTGTTGCCGTCTTTGCGAGCACAGCCTGCGTGGGACTCGTGCTTGCTCACTTCTCTGGCTTTAGTCTGGTGATCTGTCTGATTTTGGGCGCAATTGTCGCGACGACCGATCCAGCGGCCGTGGTGGGTATCTTCAAAGAGGTCGGGGCGCCGACAAGGCTCTCGACACTAGTTGAGGGAGAAAGCCTGTTAAATGACGCGGCTGCGATCGCGGTCTATACCTTCATGATTGCCCTGTTGTCTCAATCCGGTGAGGGTGCCTCACCACCGCTCATACCCGCTTTTTTAAAGATGTTTTTAGGTGGAGCGGCAACGGGGTTTTTGCTAGGTCGCCTCACTTGCTTATCGTTTGTTTGGCTGCGAGGCTGGCCCGTTGCAGAAATTTCGCTCACTCTATCGCTCGCCTATTTCGCCTACTTCGTAGCCGAACATTACCTACACGTGTCTGGCGTCGTGTCAACCGTGGTCGCTGGCTTGGTTGTCGGTTCGACCGGGCGTACACGCATGGCGCCGCTGACCTTTGAAAACTTGTCACAGTCGTGGCATCAATTTGGCTTCTGGGCTAATTCGCTGATTTTTGTTCTCGCCGCGATGCTGATCCCGAAAATGACCGAGCACGCAACGTGGATCAATTTGTTTTACGTAGCGCTGGTGTTTAGTGCCACGCTTTTTGCCCGTGCGGTGGTTGTCTTTGGCTTGCTGCCTGTGATGTCTTGGTTGCGCGTTGGTGCGCGTGTGAGCGCGAGTTTTAGAGTCGTCATTTGGTGGGGCGGCTTGCGCGGTGCGGTGTCGTTGGCCTTGGCGTTAGCCGCGACAGAACACACCAGCCTGCCCGAGGACGCCCGTAGCTTCATCGCGATCTCGGCCACCGGATTTGTGTTGGCCACATTATTTTTAAATGGCCTCACGTTGCAGCCGTTGATTAAGCTTTTGGGGCTCAACGCACTCACTACAAAAGAGCGTGCGTTGAGCAATCAGGCCGTGATCGTTACGACGGCGCTGATTCAACAAGAAACGGACCAAATTGCAAAAAGTGAGGCGGTGCCTGCCAGTGCACATACGCGGGTACATCAGGTCTTTGATCAGGCGCTGTCGCGTGCTAGCGAAACGCAACTCGCTGATTTTTCAGACGACGAAAAGTTTGAATTGGGCCTACTCATTTTGGCGCGCCGCGAGTTTGAACGCTACTTCAACGTACTTAAGCACGACGTCATTGACCGGCAACTCGCCGAAAAATTATTGGGCCGCGCCGAGCGTCTTGAAGACCTCTTACGCTCCTCGGGCGCAGAGGGGTTTCGCACAGCGGTGAGCCGTGCACTGCGTTACCCTCGCCGATTTCGCCAAGCTTTGCGAGTGTATGAGCGCTTTGGGGTGCAAAGTTGGCTTGCCTACGAACTGAGCCAGCGATTTATTGCCTTGATGTCGACACGCTCGGTCGCGCAGCAACTACTTGAATTTGCTGAAACCAAGTTACCAAAAATTATCGGACCCAATGCGACAGCGCGAGTGGCTCAGGCGCATCGCGAGCGCCTCGAGCTCGTTCGTGAGGCCTTGCATGCCCTCGAATTGCAATATCCAGTTTATTCATTGTGGCTCCAAGAGCGCTACCTCGGGCGGATTGCACGTGGCTTGGAGCGCGAAAAATATGCAGAGATGCTTGAGCAATCGCTAGTCAGTGGCGAGGTGTACGCAGATCTGCTTGAAAAGGCCGACGCACGCTGGGAGTTTCTTGAACAAGATCAGCCTCTGGATATCGAGATGAGTGCGAATGCATTAGTCGCCAGGGTGCCTCTGCTTTCAGAACTGCCTGCACAAGCCTTGAGCGAAGTCACAAAAATGTTGACGCCGCGGCTCTTTCTACCCAATCAGCTCATTTGGGGTGCGCAGCTGCCTCCCTTTGGGCTTTATATTGTCGCCTCGGGGGCCGTCACGGTGCTCTTGCCAGACGGCACTCACGCAGAACTCGGATCAGGTGAGTTTTTTGGTGAGCTCGCTTTGTTAAGTGCCGAAAAGATCGAGGGCTTTGAGGTTCGCTCATTGGGCTACAGCAAAGTGTTGTGTCTGCCCGCAAAGAGCTTTAATGATTTACTAGCCCGAAACGCGGGCCTTAAAGAAAAAATCGAACGCGTCGCGCAGCAGCGCTTGCGTGCGATTCAAGTCTGGCGTGACTATCAGGCTAAGTAAGTTCACGCTTGGCGTACGGCGCAGAGTCCGTCGATGCTCGCCTTGCTGCTATGCGTCAATTGGGACTCTGCTGACTGCTAGACCGGTGTAGGTGATGCGCGCCTGAGAAGGTCTTCGGCCAAAACAATCGAGGCTTCAAGGGTAAAGGCACCTTGAATGAGCATATTAAAAATCGTAACAGGCGCCATTAACTGAATCTCCATGACCTCGCCATCACGATTTTTAGGGATGGCATGTGCAGGCAAAATACACTCACACGTCAAGACGTCTTCAACTTGATAGCCTTCAGGAACCTGTCTCAACATGCGGGCAATTGTTCTGAGAGGTGTACGGGCGGCAATATCTTGTGCTTCGAGGCCTGCTTCTTCGCCAGACTCGCGCACCAGCCCCACTTGAATGTCTTCTTGGCTAGAAATCAGCCCGCCGACTAAGGTGTCCCACATGCCAGGGTCGGTTGCCTTAGTGAGCGAGCGTCTGGCCACCCATAGGTGTCCTTTTGTTGACCAACCGCTTAAATGTACCGCCCGGGTAAGTAGGCCTAAAGGCCGAACCACGCCCCGTTCGATCGCCCCAAGGGGTTGGCTGTCCAACGACGAGGCCGAGCCCAGAGGCTGCTCGGGCCAGACATCTAACAACTCGTTGCGCCAGCCGGGCGCACAGCCGGCCTGACGCAGGGTGGTCGCAACGGTCGCCAAGAGTGCGTTCAATTCTGGCCCAGAACTTACTAAGTGACCGATATGCGCAGAATCGTGCGAAATTTCGACGTGTTTGAGCCCCTTAAGTGCCTGAGCGGCTTTCGCAAAGAGCCAGCCGCAGCGCTGCCCTGCAATAAAAAGGGGCAGTGACTCGGCCTGCGGGGGCTGATTGGCCCGACTCAGCAGGTCGGCAAGCAGTTGTTGCAGGCTGCCGGGATCTAAAGAAACTCTTGGTGAAGGCATTGGGTCATCAGGGGCTTGTTGTGAGATGAGATTGTAGGGCAGCGAGACCTTCTCAGCCACGCTATAATCCCATCGGTTTATTTACGAATATCTTTTGTGAATGATTCGCGTTGGAACGGGGCAGCATATCGCCATCGGCCCAGCGATCCAATAATTTTGCGTCAGCGGTGCTCAATTTCCATTCACCCAAAGTGGTTATGGTGTTGGTTCTGAAGCGCAGCGTATTCGAGGTTCAGCATGAAGAAGGTCAGAGGGTTACTGGGCGCCTGTGCCATGCTTTTTTGTGGCGTTGCCAGTGCACAAGTCAAAGACATGCCGGGCGGGCCCCGCGTTAACCAGCTTAATTTGCCCGAAGGGGTCACTCAAATTGCCAGGGATGTCGCTTGGCTGCACTGGTTTATGCTGATTGTCTGCATGGTGATTTTCGTCGCTGTGTTTGGCGTCATGTTTTATTCGATCTGGGCACATCGTAAGTCGCGCGGTGCCAAAGCTGCGACCTTTCATGAGCACCTAGGCGTCGAAGTTGCCTGGACAGTCATACCGTTTATCATTGTGATCGCGATGGCCTTGCCCGCAACCCGCACCGTCGTTGCCATGAAGGATACGAGTGGTGCCGACATTACCGTCAAAGTCACCGGCTACCAATGGAAATGGGGCTACGAGTACATTGATGGCCCTGCGGCGGGCGTTAAGTTTCTCTCAAACTTAGCCACTCCACGTGCACAAATTGAAGGTAAAGAGCCGCGTGGCCCGCTCTACCTAATGGAAGTCGACAATCCTCTCGTTGTCCCCATCGGTAAAAAAATTCGCATTTCAGTGACTGGTGGCGATGTGATCCACTCTTGGATGGTGCCTGACTTAGCAGTCAAGCAAGACGCTATCCCCGGTTTCATACGCAGCGTTTGGTTTCGTGCCGAGAAAGTCGGTGAGTATCGTGGTCAATGCGCCGAGTTGTGCGGTAAAGACCATGCCTTCATGCCGATCGTTGTGAAAGTTGTCTCCGAGCAAGATTACGCCACCTGGTCTGCCGAGCAGAAAAAACTACTCGCAGCCGCGGCGGATGATCCAAACAAAGAATGGTCGGCAGCCGACTTAATCGCCCGAGGCGAAAAAGTTTACGCAGCCAACTGCGTGGCATGTCACCAAGGTAGCGGTAAGGGCGTAGTCGGTGCTTTCCCTGCGTTAGATGGCAGCAAAATTGTTTTAGGCCCAAAGGCCGATAACATCCAGATCTTGCTGAAAGGCAAGCCAGGTACAGCGATGGCTGCTTTTGGCGGTCAATTGAATGACGTTGAAATCGCTTCGGTGATCACCTTCTCGCGCGCCTCTTGGAGTAACGCTGGTAAGGGTCAAGACCCAGTGGTTTCACCGGCAGACGTCAAAGCCGCGCGTTAAATTTCGACATATTCGTTTAGATAGACTGATGATCGCGCCAGGTGTGCGTTCACGGCGAAAGCAGGATAGGAGTCAACTATGAGCAGCGTTACAACAGATCACGTTTCAGGCCACGACCACGCGCACGACGACCACGCCCACCATATGCCAACTGGTTGGCGTCGTTGGCTATTTGCGACAAACCATAAAGACATCGGTACGATGTACCTGATCTTTTCTTTTGCGATGTTGCTTGAAGGGGGCACGCTCGCCCTGCTGCTACGCACAGAGCTGTTTCAGCCAGGACTGCAGTTCTTTCGCCCAGAACTGTTCAATCAGTTCACCACCATGCATGGTTTGATCATGGTGTTTGGCGCGATCATGCCCGCCTTTGTTGGCTTTGCCAACTGGATGGTGCCGTTGCAAATTGGCGCCGCTGACATGGCCTTTGCCCGCATGAACAACTTTAGTTTTTGGTTGTTGCCTGTTGCTGGCGTGTTACTCACCGCTTCGTTCTTTGTGCCTGGCGGTGCGACTGCAGCCGGTTGGACACTGTATGCGCCCTTGACCCTGCAAATGGGCCCAGGCATGGACATGGCGATTTTCGCGATGCACTTGATGGGTGCGTCATCGATTATGGGTTCGATCAATATTGTGGTCACCATCTTGAACATGCGCGCGCCCGGCATGACCTTGATGAAAATGCCTTTGTTTTGCTGGACGTGGTTAATCACCGCTTACCTGTTGATTGCTGTGATGCCAGTGTTGGCTGCGGCCATCACCATGGTGCTCACCGATCGTCATTTCGGCACGGGTTTCTTTAACGCTGCTGCCGGTGGCGACCCAGTGCTGTATCAGCATATCTTCTGGTTCTTCGGTCACCCCGAGGTTTACATCATGATTTTGCCGGCCTTCGGCATCGTGTCAGCCATTATCCCGGCCTTTGCGCGTAAACCACTGTTTGGTTATGCCTCGATGGTGTACGCGACAGCGTCGATTGCCATCTTGTCGTTTATCGTCTGGGCGCATCACATGTTTGCGACAGGGATGCCAGTCACGGGTCAGTTGTATTTCATGTACGCAACGATGTTGATTTCGATCCCAACTGGCGTCAAGGTATTCAACTGGGTTGCCACGATGTGGAAAGGTTCGATGACCTTTGAAACGCCCATGCTGTTTGCGGTTGGCTTTATCTTTGTGTTTACGATCGGCGGCTTTACTGGTTTGATCTTATCGATGGCACCGATTGATATTCAAGTTCATGACACGTATTACGTCGTTGCCCACTTTCACTACGTGTTGGTAGCGGGTTCGCTGTTTGGTTTGTTTGCGGGCACCTACTACTGGTTACCGAAGTGGTGCGGTTACATGTACGACGAAAAGTTGGGCAAGATTCACTTTTGGTCGAGCATGATTTCTTTCAACATCACGTTCTTCCCAATGCACTTTATGGGTCTGGCTGGCATGCCACGTCGTTATGCTGACTACGCGGCGCAGTTCACAGACTTTCATCAGATCGCGACCATTGGTGCGTTTTGGTTTGGAATCTCTCAACTGTTGTTCCTGTATATCATCCTGAAAGCCTACGCGGGCAAAGGTGCACCTGCTGCTGCCAAACCTTGGGATGGCGCTGAAGGTCTAGAGTGGACGGTGCCTTCACCTGCTCCATTCCATACCTTCGAAACGCCGCCCGTGGTGAAATAGGTTAAAGATGCCAACCGCAGAACAGCGTCGTAAAAACAGACGCACTGGTTTGTACTTCGCCGTCATCGTGTTGGGCTTGTTTGCCTACACGGTTGGACGGCAAGTGTATTTACATTATTTTTCTTGAAAGCTAGATTTAAAGCATGAGCGATGACTTAAAAGAACTTGCTCAGCGTAAATTGAGTTTTTTTCAAACATTGAAAGCCGTTCTTTGGGCGTTGTTTGGTGTAAGAAAGGGCTCTGGGTATCAAGAGGATATTTCGAAGCTCAACCCAGTCCACTTGATTGTTGCTGGGATTTTATTGACAGTTATTTTTGTGGTGAGTTTGGTTAAGATTGCCGGTTGGGCAATCACCTTGCTAACTTAAAGTTAATATTCACATCGTGTAAGTTTGGAGAACAGAATGAGTGCATCCCACTCGACGCATGGCAACGTAGCCCCGTATTACTACGTACCCGCTGATTCGGCGCATCCAGTTCGTGCCAGTGTCGCGCTATTGGTCGTGATGCTTGGCGCGTCGGCTTGGATCAACGGAGTCGACGCTGGCAAGTGGGCTGTGCTTGCGGGCTTACTCGGACTGTTTGTCGTGTTGTATTACTGGTTTGGTGATGCAATTCAAGAGTCTGAAGCAGGGTTGAACAGCAAGCGCATCGACATGTCGTACCGCTGGAGCATGAGCTGGTTCATCTTTTCAGAAGTCATGTTTTTTAGCGCGTTCTTTGGCGCCCTCTGGTACACACGCACGATCACGTTGCCTTGGTTGGGTGATTTAGATCATAAGCTGTTGTTATGGCCTGACTTCAATGCTGTGTGGCCAAACTTAGGCCCAGCCGGCGTCGTTGAGGCGTTTCAAACGATGGGGCCTTTTTGGTTGCCAACGATCAATACGGCTCTGCTGTTAACCTCTGGCGTGACGCTCACAATCTCGCATCATGCCTTAATTGCCGATCATCGCGGTAAGGCCAAGTTTTGGTTGTTCGCAACCATTGTCTTAGGCTTTATTTTCGTGGGCTGTCAGGGCTTTGAGTACTATCATGCCTATACCGATTTGAATCTGAAGTTCAATTCTGGCGCCTATGGCTCGTTGTTTTATATGCTGACCGGCTTTCATGGCTTTCATGTGCTGTTAGGCGCAACGATGCTTGCCGTGATTTTGATTCGTATGATGAAAGGCCATTTCAGGTCTGATCACCATTTTGGTTTTGAAGGCGCAGCGTGGTATTGGCACTTCGTTGACGTTGTGTGGTTGGGTCTATATCTGTTTGTGTATTGGTTTTAATTCAAACAGCTGCGGTGCTGTTGAAAGAAAAAAGCCGGCAAGCGCCGGCTTTTTTCTTGAGCGCGCTTGGGCTAGCGTTGAATCCCTGTTGTTTCTATCCATCCCATCCAGTGCGAGAACAGCAGAAACAGGAACAAGACAACGGACAAACCAATTCGAAGCGTCAAGGCGTTAACCGTTTTGCTTGAGCTGCCCTTGTCTCGCATGAGGTAAAACAGCGCCGAAGCCAGACTGCCTAAAATACCGATAAAGGCCAGTATCACCATGATTCGCATGACGCACTCCATCCAAAACAGGAATTATCGCAGACATGTCGCCACCGATATCCAATAAGCGAATCGTGTTCGCGCTGGTGCTGTTGGCTATCGTGGGCGGCCTGTGTGTCTTCTTGGGGTTTTGGCAACTCGAGCGCGCCAAGCAAAGGCAAGCCATCGCAGCTGACATACAGTCGGGGCGTCAGGCTGCACCGGTTAACCTCAACGCTCCAACTACGCAGAGGAACCTGTATAAAAACTGGATGCCTGCGATGGCTCAGGGTCGCTGGCGTGGTGAGTTTAGTGTTTTGCTCGACAATCGAAATCTAGCGGGGCGGCCCGGCCTCTGGTTGGCAACGCCGCTAGAGATGGAAGATGGTCGCGCGGTACTCGTGTTAAGAGGGTGGCTTGCTAGGCCAATCGGCGATCGACAGGCACCTGTCGTCCCCACGTCAGGGCAACTGCAAAACATCCAGGGTGAGCTGACGATGCATGTGCCTCGCTTGTTTGAGCTCTGGAGCTCGGGCAACGTCAATACGTCTGCTTTGAGCTTGAATGCCCAAACCCGCAGCCATGGTGCCTCTGAAGCCGTTGATACTGGGCAATTGCTCAGGTTGCAGAACTTATCCTTAGAAAAGTTGTCACAGCAAACGGGTCTAAATTTAATGCCCGTGGTGTTGTTGCAGACAAGCGCATCAAATGATGGTTTGATACGCGAATGGCCCGAACCCTCAGTGGACGCTGATAAAAACGTTGGCTACGCCATGCAGTGGTTTGGCTTTGCCACGATTTGTTTCATCGCCTTGCTTGTTTTAATTTGGCGCCAAAGACGCAATCGTTAGCCCTTATATTTTTTGATGGAATAGTATGACGCAGCCCGATACGCCTCGCCCAAGGTCACGCACTCCGCTGGTATTGATTGTTTTACTCAGCCTTTCACCGGTGCTAGCCGCCGTGTTCGCATATTTCAATCCGCAGTATCGCCCCGACGGCAGTGTCGCCTACGGCACGCTGATTGAGCCACAGCGTCCGATCCCAGCGCGTGACGCACTACAGGCTACGACTCTTGACGGCAAGCCCTTTGATGTCGCGTCGTTAAAGGGTAAGTGGCTACTTGTGACGGCCGATGGCGGTGATTGCCAAGATGCCTGCGCCCGTAAGCTGTTTATTCTGCGTAACTCGCATGCGAGCCAAGGTAAAAACGTTGAGCGTTTGGCAAGAGTCTGGTTTATTACCGATAACGCGCCCGTGCCCGAAAGAGTGCTTGAGGCCTACAAGGGCACCATTATGTTGCGCGTACAACCTGAGCAGCTTCAGGCGTATTTACTGAAAGAGGCCACGACGACGGGTGCTCCGATCACTGCAACGCCCGCACAGACTGCCGCAACGGCGCTAGCTGAGCCGATGTGGATCATTGACCCTCATGCCAATCTGATCTTGCAATACCCCGCAAACGCTGAGCCTGAGAAAGTGCGCAAAGACATCAGCAAGCTTGTTTATCACTCAAGGATTGGCTGATGTCGAAGGCAACCGAGGCGGACGCGTTCGTGAAGACGCGACGACGTTATCAAAGACTACTGTTTTTGACTTGGTTTCTAACCCTTGATCTCATTATGTTTGGCGCCTTTGTACGGTTGACGGATTCGGGTTTGGGTTGCCCCGATTGGCCCGGTTGTTATGGCAGTGTGACGCCAATTGGGGCCTTGCAATCGATCCGTGAGGCTGCGCAAGTCATGCCTGAGGGCCCTGTGACCTTACCGAAGGCGTGGATTGAGATGATCCATCGCTACGTGGGTGCTTTGCTTGGTATGTTGATTATCGCCATCAGCTGGATGGCTTGGCGCTATCGGACCAAACTCGGTGATTCACCCGTGCTGGCCTTTGTCACCTTGGTTGCAGTCTGTATACAAGGGGCCTTTGGGGCCTGGACTGTCACTCACCAATTGATGCCACTCGTGGTGACTGTCCACCTGCTCGGAGGCATGACCTTATTGGCGTTGATGACCTGGCTTGCAGCCCGCGAACGCACGCATCAACCCGTGTCCTCATGGACGCAACGTTACCTTGGCTGGGCGTACTTCGGACTATTTTTATTATTTGTTCAAATAGCCTTAGGAGGGTGGGTGAGCACCAACTACGCGGCCCTAGCCTGTATGGACTTTCCAACGTGTCAGGGTAGTTGGTGGCCGCCAATGGATGCCGCCAATGGTTTTGCTCTAGTGCGTGGCTTGGGTGAGATGCCGAACGGCGAGATGATCTCGCAGACGGCCCTCACGGCGATTCACTGGGTCCATCGTAATGTCGCGTGGCTTGTCTTTGCTTTTTGGGGTTGGTTAGCCTGGCGCCTGAGGGCTGATGCTGCCTTACGCAACCCGGCAACCCTCGTCATCGGTCTGTTATTTGCACAGTTGCTGACAGGCCTCACAACCATCTTCTTTCAGTGGCCCTTAGTGATTGCTGTCTTGCATAACGGTGGCGCAGCCGGCTTAGTGTTGGGCGTGGTCACCTTGCTGACCCGCTTGGTGAAAGCGCAACCTCAGCGCTTGTCGGTACAATCAGGCACACACCCTCATTAAATCTTCGATCATGACTAGCACGACCGCCGCTTCGCCAGGCCTGCTGCGCCAATACCTTGTGCTGACAAAGCCGCGCGTCACGCAATTGGCTGTATTTTGCGCAGTGATCGGAATGTTCTTGGCAACACCCGAACTGCCCGATGCGAAGCGTGTGCTGGCAGCAACGCTTGGGATTTGGTTGTTAGCGGCAGCCGCTTTTGCCATGAATTGTTTGATCGAGCAACAAGTCGACGCCCGCATGCTTCGTACGGCGCGTCGCGCCACCGCGACCGGCTCAATTTCGACCGCTCAGGTCTTGGCCATGTCTGGGCTGTTGGGCGGCGTCGGGATGGTGGTGCTCTATCGTTGGGTGAATCCCTTAACGATGTGGCTGACCTTTGCAACGTTTGTGGGCTACGCGGTAATTTATACGGTCATCCTTAAGCCACGAACGCCTCAAAATATCGTGATTGGAGGGTTGTCGGGCGCGATGCCTCCAGCGTTAGGTTGGGCTGCTGTTGCCGACTCAGTGCCTGCTGAGGCGTGGTTGTTGGTGTTGATTATTTTTATCTGGACCCCCCCACATTTTTGGGCCTTGGCGTTATATCGTACAAACGATTACGCCAAATCTGGTTTACCGATGTTACCGATCACGCATGGTCAGCAGTTCACTCGCCTGCATATCTTGCTCTATAGCATCGCGTTATTGGCAACAACGTTATTGCCTTACGTGGTTGGTATGAGTGGTTGGCTTTATTTGCTCGCGGCGGTGGCGTTGGGCGTCATGTTTGTGCACTATGCCTACAAGCTTTTTCGTGTCTACAGCGATGAGCTTGCGCGCAAGCTTTTTCGTTTTTCAATTTTGTACTTATCGCTGTTGTTTGCGGCATTGCTCGCCGATCATTGGCTGATTATGGTGCCACGTTGAACCGCAATCCATCTATGCGTCTGTTGTTTGCGGCATTTGCTAGTGTGCTGATGGTGCTTTTAGCCGGTTGTAATGATACAAAGCCTCAATTCAAGGGTAGCGATATTACAGGCACTCGGTTGGGCAAAGATCTTGCCCTAACCGGTACCGATGGCAAGCCCTATACCCTCGAGACGTTAAAAGGCAAGGTGAGTCTTGTCATGTTTGGGTTCACCCAATGCCCCGATGTGTGCCCGAGTGCGCTGGCCGAATTGACGCAAGTGATGAAGTTGCTCGGCAAAGAGGCTAAGCGTGTTCAGGTGGTCTTGATCACAGTCGACCCAGAGCGTGATACGCAAGAGGTCTTGCGTGCGTATGTATCAGGTTTTGACCCAGATTTTTTAGGCCTCACAGGCACGCCAGAGCAGATCAAAAAAACCGCTGGATCTTTTAAAGTGTATTACGCGAAAACAGCTGGTGCACAGGGTAATTATTCGATGGATCACAGCGCATCATTTTTTTTAATGGATGCGCAGGGTGAATCTCGTGTGCTCTTGAATAACAATATTGGTGCGGCTGCGATTGCGCACGACATTCAACTGTTGTTGCGTTAGCTTGCGCAGTTAGCCGCGCGCGCCTAGCGATTCGTGCCAGCCTGCGATGGCTGCCTGAGCGCGCTCAGACAATTCGGCGACCTCGATATCTTTGCGCCGCTCGATGATCATCAACGCGTAAGGCGTGGCCAGGCTCGAGGCTTCGGGGCACAGGCGTAGTTCTTCTCCGACAGAAGGGCTGCGCTGGCGCCAGAAATTGATGGCGGATTCGAGTTCGGTCAGGGTCAATAATGTTGGCATAACGATATTGTCACAGAATATGGGGTCGCGAAACGGCGCCTAGTCATTTTTTTGGGATGTTTTCGAGCTGTCAGAACCTCATCAGATGCGAGTAATATCTAGGTATAACTCCCTACAAAAAGGCTCATTATGAGTGCAAGCCCTTCTAATCCCTTTGTGCTGCCTGGGTTTGGTCAAAGTGGTGACGCTGCAACCAACCCTTTGCTTGCGAGCCTTGAGATGATGCGCAAGGCGTTCGCCGGCTTGGGTGGCCCTGCCGGAATGTCGGGTGGGCTTGGTTTGAGCCCGCCAATGAACCCAGAAGAGCTTGAACGCAAGATTGCTGAGCTTAAGTCGGTTGAAAACTGGCTTAAGTTAAACCTGTCGATGCTTAGCAGTACGATCCAAGGGATGGAAGTGCAACTCGCAACCATCGCAACGCTTAAGTCGTTTATGGCGGCTAGCTCAGCGGGGAGCGCAAATCCTCAGGCGTCAAGCACGCAAGCGGCTCCACCGAGCTGGTTTAGTGGCTGGCCCACTGCATCTGCGCAGCCTCAGTCTAATCCTCAAACACAAGCCCAGCCCGAGGCTCAGCCCCAAGCTGCCACGGCGGCTTCGGTCGATCGTGATGCGACGGCCAGCGGCGCGGAGCAGACCACTCAGGGCGACGCAGCGACAGCCGCTGCTGCCCCTGCCGCACAGGCCTGGTGGGACATGTTGCAGCAGCAATTTGGTCAAGTCGCGGCTGCAACGGCTGCCAGCATGGCGTTGAAACCTTCGCCAGCAGCAGGTCAGGCGCCAGCTAAACAGACCAGCGTGGTGAAAAAATCTGCAACAAAAACCGCTTCAAAAACCACTTCAAAAGCCCCAACAAAAACTAATACAAAAAAACGTCTTAAACAAACAAAAAAATAACGCTTAACTACAACAAAGCTACAACGCAAAACATGTTGAATATCGTGATTTTGGCCGCGGGTCAGGGCAAGCGGATGCAGTCCAACCGTCCAAAGGTGTTGCATACCATTGCAGGTCGTTCAATGCTGGCGCACGTCGTAAACGGTGCGCGCGCCCTTGCCGCCGATCAAATTGTGGTGGTCGTTGGCCATGGTGCCGAACACGTGCAACAGGCGTTTGCGGCGCAATCTGACTTGCAGTTTGCGACACAGCAGCCGCAGCTTGGAACGGGTCATGCGGTGCTACAAGCCGTGACCCATCTTAAAGAGGACGGCCGTGATGATGTCACGATTGTTTTGTACGGTGATGTGCCACTCGTACAAACCGCAAGCTTGCAGGCCTTGCTCAGTGTACGAGGGCAGGGCCTGGCAGTCTTGACCGAGCTATTGCCCGACCCAACGGGGTACGGCCGTATCGTGCGCGATGCTCAAGGTCAAGTTTGCGCAATCGTCGAACACAAAGATGCCACCCCTGAGCAACGCGCGATCACTGAAGTGAACACTGGGATCCTCGCGGCACCCACTGCACAGCTTAAAAATTGGCTGGCTAAGCTCAACAACAACAACGCCCAGGGCGAGTACTACCTGACAGATATCATTGGCATGGCGGTATCTGAGGGCCTGGCCGTGAATGTGGCTCACCCTGGTGCGGCCTATGAAACCTTAGGTGTGAATAGCCGCGCGCAGCAGGCGCAGCTTGAGCGCTTATGGCAACTAGAGCTTGCGAGCCGGCAACTTGAAGCCGGTGTGACGCTTGCTGACCCTGCGCGCTTTGACGTGCGGGGTACCTTAACCTGCGGTCAAGATGTCTTTATTGATATTGGTTGTGTCTTTGAAGGCACGGTTCAGTTGGGTGCGGGCGTTTATGTGGGTGCACATTGCGTGCTGCGCGATGTAACGATAGGGGCGGGCACGCGAATTGAACCGTACAGCCATCTTGATCAGGCGGTTGTGGGTGTTGATGCAAGGATCGGGCCCTATGCCAGATTACGCCCAGGCGCCGCACTCGCTGATCGCACGCACGTCGGAAATTTCGTTGAAATTAAAAATGCCCGCTTGGGTGTTGACAGTAAAGCCAATCATTTAGCCTACATCGGTGATGCCGATATTGGCGAGCGTGTCAACATCGGCGCCGGCACGATCACTTGTAATTATGACGGTGTCAATAAGCATCGTACTGTCATCGAAGACGACGCATTTATTGGTTCCGATACACAACTCGTTGCCCCAGTGCGCGTCGGGCGTGGCGCCACGCTTGGCGCGGGCACGACACTGACACGTGATGCGCCGGCCGAGCAACTGACTGTGTCGCGCGCTAAACAACTCACCATCGAGGGCTGGAAACGGCCAGTTAAAAAAGTTTAAATATGTCTGAAGCACAAACCGCGCGAGCACCCGACGCGATAGAAGGTTTGCCCACGGGGCGTCGACGCAAGGCTGCCTTTGCGCTGGGTATGGGTTTGATGTTGTCGGTGCTTGACGCCTCGATGTCTAACGTCGCTTTGCCAGCCATTGCGAAAGATTTGAATGAATCAGCGGCCTCGGTCGTGTGGATTGTCAATGCGTATGGCTTGACCGTTGCCATGATGCTGTTCCCGATGGCAGCCATTGGTGAGCGCATTGGCTTTAAGCTGTTGTTTCGTCTTGGTTTACTGCTGTTTATCTGTGCCTCAATTGCGAGTGCCTTGGCGCCGACCCTACCGTTGCTATTGATTTGTCGTGTCGTGCAGGGGCTGGGTGGTGCATCCATCATGTGCTTGTTCGCTGCATTACTCCGGCATATTTATCCGCCACATCTGATCGGACGCGGGATTGGCTGGAACTCTATGACTGTCGCGGTCTCCTCGGTGATGGGACCATCGCTTGGTGCCTTTATTTTGTCGCTTGCGAGCTGGCACTGGATCTTTGCGTTCAACATCCCAATCGGGCTAGTGGCGTTATGGGGCGTTAAATATTTGCCAGAGGTTGCGCCCGTTAAATCCCGGTTTGACTGGGTATCCGCTCTATTGAGCATGACGACCATTGGTTTGCTCATTATCGGAATTGATTATTTAGCAACCTACACTTGGCAGGCACTGATTTTGATTATGCTCTCGGTTTGCGTGGGCATTTTGTTGATTCGTCGCTCAAGCGCGCAGCCGGCTCCGCTGTTTCCGGTTGACTTGTTTCGCATCCCCGCTATGCGTTTTGCGTTGGCTGCCTCGGCCAGTACCTTCTCAGCGCAGATGGCGACCTTTGTGTCGTTGCCCTTTTATTTACTAACAACATTGCAGCGACCACAGATGACGGTTGGCGTGGTGTTGGCGGGTTGGCCCGTGGGTGCTGCAATGATCGCTGCAATCGCTGGCCCCTTGTCTGACCGTTTTCCGGTGGCGATCTTAGGTGGCATCGGTGCGGCGGCGATGGCGCTGGGTTTAACCCTGATCGCCTTGATGCCCGCAACCGTTGATAACACTTGGTTATTTTTTGCGATGATGTTGGCGGGGGTGGGCTTTGGTTTTTTTCAAACACCTAATAATCGCGTATTGATCGGCGCTGCACCACGCAACCGTGCAGGTGCGTTAGGCGGCTTACAGTCGACCACACGTGTGTTTAGTCAGACCTTTGGCGGTGCAGTGGTAGCGATGGTGTTTAGTATGGGTTTTTCGATGGGGCCCTTGCTGGGCCTGTGGGTCGCCATTTGTTTTGCCTTGATCGCGGTGAGTGTCAATGTGATTCGGTATCGACAAGCCCCGCACTCGGGCCAACATGGCTAAGACGGCCCTGCGCATTTTGCAGATCAATACCGAGCGCGGTTGGCGCGGCGGCGAACGGCAGACGCTATTGACCGCGGTTGGCCTGCGTGCGCGCGGCCACGACGTTGAGTTGCTCTTACGCAAAGGCAGTGCACTCGCCGAACGCGCGCGAGCGCTTGGTTTAGTGGTGCACACTGCGGGTGGTGGTTTTAGCTTTGGCTGTTGGTTGGCATTGCATGGTGGGCGCTACGATGTGTTGCATGCGCAAACTGCTAAGGTTGTGGCGTGGGTTGTTGCAGTCGCACCTGCGCATCGGCGCCCCGTCGTGTTTTCGCGTCGAACAAGTTTTCCGGTCGGGGCAGGGGGTTGGCTCACACGCCTAAAGTGGTGCAGGCTTGATCAAATGGTGGCGATCAGCGAAGCGGCAGCTCAGGCACCTCGTGCGCTCGGTGTGTCAACACAAGTGATCCCAAGCGCAGTCTTGCCCATTACAGTCGACGCCTCACGCATTCAACTTTTTTTGAAGCACAGGATGCTTGAGGGACGGCGCTTGGTGGGTACAGCCGCCGCCTTATCGGTTGAAAAGGATCCAGTGACCTTAATTCAGGCGGCTGCAAAAGTATGTGCGCAATTTGAAGATGTGGTGTTTGTTCATTGGGGCGCGGCGGGTGCAGCATCGCACGCAGCGCAGCAGGCGATTGCAGAGTTGGGCCTGCAAGAGCGTTATCTGCTGCTGGGGTTTGAGTCAGAGGTCGAGCAACTGTTTGCTGCGCTTTCCGTATTTGTGATGGCCTCGCGGTATGAGGCGTTGGGCAGCAGCGTGCTTGATGCCATGTTGCAAAACGTGCCAGTCGTATCGACCGATGCTGGCGGGTTAAAAGAAACGGTGTGTGCAGGGCGCGGGCTAGTGTGCGCCCCGGGTGACCCGGATACGATGGCGGCGCATATCTCATTCATGTTGGCGCAGCCAGAGCAAGCGCGGGCAATGGCTGAAGTCGCCTACGCTGCGGTGCGCGCCGAATACGCGGTTGACGGCATGGTCGAGCGTTATCTTGAGGTGTACCGCGAGGTACTCGAGCATTGAGCACGACATCTTGTCACGATTGTGTGACCGTTTGTTAGTTGTTGCAGGTTTGATCTCGCACTCTTAATGTTTAACGGTGTGTGAATCGTTACCCTAGCGCGATGCTGGTGTTGAATTTACTGCGATGAATTGAAAAAAAAGTTCGCACGTTACGAACATTCATTTGTGCAGTCAGGGTTCGATGCACCAGCGCATGATAGGCCGGCATATCAGTCACTTGTGTGATTAAAACAAAATCTGGCCCTGAAGAGACGCGATAGCATTGCAACACTGCAGGCTCACGCGCAACTGTGTGCTCAAAATGTTGAAGGCTTTCAGCCGACTGTACGTCGAGGGTGACCTCAAGGATGGCGGTGAGGGTACTGCCAACTTTGGCCGGATCAACGATCGCAACTTGCTTTTGAATGATGCCCGACTCAGAGAGTCGGCGCACGCGGCGCATACAGGTGGGTGGTGAGGCATGCACGAGCTCGGCCAGCTCTTGATTGGTGACGCTCGCATCTTGCTGTAGTTGCTCAAGGATGCGTAGGTCAAGCTCATCGAGTGCGCCGGTATCCATCGGATAATATTTAAAGACACTAAAATTTAATTAATGAAATTATATTTCATTAATCTTGTTTTGCGGCTATTAATTCCAAAATAAGCAATAAATAGACATAAAATTTCATATTAAATTGGGCACAATGCTTGCACGACTAGGAGATCTTTATGTGTGGCATTGTGGGTGCAGTCGCTTCAAGAGACATTACACCGATTTTGCTCGAAGGGCTAAGTCGTCTTGAGTATCGTGGCTATGATTCGTGCGGTGTTGCGGTGTTTGACAATGGCGGCTTGCGACGCGCCCGCAGCACCGAGCGGGTGGCTGAATTGGCCGACACGATTGCCCGTGAGCACATCACTGGGTTCACGGGCATTGCGCACACGCGTTGGGCCACGCATGGTGCCCCCGTCACGCGCAACGCCCACCCACATTTTTCTGGCCCGGGCCAAGAGACGCCCACCATTGCTCTGGTGCATAACGGCATCATTGAAAATCACGAAGAGCTGCGCGCCGAATTACAAGCGGTGGGCTATCTATTTGAAAGCCAAACCGATACCGAAGTGATCGCGCACCTGGTTCATCATCTGTATCACGGTGACCTGCTCGAGGCTGTGCAGCAGGCCGTGACGCGATTGAAAGGCGCTTACGCGATTGCGGTGTTTTGTCGTGACGAGCCACACCGTATTGTGGCGGCGCGTTACGGGTCGCCCTTAGTGATTGGCCGCGGACAACACGAAAACTTTTTGGCCTCGGATGCCTTGGCGTTGGCCGGTACGACTGATCAAATTGTGTATCTTGAAGATGGTGATGTGGCCGACCTGCAGCTTGGCAATGTCTGGATCATGGACGCAACCGGTAAGCAAGTCACTCGCAAGATCAATACGGTGCAGGTGCATACCGGTGCGGCAGAGCTTGGCCCGTATCGCCATTACATGCAAAAAGAAATTTTTGAGCAACCGCGCGCTGTCGCTGATACGCTTGAAGATGTTGAGTCGATTACCCCTGAATTGTTTGGCGACAAGGCGTACAAGATCTTTAAACAGATTGATCGCGTATTGATTTTGGCGTGCGGTACAAGCTATTACGCGGGGCTCACTGCGCAATACTGGATTGAGTCGGTTGCAAAAATTCCGGTCTCAGTTGAGATCGCAAGTGAGTACCGTTATCGCGACAGCGTACCTAACGCTAACACTTTAGTGGTCACGATCTCGCAGTCTGGCGAAACCGCCGATACGCTTGCAGCGTTAAAACATGCGCGTTCGCTTGGCATGCAGCACACGCTGACGATTTGCAACGTGTCAACCAGTGCGATGGTGCGCGAGTGCGAGCTTGCCTACATTACTCGGGCTGGTGTTGAGATCGGGGTGGCATCCACCAAAGCCTTTACCACCCAGCTGACGGCGTTGTTCATGCTGACACTGGCCTTGGCGCAGGTGCATGGTCAGTTAACCGAACAACAAGAGGCCGCCCACGTTAAAGCGTTGCGCCATTTGCCTGCGGCGATTAGTGCCGTGCTCGCGCTTGAGCCACAAATTATGGCCTGGGCTGATCGCTTTGCGACCAAAGAAAACGCGCTTTTTCTAGGGCGCGGTATGCATTACCCGATCGCGCTTGAGGGCGCACTGAAGCTCAAAGAGATTAGCTATATCCACGCCGAGGCTTACCCAGCAGGCGAACTTAAGCACGGCCCCTTAGCGCTGGTGACCGAGCAAATGCCCGTGGTGACGATTGCACCCAATGATGCGTTGCTAGAAAAGCTCAAATCGAATATTCAAGAGGTACGCGCGCGCGGCGGCGAGCTCTATGTATTTGCCGACATGGATACACGTATCGTGAGCGCCGAGGGCGTACATGTGATCCGCATGCCTGAGCACTATGGCTTGTTGTCTCCGATTTTGCATACTGTGCCGTTGCAGTTATTGGCATACCATACCGCGTGCTCGCGTGGCACCGACGTCGATAAGCCCCGCAATTTGGCCAAGAGCGTGACCGTCGAATAAAAGGGCTAACGCCTTGTAAAGTTGTTTCGCGACAGTACGAGGTTAAACCAAGGCACCTTCGCCCTGCCAAGAAGCGCAGGGTTTTCCCACTTTACGCAAAACACACTGGTGCGATACCCCTGTGGCCGCTTCTGTACTCGTTTTCACACTATGGTTACCGTGGGGCAATTGCCCTAGCGTATTTAGGTGTGGCGGTTATGGTGTTCTTTGTCTTCCTGACTTCTGCCACTTTTGCTGATATTTGATAGGTCTGAATAATTAGTTATTATTTTTCAATTAGTTACGTTTTTTGATTTCTCGAGTTTACGCACTAATGCTATCTTTTGGGCATGCGCGGCGATCTCACAACTCGAAAGACAAGAACGGCCTCAGGCTCGACAGCCGTTCAGGTGGTGCGCCATGAGGGCAAACGGCGCATTGT
>Ga0222712_10000302_pt1 | contig 68946 bp, 107 predicted proteins | sample C33_657DmetaG_FD_165043 | JGI IMG/M metagenome (GOLD analysis project Ga0222712, IMG submission 165043) | Estuarine water microbial communities from San Francisco Bay, California, United States - C33_657D | ecosystem: Environmental > Aquatic > Marine > Unclassified | place: USA: California... | reverse complement strand
TCATTACAAAGGAACGATTGTTAAAGTTATTGTTAGAAACAAAACTAATCCTCATTGGTTTGATATGTTCATCGACAAGTTGGAAAAGGCTGGCGTCCTTGATATGCAAGTCGTTGAAGACCATTTTCATTTGGACTTAGAAGCGGATGATGATATTGTCAATGAAGCAGAGGACACTTTAACGATACTAAACAAGTATGTGGACTCGATGCAAATACAGGGTGACCGTCAAAGGCTTGACAATTTAATAAGAACACTGTACCATGAAGCTTTAAATGTTGAATGACATATGAATATCTTCTACCTCAATTCCAATCCTAAACTATGTGCAGCCCAGCATGTGGACAAGCACTGTGTTAAAATGATTCTTGAATATGCTCAATTACTTTCTACCGCTCATAGGGTCCTTGATGGCGTTTCTACTATTGATAGGGGAACTGCAACTGGCAGACAACGAACCTCGTATATACTCCCTGATAGTCGTGATAGCGTGCTTTATAGGACTACTCATATTAACCACCCTTCGGCAGTTTGGGTAAGACAGTCCGATTCAAACTACAAGTGGTTATATTATCTGCTAGTAAACTTATGTCACGAATATACTTACCGATACGGTAAAGTTCATAAGACAGCTGGTTTGCTAGATGTTTTATCTGAGCCACCAAAGAATATTCCTGTTGGAGATTTCACTGACCCGACTCCAGCAATGCCTGATGAGTATAAAGCATCAAGCTCAATCCAATCTTATCATAATTATTACAATGGTCCTAAAGCTCACTTTGCTAAGTGGACGAAGCGACCAACCCCTTCTTGGTTTAATGGATGATATATTTTAAAAGTATAAAATGGAAAAACCTACTAAGCACTGGCAATACATTCACTGAGATTGTATTTGACAAGCATAAGACAACATTAATTGTCGGAGAGAATGGAGCTGGAAAGTCTACCATTCTTGATGCTTTGTGCTTTGGTCTATATGGTAAGCCATTTCGTAAAGTAAACAAGAACCAACTGATCAATACTGTCAACGGTAAGGGGACGGTAGTAGAGTTGGAGTTTAGAATTGGTCGTAAAGAATATAAAGTTGTTCGTGGTATCAAACCAAACTTGTTTGAGATCTATAGCGACGATCAACTAATCGATCAGAACGCTGATGCTAAAGAGTATCAGGAGATGTTGGAGAACCAGATTCTCAAACTAAATCAAAAGTCATTTGCTCAGATTGTTATTCTTGGTAGTGCATCGTTTGTTCCGTTTATGCAATTGCCATCTGCACACCGTAGAGAGATTGTAGAAGACTTATTAGACATTCAGATCTTCTCTACTATGAACTCTATCCTAAAGGATAAGATTGCATATAATAGAATTAAGGCTACCGATGTTGATTATAAGATCAAGGGTAGTGCAGAGAAGATTGAGATGTATAAGAAGCATATTGATTCTCTTAAGCAGAACAATGATGATCTCATTAAGCAGAAGCAAGAACAAATTGCAACTCTCAATACCAATATTGCTGACTCGAATACACAAGCGGAAGCAATCAATACTGAGATTGAGACCCTAACAGAGAGCATTAGTGACCAGGACAAAGTAAGGTCAAAACTCGAGAAGATCCGAGACATATCGAGACAAGTCGATTTGAGATTATCAAAGATTAAGAAGGATGCTGAGTTCTTTACAACGCATGATGATTGTCCAACTTGTAGACAAGGAATTGCAGATGAGCATAAAGCTCTGATCATTATAAAGAGTACTGCTCAAATTGAAGAAATTGAAACCGGTAAAGAGAAGATTGTTGCTGAACTAGAAGCTATCAATAATAGACTCAGTGCTATCAATACAATCTCTTCTCAGATTACAACAAAGAACAGAGAAGTATCTGATATCCTTGTTCAAGTTCGTACGTGGACTAACTTCATAGCTGGTATCAATAAAGAGATTGAAGAGTTAGGTAAGAATACAAAACAGATTGATGCTAACACGGAAGAGATTAAAACTCTCAAAGAAGAACTAAGAGTAGCAATCATTGAGAAAGAAGATCTATCCAAAGACAAACAAGTATTTGATGTCGCTGCTGTATTGTTGAAGGATAGTGGTATTAAGACGAAGATCATTAGACAATACGTTCCTATTATCAATAAATTGATTAATAAGTATTTGGCAGCGATGGACTTCTTTGTCAGCTTTGAGCTGAATGAGAATTTTGAAGAAACAATTAAATCGAGGTTTAGAGATGAATTTACTTACGACAGTTTTTCAGAAGGTGAAAAGATGCGTATTGACTTGGCCTTGCTATTTGCTTGGCGAGCTGTTGCAAAGCTCCGTAATAGCGCTTCTACTAATCTCCTCATTATGGACGAAGTATTCGACAGCTCTTTAGACTCTTCTGGTACAGATGAATTCCTAAAGATCCTTAATGGGTTGACTGGAGATACAAATACGTTTATTATTAGCCATAAAGGCGATCAGTTGTTTGATAAATTCGAACACGTAATTAAATTTGAGAAGCACAAGAACTTTAGTAGAATAGCAACATAAGGATACATTATGATTTTAAAATTAGTAGACTCCGGACATCCTCTTTTATTGAAAGAGCTTGATGATTTTGACTTTACCAATCCACCTACAGATCCAATCGAGTTGGCAAATAACTTAATTGAAACAATGAAAGAGAACCGAGGACTTGGTTTGTCAGCTAACCAATGCGGTCTTCCATACCGTGTGTTTGCTTTATGGTCTGCTGAACCTCTTGTTTGTTTCAATCCTCGTATTGTTGACCAATCATATGAATTTGTTCAATTGGAAGAAGGATGCTTGACTTTTCCAAATCTTTTCATTAAAATAAAGCGTCCTAGTATGATTAAGGTTCGTTTCCAAGATGCATTTGGAGAGACACATACTGAAAAGTTTACAGGAATGACTGCTCGTGGATTCTTACATGAGATGGACCACTTAGACGGTATCTTCTTTATGAAGCGAGCAACGACTCCTCATTTAAGCAAAGCATGGAATCAGAAGAAACAACTTGATAGAAAGTTGAAGCGTGGTGAGGTATACTTCAAACCATCTGAGATGCCAAACATTAATATTAACACAGGAATACTAAATGAAAATCAGAGTATCTGAACTATTTTATAGCTTTCAAGGAGAAGCTCTATACGCAGGCAAGCCTAGTGCTTGGATTCGCTTCTTTGGCTGTAATCTAGAGTGTAATGGATTTGGCCAGCAAGATCCTACAGACCCATCTACATACGTCCTTCCATATCAGTCGTTTGATATCTCAGAGATTAAAAAGATTGAAGATCTTCCTGTGTGGCACTATGGATGCGACTCTTCTTATTCTTGGTCTGCAAAGTATAAGCACTTAGTACACGACTACCAAGCAGAAGATGTTGCTGATAAGTTAACTGATATGATGAGACACGAAAGTAATCCTGATGGATTGTGGGTTCATCCACAGACTAAGATGGATACTCAACTATGTTTCACTGGTGGTGAGCCAATGATGTGGCAGAAAGCAATGAACGCAATCATTGCGGAGTATGATAAGAGAGGTAACCTTCCTAAGTTGGTTACGATTGAGACTAACGCTACTCAAAAGATCCAACCGTTCTTTGCACAGTTGATCGATTACTCTAACATCGATTTCCATTTTGCAATGTCTCCTAAATTGTTTACAGTATCTGGTGAGAAGGATGCTGTTGTTCCTGAGATTATTGCTTCTTATATGAAGATGGGTTATTCTCATGTAATTAAGTTCGTGGTTAATGGTACGAAAGAATGTTGGGAAGAAGTGGACGAAGCTGTTGCTAAGATTAGAGAGACTGCTGCTCGTTATGCTTTATTCGATCCAGTGTTTTGGGTAATGCCTGTCGGTGCTACAAAAGATCAACAAGAAGATGTACAAGTTGCAAATATTAGTATGGAAGCAATGAAGCGCGGATTCAATATAGCCACACGTAATCATTGCTACGTGTTTGGTAATGTGATAGGAAAATAATATGTACTATAGTTTTGATCATTTCAAGCAAGATGCTGACAAGTTAGTAGAGCAGATTACTAACTCAGGTAAGTTCTATGATTATGTTGTTGGTATTGTAAGAGGCGGAGCCATTCCAGCTGTATATCTCTCACATCGCTTAGGAATTCCAATGCGAGGTGTATCTTGGTCTACGTTCCACAATGACCAGATGAGAGAATCTGCTTTGGATATTGCGGAAGATATTAACGAAGGAAAGAACATTCTACTCGTTGATGATATTCTTGATTCTGGAAGGACAATGAAAGAGTTGTTGGAAGACTGGAGTCAGACAAGAGATAAGATTGGAATCGCTGTCCTTGTATACAATCTCCAACAAGATATTAAGCCAGATTACTTCGGTACAGTGATTGACCGAAATGTAGATAAGGACTGGATCAACTTTTGGTGGGAAAAAGACATCGACGAAAAATAATCGTTGACTTTTTTGACCGTCCTTGATATAGTGGACGTATGGATCTTAATACAACCCTTATCGGAACGATTTTATCGGTCACGTCTACCGCATTCAATGCGCCTGTAATAACGACGGAGACGCAAACTGCGTCCTTCCCGTTCACTCCACATATCTCTCAAGTAGAGGCATGCAAACAAGCAGAGAATAAAGCAAAAACTCTGATACTTGAAAAGACTGTTGGACAATTGTTCACAACAGACACATCCCAAACGTGCAAAGAGGTAAACAACAAACATAGTTGTAAGACCTATAATGTTTCTTTGGAATCGGTTAGAGGCGAGGTTACTGAGATAATCGATCGAAAAGAAAAAGTACAGAACTGGCAGTGTGAAGTGACATTAACTGCTAAAGTATCAAGAAAGCAAGAACAGCTGGATCCTAATTACGATCTAAATGTTAAGATGCAACAACTTGTTTATATGGAAAAGGACACGCTAAGGTTTTCTGTAGAAAGTAATTCGCACGGAGCTCTAACTATATTCAGACTCGATCCCGGAAATAAACTAGTAAAGATTTGGCCACTGACTGGCTATCAACGTCGTAATAATTCCCTCAAGCCGTGGATGAGAATGGACTTTCCTAACGACTTCGCAAGACTTCCTGTACAACCATATGTGGAAGGACAGGACAATGCTACAACTCTGTTTATTGCATATACATCCCAACCAGCTCATTTCATGGATGATTATGAGTTGACATATTTCTACAAATTGTGGGACAATCTAAAGTATGAAAAGCGCCTTTTGAAAAAAGGGTATATTGTAACTAGGAGCGAGTGATGAAGAAGTCTATATTATGTTTGTGTGTTCTCGGTATGGTTGGCTGTTCTTCGACCAAAGTATCAGACGTTAAGATTCCAGAAGGATCGCGATCTGTATCTCAGTACCCTGTCAATAAAATTGAGTTGCCTGAGTGGTATGTCAATGTACCTAAAGAGGATAATGCGATCTATGCTACTGCATCAGAAGTATCTTCCGACCTTCAGTATGCAATCGATAAAGCAGCAATGTCCGCTAAACGGGAGATTGCATTTAAGCTGAGTAACGACTTCTCTCAAAAGTATAAAGAGCATACTTCTGAAACCAATTATTCTACTCAAGAAAAGATGGCTAAAGAAACTGAGCGTCTTGTGATTGCTAACTCCGTCAGTGTTAATCTTGTTGGCGTGCAACGTGTTAAGAGCGAAGTGATTCGTGAAGGTAATCAATACCGCGCATATATGCTCGTTCGTTACGGCTTGGATGAATCTAACCGTATCCATATGAACTACATAATTAAAGAGCGTAGAGCAAACGTTAAGACTGAAATGGATAAGTTTGATCGCGAGATCAAAGAGAATCGTGGACAGTCTCACGTAGAGCCAGTAACGATTAGTCCTGTCCAAGAGTCAGGAACGCTCAAGCCCGTAAGCCAATACAAACCTGACCAATTGCTTGGTCCTAAAATTAGCGATCCAGAAGTACGTGCGCAAGTTATGGAAGCATACAAGAAACCTGGTGCAGTTGTCCTCCAAGAAACAGTACGATGAATCAGCAAAATATTGATGCCATAATTGAAGAAATCCTAGCCACTCAATACATTAGGACATCAAAGTCCCATCCTTGGGTGACTGAGGATGGACCATATGATTTCGAAGACCACCAAACCCGTATGTTTATCTACAACGGATTCTCGTACATAGTTGCTGCAAAGATGTGGGTGGAGGACGTAGAAGGTTGTAAGAGACTCCCTGAATGGATGCAAGTTCCGTGGGGTACATACCCGAATCTACCCCCTAAACCCCCAAAGAAATAGCCTGTTGACATTTTATTCATAAAAACGTATAATAGTCTTATATTAATTGTTCTTAGGAGTGTTTATTATGATGCCAGCTGGTAAATATTATATTGGTGACCTCTGTTATGTTATGCATGATGAGTGGGACGAAGTTTGTCACTTAATGTTCCATGGTCGCAATGATCATGGTTGTAACGATGGCGAATTCCGTTTGAAAGATGGACGGAAGTTTGCATCATATGGAACTAAGTTTGGTGATGGTGAATATCGCGATCAGATGGACAACCGCTACGGCGTTGATGCTGGCTTGATTGGTTGTATCCTTTTAGAAGATATCGATCTCAAAAGTGGGGAGAACTTTACCACTGGTGGAGCAATTGTTGAGTTTGCTGCTCCATTCTATACTTCCGGTGGCCGTGATGGTCTTGGTCGTGATTGGGATGGCGTGATTAAAATCGGACATCTCGAGATTGAAACAGATCCTATGGAAATGACGGAGTGGTAATATGAATGCTAACGATATTGCAATCAATCGCGAACAGCAAAAGAACTTTCACAACGCACGTTGTTACTTCTTACAGTTCAAACAAAAGTATTCCGAAATCTTCGGTAAAGAAGTAATACGTGAATTCAATCAAGCAATGAAATACTTCACTGATGCTCACGATCCTGTTCGTGCATTAGAAGACCAACGTTCGGAAGATCGTTTCGAGCATTATGAAGCCATGCGTAAGTATTATGGTTTATCTGCTGTATGGTCTATGATGGAGTACGATCGTCTAGACGACTCTACAGATAGAGATATCAAAACAATTAAGTACTATAATGTAGTAGTACCGGTTGTTAAGAGACCAGAACATCCGTGGCTACGTTGGACTGATGTGTATGAGGCCTGTGATAAGGCAATTAAACTATCAGAAGACGAACACCATATTTTTATCGAATACTTACACAGAGAAGACTCTGATCCTGAAGGTCAATATACTTTGTCAACTGGCAGTTGACTTTAGACTTATAAAGATAGACAATACCCATCAACTGGTGAATTGTCTTTATAAGTATTCCACCAGGTAATATATTTTATCTGGTGGTCCTTGACCTTTCCACCGACAATCTGAAAGGAAATAAATGTCACACCCAGCGCATAAGTCTAACGCAGAGTTAGGACTTGCAGTACACAAACATCTATTGTCTAAGGGTTTGGAAACCCCTATGACTAGTGAAGTTCTTCGTCCAGCAGACGAAAAGATCGATGAAATTATCCCCCACTTCCATGCAATCATGGATATCCTTGGACTTGATTTGTCCGACGACTCTTTAGAAGATACACCTAAGCGTGTTGCTAAAATGTATGTCAATGAAATCTTCTGGGGTCTTGATTACACTAAGTTTCCTAAATGTACGACAATCGATAATAAAATGGATTACCGCAATTCATTTGTATGCGAGAAGCGAGTAAATGTTCAATCTAATTGTGAACATCATTTCGTTATTATCGATGGCTTGGCTACAGTTGCGTACATTCCTCACGCTAAGGTTCTTGGATTATCTAAGCTGAACCGAATTGTAGAGTTCTTTGCCAAGCGCCCACAAGTGCAAGAGCGTCTAACAGAGCAAATCTGTGAGACAATTTCGTTCATTGCAGACACACCTGATGTTGCTGTATATGTTGATGCTCAGCACTATTGTGTAAAGAGCCGCGGAATTCAAGATACTGGATCTTCTACTGTAACTCTATCGACACGTGGTAAGTTTGCAGAAGCTGATTCAGAAGTTCGTCGTGAGTTCTTGAACATTGCTCGTTCAGCTTGAACATATAGTAGTTGACTTATTATATTTTCTAGCGTATTATTAGTAGTTCTGGTTCCCCCCAGATATGTTTTATTTAATTTTAATAAAGGTGATTTGATATGAATCAAAAGCAAAAGATTTTGAATGTTCTTAAAGAAGGTCGTGAATTGACCGCTAAGCAAATTGCTGCTCAGTTCCACATTGGTTCTCCAACCAAAGTAGTTTCTGAGTTGCGCCGTGATGGTTATGCCATCTATTTGAACAAGCGTGTTGATACTAAAGGTCGTGAGACAAGCAAGTATCGTTTGGGTACTCCTAAGCGTTCTATGGTTGCATTGGCTGCTAATGTATTTGGCGCTCAAGCATTCGACCGCGCTACTGTTTAATAACAGTATGTAATAGAGCCTGCACCTCTTAGTTGGGGTGTGGGCTTTTTTATTATGGAAAATTATGCATAAGTTTTACGTTTGTGAATTTACAAATATCAAGTATCCAATGCCTGATCCTGATAAGGTGTTTGTGAAGTTTGGTATAACACATCATTGGGATGTGATGGATAGATTTAATCCCAAGGTTAATGATGGTTATACTAAAAATTATAGCGATTGGAAAATCGTTTGTAAATTTTCAAAACCATGTTCTACTAAAGAACAAGCGGAAGCGCTTGAGAAGAAATGGTTGACTGAAATATTCCCTAATCCAGGTCCAACAAAAGTATGGGTTGAAAATTATTTAAAAATAAGTGATAATAATCTATATTATGATAACACCGGAATTACTGAGTTGAGACTACTAACTGCTAAGCAGGCAAAGTGGGTCTACTACACACTCCATAGCACAAAGAAGGAAACTATATGATGACATCAGAAGCAATTACGGGCGGAGCAAGCGTTTCTGCACCGAACGAAACGTTCACGTTACCATTTCCAAACGACAGTCAGATTACTATTAGCAAACCACCAAAATCGTTTATTTGGGTGACGTTTCGAAAAGAAGGTATCCACCGATACCCAGCTGCTGCAACGGATCCAAAGTTATCGACTGGGGATTGGTTGGATGTCAGTTTCCTAGCATCCCCTCATCGACACATATTCCACTTCCGTGTAGAGATGGAAGTATTCCATGACGATCGGGATGTTGAATTTATTCAATTAAAGCGTATACTGGAAAATTGGTATAGTGAAAAGACTCTATCCGTTGATTATAAGTCTTGTGAGATGATTGCTAAAGACTTGTATGATAAGATCATTGTAAAATGGCCTAGTAGAGACATTCGTATTGAAGTAGCTGAAGACGGTGAGAATGGATGCCGTATATATTTTGAAAAACCACAAAGGGTAGCATAATGACACCACTAAACAAAAACATGGGCGATCCTATTAAGTTTTGCCACATCTCTCCTACAAAGTATCTCGAACGATTTACTAATACTAATGGAGCTCACTTATTGTTGGCTCACTTAGTAGAAGAAGATGAGGGGTATGCAAACTACTACGCTAATCTTAACGACGGTAAAGTAAAGATTATGGACAACTCAGCTTTTGAGATGTTTAAGCAAGGTCGTCCGATGTATGAGTCTGATAAACTGATCGAGATGGGCAACAAATGTAAAGCTGATGTTATTGTAATGTCAGACTATCCTAAAGAGCCGTGGCAAAAGACTATGGAAGCAGCACAGAAGATGATCCCTGAACTCAAAGCAGCTGGCTTTGGTACATTCTATGTTCCACAAAGTGAGTTTGGAGACATGAAAGGCGTGCTAGAATCGTTTAAATGGGCGATCGAGAACAAAGACATTGACTTAGTTGGTGTATCGATTCTAACGTGTCCTATTGCGTTTGAAGTAGATGAATCGAAGCATGGTTCTGGTGAGCGTCATAAGGGCTACTGCTTACAGCGATTTTTATCTCGTTGGAAGATGTTTAAAGCATTGGAGGCAGCTGGCCATCTTAATTCTGTTGGTGCTATTAAGAAGTTCCATTGCTTAGGAATGACCGATGGTCCTAATGAGATTGAACTTTTACAAGAGTTCAAGCCATACATCTATTCTTGGGACTCATCTGCTGCTGTGTGGGCTGGTTTGAATGGTCGACCGTTCGATCGTTCTCCGTCTGGTATGCAACATGGAAAGTTGGAATTAGAGGTTGACTTTAATTACCAACATGAGGTACCATCTATGATGAAGATTGTTGATTTTAATATTGGGTACATTAATTCTCTATGCCAAAGATAATTGCACTGACTGGTGCTAAAGGTAGTGGTAAAGATACGGTTGCAGGAATTATCAAATCAAAGTATGATAATGTTGCAACTGTAGCTTTTGCTGACCCTATTAAGAATGTAATCCAACATATATTCAATCTCGACCCAACAAACAATGATGAGTATGATCGACTGAAGAGATCGGACTTTAGCGTACACTCTTCATTCAAAGATACAGAAGCAACGACGACTTGGAAGCACATACCAGGTCGTCATGTTGTTCGTGAGATTGGTATGTTGATGCGTAGTTATAATGAAAAACAATTTACTGAGTATGTTGAAGATCAGTTTAGACAGTATCCGGACAAGCTGTGGGTGATCACTGATCTACGATTCGACAATGAGTACACGATGCTTAAGAAGTGGAATGCTAAGATTATAAAGATTAATCGTCCGCGCTATGAATACGATGGCCATATTACAGAGCGTGGTTTCGATGATCACTTAGTACATAAAATAATATTGAACGATGGTTCGATGGAATATCTTAATACAAGGGTGGACGTTGTAATGGAAAGTTTAATTAAGGAGTGGCAATGAAGCACATTATGGGCGAGAGCTCTAAATCGACATTGACGAATGTCAAAGAAGGGGACGTACAACCAAACGCTGTTGATCTTCGTCTCGATAAAGTTTTTAAGATTAAGACAGATCTGTTTGAAATCTCTAACGAACACAAGAACCACCGTGGCACAGAGTATGAGATGAAGGTTGATCCTGAGGGATACTTTAATCTTACACCAGGTCATTATGAGGTTGTTATGGAAAATATCATCAACGTCGGAGAAGGCGAAGCTGGTTGGGTAATTACTCGCTCTACTCTCAATCGTAATGGTCTGTTCTTGACATCCGGATTATACGACAGTGGATACCACGGAGTAATGGCTGGTGTATTGCATGTTACAATCGGTAATGCGCGTATCAAGCGGGGTACACGGATTGGACAATATCTTTCATTCGATGCTGAAGCGTTACATAAATATAATGGCGACTATGGAGTCGGCAAACAACATGATAACAAGTATGGAGTGAATTAATAATGGAAATTAAAGTTGAAATTTCGGAATTGCAAAAACGTAAACTGTTTGTAGCGACTCCAATGTATGGCGGTGCGTGTGCTGGTATGTTTACACGCTCGATTGCAGACCTTTCTGCAGTATGTGCCAAATATCAAATCCCCCTACAACTCTACTTCCTCTTCAACGAATCGTTAATTACCCGTGCGCGTAATTATTGTGTTGATGAGTTCTTGCGTAGTGAAGCAACTCATCTGATGTTTATTGACTCAGACATCGGATTCAATCCACAGGATGTCTTGGCTCTATTGGCATTGATGACGGATGAGAGTCCATATGATGTAATGGGTGGTCCATATCCTAAGAAATGTATCTCTTGGGAAAAGATCAAGCAAGCTGTTGATAAGGGTGTTGCAGATAAAGATGCTAATGTTCTTGAGAAGTATGTTGGCGATTATGTGTTCAATCCCAAAGGTAGTCAGAAAGAAATTCCAATTGGTTCTCCAGTTGAAGTTATGGAGATTGGTACTGGCTTTATGATGGTTCGTCGTAAGACATTTGAGGACTATAAGAAAGCATATCCTCACCTATCATATAAACCTGATCATGTTCGTACAGAACACTTTGATGGCTCGCGTGAGATTCACGCATACTTCGATTGCGTAATTGATCGTGGTTATGGATATGAAAACCTTCATCAATTGCTGGCTGATGTTGCGGCTGGTAAAGCAGACGTCGAATTGGCTAAGAAAATGATTGAGGGTGAGAAGACTTCATCTAAACGTTATCTGTCAGAAGATTATATGTTCTGCTACAACGTTGAACGGATGGGAGCTCGTGTATGGTTCTGTCCGTGGATGCAATTACAGCACGTTGGTAGTTATGTATTCGGCGGTAGCTTAGCTGACCTTGCTTCGATTGGTGCTTCTGCAACAGCCGATGTGGGTAAACTGAATAAACCAAAGAAGTAAATTAAGGAGAATTATATTATGAAACTTGAAGGCAGAACCCTCTCTATCCTCAAGAACTTTGCGAGCATTAATCCTTCAATTATGTTTAGGCCTGGTGACGTTCTTAAAACGATGTCACCTAACAAAACAATACTGGCTCATGCCAAGTTGAAGGACTCTGTTGATGGTCAATTTGCAATCTATGATCTGAGTAAATTCCTAAGCGTATTGAGTTTGTTCGACAAACCTACTCTAACAGCTCAAGATAAGTTTATGACAATTGTCGATGGGCAACAGCGTGTTAATTATACATTTGCTGATCCTAAGAATATCGTACAAGCATCTGATAAGACTCCTCAAGTTGCAGATCCTGAGATTACATTCAAGTTGACACAAGCAACTCTCGATCGCGTACAGAAGGCTATGGGTGTGTTAAAGCTCCCTGAACTTGCCGTCGTGGGCGATGGAGAGAGCATCTTTGTTGAAGCGGTAGACCTAAAGAATCCTTCCGCTGATAACTTTGCCGTTGTAGTTGGAACTACTGCTCACAGATTTAAGATGATCTTTAAGTCTGAGAATATTAAAGTAATCGCTGGCGACTATGATGTTGAGATTTCTAGTAAAGGTATCTCGCACTTTAAAGGGGATGATGTAGATTACTGGATTGTTGCAGAAGCAAGTTCGACATTCGAAAGTAAATGATGAAACCAACTTCAACGTACAAGATGACCAAAACAACAAAGCGTTATCTCGCAACAATTGTCGATCCTCATAGACGAGGAGAGATAAAGAGAATGGCCATCCAAGGCGAGCTAGCAATTATTGCCGCCAAGTTTGCAAAGGTTGACAAATCCTCGAAAGAATGATATAATGATGAATCAAAAAGTGCTGGATGAAATATATGAGTTGGAAGAATTGATTAGCCAACTCCAGCGTTTTGAACAAAATGAGAAGACTGTAAGAGAATTACAGGAAACAATTGAAAGATTAAAGAGAATTCTCAACTCTTAATCAAATTGAGGAGTTTTATATGATGAATGACCACTTTCTGTGGGTGGAAAAGTATAGGCCTAAGACTATACAAGATACTGTCTTGTCGGCAGATCTGAAGCAAACATTCCAGCAATTCGTTGACGATAAGGTTGTTCCGAACTTATTATTGACTGGTCGTGCTGGTACTGGTAAGACGACAGTTGCTCGAGCGATGCTTGAAGAACTGGGTTGTGACTATATTGTTATTAACGGTAGTATGAATGGCAACATTGATACTCTCCGTAACGATATATCCAACTTCGCTTCTAGTGTATCGTTGTCTGGCGGACGTAAGTATGTTATCCTTGATGAGGCTGATTATCTCAATCCGAACTCGACGCAGCCTGCTCTTCGTAACTTTATGGAAGAGTTTAGTAAGAACTGTGGATTCATTCTTACTTGCAACTTCCGTAATAGAATTATCGAGCCACTACATAGTCGCTGTAGTGTAATCGAATTCAAGATCCCTAACAAAGATAAACCTAAGCTCGCTAGTAGTTTCTTTAAGCGCGTCCTTAGTATTCTCGAACAAGAGAATGTTGAGGCAGAACCTAAAGCAGTCGCTGCTGTTATCGAAAGACACTTTCCAGACTTCCGCCGTACGTTGAATGAACTACAACGTTATAGTGCTACTGGTAAGATCGATAGTGGTATCCTCATAAACGTGCAGGAGACGTCTCTAAAAGAGCTTATCGGCTTTATGAAAGTAAAAGACTTTACTAATGTTCGTAAATGGGTTGGTGAGAATTTAGATACCGATCCAGTCGTCCTATTCAGAAAGTTTTATGATAGTGCATCTGAATGTATGAAACCATCTGCGATTCCACAGCTCGTATTACTACTTGCTGAATATCAATACAAGCAAGCGTTTGTCGCTGATAGTGAAATTAATATGGTTGCGTTCTTAACTGAAGTTATGGTGGAGTGTGAGTTTAAATGATTGAATTACAACCTAAAGATACAAGCAAAGGACATTTCTATGTCAGCCTTGTAAAGAGTATTGTCAGAATAGGAGCTGGCGGTTGTTTGATTGCTGGTAATTTATTCTTTGCAGGATTTCTGTTGATTCTTGCTGAGGGGTTAGGTATACTTGAAGAGTTGGTATGAGAGCGAAGTATTATTCTAGCCTCCTGAAGTACTATTGGACTTTGTGGGCAAGAGCGCTTGGAAAGAAAGCACACGATAATGATTGGCAAGCAGATAAGGTTGCTATCATTAGAACTGTGATTGTGCTAAGTTATATTATTACTAATTGTTTTATTATTGCAGGCGTGATACGCCATTGGTAGGAGATTATATTATGGAGAAAATTAATGAACGTAGAAGATTTGTTAAGGGGCTTGGTCTGTTCTCTGCTGTGCTTGCAGGCGCTTCTGTTGCTCATGCACAAGGTGCAAATGCCGCACTGGGTAACAGCGTGGTACCTATTCCTAATAGCCCTGCTGCTAGCGAAGCCATTGATCCAGCCATTATTTCTTTAATTGAAGAGCAAGCAAGCAATCATTTGCAGTTGACGCATACATATGGTGAGATTGCACCTCCACCTCCTCCACCACCACGCGACTTCTCAATCGCAGCAACGAATGGATCGATGTTGATCTCAAATGGCGGAGGTGGAGCTACATGGACTGCTCCATCATTCTTACAGATCAATGCTAACGGTGGTGTAAACATTGGTGGGAAGACAAAGCAGTTTGTTCCTGGTACAGAGAATGAAGTATCTGTTAAAATGGTTCCAGGTCCTGATGGTGAACTTTATTTGAATGTGAACGGACAATGGAAACGAATTCTAACGACATAGTCGAATGTACGATCTGTAGATGCGACTTTGATATTGCTGGCGAAGGTGGTATAGAGGGTAACCTCGGTATACTGCCTGTTGCCTTTTGCCCGACGTGCTTATCAGGACTCGAAGATATGTTCGAACAATTAAATGAATGATTTATTGAAGCCTACTTTACTATGGATAAAAGATGACTTTAGATCTCACCCTCTTCGTTTTTTTATTGAGTTGCTTGCTTGGGCTGTGTCTATCGGGTGTAGCATTACTATGGCTGTTACTGTCCCCAACCCACCCCTACTCGTTCTTTATCCTGTTTGGATCTCTGGTTGCGCCATGTATGCTTGGGCTAGTTATACTAGGAAATCATTTGGCATGCTTGCTAACTACATCTTGCTTACTACCATAGATACAATAGGTTTGGTAAGGATGCTAACCCAATGAACCCGTTTGAATTTGTTAATAGCATTAATAGTCAGTCTAAGAAAGATCTTATGACTGGTACTGAAAACGATGAATTAGCAGAGAGTGGCTATGTCCCTTTCGTCGTTAATCGTGCTTTATCTTATTTTCCTGATACTATAATGTATGCTAACCATATGAATATACACAGGATTTTAGATAATAAACTCCAATTTCACTATCTCCTAAATACTATTCGTCCGGGGAAAAGATTCTCAAAATGGGCAAAAAAGGAAGACGGTGATCTCCAACTTGTTATGCAATACTTCTCCTACGGTGTTGATAAAGCTAAGCAGGTCCTACCATTACTGTCTAATGAACAACTATCCATGATAAAAACAACATTACAGAGTGGAGTTCGGGATGATATTGCTCGATAGTTTAGTCGAAGTAAAACTAGCTAATGAAGATGATTTTTTAAAGGTCCGTGAAACGTTAACGCGGATAGGCGTAGCTTCCAAAAAAGATCAAAAATTGTATCAATCATGCCATATCTTGCATAAGCAGGGTAGGTATTACATTGTGCACTTCAAAGAATTGTTTGCCTTAGATGGCAAACCAACCAACATATCGGAAGATGATTTATCACGTAGAAACACTATTGCCAACCTAATGGCAGAGTGGGGCTTAGTGACACTTGTCGATCCAGTCAAAAGTAAAGAACCAGTCGCACCTCTCTCGCAAATCAAAGTATTGGCATACAAAGAGAAGGACGAATGGGAGCTTGTCGCAAAATATAATATCGGTCGTAAGAAATAATTGTTGTCTTTTGTTTGAGTTGGAGTTATAATTAATTCATGGATTCAAAATGGCACAGACGTTTTTTTCAATTGGCACATCATGTGTCGCATTGGTCGCAAGATCCCTCGACACAAGTTGGGGCATGTATTGTTAATGAAGACAAACAAGTACTAAGTCTTGGTTTCAATGGATTTCCTCGAGGTGTAGAAGACACAGCGGAGAGATACAGAGACAAGGAAACGAAATACAAGTTTGTATCCCATGCAGAACGAAACGCACTTGATAATGCATTCGTTGATGTGAAAGGAGCAACTTTGTATAGTACACTGTTTCCTTGTAACGAATGTGCTAAAGGAATTATTCAAAAAGGGATCAAGGAAGTAATTACTACCCAACCTGATTTGGATCGTAAGCATAATAACTTAGATGAGTCGTTACAGATGTTCGGTGAAGCCGGCGTCAAATTGCGATTTATAGAAAATATTTAAAATAATTTGTAAAAACTGTTGACTTAGATAAAAGAATAGATATATAATTGACGAACTGAAAAAGTTCTTGTAATTTTAGCGAAAGAAAATGAAACACATATCCTCAACCACAATGGCCTATACACAGCCAACATTATCACTAGAGCGCAATAACGGCTCATGGGATAACTTTGCGCCTAGTATTTGTGCAGGGGGTTCTAAAGGATAAGTTTCAAGTCTAAAATTAGTCTGAAATTCCAAGAACCCCCGAAGGCGAAAGTTTTCGGGGGTTTTTTTATCTGTTGACTTTTTTTACGTTTGTTTATAATGAACGTAGTTTTAATAAAAACATTGTTCTTTTACAATTTGGATCACAATGCTCGGTTCGTCTATCGGCTAGGACACCGCCCTTTCACGGCGGGAAGGAGGGGTTCGATTCCCCCACCGAGTACCATATAGAAACTCTCTGAGTGGCTACATTGGAATAACACTGAACTCACTCATTCTGCAGAACGGTGAGAGGTGCCAAGAAGAGTAGGGCCACCGTAGATTCAAGCACTACAGAGAGGTTCTATATGGTGTTGACTTTAATAAGTCGTCATTGTAAAATATAGACATGCGGGGTTCGTATAGTGGTAATACCTTAGCCTTCCAAGCTAATGCTGAGAGTTCGATTCTCTTACCCCGCTCCATGCCCTATTAGTATATTGGTATTACAGTTGCCTTGTAAGCATCAAAACGGAGTTCGATTCTCTGATGGGGCACCAATAGGAATAAAATGTTAGAATATATTGTTACGTTTTTTGCGTTATTTTTTACTGATATGTTTTATGCATATTATTTAAAATCGATTACTGAAGATAGGGCGTTAGCGTCGAGTCTTTGGGCAATTGTAGTATTTTTGATTGCTAGTGTGGCTGTAATTAACTACACTACTAATCATTGGATGTTGATTCCTGCATGTGCAGGAGCATTTTGTGGTACGTTTGTTGGAATGAAGATTCGAAAAAAGTATCATTTGTAAGATTTTGGTTTCAAAGTGTTCATGGACGCACGCATGCCTGTCACGCATGAAGAAGGAGATCGTTACTCCTTGGAACCGCCAGTATCCCGTTCCTCGACGTGACTGAGGCGTTTGATAATACGATAGAGATCCGGTGGCAGCACACCGTTAGAGATATCAATCAGAAACTGCTATGGTGAACCACACAACAGAAGAAGCAAATGTGGCGACAGGGTTGTAAACTCAAGTCGGGGCGATGTGGAAACGTAGCCGACAACTAATTATCGCGGGTAGGTCAAGTGACCCGGCAGGTCTCATAAGCCTGACTGAGAGTGGAGCGTTACCATTACCCGCAACCAAATTCTATTCCGCAGAACCCGAGCGTGGTGCATGGGCTGGACTGTTAATCCATGGTTAGCTGGGATCGTCACCCAGATGCGGAGCCAAGTTATGGGGCAAAAAAGGTAACTCTGTCCAAAGAGTTCTTGCAGCAATTGTAATGCCCCGCCAGTTTTAGGATCCTTTCAGCAAAACAAAACATTTCACTTTTGGCTGTGAAAAGCAAGCGGATCCTGTTGATTTTTGGAGGTCTTGATGCTATGGTGTGTGCATCGGCGGACTGTAAATCCGTCCCCTCGTGGTAAACATTCGCGGTTCGACTCCGTGGACCTCCACCACTTTATTAACTAAGGAAGTATATGGACATAGATCAAGCGGCAGTATTTTTAGCCGGTTCAATTTTAACCGCACTTGGGTTTATTGTTATAGTGATAGCAGCAGTCGTTATCAATAACATCATTCACAAGTATTGGAAAAGTTTTGGTTGGAAGTTTTTTCCAGCCTATGTTCAAAGAGATATGGGGTTTGAAGAACCAAAGTTGGAAAAGGAAAAGAAGTAATTAACTCTTCTTTTTAGGATACTCGAAAAGAGGATCTCTCTTAAACTCAGCTTTCGGAATTTCGAAAAGCGGGTCGTTTTTATATGGTGTGACTGTCCAATGCGATGACGCTTTGTATGGACGATCTGCCATCGTGTATAGTAGTTTGAGAATTTGCACGTCGTGTAATTTCATAAGAATATTTATCTCCGTGTAGCGTAGTGGTAGCGTTCGTGTTTTGGGGACATGAGGTGGGAGTTCGATTCTCTCCACGGAGACCAGTTTAATTGGGCTGTTGGTATACTTGGGAACACACCTGCCTTGCACGTAGGAGTACGGGGTTCGACTCCCCGACGGTCCACCATTCACCGCTTTAGCTCAATCGGCAGAGCACCATCTTGATAAGGTGGGGGTAGCTGGATCGTAACCAGCAAGCGGTACCAAGTTTAGAGTAGGTTCAGCAAATAAAAGCATTCAACTTGTAATTGAAAACGCAAAAACTACTCTGTCGTTTAATGCCCTGGTGACGGAATTGGTATACGTACTGGTCTTAGAAACCAGGTTCTGAGAGTTCGAGTCTCTCCTAGGGCACCAATTTGCTACTTTAGCTGATGTGGTCATAGCGGCGGTCTGAAGAGCCGTTGAACCAGGTTCGATCCCTGGAGGTAGCACCAAATAAGGAAGGTAATGCAGCGGGGATGGTCCTGCGACTGGCCTTGAAAACCAGGTTCTCAGAGATGGGATGGAGTTCGACTCTTCTGCCTTCCGCCAACATAATGGAGAGTTGGGTGAGTGGTTAAACCAACAATTTGCTAAATTGTCGTTTCGAAAGAGGCGCATCAGTTCGAATCTGATACTCTCCGCCAAAATTATGCTCCCATAGCTTAATGGTAGAGCTCCGAGCTTATACCTCGGCGATGCCTCTAGATGAGGGGATGGTCTAGGTTCGAATCCTAGTGGGAGTACCAACAATAGTGCGATGCCCGAGTGGCCCAAGGGAACGGATTGCAAATCCGTAAAACCGTGAGTTCGAATCTCACTCGCACTTCCAATGCGGATATGACGGAATTGGTATACGTATCGGACTTAAAATCCGAGTTCTCCGAGTTCGAGTCTCGGTATCCGTACCAAAGTTTTTAGGATACATTCAGCAACACAAAATGCAATGAAAGCCTCGTGTCGGTGGTGCAATTCCACCCCCCTTCACAGAGTATATTAGTTAGTATATTCTACGAAGGGGTAGCTCAGTAAGTAGAGCAGAGTAAAACGTATCCTGTTGTTTATGGGTCCTTAGTAAAATGAATATTACACAACGCTACGAACGTTGAAGTGGGAGTTTGATTCTCTCAGGACCTACCAGTAATGTCTCGCTAGCTCAATTGGCAGAGCGTTGGTCTCCAAAACCAAAGGTTCGCGGTTCGACTCCGTGGCGGGATGCCAGTTTGGTGATATAGCCTAGACGGATAGGCGCGGGTCTCATAAGCCTGCCAGATTGGATCGTTACCAATTATCACCACCAAATAGCCACGTTGACCATTTTATGAAAAACGTGTATAATTGATTTATTGTTCCCTGATAGTGTAGCGGTAACACAGTTGACTTTGACTCAACTATCACAAGTTCGAATCTTGTTCGGGGTGCCAAGGAGATTGTATGGCAAATGTAAAGCAAGGCAACTTAACTAAGTCGCCTCAGTGGTGGAAACACCTGAAAGATTTTAAAAGAGTATTTTGGAAAACCGAGCGTAAAGCTCACAACAAGGAGATAAGGAATGAAACGAAAGATATCCGCTAAGCAACGCAACTGCTTCGTTCGCTTGGCTCTATTCAGAAAAGCAGGGTCGCATCGTAAGAGCAACAAAGCTCTACGTCGTGCTGCCAACCAAACATTGATGGGAGTATAACTTAACGGCTAAAGTAGTAGGCTTTTAACCTATTAATCAGAGTTCGATTCTCTGTGCTCCTACCATATAAAAACACATTGTGGTGAGTTTATGAATAGCCTGGGAATACGGCAGTAAACCCAATATATCATAACGTTAACCTGATATCAGCAGTGTGTTTCTATATGGTAAGCAGTCTGAGTTCAACGGTCACACGCCCTTGCTTAGATTGCAATGCCTGTAAAGTTTTGAATGCCCCCATGGACAAATCTTGGTAAAGTCGCCTCTCTCAAACAGAGGAGTATAATTTCTCAGTTCGAATCTGAGTGGGGGTACCATAAATGATAGAGGATGTACTTTCTATTGGAAAGGATTATAATGTATTTTAAAAAAATGACTGACATGCCAACGCTACCAGAAGATCTTAAAAACGATTTGGTCGCTGAAGCTGTTAAAATGTTTGAAACAGAACGACAAAGTCGTGTTGTTTATCCTCAACGTTTTGAAATGGAAAATGACAATAGTCTGAATTGCATGAAAAACGAAGACATGGATTTTTACCAAAAATCAGGTGGAGTTTCTGCATTGAGTATGTCTGATGATATGCGCAGACGAACATTTGAATTTTTTAAAAATGCCAACCATCCCTCAACAAACTTGATTAGTGCTTATGTGTATTTGTTTGTGGAAGGTGGCCCGTTTTGCGCTCCACATATAGATGATGTTAATAAAAGAAAACATGGATTTCAACTTTTGCTGAAAGCAGGAGGTGATAATGTTAAGACTGTTTGGTATGAACCTAAAGAAGAGTTTAAAAATTTATCTGTGATAGATTATTGTTGCATACCATACAGTAAGATAGATTTAAAGTCAGAAACTTGTTTGGAAGAAAATTACTGGTATTGGATGAAGTTTGATTCAATTCATAGTATTGAAAACTTACAATCGCTAAGAGTTTTTCTGGCTGGTCTTTGAATATAGAAATAACTGGCGTTCGTTCAATGGATAGGACAGCATTCTTCTAAAGTGCGAATAGGGGTTCGATTCCTCTACGCCGGACCAATTATGGAGTTGTTAGTTTAGTGGCAAAACCACGGGTTGTGATTCCGTTATCACGAGTTCGATTCTCGTACGACTCCCCAGTTGACGTTTTAGTCAATTAAATGTATAATAATGTAATGTATGAAGTAAAAGGAAAAATAGTAACATTAAATGCTACAACTCTAGATGAAGCGATGCGCACAGCAAAAGCAATGAATGAGTTCGTAACTATTAAGAGTAAAGAATTTGAGCTGGTTGGCATGTTTGGTGCCGACAGTATTGAGGATGGTAAATGCCCAGACGGTATTGACTATACTTGGAAAAAAAGGAGAGCGTGATGCCCTGGATTCAAAATTGTGCTGCAGATGATATTCCAAAAGGATTTCATGTTGCTGTAGGCGACAATGCGATGCTGATTCAGATTACTGATCCAGCAAGCTGGCGTCCGACTCCGAAACATAATTTCAAAGAAGTTCATCATTTTGAATTTCTCGATGTAGAAGAAAAAGATCATGTCCTCGATGAGGAAATGAAATGTAGTCACGAGCAAGCTGCTGAGCTTGTTAGACTTCTTCAACATGCGTTGGATAATCGAATGGATGTCATTGTTCATTGCTTTGCTGGTATTTGTCGTAGTGGTGCAGTATGTGAAGTAGGCGTTATGATGGGCTTTCAGGATACTGAAAGATTCCGTAGTCCTAACTTACTCGTTAAGCACCGTATGATGAAAGCATTGGGTTGGATATACGATGAAAACGAAAAGCCAAACTTAGATGATTGGCGAAAGTTTAGTAATGATTTTTAGGAGTTTGAAATGAGTGACTATACACCTGATGCATGGCACATTCTCAAGATCGAAGGATACGAAGATCAAAAGAGCGAGCCAGTGTACAAAGTGCTTGCTGGTTGGTATGGTGGATATCTTGGCGGAGATTCATGGAAACTAAACAGCGGTATTACAAAGATTACCGATTGCGGTGAATACTACGACATTGATGGATACTCCGGAAGCACTTACCGTTGTTACAAAGCAGTGGAAAGATTTACAGGACTAATGTCTAGTATGCTCCACAGTTGGACATCGAATAAAGATAGCGGTCTTGTTATTGAGACTATCACAATGGAAGAAACATTGAAAATTTTTAAGGAGTAAGATATGCCGAGCGTGTTCTTAGTAAGCGATACACACTTCGGACACGCTGGCGTATGTCAATTCACGCGTGCCGATGGAGTGACAAAATTACGACCATGGACTGATCCAGATGAAATGGATGAAGCTATGGTTAAGGCTTGGAACGAGAGAGTCAAGCCAACAGACAAAGTCTACCACTTAGGCGATGTAGTAATTAACCGTAAAGCGTTAAAGATATTACATCGCTTGAATGGAGACAAAGTTTTAATCCGAGGCAACCATGATATCTTCAGGGATGAAGAATACAGACAACACTTTCGTGAATTGCGTGCATACCATGTAATGAATGGAATGATATTAAGTCACATTCCAATTCACGAAGAAAGTCTAGGTCGCTTTGGTACTAACATCCACGGCCACCTTCATGCTAATAGAGTAATGAAGATGTGGATTAGAGGACCGGAGATCGATGTCCGCTACCACTGCGTGTGTGTAGAACAGACCCCGGACTTTGCTCCAATTCTCTTTGAAGACGTTATCAAACGAATTCGGGATGAAGGTGGTTCGATTGGATTTAGGAACGGCAACGGTCCTACAATGTAATAATGCCTCGTTAATTTAATGGTAGAATGCCCTCCTTACAAGTGGGATACAGCAGTTCGATTCTGTTACGAGGTACCAAAGTTTTAGGTTACATACAGCAAACAATATTTCCACTCATAATGGAGAGGTTACTGGTTCGAGTCCAGTATTACGCAAAGTGCGTGATTAGTGCAATTGGTAGCACGCTTAAAAATGTAGCCTGTTGTCTTTAGTTTATTAATGATGTATAGTTTACGTTAAAGGGATGACTACAGCATATTCTAATCAACTAGAACGAGGACGAGATACTCCTCTAGAGAGAAAACTTAAAGTAAATCTATGCCAGAGAACTGGATATATTGGTCGATAAGAATGTCGATTCGTTACAGTGGGGATATGCCGAAAGGAGCACTGAGGTTTCGTGAAACCAAGTTAACACTAACCCGATCATCCCGTTATTTTTTTATAGACTGGTTCCAGCATACCAACAATCTGCCAGGCCTTCGGGCCGAAAACCAGCCCCGAATCTGGGTGAGGAAAGAGATTCCCTCGATGATGTCCAGTCTGTTGTCTTTTTGTTTATTGTCTAATATAATAGACACTGGTTATAGAATAGTTACAGCAAACCTCTTGCGGATTAATACCCGCGGCTGGTAGTGCTAGGGCTCGCCCTACACCATCGAAGTGAGTTTCGAGCATCTCACTTAAAACAAAAAGTAGAAAAACTATTCTGTTGTTTTAAATTTAGGTTCAGTTCAGCAAATTCCAAAATCAAACTGCAAATTTGAAAAAGTTGAACCTGTTGAAAGGAAAAGTATGAACACTTTTGTTAACGCCGTTGTAAATCAATCTGCTCGCACAACTAACGGCATGCTAGCACGTAAAAACACTGCGTCTGCATGTGTGGACTTGTTCTTCAAGTCTGGTGCATCTCGTGGTAAAGATATTACTGCTGACTTCGTTGCTGCTTTGGTAGAAAACGAAGATGTAGCATTGCGTATCGCCTTGTGGCTTCGTGATGCTCGTGGTGGTGCTGGTGAGCGTGAACTGTTCCGTCAGATCATGCGTCACTTAGAAGTTAACCGTCCTGAGTTGGCTGAAAAATTGCTAGCGAAAGTTCCAGAAGTTGGTCGTTGGGATGACGTTTTGATCTTCAAGACTGATCCACTAAAAGCTAAGGCTTATACTATGCTTGGTGACGCTCTGCGAGCTAAGAATGGTTTGGCTGCTAAGTGGACTCCTCGTCAAGGACCACAAGCGGTTGAGATCCGTAACTTCTTTGGCATGACTCCAAAGTTCTATCGTAAGTCTCTTGTTGAATTGACTAAGGTCGTTGAGCAAGATATGTGTGCAAAGAACTGGGATGAGATTAACTTCTCTCACGTACCATCTGTAGCGGCAGCTCGTTACAAGAAAGCATTCTATCGTAATACTCAAGAGTATGCGAAGTATGTTGCAGCCTTGGTTAAGGGAGACAATCCTGAAGTTAAGGTTAATGCTGGAGCCGTATACCCATACGATGTTTTGAAAGGCGTTGCTCATGGCCGCTTTAATAAAACTGAGCTCGATCTCGTTGTAAAACAATGGGAAGCATTGGAGAATTTTGTTGGTGATGCTAACATCTTACCATTAGTAGACGTGTCAGGTTCTATGTCTTGCCCAGCAGGAAAGAACTCAACTGTTTCATGTATGGATGTTGCTGTATCTCTTGGTTTATACCTAGCAGATAAAAACACTGGTAAATTCAAGGATACGTTCTTGACTTTCTCAGGTAAACCAGAATTGTTACACTTGAAAGGTAACGTTGTAGAGAAATCTCAACAAATGGTTAAATCGCATTGGGAGATGAACACTAACTTGATTAAGGCTATGGATAAAATCCTAAGCACTGCTAAGGAAGGTAATGTTCCTCAAAACGAAATGCCAGAGATGTTGTTGATCTTGTCTGATATGCAATTCGACGCTTGTGCTCGTTTCGACGACTCAGCGATGAGAATGATCGGACGTAAGTTTGAAGAAGCAGGATACGAACTTCCAAAGATCGTGTTCTGGAATTTGAACGCACACGACAACGTGCCTGTGAAGTTTGACGAGCGTGGCGTTGCTCTAGTATCTGGATTCAGTCCAGCTATTATGAAGGCAGTGCTTGCTGGTGATACAGAACAATTTACTCCAGAAGCAATTATGCTGAAAGCAGTAATGATCGATCGCTACGCGGTCTAGATAATGCAGGGCTTCGGTCCTGCATTTGTAATAATGCGGGAGTAGCTCAGTTTGGTAGAGCATTACCTTGCCAAGGTAAATGTCGCGAGTTCGAGACTCGTCTCCCGCTCCATTGAAAGTGCATCATGCTAGATAAGAAAATAGATGTGGAGAAGGTTAAGGCCTTCGTTGACAGTTGTGGTCCAAATACTAAAATTTATATCGGATGTGACTCCGAACGCTTTAAACATAAAGGTGAATGGTATGCTGATTACACTTTGGCTGTAGTCGTACATATCAATGGACGTCATGGATGTAAAATCTTTGGTGCTGTAGAACGCGAACGCGACTACGATCATAAAAAGAACAGACCTTCAATTCGTTTGATGAACGAAGTATATAAAGTTTCCGCTTTGTATTTGGAACTTGTTGAACAAATTGTAGAGCATGATATTGAGGTTCATCTCGATATCAACCCTAAGGAAGAACATGGTTCAAGCTGTGTTGTTTCTCAGGCAATTGGGTATATTAAAGGAACATGCAACGTGACTCCTTTAGTTAAACCCCAAGCATTTGCTGCTAGTTACGCTGCTGATCGTTTTAAAGAACTACAAGCTGCTTGACTTTTGACAAATAAAATGGTATAAATACCCATATCTCAGGGATGGGAACGTATACATAATAGTACTGGCGCAACGATATGGCGTCCCTGTAACAGTAAGCAGGATCTTTACTACGCCTTCGGGGTAGTTATTTTAAACTCGCTTAATTAAGGAGAACAATATGTTATCAAGCATAAACACAACCATCGACGCTATTCAAGGCGCCAAAACCTCTTTTGTAGATACATTTGTAACTAACAAAGAACTCAAACAACCTCTCAAGACTTATATCGACGCACAATCTTCCTACGCGAAGAATGTTGCTAAGTCGGCTTTTGATTTTTTCACAACCGTTGGAACATCCGCTGCTTCCTTCGATGTTAAAAAAGCATTCGCTACTAAGTAAGGAGACGGCTATGACTCTAATACCACAATTCCTTGGGAAAGACTTCGACCGTTTTTTCATCGGGTTTGATGAGCAGTTTAACAACTTGCAAAAACTACACGACGATTTAACTAAGAACATTCCTAACTATCCTCCATACAACATTCGTAAGAATGATGATAATCACTATACCATTGAAATTGCCGTTGCTGGTTTTGGTCAGCAAGACATTGATATTGAAATGAATGATGGTAAATTAGTTGTTCGTGGTAACATTGCAAACGACTCGGAAAGTGAAAGCTTCCTCTTCAAAGGAATTGCAAACCGTGCGTTTACTCGTACATTTGCATTGAACGATGAAATCGAAGTCAAGGATGCTGAAATTTTTAACGGCATGCTTAAAATAGCATTGGAGCGTTTGATTCCAGAGCACAAACAGCCTAAGAAAATAGCAGTAAAAGCTAAGACTGAGAAACAACTCCTAACGGAGAAGAAGTCTAGCAAACAAGAAATGTTAGTAGACTAATACTAACGGAGAGAGCCGAGGTCGATCCTCGGCTTTCTTTTTGTCCAAATCACATATGGGTAGAAACATGCATAAAGAACTAGAACCATTAGCGGGAGTCGACACTCCCGCATTAGCAGACTTTTGGAGCTGGGTAAAGAAAACATTTACAGTATCCTATAAGGGTGAAATCGAGGCATATCTTGCCGACGCTGTCGACCACATTGACTTAGAAAATAGAATGAGAATATTACAAAGAAGAGGAATGGTATGAAAATAATTAACGGAATTAAACAATTTTTTGTTGTCTTATTAGAAGTAATACAGGAAAGTAAGAAAGCTGAGGCTCGTAAATATTTCAGAAATCAATAAGGATTAATTATGGATAAGATTATGTGCTTGAAGTTATCTTCAGGCGAAGAAGTGATTGGTAAGTTGTCTGAACAAGGGACAGCACAAACAGTTGTAAAAGATGTAGCATCAGTAATAATGATGCCCGGGCAAGCTCAAGGCCAGTACAGCCTTGGACTAATGCCATTCCTACCCTATGCAGACGGCAAGACCTTTGCATTCAACTCTCAGCACGTCGTTGTTCAATTCGAACCAAGTTTAGATATGCTAAACAACTATAACCGAATGTTCGGTTCAGGAATTCAAATAGCCACATCAATGTAATATACATACAAGATGAGTTACTCGCGTTGGTCCAACTCACCTTGGTATTCATTCTGGAATGCATGCTCAGGTCCCACTAGAGGAGAGCAAGTGCTCAGTCTCTGGTATACACTCGACTATTCAAAAGAATGGACATACGACGAACTGAAGTCAATGGATCTTAGCGATCTGATGATGGAGTATCCTGGTGTCCGTTATGATGAAATTATCGAAGCAAAAAAGTACATTGACGCTTTCTTAGCAGACGTTGATGGTGCTACAGACCAAGAATTACTAGACGATTTTACCCAATACATGATGGACGAGATTGGCGTCGACCTCGAGGAGGAGGACGTTGACATTAATGTCATAAAAGGGTATAATTGAGCTGTAAAGGAATTATATTATGAAAATCGGTATCTGCAGCGACCTCCATCTTGAGTTTCAGCCTATTGTTATTGACAATCCAGGCGATGTCGATGTATTGATTTTAAGTGGCGACATCTGTGTTGCTCGTGACCTAATGGAATATGAGCCTCACCTCGATCCCAACATGCGGTTCGGAAAATCTGACCGTTATCACAACTTCTTCATCGATTGTGCTAAGAAGTTTCCAAAAGTAATTTACGTTGCTGGAAACCATGAGCACTATCACGGTGACTACAAGTACACAATCTCCGATCTTAAAAAACGACTAGGATATATCTCCAATCTCCATATTCTTGATAAAGAATGTATCACGATTGAGGATATCACATTCGTTGGTGGGACATTGTGGACAGATATGAACAAAGAAGATCCACTAACGCTCCATGCAATCGTTCGTATGATGAATGATTTCAGATGCGTCGATAACAGCAACCGCGAAGTGTCATTCAGAACATTCGATCCTATTGATAAGCCAATCGGTATGACAGATCAAGAGTGGATTGAAAAACCATCTGAAAGTCGTACGAAGGTTGTATTAAGACACGCGCTGCTAGGTTCAGTCCAGAAGATGCGGTTGAAGATCACAAGCAAATGCTTGAATACATCAAGACCGTTGTTGGTGAGCAGCATGATCGTAAGTTCGTTGTCGTAGGACATCACACTCCTTCTATGCAAAGCTGTCATCCAAGATACCGTGATGACCAAATTATGAATGGTGGATATCATTCTGATCTTTCTGAGTTCATATTAGATCGTCCGCAAATCAAATTGTGGACTCACGGTCACACACACGAACTATTTGATTATATGATTGGTGATACACGCGTTGTTTGTAATCCACGTGGTTATGCTGGCCACGAAGATATTGCCGATACATTCGAACTCAAGATAGTTGACGTCTAATGTTACCTAAGGTACAATGGTACGACTGGTTCCGCTATAGTGGGGCAGTCGTTACCTTCCATTTTAATCCATTACATTGGTGGATATATCCTCATTGGGAACGTCATGTGAGTGAGATGGGAGAATGTGATATGAGGTGGACTTTTAAGTTTTTATTCGTTAAAATATCTGTTTGGTTAGATGATGGGAGATGGTGATGATGGAAAAATGGGTTCTTGATGTTAAGTACGATCAGAAGACAGACGATACGTACATAGAGTTACCTGACGCTTTTATGAAAGAGGCTGGTTGGAATCTTGGTGATGATATCGAATGGATTGATAATAAAGATGGGTCATGGACTATGAAAAAGATTGAAAAGACTGAAGAAAAAGAATGGGTATTGGTTGAGTGTGTCAGCCAATTCCGTGAGCGTTATATGGTTGAAGTGCCAAAGGGTAAAGCTGAGTGGGCACTCGATACTGTTACACTACATGAAGCAAAAGAATTCTCTCAAGAACATTTGGGTGAGGTGATTGTATCACACCGTGTTGTTTCTCTCAAAGAAGCTCTAGAGTTGTGTGATACTGATAATGATTATTGCAAGAAGTGGAACGACGAGCAAAAAATGAACGCGTTCTTTACTAAAGATGGTGAGAAGGTAGAGCTATGAGTAAGTATACATTTATTTGCGAACATACAGACTTGTATGGTAAAGTTGATGGTAATAAAATAACCCACGAAGTGACACAAGAGTCGCTAATGAGTGTTATTGAATCATTCGAACAATTCCTACGGGGTGTTGGATTCTACTTCGACGGACATCTTGATGTTGTTGAACCATTCCCACCTGAAGAGCCTCTTGAAGAGATTGAAGAAGAGCATGAGTGGACACAGACATTGAGAAACGATAGTGAGTGGCCATTCCCTCCTGCCAATCCAGAACCAGAAATGTATGAAGCGAAAGATGTAATGCAGATGCCTGGGACTATTGGTGGGGCTAAAGTAATCTTAGCAAACACAAAATGTCCGCGTTGTGGATTGACGCAAGAGCAGCTTGGCATACACACTTGCTATGATGAAAGTTGTGGGCTTAAGATTTGAACTTTTACACAAACGTACACTTACATAAAGCAGATATTCTATTAAGAGGTTATAAGGATGGGGAACGAGTCCAACAAGCGATTCGTTACAATCCTTATCTCTTCGAGCCTAACCGTGTCTATAGAGAACGTGGAGTAGAGACTCCGTTTAAGACTCTAAAAGGTGAGCCAGTATACAAACGAGAGTTCGATAGTGTATACGAAGCACGTGAGCACATAAAGAACTTCCGAGGTGTTGCTGGTAAGCCAATGTATGGTTTGGACAGCTTTGTCTATACTTTCATCAATGATAATTATCCCGGTGAGATCGACTACGACCCTAAATTAATTAGCCTCGTGTCGCTCGATATCGAGGTTGACTCTGATGGGGGATTTCCTGATATTGCATTAGCAGATAGAATGGTAACAGCTATTACTCTTCGTAAGAAGGGCCAGTCGCTTGTATTTGGATTGAAAGAATATACTACTGAATCAGACAACGTCACATACATTCAGTGCAAAGACGAACATGAACTCCTTAACAAATTCCTTACTGCATGGCAGTCAAAACATCTTGACCCTGATGTTGTTACTGGTTGGAACATTGAGTTTTTCGATATTCCTTATCTGGTCAATCGTATCCGTCGTCAAATGGGTGATGCTTCTGCAAAGCGTCTTTCGCCTTGGGGTATCCTAGATCAACGAACACTTGAGATTATGGGTAAAGAGTATACGATTTTTACTCCTGTCGGTGTTAATATTATTGACTACATGCAAGCGTATAAGAAGTTCTCGTTTGCCCAACAAGAGTCGTTTAAACTAGACCATATCGCTTTTATTGAGCTTGGTGAACGTAAGTTAGATTATGTTGAGCTTGGTTTTGAGACATTAGACGAATTCTACAAAGGTGATTACCAGAACTACATTAACTATAATATTCGAGACGTTGAGCTTGTAGACAAGCTAGAAGATAAGCTAAAGTTCTTAGAGCAGATATATGCTATTGCATATGATGGTAAATGTAACTACAGCGATTCGTTTACATCTGTGCGGATGTGGGATATCATTATCCACAACTATTTGCTATCGAGAGGGATTGTTGTTCCTATCGTTGAGAAGGGCGCTAAAGACTCTCAGATTGTTGGTGCTTATGTTAAAGATCCACAAGTTGGAATGCACAATTGGGTTGTGTCGTTTGACTTGAACAGTCTGTATCCCCATTTGATTATGCAATATAACATCTCACCTGAGACATATGTTGAGATGATTGAAGGGTTGTCTATTGAGTCTATTCTTGATGGCGCTCTTAACGAAGGATATGCTGATCGAGCGAGAGAACAAAATAGAACGATTGCTGCTTCTGGTTGTATGTTTGATAGAGACTATCAAGGATTCTTGCCAACGCTGATGCAGAAGATGTACAACGACCGTGTCAAGTTTAAGAAGCAGATGTTGGCTGCTAAGCAAGCGTACGAGAAAGATAAGTCGTACGAGATAGAGAAAGAGATTGCACGCTGCCATAACATGCAGCTCGCTAAGAAGATTCAATTGAACTCAGCTTATGGTGCTTTATCGAATATCTACTTTAGGTGGTTCAATAGAGACCTTGCAGAATCGATTACTAAGTCCGGCCAGTTGTCTATTCGTTGGATGGAGAGAAAGATAAATGCTTACCTCAACAAACAATTAAAGACTGGAGATGTAGATTATGTTATTGCGTGTGATACAGATTCGATGTATCTCGATCTTGGTGAGCTTGTTGATCAAACTTGTCAGGGAAAATCGACAGACCAGATCGTCAAATATCTTGATACGGCTTGTGAGAAAATCTTTGAACCTTTTATTGATAAGTCGTACAAAGAACTAGCTCAGTACGTAAACGCTTATGACCAGAAGATGGTTATGAAGCGAGAGGCAATTGCTGATAAGGGTATTTGGACTGCTAAGAAGCGTTACATCCTCAATGTGTACAACAACGAGGGTGTACAATATACTGAACCGAAGTTAAAGCTATCTGGTATTGAGGCAGTTCGCTCTTCTACTCCTTCTGCTTGTAGAGATAACATTAAAGCTGCTTTGAAGTTGATTATGACATCTAGTGAAGATGACCTAATTGCTTTCATTGCAAACTTTAGAGAAGAATTTAAAAAGTTACCTTTTGAGCAGATTGCTTTTCCGAGAAGCGTTCGTGGTTTGTCTACATACTATGACTCGAATACAATCTATCGTAAGTCAACACCAATCCATGTACGTGGCGCATTGATATACAATCACATGCTAAAGAAAAATGGATTGCAGAATAAATATCAAGCTATCGGAGAAGGGGAGAAGATTAAGTTCTGTTTCCTCAAAGTGCCGAACATTGCTCACAGTAATATTATATCTACACCAGGCTCTTTACCAAAAGAGCTTGACTTATTGGATTGTATCGATTATGATACCCAGTTTGAGAAGTCATTTATTGACCCACTCCAAACTATTTTGGATGTTCTCGGTTGGCATACAGAAAAGCAAGTTTCATTAGAAAGCTTCTTTTAAGCGGTCTCAAGGCGTCATCCCGCTATATAAACTCTGCCGCCATTGCTAAATCTAAAGGAGATAACAATGGCAAAATATATTAGTACAAAGACTTATGGAACAGATCGTGGACTTTCATGCTGCTTTAGGCAGTGGAGAGCTACGCACAGTCACTGTTCATTGATACATGGGTATTCGATTGGTATTAAATTAATATTCGAAAGTGAAACACTCGATGAAAAGAATTGGGTGATGGACTTTGGGGGTCTAAAAGCATTTAAAGAGTGGTCTGAATATATGTTCGATCATACCTTAGTAGTTGCAAATGATGACCCACAAATCCAACAACTATTACTACTTGACAAGACACATTACAAAGATGGAATTGCAGATCTGCGTATTGTTGATGGAGTGGGTTGTGAGAAGTTTGCTGAACTTGTTTATAAGACAATGGATGACATCCTAAAAGGATTCCAGACAACTGGTAAATGGAAGTTTTACAATACAACAACCCAACAAGATGTTGAATTTGTTGCTCGGTATCCGCTAGGTAAGGGTATTAAGTTGCGTAGCGCTGAGGTATTCGAGCACGCTGGTAATTCAGCAATCTACGAAGGACTATAATGGCAATAAAAGAACTAGGAGACTTTGACTTCGGATTCACTGCAGTAAGTGAAGATGAATTGAAGGCAATAGAGCGTGAGCTAGAAGCAAAGGTTGCTCACCAAGATCAAGAACTCAAGCAAGTAGCAGCATCATATGAAGAGAAGCTAAACACTCTCTATAAAATGGTAATGCCTCTTTTGAATAACCTCGCTAAGGATGCAGAGAAAGACTACATCTACTGGCCCGGTAGACAAAAGAAGATGCAAGAGTTTATTAAGCAAGTGGAAGCACTAGTGAAATGATCGTCAACTACCTAGCTCTTGCTATTGCTCTTTTGCTGTCAGCGGTGGCGGCATATTATAGTATTGTCGGACTAGCGGTTATCTTTGCGTCTGCTCTCATTCCTGTTATCATTATGGCTTCTTCCCTAGAAGCAGGAAAAGTAGTTGCAACTTCTTGGCTGTATCGCAATTGGCATACTGCTCCAAAAATCATTAAGTATTATCTCACCGTGGCTGTTGTTATCCTCATGTTCATTACAAGCATGGGGATCTTCGGCTTTCTATCTAAAGCTCACCTCGAACAAGCAGTCGTTGGAGGTGACTCTATATCTAAATTAGCTGTATATGATGAAAGAATCAGAACGTCGAAGGAGAATATTGAGCTCAACCGTAAAGCGCTTAAACAGATGGATGAGGCTGTGGACCAAGTTATGGGCAGAAGCTCAGATGAAAAAGGTGCCGACAAAGCTGTTGCCATCCGTCGCAGTCAGCAAAAAGAACGCCAGCGCATTCAATCCGAGATTCAAGCCGAACAGACAACAATTAGTCAGCTCAATCAAGAACGTGCACCGATCGCGACAGAAGTCCGTAAGGTTGAGGCTGAAGTCGGCCCCATCAAATATATCGCTGCCCTAGTCTACGGAGACAACCCCGATCAAAACGTAATGGAGAAAGCTGTACGTTGGGTCATTATATCGTTAGTGATAGTATTCGATCCGTTAGCAATTATGTTGTTGTTAGCAGCAAACCATTCTCTCACTCGTAAAGAACCTGAATCGCAACCTTTATATGTTTGGGAAGATACGGAAAAACCAACACCTGAAGAGTTGCAACCTGAACCAACAAAACCGTTAACAGAAGATGAAAAGTGGTTAGCTTCTTTCAACCATTCGGAATCAATGAAGGATTATGGAAATTGTTTCAAATGTGGTACCAAAATCATATACGCAAAAGGAATAGGACCCCATTGTCCGAATACTCAATGTGAAATTACAGATAACATTGTTAATCCCGACAAACATATCGAGACCCCACTTCCTCCTGAACAACCTCCAACCCCACCACCTCAAAAAGAAGGATGGTCGCCTCGTTGGTATCAAAAAGCGAGAGGGTTGATTGATAAAAAGAAACAAGGTATAATAGAGATTAGTAAGGACTCTATTGTTGACATGAAGTAATGACTGAAGAACACATCAAGCAGTTACATGCGTTGATTGTTGAAAAGGGAACTCTAATACACAACGTATTGCCATCACATACAGCTCATCCTCATGGACGGATTGGGATTGCTCACATATATTCTGTAATCAAGTCTGTAATGGGTGTCCCTATGAAAGAGTGTCGTGATTGTCGTTATAACGATATTGTTGAAATTGTCAACTATTGTGTAGACAATGTTCATATTCTAAAAGGTCTAACCGGTCCATTACATGAGAAGTATAGCAAAGAACCAGTATATGAGCGTATGACCCTAGATAATTTTATGTGAGGTGTTATGAAATTAACGTTAGGAATGTTAGCAATTGTACCGATGTACATTTTGCTGTTGATTACTTCTTTAATTGCACGTACAATGGCTGTTGTGTCAGCTATTCTTGCCAGCGGATGTATCGCTACTATATTCTGGACTAAGTCTGAGAAGTTGATTGCATATGCTAAAGAGAAGTTTGGAATTTAATTTATAAAGGAAATACAATGAGCTTGCTTAATAAGATTCGTAAGAATTCGACTATTAAAGATACTGATATTTTATCTGAGTCGAAGTTCTTTACTAAGAAGGATATGATTCCAACTGCAATTCCAGCAATCAACGTTGCGTTGAGTGGTAGACTGGATGGGGGATTGACTCCTGGTCTTACTATGTGGGCTGGTCCTAGTAAGCACTTTAAGACTGCTTTTAGTTTATTGATGGCGCGCTCATACCTAGACAAGTATCCCGATGCTGTAATGTTGTTCTATGATTCTGAGTTTGGTACTCCTCAATCATACTTCGATTCGTTTGGTATCGATCTTGGCCGGGTTGTTCATACTCCGATTACAGATATTGAGCAATTGAAGTTTGATATTATGGCTCAGTTGCAAGGGATTGAACGCAACGAGCGAGTGATTATTGTTATTGACTCGATCGGTAATCTTGCTTCTAAGAAAGAAGTTGAAGATGCTATGGAAGGTAAGTCTGTTGCTGATATGTCTCGAGCAAAGCAGATTAAGAGTCTGTTCCGTATGGTAACACCTCACTTGACGATTAAAGATATTCCAATGGTCGTTGTTAACCATACTTACAAAGAGATTGGGTTGTATCCCAAAGACATCGTTGGCGGTGGTACTGGTTCTTATTACTCTGCTGATAATATTTTTATATTGGGTCGTCAGCAAGAGAAAGACGGAACGGAGTTGGTTGGATACAACTTTATTATTAATGTAGAGAAGTCCCGCTATGTTCGCGAGAAGTCTAAGATTCCTGTCACAGTAAGACATGATGGCGGTATATCAACATGGTCTGGTCTACTTGATATGGCCCTAGAGTCTGGCCATGTTGTCAAACCATCTAATGGGTGGTATAGTCGTGTAGATGAAGATGGTGTTGTAGAAGATAAAAAGTTCCGCATCAAAGACACAGATACGAAAGAATTCTGGTTACCTATTATTCAGTTAAAAGGATTCCAAGAGTGGATTAAAAACACATACCAAGTATCGACAGGATCGATCATGGCTAATGAAGAAGGTTTGGCAGAAGAACTCAACGCAATTCTTGAATGATACTAATGGCTCAATCTAATACTGCTGTACTGTTGCAGGACAAGAAGAAGAAAGTTAACAACCCGTTGGTCGAGCGTCCAAGCCCGCCAGCATATACAGCTCTGTCTAAAAGAGTAATGGATGAATATAAATGTGCTTTGCTTAAACCTAAAGCACGATAATTGTAGGATATTATGATCGAACAAACAATCTTTGCTAACCTTATATTCAATGAGGATTATGCAAGGAAAGTGATTCCTTTCATCAAGAAAGAATACTTTCAAAGTAGAATAGACCAAACGCTATTTACTATCATTGCTAAGTTCGTTGACAAGTATAATAGCTTCCCAACGAAGACTGCACTAAGTGTAGAAGTGGATAGTTACGTTGGTCTGACGGAAGATGAAAGTGAAAAGCTAACTAAGCAAATCGATTCGTTGGAAGATAGGCCTGCGGACCTTCAATGGCTAATTGACGAGACAGAGAAGTTCTGCCAAGACAAAGCAATCTATAATGCCATCTATCAAAGTATTGGTATTCTTGACAATAAGAACGGAAGCGATGATAAGGGAGCAATTCCCAAGATCCTTTCTGATGCTTTGGGAATATCATTCGATAACCATATCGGACATGATCTGTTGGAAGATGTGGAGACGCGATATGAATACTACCATAAGAAAGAAACTCGGGTACCGTTTGATTTAGATTATCTCAATCGAATTACTAAGGGCGGTATACCTAATAAGACTCTGAATATTATTCTCGCTGGTACGAACGTTGGCAAGTCTCTGTTTATGTGTCATTGTGCTGCCAGCAACGTAACAAAAGGCAAGAATGTTCTATACATCACTATGGAGATGGCAGAAGAACGTATTGCTGAACGTATCGACGCTAACCTACTCAACGTATCGTTAGATGAGTTGTCTCTTCTCCCTCGTGATGTGTATGAGAAGAAGGTAGATAGAGTCAAGTCTGCAACACCAGGCAAGTTAATTATCAAAGAGTATCCAACTGCAAGTGCTGGATCTGCTCACTTTAGACATTTACTAAATGAATTGAAGTTGAAGAAGAACTTCGTTCCTGAAATCATTTACATCGACTACCTAAATATATGTGCATCTTCCAGATTGAAGTATGGGGCGAATGTCAATTCCTATACTTACATCAAGGCTATTGCTGAAGAACTAAGAGGTTTAGCTGTCGAATTTAATGTACCGATTGTTAGTGCTACTCAGACGACTCGTTCAGGATTCACAAGTTCGGATCTTGGATTAGAAGATACTTCTGAATCGTTTGGTTTACCAGCAACTGCTGACCTTATGATTGCATTGATCTCTACGGAAGAATTACAAGAGATGAACCAGTTAATGGTTAAACAGCTTAAAAATCGATATGGTGATCCAGCGATACATCGTCGATTTGTTATAGGGGTGGATAGGGCTAAAATGAAGCTCTATGACGTTGAACAACATGCACAGGATGACGTGCTAGATGATAAGCCGGTATTCGATAATACAGATTCTGGAAGACGTATTGGGTCAGAACGCAAATTTGACAAAAACGTTTTCGAGAACTTTAGTTGAAACGATACATTACACTTCTAGGCGCTTGGTCGGTAGTTTTCCCCATTAATCTAACGGTTACCTGTTTAGTAGTCGCTGTCCAGCTTTTTGTCAAAATATTTAATATGCCCTTTGATCTTTGGAATGAATTGGACAAAGACTTGAATGAGATACATACCAAAGACAAGTAAGTAACTCCACGAGGGAACCCAGTGTTCATAAGAAATCGTATGTTAATCAGCATCTCTGGACTCACCGATTCTCAATTCAAAACAGCTGTCCTAAAGGCCAGTTCGTTCTACCTTGACCTTTTGTTGCCTAGACATATCGCTAAGCATATCACCGTTGATATCGAATTTTTAGGTAAACTCGATAAAAATGCGGACGGATATTGTGAGGTTTCCGGCCATAATCGACGTGGCAAGCCTCGTGAATTCGAAATTCAAATACAAAGAAACAAATCTAAACGCTATATGATGATGACGCTCGCTCACGAGTTTGTCCATCTAAAACAGTATGCTATGGGTGAATTGGATGAGAATATGAGCGTTTGGAAGGGTAAGAGAGTATCTTCCAGTACCGATTACTGGGATACGCCGTGGGAAATAGAAGCTCATGGACGTGAATATGGACTCTGGTCACGTTTTGCTGAGAAGTTCAAAATTCGTTATAGAAGAACAAAATACGAACGCGATAACTGAGATGTACAAAAGTCGCCTTGTATCAATAAACCCAATATTCACAAACGGCTGGGTTATACAGGGTAGCGTGTTCAATAATGATAGTATTTGCCTAATATTTCACAATGTTGACTTTAATGTCACAATTGTGCGATACTTTGAGGATGAGGTAAAAGCTCATCAATATATGACCGATTTAATTTATGGAGATGGTGGATATGTTTCAAAGAAAAGCAAAATTTAAACCAGCTGCAATGGCTGACGATAGAATTAATGCATTAAGTCTTGTTAAATTCTTTAAAGCTGCAAAAGAAGACTTTACACGCCGCGGCAAGGAAGATGAAGCATTTGTCTTTGAAATGTTGGAAGATCATTTCCGAAATAGCGGTTCTGCAGCATATAATCCAAAAATATTCAACTTCTAACCACTACTTTCTCCTTAGATAAATAAGACAGATAAGGAGAATTGTTAGTGGATACTGCAAATACGGCCAGCGCACCAAGCACGACTACGTCGTCTGCTCATCCCGAACGATTCACAATAAGAGAAGTAATCGACACTATCAGACAGTCAAAGGCCAAGCCTTTGCTCGTTGCTGATGGGTCAGCAATAGACTTAGCCGCACAAATCAAGAAGTACGGCAACAAACAAATTTCAATAGTGGTCCTAACATGAAAAAATTTATAAGTTTTCTTTCTGAAGCATTATTGCTTGAAAGAGGAGCAAGTCTTTCTGGTGCATCTAATACCGATAAGGGTACAATGCATGAATACTCAACAGGCCAAGGAATTATCTCTGCTGCTGGACTTACTAACCACGACGAAGGTCATATGGTTAAGTTCAAAGATAAAAACGGTAAGAGCCCTAAAGAAGGGTTTACTGCTCTTCATGCTAAGATGGGCCAACATGCTGAGCGTTATGTTCAGATGGGACAAGAAGCAGGCCAAGCAGTACATAAAGAACTACAGCGTAGATTCCCTAACCACAAAGTCGAAGAAGTATTCCACACACCTGGTGGTGCTAAAGATGTTGCAAGAGCAACGGGCCAAAAAGATCCTGAGAATACAAAGCCAGATTTAGTTGTTTCATTGAGACACAAGAAGACTGGCGAGCTATCCCATATTGGTATTAGCAACAAAGTATATGGTGGTGAGTCTTCTCCTGTAACTTGGGATAACAGACCATCAGCTGGTTTCGATACTCGCATGGGCATGAAAGCTAATGTAATGGATAAACACCATACTGCTCACCTCGAGCGTATGGAAGATCACGGCTTCAGTAATACTGGAGAACGTGGCGAGCAGGGAGTAAACAACGAACGCTACAAGCGTCAGTTTAGAGATCCTGTCGATGCTGCTGATAAAGGCGTTGGTAAAGTTACCAAAAAGCAACGTGAAGTAAAAGAAGCAGTCGATAAGAGCTCCCATACAGCACGTACCGGAATGGCATATGACATCTTCAAACATTTAGATAAGATGTCGCGCGAGGCAGGCCAAGAAAAACTACATCACGCTTTGATGGCTCATCTTGCTCCTCCTACACACACTCCTGTATTGACATTGACATCTATTGATAAGCCAGGTCAAGATCAGGGCCACACTCATAAGATTACTGATACACATCAAGCAATCCGTGATGCTCTATTGAGAACAAAAGGCCAGATGAGAATTAAACATACTCCAGGCACTACATCTGTTCATATGTACGGTAAAGATGAGAACGGCAAAGAATTTAAGTTTGGAGAGTTCAGTGTTGTTGGCAAGGGCGAGAAGTTCTCTTCACCAGAAGTAATCACAAAGATTCATCCATCTATTGCTCATCCGATTGAATAATATGCAGAAGTTTAAACTATTAATTACTGAAGCTGCATCAGATGAGTCAAAGCTGACTCATTTAGAACACGCAGAAGACCATCCTATTAATGCTGGTGCTGCTGGTTTCGAACACGCAAAGAAAACATTAGTTGGCGTTCACCATGCAATGCAAGGTGGCAAGAGTGGCGTATCAATATCAACTAAGTTTGATGGTTCTCCTTCTATCGTAGCTGGTCATCATCCAGAGAACGGTAAGTTCTTTATTATGACTAAGTCGGGATTCAATAAGACACCAAAGATTAACTACACACCGGAAGATATTGAACGTAACCACGGACATGCTCCTGGTTTAGTTGCAAAACTGAAAGCTGCTCTAAAACATCTACCTAAAGTAATGCCTAAAGAAGGAATCTACCAAGGGGACATTATGCACTCTGGTGGCAAGAGCAAAAGCAATCCTGAAGGGGACGTTGCAGTCAAGGATGGCCAAGCTAGCTTTACTCCTAATACAATTACATACACTACCAAGAGAGAGGGTGAAGCAGAACAAGCTGCTACGTCTAAACTCGGGGTAGCATTCCATACAGCATATCATGGTCCTTCATTTGAAAAGATGAAAGCAAAGTATAATGCTGGTACAGAAGGGTTTACAGAACATCCAGATGTACACTTAGTGGATGTTAGTTACAATATCAATAAAGCAAAATATACCCCAGCTGACTCTGAAAAGTTTCAGCAACATATGGATAACGCCGATCACTTCCATAATACATTGCAAGATAATGGTGGATATGAGGCTGTCGCTAAGCACGCCGATCATATGAAGACTTATATTAACCAGACTGTAAGAACTGGCGAAGAACCTTCCGTAGAAGGATACGCACAGCACGTCACCAACATTTATAAGAAAGCAGCTGATAAGTTAAAGACAGAAGCTGGTAAGACAAAGAACCTTAATGCTGGTAAGGAAATTACCAGCCATGCAGAAAATAATTCAGAGCATTTAGAGAATGCGTTGCAGATGCATAAAGAATTACAGATGGGGAAGAATGTGTTGGTGAAATCATTATCATCACACCAAGACTACGCTCATACGATTAATGGCAAGGCTGTTAAACCAGAAGGGTTTGTTGCTGTTATTAATAATCGCCCAACTAAAATGAACGATAGACATGAGTTTAATCGTTTGAACTTCGAAAAGAACGCCAGATGAAAAGCCTCAACAATTACCTGACCGAGGGCAATAAACAACTCGTTCAATACGACTTACCATACAAAGCAAACGACCTTGCTCCTGTAATGAGTTCAGATACAATTGATTATCATTACGGTAAGTTAGCAAGTGGCTATGTTGAGCGATTCAATAAACGTGAAGGGGATCCTGTGTTCAATGAGCATGGCGCATACCTCCACAACGTATTTTTTGCACAATTCCAAAAGCCTGTACAAAATAACAGACCATTTGGTGCTGCAAAAGACTTAATTATTCGCAAATACATGACTTTCAACAACTTCAGAGATGAATTTGAGAAAGTCGCAATGAAGATACAGGGCAGTGGTTGGGTGTATCTAAACAAGCAAGGAGAGATCATTTCCTTTGCAAATCATTCTCAAATGCCTAATGATATTGCGCTGTTAGTCGATTGGTGGGAGCATGCGTGGGCATTAGATTACCAATCTGATAAGAAGCAGTACCTGAAAAACATATGGAACATTATTAACTGGAACGTCGTGAACGCAAAGTTAGTATAAATACTTCCATCTCAGTATAGGCTAAGGCAAACCTGATAAGGACAATATGGATACAAGACAAGACCCGTTTGAATATCAAATGTCGTTGAGCGACATTCAAGCCGCTAAGGATGATACTCCAAACACGCCAAATAAAGCAAAACCAAAGAGTTCTGCTCCAACTCCTACAGAAAAAGAAGTTGCTCTTGCAGTTGTTAAGGGCAATACTACCCTCACAGGCAAACCTGCCGATAAAGTTGTAATCAATCCAACAATCGATCCGTTCTTGATGGAAGCTAATGAGGACGAAAAGCCAATCGTTTCTCCTAAAAATGGCAAACATGCTATTATTGTTGGAGGATTCAGACCTCTTACAATAGCACACCACGAATTAATTAAACATGCTCAGCGTAATTTCGAGCATGTTCATGTCTTCACTACACGATCATCTAAAAGACCAATCTCCGCTGAGGATAATGTCAAATACATTAAGACTGTTGTTGGACCAAACGTGCAAGTTGCTTCAACACAAACTCCGCTACACGCAGCCGCTGAAGTGTATAGCCGCGGTGCAAAAAACTTAACATTCGTTGGCGGTTCAGATAGAAAGCCAATCGTCGATCGTTTAAATCAATACAACAACAAGTCATCCGCTCATGGCGAATACCACTTCAACAAACCAGTTGGTTTGGAAGTGTTCGGTAAAGAGCGTAAAGAAGGCGATACAGGATTAGCTGGCGTTTCAGGAACAAAGGCGCGTGCTTCAAAGAGTCCTGAAGAGCTAAAAAAGTTCATTCCGAAAGCTCTACACCCACACGCTGAAAAGATCTTCAAACAAATAAATGAAGAGGCATTAGAAGAAGCGGTATCGTTGCGTACTCGTTTGGGCAGAGCTCGCAACATGACAATGAACAAGAATAAGTTAAGTCGTGCGCGCGCGATTGCTCGTAAGCGACTTGCTAAGACATTGCAGTTGCGTCGCAGAGCATTGAAGAGAGCTCGCCAGAACATGAGACAACGTCTTGCTGGGGAGCGCGGTAAGAATTATAAAACACTTAGCGTATCCGATAAGATAGCAATTGATCGTATGGCGGATAAGCGTAAGAAACAAATAGTTAGAATGGCCACAAGGCTTGCACCACGTGTCAAGCGTGATGAAATTGCTCGTCTTGCAAGTATTGCATCAGGCAAAAGAATCTCTAACTCAATCACACCAATGGTTGCAGAACAAATGAACATAAGACAATTAATTTCAGAAAAGGCTGCTATTGCTCTAGCGAATAAAGCTGAGAGTAGTGGCGTGTCTTTAAAAGTGTTGTGTGAAGTGTATGCAAGAGGAATCGAGCAACAAAAAGAAACTAATCACACACCTCAACAACAAGGATTTGCAAGAGTAAATTCCTATCTCGCTAAAGGTGCTGCTTGGGAACAAGATAGCGACCTACACGAAGACTTAACGCGCGATGACATGGTTCAGATGGGAATGAAAACTCCTCGTCAAATGGCTAAGTTCAAATTCAAGAACCTAAAGCAAACCCATTCTGATAAGCAGCACGCATCAATTGAAAAAGATATCAGCGATGATGAAGATCAAACAGCTCAGCGTAAAATAGCTGACGTTATTCGTCGTCGTACTAACCAAATCAAAGATAAGATCTTAGAGAACATGGTTAGCACTAACAAACGAGTAGCAACACGTCTTGCTAACCAAGGTAAACAAATGGAAGCAGGCCTTCGTAGTAAAATTGCACAAGCAGCTGAAAGAGGTGATGCTACCGGCGTAATGCACGCTAATATGGAGTTGAAGGCAAAGAAACAACAGATTGGAAAGATTACTACTGTACGTCCAAAGACTTCATATGGTCGTGGCACAGCTAAAACATCTTACACATCCAATACAACTCGCAATCGCCTTGATGTAGCACGTAAACGTAAATTCAATACAGCATTGAGTGAGGCTGTTAGTTCTGCGATTACTAAAACATCTAATAGATTGACTCGTAGCACTGCTCCGCAGATTGGCCAAGTTAAAAAAGAATTAGTTAAAGCAATGAAGAGCAAAGACTACTCTTCCATGGCTGATATTATTGTTTACTTAACTCGCGATAAACTACAACAACAAAAACGTGTTCAGTTTGAAAATGTATGCGTCCCTGAAGAAGATTATATCTATGGAGAGTGGACACAGGAAGAGTGGGACACTCTTGTGGAAGAAAGCAACGAAGGCAAGACATTAAATAAGCCTGTCAGAACTACCGGCGGACCAAAGAAGTTTGCTGTGTATGTTAAGAATGATAAAGGTAACATCATCAAGCTAGGTTTTGGTGATCCTAATTTAGAAATTAAACGAGACGACCCTGAGCGTAGAAAAGCATACCGTGCACGTCATGGTTGTGACAATCCTGGACCGAAGTGGAAAGCTAACTGGTGGTCATGTAACTGGTCTTGGTCCGCAAGCAAAAAGGTAGGTGCATAATGAACGATCTAATTGAAAAACTAAACAAACTATTGGCATCTTCATTTGCCATGTATCTGAAGAATCACTTTTTCCATTGGAACGTTAAAGGCCAAGATTTTTTCCAGTATCACGAATTTTTCGGCAAGCTGTATGAAGATATATTTCAGTCTGTTGATACGACCGCAGAACAAATTAGAGCGCTGAATGGGGTTGCTTATGGGTCGTTGACCCAATATGAAAGTCTATCAGTTGTAAAGGATCAGACAGCGGTTCCATCAATTCAAGAGATGGTATCGATTACATATCGCGATAATGAAACAATCATTGCAATTTTAATGGAAGTTCATCAAGCTGCAGAACGTGAAAATCAAAAAGGTTTATTAAACTACATTGAAGGACGTTTGGATATTCATAAAAAGCATGGTTGGATGCTTCGCTCAAGTATGGCAAGCGATAATAGTGACAACCACGCTGTTAAGGAAGAAAAACAACCAGAGCTCATGGAAGAAGAAACGAAAACGTATATTCTCAACCCAAGAGATCTATAGGAATAAATAATGAAAAGGATGTCCCACAGCGTTGTAGAGGCCAAGACTGGTTGCCCTATTGCTACGCAAGATATATCTGTCAACTTAGAGAAAAGACAGATAGCAATAGACAAATACGGTTATGGTCCTGCCAATCCTGATGATAAGGAAGCTGATAATACAGCTTTTTGGCAAGCTAAAGCTGATATGTGGAAGTGTTCCATAGAGAATTTAAAGACGATGCGTTGTGCAAATTGTGCTGCTTTCAACATATCGGATAAAATGAGAGATTGTATTGCTGGTGGACTGGCTGAGGTTGGAAACGATCCGATGGCGACAGTCGAGAAGGCAGATATTGGTTATTGCTCGTTCTTACACTTTAAGTGTGCCGGCCAGCGAACCTGTAATGCTTGGGTTGCTGGAGGAGCAGTAGACAATAAGGATTTGACCGAAAGGTATACGAGTTTAGAAACTAAAATTAGGAAAATAATATGAAAAACGACTTAGGATTATCAAAAGGCTTATTGAGCTCTGTCTCTAGTTTGCTTAACAATTCTTCCAAGCAAAGAGCAGAAGAGTCAAAAGTAGAAAGCGAAAAACTTGCTGCTTATTCAAAAGTAGCATCGCTACGTCCTCTTTCTATGGATGATGCAAAAGTAGCTTCATACGCCGCTAAAGCTCCAGAGCGTCGTGTCAATGATACCATTACTCAATTGTATACTCAGTCTGTAGCTGAACACAATGCAAAGCAAAAAGCTGAAGCAGAGGCCATTAAGACAGCATATGGTAAGATGGGTGCTGCTGCTCCTATTGCTGAGGCAAAAGAATTATCTCCAAAGCAAAAGAAGCTTGCTGCTGTCGCTGGTGACAAGAATGCAATCGATGCAATGGACTTACACGTGTTGCGTAACCGCAAGAAAGCACAAGCTGGTTCAGTATCTGATGAAAAGATTTTAGATGGCGAGTCAATTGATGAGTTGAATAAAGAAACTCTAGGTTCTTATGTTGCTAAGGCAACTGACTCTGCTGCTGATAATGCAATCAGCTTAGGATACAAAGCTGGTCGCCGTCAAGGTGGCTCTGAGCACGTTGATAAGTTGGCTAAGAGAATTGCTGGTATCAAAAAAGCTGCTGGCAAGATGGTTAAAGAAGAAGCCGTCGAAGAAAGTGCATCTATTATTCCAGGCAAAGGAACAACCCCAGGTTATAATTCGGGTTCTTATGTCAAAGATATTGCTAAGAGTGTCACGAAGAAAGCATTCAATGCATTGACTGGTGGTTCAGATAAAGATCATTTAGATCGCTTAAAGAAAAATATGTACAAGGAAGATGTTGAGCAAGTAGAACAGATTGATGAAGCATCTACAGAATTACCATCTTCCACACATGGCAGTCATTCGGTAAAAAGTAAAGTTATTGATAATAAAGAAGGTTATCATAAAGATAATTATGTTGGAATGGATACAACGATTCATAAAGGAACGGTACAACATAAAGATGATTCCAAACCTACTAAATTTGAAGTTCACAATAAACCAAACGGACTACATTGGCAGACCAAGCACTCTCCAGAAGAAAAGAAAGCTATTGCTGCTCACTTAACTAAACACAAATACTTTAATGCTAAAGGTTTTATTGGTAAAGATCCAGCCAATATACATGAAGATAATGAACAGCATTCGTTTAAAAACGAATCGAGAGACACTCCAGGAAACTCAACACACCAGTGTGCTATCCACGTTAAGCATGCTACAATGGGCGAAGGCCGTACGTTGACTTCACAGCACGCTGAGCCAGATGCAGAAGGTCAGATCTCTTGGTACGCAGTTATGTTCGAGCACGGCATCGAAAAAGTAGATACAAAAGATCTTGATGTGTTGGTATCAGAAAGCCACATGAATCACATGCCAAAGAAAAAGAAGAAGTAATATGAAAAAGCTTAACGAAATCAGTGATAAGTTGATGCAGTCCTATAAGACTGGTGCTCAAGCTCGTGTTAAAAAACTCGAAGCCGATTTTAAAGGTGGCGATCGTAGCATGGCAAGAGCAACTGAGATTAGAAAGCGTGATCGTAATATTATTACTGTTGGCCACAAACTTGCAAAGAGAGAGTTGGCTGCAAATACTAAAGCTCACGCAGATGCTAACGCTGGTCCTAAGAAGCCAGTTGCTCGTGACTCAGGTAGCGCAAGCGATTACTACAAATTTAAAAAGCCAGGTCAGTATGTTGGCGATAGCATTGAAGTAGCCCACGACGGCGAGCAGATTGATGAGTTGTCCAAGACTACTCTTGGCTCGTATGTCAAGCAAGCAGTAAAAGATGCTACAATCAATCGTAAAATTGCTACCGACTTCGAACACAGATCTAAGCGAGCAAAGAGTGCGGGCATGAAAGATGCTAGCGCTAGTATTGCTGATCAATATAAAACCAAATCTTGGAAGCGTCAAGACAACGTTAATAAAGCAGTCGATCGTTTAGTTAAAGAAGAAGAGACGAAAGCTAAAGATGCGCGCGAGTATGATTACGAAGGCGACATGGCAAAGTCTCAGCTTAGAAGCATTATAGCAAATGCTCAGACCGTGCACGACATGCTAAAAGACGACACTAATATGGCTGAGTGGGTACAAAGCAAGATTACTCTATCAGCAGATTACATTAGCACTGTACGAGATTACATGACATCAGAAACCAACGAAGAGAACACTATGGACAAAGTACATCCAGACGCATTACACGTTAAGCCAGTTCAAGTAAATGGCCAAACCAAATATAAAGTCCACGCAGTGGGTAAGAACTTCTCTGATGGAATTAAAGTAGGCGAACACCTATCAGATACAGAACTAGACGACTTCTCAGAAATGGGTGGAAAGGTAAAGCATATGAAAGATATGAAAGAACAAAGAACACTCAAAGACATCATTGACGAAGCCCGCGGTCGTCCACGTAAGAATCCAGTCGCAGCTCCTGCAAAGAAGTCTGGCGACGATGAGGAAGAAGATTACGGTCCTGATACAGGTCCAGAAGCAGATCAACATATTCAGAATCAGTTAAAGCGCGCACACGATGCGAAAGATCTAAAGGGTGGCGCAGATGTTAAGTTCGAAAATGGTAAGAAGCATTTTATCAAATCCGAACACGCACATAAAGTATTGACAGCATTAGAAAGACTAAAACCAGCAGATAGAGCTGAAGCCGCGTCTCATGTATACAAATCGCATGAGAATTTCCAAGCCGTTCACTCAATGTTAAAATAAGGCACATATGGGAATTACAGCCGGCAAAGTGGTTATTAACGACAAAGTCGTTGACAAAAGAACACTAATGCAAACAAGAAACATTTCACTCGTCGATCAAGTATCGCGTGAGAAAGCAATACCTATTAAACAAACATCTAACAAGATTTCTGTAACTGAAAATGGTATTGAGAAGGAAGTCTTTAAGACATCTAAATACCTAGAAGATTTAACAAGTAAATAAAACCAAGGAGAAAAAAATGAGTTTATGGGGAAAAACCGACGCTGCTGCTGTAACAGGCACAGTCGTTCTAACAAACGGTAGTGCTACTATTACTGGCAATACATCTACTACTTTAGGAACAACTGTTAAAGTTGGCGATGTTGTTTTCTTGTCTACTGCTAACACAGCACCAGGAACAACGACACGTTATAAAGTAAGTGGTATTACTAATAGCACTTCAATTACTATTAGCAGCACATATGGCGGCTCTTCAAATACAGCTGCTACGTTGTGGTATCAACAATCACCAAAAGATTTGCCTTTGACAAATGCTGGTCTAGCAAACAAAAATGCTATTGTTGGTGTTAACATAACAGAAGCTGGAATTGCAGCTAACCGCGGTCGTGGTCTAAAGACTCCAGGCTGGGCTAACTATGTTGCTGGTTCTGGAGGTCGCTCTGGTCGTAAGCAAGTAGAAACGTTAGTAGCAATGCGTAGCGTAACAGCTTCTGTTGCTGGTGACGCTGGTGATGATTCAGTAGCAGCTGATAGTTAATTAAATGGCTGATCGCGCAAAGAAAATATCTGAACTGACGGCTGTAACTCAGCCGTCCTCTGATGACTTGCTTGTTATTGTTGATGGACCTTCAAGTAATACTCCAACAACTAAGCAAGTTACAGTACAGAACTTTTTTAATAATTCTGCAGCCAATGTAACTGTAGGTAATACATATTACTTGTCTGCAAACAACTTCGTAATTCGCCGTCTTCAGACTCCTGCAGCAAGTTCTGGTACAGCAGATGTGCAAGGTAGTATTTGGTTTGACGTCAATTACATATATGTCGCTACGGCTAATGGAACAATAAAGAGGGCAGCACTCAGTTCGTTTTAAATTATGATTATTGATCAAGTTGATGAATCCAACTTTTTATTATACGCAGCAAAACACTACGCAAACCCTCATTGTTATGATACCGTAGAGTTTTACGAAGACCTTAGTCGGTTTAAGTATATTAAAAGGTTGTTGAATAAGTATGAAGAGACTGGTGATATTAAAGATCGCCTTGTCATTAACCATTTGACTATTATATACAACGTATTCGGGGCCGAGGCTGGTACTCGGCTTTTGTTTCTAAAGTTAAGAGAATATCTTCCGATGTTGAAACCATTCTTGGTTTTAATGGGAACGTTGCCAGATGTGGTACCGAAGATAGGAATAGAAGGAAAAGACGTAATCACGAGTGAGATCGTTATGGATTCTCGTATTGTTGATACTTTAAGGAAAATAGATGGACAAGCCTATTAAAGAAGATGTCGCTGTAAACAATGTTGGGCAAGGGAACATTGCAGGCGTTGGCGTTGGTCCAAAAGGTGAGCCTCCAGGCAAGATTTCGTTATTAAATCGTGTTAAATCATTGCTAAAGAGAAAACCTGCAAATGTGGCTACTAAACTTTCTACCTGATTGGATATTCTACGCTCTAGCTGTTGGATCCTTAATTAGTTTTTTAATTGCTAGATTCTTAACAATCATTCCTTTATTATACAGACTTCCCATACAGCTGCTTTCTGCAGCTGTCTTCGTTTCTACAATCTACTTAATTGGGGGTATATCAAACCAGCAGATGTGGGAGCAAAGAGTAAGAGAGATGGAAGCAAAGGTTGCTGCTGCTGAGCAACAATCGAAACAAGTCAACACTAAAATAGAAACTAAAGTTGTCGAAAGAATACAAATTGTAAAACAACGTGGTGACGATATTATCAAATACGTTGATAGAGAAGTCGTTAAGTATGATGATAAGTTTGCTCCTGGTAAGCAATGTGAGTTGCCAAAAGAATTTATTCAAGCTTTGAATAAAGCAGCGGAGGCCCCTTCCAAATGAGATTACCTTCATTACTTTTTGTAGTGTTTCTGCTATTATTATTTGCAATGCTTGGAGGATGTAGTACGACTGTTCCTGTCGTTGCTAAGTTCCCAGAAGCCCCATCAAAGCTATTAGTGAAATGTCCTAACTTGGAAAAGGTCGATGAGCAACCTAAGTTGAGTGATGTTGCCAAGTCTGTAACAAATAACTATACAACTTATTATGAATGTGCTGTGAAAAATGATGCGTGGATTGAATGGTATCAAATACAAAAACAAATTTTTGAAAGCATCAAATGAAAAAATTACTAGTAATAACATTAGTATCACTGCTACCGACATTGGCTGTTGCCCAAAAACAAAAGGAGGGTGTCACATATGATGCTGTGCTAACGCGCGTCATTGATGGGGACACAGTTGCATTTCAAGCCCCCTTTCTCCCAGAGCCTCTTAAAAAGGAATTATCCATTAGAGTCTACGGAGTCGATACTCCGGAAAAAGGATTCAGAGCTAAATGCCCTAGCGAAGATCAGCGAGGCCAGGCCGCTACCGAATTTACCAAGAATACAATTAAAGCTTCAACCAAACGACAAGTTATTATCATGGACTGGGATAAGTATGGTGGTCGTGTATTGGGAGACGTCCTTTTAGATGGTAAGAGTCTACGCACAATGTTAATACAAAACGGTTTTGCTAGAGAGTATTATGGCGAAGCTAAAACTTCATGGTGTAATTAATGAAAAGAATATTATTAGTATTATCAGTGTTAGCCTTACAAGGCTGTTCAATAGCAATGATATCTTCTATTTGGCCAAAGCCACATGATCCTGTTATGTTTGATAATCTCGTTTCTGTAAAACTTGCAGTAGATAAATTGAATTGTGAAGATAAGAATTGGACTGATGCTGAGAATAAAATTCAGCATCTGAAAGTGTACGCTGAATTGAGAAAAGATCCTCAAGCAAAGTCAATTGCTCAACTGGAAGAAGCAATTCAAAAAGCAAAAGCATCTAACAATAAAATGTTCTGTGATGGTATTATAAAAATTAATAAAACTAGAATCGACACAACAGTCGATGCCTGGAGAGGAAGATAATGATAGAACAATTAAGAGAAACGGCTGGGATGGGCGGACCAGCTGCTGCATTAGCAAATGAACTATTGGTTCTTGCCGATCAACGTCAAGCTGGCCAATTGTCAGCAGAAGAATATCAATTCTTACTTCAACAAATAGCAGAAGTAAGAGCGGCACAGGAGCTTGCTTCAGATGAACAAGCAATGAGATACATTGTGCAAGCTGCAAATGTTTTGGCTACAGTAGTATAAGGAAAAAATAATGGAATTGACAAAAGAACAACTAAAACAAATCCTTCCAAAAAACCCGTATATTGATCATTGGTTTGACGCTCTGTCAAAACTATTACCTGATTATGAAATTAACACGCCGCAACGGATGGCTGCGTTCTTAGCTCAGTGTGCGCACGAGAGTGGAGGATTTACAGCTTTAAAGGAGAATTTAAACTATAAAGCTGCAACGCTACGTAAAATTTTCCCTAAATATTTCCCAACTGATGAGATTGCGAATCAGTATGCGAATATGCCTAACAAGCAACAAGCCATTGCCAACAAGGTTTATGCAAGCCGTATGGGTAATGGGGATGAGGCGAGTGGGGATGGGTATCGCTATTGTGGCCGTGGTCTAATTCAGTTGACCGGTAAAGATAACTATTCTTGGTTTGCTGCTTCTCTTGAAATTTCAGTCGAAGAAGCCGCACAATACCTTGAAACTTTCGAGGGTGCTGCTCAGTCAGCTTGCTGGTTCTGGGAAACAAATAACCTAAACCAATGGGCAGATAAAGGCGACATCTTAACATTAACCAAACGCATTAACGGTGGTACAATCGGTCTAGAGGACCGTATCAAACATTATGAGCATGCTCTTCATATTTTTGGAGCGTAATAATGAATGACAAAAAATTAATTAAGTGGCTAGCTTTATTACTATTATTGCCTCTTACATTAGCAGTGTTTAGTGGAGATAGATTCCGCTATCCTTGCCAAGACCCGGAGAACTGGGATAAAGATTATTGCAAATTACCAATATGTGATGTGACTCGCACGTGCCCTGAACATATTTTCAAAGGCCAGCGCGACCCAAGACTAGGACCCCCAAAAGATGGACAAAATCAAACACCTACTACACAAATTACGCCAAGCCCTGCAATGGGCAGTGGATCAGCTTCCCAAGGAGTCAACTGTGGAAAATAATAACGTAATGTATACAGAAGAGCAATTGATGGCTCGCCTGAAGTTTTTTATTGGCATATGCTTGTCACTTACCCTATTTGGTATTGTGTTCGTCGTATTGTACTCATTGATCTTCGTTACTCAACCTTTGAATGCCATTTCACCAATCGATCAAAAGTTCTTTGAGTTGATTGTTCCTATTGCTACATTCCTAACTGGTACACTTTCTGGTATTATGTTGGCTGGTAATGATAAAGATGCGCAGAAGATGGCGTTACAAGCTGCAACAAGACCTACAACCGTCTCTCCAGCTCCTACAACTCCTAGCACTCCATCAACGCCTTCATTTGGTGGTGGGTTCAGCCCTTCAACCCCTTCTACATTCTCTGCCCCAGCTGCAGCTGCGTTCACACCACAAGTTGTGACTGGATTCGGCGGCAAGCCTGCTCCAGCTCCAGCTCCACAACCGGAGATTTAATATGTGGCTAAGTAGTATGCTATCGGACAGCCAGAATGGTTCTGTTAGCAGTAAGAGAGTAGTAACATTCCTTGCTTTCTTGCTGTGCAGTTTAGCATTCGTCGTTGACCTATTCACAACCTATAAAGCAGAACCTCACCTTTTCGATTCGATGATGTACATTGTGATTGCTGGGTTGGGATTCACTGCCTCAGAAAAATTCTCATCGAAAGGATAATATATGAACAAACTTTTAATTTCTCTAAATATCATTATAGCCACTTTAATTGGTCTGCAGATCACTACAGCTCAAGCCTCCGATAAGCCCGAAGTAAAAAAGGCTTGCGTAAAAGACGAAAAGACTGGTAAAGAGACTTGCAAAAACATTAAGGTCCATAAAAAATTAGAAGGCACCGAAGTTCCAGAAAAGAAAAAATAATGGCCGACAATGTTACCAGACTACGCGATTCTGATGTAAAAGCCCGAGTTACTGTATTAGAAACTCAAATGCTTGGCGTTGCTCATAGTGTAGAAAAGATCGAACAAAAGATGGAGGGTCAATATCAGACCCTCCATTCACGTATTAGCGATCTGCGAGATGATATTAATAATATTGTAGAATCTAAAAACGACAAGATTCTCACTAAACTAGATGCTCAAGCGGAAGAATCAACCAAACAACACAAAGCACTTAGCGAGCGATTATCTGAGCTTGAGAAGTGGAGATGGATGTTGATTGGTGGTGCGCTGGTAATTGGTTACATTCTAGCACATTTAAAGCTAGAAAAACTGTTCTAAGCAGTTGACTTAGAGACAATACTCCCATATAATCGATTTATCGGTTATTAGGGATATAATATTATTATGGATTGGATTGATCAAAAGTACATTGGCCTCATCAGCAATCGTGTTGAGCGATTTAAGAGGGTCAATAGTAGTCTATACAACCTCCGCTGTCCTCTTTGCGGAGACTCAAAAACCAACAAATTTAAGGCTCGAGGCTATGTGATGGATAAGCCTGTGGTGGGCGCCATATATTATTGTCACAATTGCCACGAGTCTATTTCGTTTGGTAACTTTCTAAAGCGTATCGATTCTGATCTAGCAGAACAGTATAAACGCGATAAATTCCTCGATAAAAACACCCCAGAGGAAGAACAACAACCAGTTAAGCAAGACATATCGAAAGTCGTTGTACCGACGTTTCTACGTGGTAATAGCCCGCTTAAAAATTTGAAGAAAGTATCGCAGTTAGATCCTGAACATCCAGTTAAGAAATATGTTCAAAAGCGCAAGATACCGGCGAATGTTCATTATAAATTATTCTACGCTCCCAAGTTTAAGGAATGGGTAAATACAATTATTCCTGAGAAGTTTAAGCTCGAAAATGACGAGCCAAGACTGATCATTCCTTTCCTCGATCGTGAGGGAAATCTGTTTGGATTTCAGGGACGGAGTTTTAAGAAAGACGGTATTCGTTATATTACTATTATGATTGACGAGTCCAAGCCAAAAGTATTTGGTTTAGATACAGTTAACGATAAGGGTAATGTATTTGTCGTAGAAGGACCAATTGATTCAATGTTCATGCCTAACTGTGTAGCGATGGCAGGATCGGCGATAACTATTGATCAAGTATTCCCTAACAAACCAAAGTCTGAGATAACTGTCGTTATGGACAATGAGCCTCGGAACAAAGATATTGTTAGACAGATTGACAAATATATTGATGATGGGTATAATGTTTGCATATGGCCTGACAACGTTCAGGAAAAAGATATTAACGATATGGTCCTTGCTGGGTTGGACCCAGAGTGGATCATTGTACAAAATACCAGAAGTGGTTTAATAGCGAAGGCGGCACTTTCACAATGGAAAAAGATTTAGACATCCCTGTATTAGAGAATGAAGAAATGTGGGCAAGCAGAGTAATTGACGAGGAGGCGATTAAAAATGTTAAATTGGTATCCTATAGCAAACCAGGACCGTACCTTATATCAGAAGGATTATACGACGTCCAGGAACTCATTGCGTATTGCGCCCGTGTCTCCAATCCCTCGAACCAGCTCAATACAGAAACAACCGAAAAACTCATCCGATACCTTGTCAAGCACCAACATTGGTCGCCACTCGAAATGGTCTCAGCCTGTCTCGAAATTACAACTACAAGAGACATTGCACGACAGATCCTCAGACATCGTAGCTTCAGCTTTCAAGAATTCAGTCAGCGATATGCTGACCCTACTAAAGACTTGTCGTTTGTATTGCGAGAAGCACGACTCCAGGACAACGACAATCGACAAAACAGTATAACGACTGATAATCTTGCATTACAAACATTTTGGGAAACTATACAGAAGAAAGTAATTGCGGAAAGTAAAAGTGCATATGAGTGGGCAATCGCAAACGGAATAGCAAAGGAGCAAGCGAGAGCAGTACTACCTGAAGGGCTGACGGTATCTCGTCTCTATATGAATGGAACACTACGATCATGGATTCACTATATCCAGTTACGATCGGCAAACGGAACACAAAAAGAACATGCTACTATAGCTTTGGAATGCGCAAAGGTGATTGCAAAAATATTTCCAATGGCTGAGCAGTTAACACAATAATAACAATTTGGAGTTTTAGATGGATATTGTCCACGGTATTAAAGTAGACTACACACGCGATAATTTATTTGATGAGTTAGGGATCAAACGACTTAAAGAGTCGTATATGAAGGAAGACGAAAAATCACCACAAGAGAGGTTTGCATATGTTTCAGAAGCATTTGGATCGAACCCAGATCACGCACAACGATTATATGAGTACAGCAGTAAGCATTGGCTCTCTTATTCTACTCCCATTCTCTCTTTCGGTCGTTCTGCTCGTGGCCTTCCTATATCATGCTTCTTGCCTTATCTCCACGACAGTGCTGAAGGTCTCGTCGATTGTTTATCGGAAGTAAATTGGCTCAGCATGCTGGGCGGAGGAGTTGGAATTGGAATTGGCATCAGATCCACAGATGATAAAAGCGTTGGCGTTATGCCTCATCTTCGCACTTATGACGCTAGTAGTTTGGCATACAGACAGGGGCGGACGCGCAGGGGGTCTTATGCTGCTTATCTTGATATTTCTCATCCCGATATTCTTACCTTCTTAGAGATGAGAAAGCCAACGGGCGATCCTAATATGAGAACGCTCAACTTACATCACGGTATTAACATTACAGATGACTTCATGCAATTGATCGAGCAATCGATGCTTGACCCACACGCAGATGATACCTGGCAATTAAAAGATCCGCATAACGGAGAAGTAAGAGATACTATTCCAGCTCGCGAGTTGTGGCAACGTATTTTAGAAATGCGTATGCAAACTGGTGAGCCGTACCTTCACTTTATTGACACATCTAATAGATTGATGCCAGAGTTCCAAAAGAAGCTTGGCTTATCAATTAAACAATCTAATCTATGTTCTGAAATTATTCTACCAACAGATAAGACTCGTACAGCAGTGTGTTGTTTGTCATCTGTCAATCTCGAGTACTTCGATGATTGGAAAAATGATAGATTGTTCTTACGCGATGTAGCGGAGATGTTGGATAATGTTCTTCAATATTTCATTGACCGTGCACCAGAGCCGGTAGCAAGAGCAAAGTTCTCTGCTATTCGTGAACGATCAATTGGTATTGGTGCCTTAGGTTATCACGCATACCTACAAAAGAATAATATGCCATGGGAATCAGCAATGGCCACTGGTAAGAATATTCAGATGTTTAAACATATCCGCGAATCTCTCAATGCCGCGAACTTAGAGTTGGGGGCAGAGAGAGGAGAAGCACCCGATGCAGCTAGTACAGGATTGCGATTTAGCCACTTAATGGCAGTGGCACCAAATGCTTCTAGCTCTATCATTATGGGTAACACTTCTCCTTCAATAGAACCGTTGCGAGCTAATGCTTATAGACAAGATACATTATCTGGTTCTTCATTAAATAAAAATAAATGGCTTGATAGAGTGATTATGAAACATCTATCCCCAGACGGCACACCTCTAACTCCAAAAGGTGAGCAAGAATATGCGGATATTTGGTCTTCTATTATTGCTAATGATGGATCGGTCCAACATTTGACATGGATGGATGATTGGGATAAAGATGTGTTTAAGACTGCTATGGAGATCGATCAGCGTTGGTTGATCCAACATGCAGCAGACCGTCAACAGTTTATCGATCAAGCCCAATCGTTGAATCTATTCTTTAGACCAGATTGCAATGTTAAATATTTGCACGCCGTACACTTCCAAGCATGGAAGAGTGGATTAAAGACATTATACTATTGCCGTTCCGAGAAGTTAGCAAAGGCAGATAAAGTATCAAGAAAGATCGAGCGCCAAGTTATACAAGAGATTGATTTCAAGGCGTTAACAGAGGGTGATGTTTGTTTAGCGTGCGAGGGCTAATATGGAAAGAGAACTATTAAAGTTTCAAGCGGACTGGTGCAGTCCCTGTAAGCAGTTGTCTTCGGTAATGAAGGATGTTGATTTCGGTATGCCAATTAAAATAATTGACATTGATGAAGATACAGCAATGACTACGAAGTATCAGATTAGAGGAGTGCCAACTCTAATCTTACTAAAAGATGGGAAAGAAGTTAAGAGAATGTCTGGAGTTAAAAAACTAGACGAACTCAAACAATGGCTAGAGGTTTAATATGCCAATGAGAGATTATGAATGTAGAGTTTGCCATCATAAATGGGAAGAGCTACGTAGAGATCAATTAGACCCCAAACGCTGCCCGGTTTGTAAATGTGATACTGTGACAAGAAAAGTATCAGCAAGTGCATTCAGTTTTCCAGATGGTGGATATAAACACGATTACTCAAGGAAACAAAAACATGGTTAATTTATTTGATGTATTGAAGAATGCTAATCCTAAAAACGGCGCAAAGCCGACAGTAAAGAACCCAACTCCTCAAAAGAAACAAAATAAGGCTCCGGTAATGACAGCTAAGCCTATCAGGAAAGCAGCTGGCCGAGGAAGATAGTTGTACAGTGATTGATATTTTTGATTATCATTATCACGAAATATCATCAAGAAAAGTTGTGGTTTACCCTCATTTGATGTATAATTACTATTATACCTTGAAAGGTATTCATTTTTTTTATTAATCAGAGGAAAATTATATGAAGACAGTTGGCGATAAATTAGAGAAGTTCGTAGTAACAGGTGTTAAGCCAGGACAACCAGAAGATGCTTTTTTTGACATTACCGATGAGAGCTTTGCTGGCAAGTGGAAGGTAATCGTTTACTATCCAAAAGATTTTACATTCGTATGTCCTACAGAAATCGTAGCATACGATAAGTTGGCCAGCGACTTTGCTGACCGCGATGCAGTACTGCTCACAGGATCAACAGACAACGAGTTCTGTAAAGTTAGTTGGCAAAATGCTCATGCCGATTTGAAGAAGATCACTCATAACCAGTTTGCTGATACACAGCGATGGAATCCAGAGACAGGAGAGGATTTAAGTCTAATTAATCAACTTGGTGTATTCTATGCACCAGCAGGTGCAGCATTACGAGCTACATTCATCGTTGACCCAGACAATGTTATCCAACACGTTACAGTCAACAACTTAAACGTTGGTCGCTCACCAGAAGAAACGCTTCGCGTTCTTGATGCGCTACAGACTGGCGAGCTATGTGCATGTAACCGTACAGTAGGCGGAGAGACTCTATAATGGCATTCATTGACACTATTAAAGAAGCGTTACCAGAATATGCAAAGGATACTAAGTTAAACATAGACGCAGTCCTGTTGCGCAGTACGCTTGATAATAATGTCGCTATGGGCTGCGCTGTAGCAGCCCTAGCTGCGACTGGTAATGGTAAAGTCCTTGGTGTGATGTTGGCAGATAACCCAACGTTTGCAGAATCCGCTATGACTGCTGCTAGTATCATGGCTCAGAACAATGTATGGTATCCATATGTTGAAATGGCGGATGACCCTGCCCTCAAAGGATTACCAGCAGGGTTGCGTATGAACGCCATTGCAAGTCATGGTGGAACTACCAAAGCTAACTTCGAAGCATTCAGTCTTGCAGCAAGCATTGTTGGTAAGTGTCATTTCTGTGTTAAAGCGCATTATGATACATTGAAAACAGAAGGATATACTGTAGAGCAACTCCGTGATATTGGTCGGATCGCTTCGGTAATGAACTCAGTTGCTAAAGTACTAAATAGTTAAAATGGCATATTCAGACAAAGTAATTGATCACTACGAGAACCCACGCAATGTGGGTTCCTTTTCCAAAGACGAAGAAAATGTCGGTACGGGAATGGTAGGCGCTCCAGCGTGTGGTGATGTAATGAAATTACAAATCAAGGTAGATAATGATGGTATTATTAGAGATGCTCGTTTCAAGACATATGGATGTGGTTCAGCAATCGCTAGTAGTTCGTTGGTTACAGAACTTGTTCGTGGGATGCATATTGATGATGCTTCTAATATACGCAACAGCCAGATTGCCGAAGAGTTAGCATTACCACCAGTTAAAATCCATTGCTCGATTCTTGCAGAAGATGCAATCAAAGCTGCAGTAGAAGACTATAAGAAAAAACATTTAAATGATTGAAGTAACAGAAAGCGCCATTGCTAAGATTAAAGATATTTTAGCAGAGGAAAACAATCCTAGTTTGAAACTAAGAGCGTTTGTACAGGGTGGTGGCTGTTCTGGATTTCAGTATGGGTTTACATTAGATGAAGCGACCAATGAAGATGATTTTGTTATTGATAAACAAGACATAACTATTTTGATAGACTCAATGAGTATGCAATACATGACAGGAGCTTCTGTCGACTACAAAGAAGATCTTACAGGATCTCAATTTGTTATTATAAACCCAAACGCTACAACTACTTGTGGTTGTGGCTCATCTTTTAGTGTATAATGGACAACGAACCATTACAGATTAATCTTACGGAAGCTGCAGCAGAAAAGGTCAAACAAAGCCTTTTGAAGCGAGGTAAGGGTAAGGGAATACGGATTGGAATAAGGACTACTGGTTGTAGTGGCCTTGCATATACACTCGAGTATGTTGACAAAATAGAGTTAGATGAGTTATACTGGATAGGTGGTGGACCCGACTTTATGGTTTGTGCCACTAAGAAAGACTTCGCATATCTTGGTGGGCTGACAATTGACTATGTCCGCAAAGGTCTGAATGAAGGATTTGAATTTATAAACCCCAACGAGAGAGATCGTTGTGGATGTGGTGAAAGTTTTAGAGTATAGGAGATATTATGAAAGATTTTACAACACGCGATGTAATCAATGTACTACAAAACGAGATTGATTATTTAAAAACAGAGATAAGAGAATATGATACAGGACATATCCATACTGCTATTAATGTTCTTAACCATCGCATACAACAATTAGAAAAACAATTCTTAGAAGAACAACAAAAGAGGAATCGATGAGCGCTACTAAAACAAAATCCAACTTGATGTCAGACCGTTCGTACTTCAAGCCATTTAACTATCCTTGGGCATACGACGCATGGTTAAAGCATGAACAAAGTCATTGGCTTCATACAGAAGTACCAATGATTGAAGATGAAAAAGATTGGAAGCGCAAGTTAACCAAAGAAGAGAAACAATTCCTCACAAATATCTTTAGATTCTTTACGCAAGGCGACATTGACGTTGCTGGTGGTTACGTAAAGAATTATCTTCCATACTTCCCCCAACCAGAAGTTCGTATGATGTTGATGGGGTTTGCTGCTCGTGAAGCATTACACATTGCTGCATACTCACATCTAATTGAAACTCTTGGTATGCCTGAGTCGACATACAATGAGTTTTTCGAATATCAGGAGATGAAGGATAAACATGACTATGTACTTGACATTTCTAGCCGCAATGGTACTGTCGCTAGTACTGCTGAGCATATTGCTGTTTTCAGTGCCTTTACTGAAGGCATGCAGTTGTTTAGTTCTTTTATCATGTTGCTTAATTTTCCACGTCACGGCATAATGAAGGGAATGGGTCAGATTGTTACTTGGTCTATTGTTGATGAGACGATGCATGCTGAGAATATGATTCGTCTGTTTAAGGAATTTGTCAAAGAGAATCCAGAAATTTGGAATGATGAATTGAAAGGAAAGATTTACACAATTGCTGAAAAGATGGTAGAGCTAGAAGATAAGTTTATTGATCTTTGCTATGCTAATGGCGATATGAGAGAATTATCTGCAACTGATGTTAAGCAATACATTCGCTATATTGCAGATCGTCGTTTGATATCTCTTGGCATGAAGGGTATCTTTAAAGTTAAGAAGAATCCTTTGCCGTGGGTCGAAGAAATGATTAACGCTCCAACACACACTAACTTCTTTGAGAATAGAGCAACTGATTATGCAAAAGGTGCTTTGTCTGGAACATGGGACGATGTGTGGGGTAAGGCAGCTTGATAGAACTTCTATACACTCTAATAGTAACACATATTACAATTTTATGTGTCACTATATTCTTGCACAGGGGTCAGGCTCATAAGGGCTTGATTTTTCATCCAATCCTGAGTCACTTTATGAGGTTTTGGTTATGGCTAACAACAGGGATGGTGACCAAACAATGGGTTGCAATTCATCGTAGACATCACCAACGCTCGGATGTTTGGGGTGACCCTCATAGTCCTCATGTCTACGGGATTTGGCAAGTATTGTTTAAAGGAGCATTCCTCTACCATAATGCTTCCAAAGACAAGGAAATGGTAGATAGTTATGGCGTCGGAACGCCAGATGATTGGGTTGAAAAAAACATATATAGCAAATACTCACGCGTTGGAATTACTTTGTTATTGTTGATAAATTTACTTTGTTTTTCTTGGTGGGGTTTATTAATTTGGGGTATTCAAATGATATGGATACCGTTTTGGGCAGCAGGCGTTATTAATGGTTTAGGCCACTGGTGGGGATATAGAAATGGACAAACTGACGATCATAGTCGTAATATTAGCCCTTGGGGTATTGTTATTGGCGGTGAAGAATTACATAACAACCACCACATTGCCCCAGCCAGTGTCAAGTTCAGCCGCACGTGGTTAGAATTTGATATAGGTTGGATGTGGATCAATATTTTTAAGATCCTCGGTCTAGTACAACTTAGGAGGTAAAATGTTCCAATACGATGAGGAAGAGGAAAATATAATCCTCTGTGTAAACTGCGATGCAGAATACACAATAACAAAAATAGATGATGAAGAAGCAGAGCCAGAGTTCTGTCCTTTTTGTGGTTACCATCTTCTTGAGGAAGAAGATGATGATGAAGATGATGAAGACGGAATGACAAGATTCTAATGTCCTTATAAATAGATGTAAGCAGTACTTTGTTATGGAATTCCTATAACACACAACGAAAGAATTAAAAAATGTACAAAAAGATCGCTACAGCGGTGCTTTTTGCTATGTTTACATCCACTACAATGGCTGATCCCATTGTTACTGATTCGACTAGTAGATCTACAACAGATTCTACTTCTACAAGCACAACAACAGTAAAATCCCCACCTCCTACAGCAGTAGCACCAGCTATTACTGTAATAAACTCTGACGTCTGCGCGGTTGCAGCGTCAGGTGCAGTTCAAACGCAAATCCTTGGTATCTCGATGGGGGGTACTATGACGGATAAGAACTGTGAACGCTTGAAATTAGCTCGCGGCGTTTATGACATGGGAATGAAGGTAGCAGCAGTTGCCATCATGTGTCAAGATGAGCGTGTATTTTCTGCAATGATGAATGCTGGCACACCTTGCCCAATAGACGGCAAGATTGGTGAGTCTGCAAAAGAGCTCTGGGCAGCGAACCCAGAAAGACAACCCCAGAAAGTTAAAAGTAAGGACTAACTGATGAAGTTAGTTGCTATTATTACTGCTGTGATTTTGATGGCAGGCTTGGGCAATTATAGCGTTAACGCTCAACCGTCAGGCAGTCTAGTCTCGCCTAATTTGATTGGAGGGGGTTATAGCCCTATAACTGGAACAACGCCGTATAATGAAGCTGGTGGGGGATATTCAGGGGGATCGACTCCTGGATATAACGCCACCACTAATACCATATACTTCGGGTACACACAATCTACGGTCGCTTACACATACGCGTTTAGTCAAGCATTGCAAAACAGTGGTATGACAATTCTTGGATATAATTATTCGTGGGATTATTTAAACCAAAATCCATACAACGGAACTTTATCAGCGACGGTCAATTTTATCGGAACGAGTGGGGCTTCTCTTCACTTAAAAGCATGGACGTTAGGAACAACTACTGATTGGACAAATGTTAATGGAACAGAGACATTTGCTAATAACGGTCTAGCAGCACTAAACATTGCTAACTTTTCTTTGAGCTTTAGTGGTAGAGATGCTCGCTTCTGGGCTGGTTATTACGGACCTCAAGTCAGAAATCCGTCTTTGAGTTTGAATTACACATTTGATCAATGCTCTACAGATCCTCTTTCAAGCCCATCGTGTCCAGGATATGCTGCAGCATATTTAAATCAACAATGCACTGCTAATCCGCTTTACAATACTGCATGTCCAGGTTATGCAGCTGCGTATCAAATACAGCAATGTACAATTAGCCCTTTATCGGATCCCAGTTGTCCGGGATATGCTTCAGCCTACTTAACATATCAGTGCTCTATTAATCCCCTATACAGTACAACATGCTCTGGATATCAACAAGCATACTACGATCAGCAATGTTCTTTGAATGGTTTATACGATCGCTTATGTCCTAACTACTCAACAGCATATGCAAGAAAGATGTTGCTTGAACAACAAAATATAGCATCGACGGTTGCCACTGCTGGAGTGATAGCCCAAACTGCCCCAACAGCGCCAACTACGACTGCTTCAACTACTTCTGCATCAACGACGTTAAGTTTAGATGGTACAGTTTCAACTGGTGTTTCGAAAACTGGCGACACAAACGTTGATAAAGCAATAACAAGCACTACAACAACAACAAACACATCTGCTGCCCCCGCTGCTCCTGTACAGCTAGTTGCACCAGCTCCTGCTCCTGCCGCACCCCAACAGCAAGCCCAACAAGAGAAGAAACCAGAGGGGGGAGAGAAGAAACCAGAAAGTGGTCCTACTCAAATGGCTAGCCCTCAACAAGAGCGAGGGGGTAGTAAAGATCAACCAAAGACTGCTCGTCAAGAGTTGCAAGAAAGAAGACAAGCAGCAGCTAAAGCTGAAGCTATAGAAAAGGGTAAGAACCTTGCTAATGAAATGGGTAAGGCTTCCGACTTAGAAGCTCAGAAAGCAGTACAGAATGTTGTTATACAAGCAATGGGATTCACGCCTGGGTTTGACACATACAATAAAACTGTAATAACAGATACTGTTTTTTATAAGCCATACGCCGTATACACAAACCAACAAAACGTTGATAACAGAAGACTTGGTAGAGGATTATTTGGTCCAACAGACCAATTGCATAACCAAATGGTGGAGCAACAATATGAGAGTAGATAATGGATCCGTTAACGCTATTTGCACTTGCTAATGGCGCTGTATCTGCTGTAAAGGCTGGTTGTAAACTTTATAAAGACATCAAGGGAGCAGCTGGTGAAGTAAAAGAGGTCCTCAAGGATCTGGATGATCAGTTTGCCAAATTACATCCACCAGAGAAGCCTCCAACAGTAGATCAAAAAAACGCATTCATAAAAGAAAAGAATCGCGTTATTGAATTAAATAAGCAAGCAAATGCTGGCGAGCAGACTGGAATATACACTGAGATTGGAGAGAAGCTTGGTGTATACTACGACAACTATTATAAATGCATGGCTATATTCGAAGAAGAAGAACGTCGCGCACATACAGAAGTGTATAAAGGTGATGCTAGCTTAGGTAAGAGAGCATTACAAAGAGTATTAATGAGAAAGCAGCTAGAACAAATGGGTGTTGAGCTGCGAGAAGTTATGGTATACCAAAGCCCACCAGAATTAGGGGCTTTGTATAGTGAAGTAGAAGAGATGATGAAGGAGATGGGTAAAGAACAAAAGGTTTTGATTGCTCGTCAAATGAAAGCTGAAGCAGCCAAAGAAAAAAGAAGAAAAGAAAAGCTACACAGACTCCATATAAACATAATGATTGGTATTGGAGGGTTGGTCGTATCATGTAGTATAGGATTGGCTCTCTCATACATTGTCCAAGATAGGATTAGAAAATATCCACAATACGGTGATGGGTGGATACCAAAAACTGAGTTGCAACGACAAAAAGAATCACAAAAACAAATTTACGTAGGAAGATAAAATGCCAGAAGAAATCAAAAGTGTCGATGCAAAGATCGACGAAGCAGAAGCAGCAGTAAAGAAATACGCTAGTAAGGATACAGTTATTAGCATTGGCGGGTATGAATTTACACCAGCCAAGTTAATGGTTGCATTCACATTAGTGTCTTCGCTACTTGGTGGGTTGTATGGTTGTTTTGAGGTATATAAAGATTACCAATCAATGAAAAAACGTATTGCAGAATATGTTGCTCCCGATCTATCAGAACTTCAATCAAAAATGGATATTGTTGTTGAAAAGTCTGAGAAGTCAGTTCAATATACACAAGACATTAAGAATGACCTTAAACAAGACATTCGTCGCTTAGAAGGTGTTGTTGATACTGTTGAACGTAATTCAAAAACAACTGAACGTGAACTTACAGTAGAGATGCGTACATTACGTAAGGAAACTGAAATTGCAATTAAAGATACAAATGCAAACGTCGATAAGAAAATCCAAAGAGCATTAGACAACCCTCTAGCAAAATGACTCTGATTGCTCAACTACTTGGCGGTATACTTGGTTGGGGGTTAGCTTGGTCTATTTGGAAAATCATAGACATCAAAGAACAAAAAGCTCACATAAGGGAGCTTGAGGAAGTGCGAAAGCATTATAATAAATAATTGATATGAAACCTACCATTGCATTATTTTTACATCATCCTTTTTGTTCTAAGGATTGTGTAGATGCAATGGTAACGGCATTATCGCCGAAATATAATATAAAGACATTTAACGGAACCGATATAACCGACCCCAACTTCTTCGATGGTGTGTCGGTTATTGCTTTTCCGGGCGGTATTGGAGATTCAGATTCTTGTTATAAGTTGTTCACGAGAAGAACGGGAAACCGAATAGCAAAGTTTATTGAAGATGGTGGCCATTATCTTGGCATCTGTATGGGGGCTTATTGGGCAGATCAGTGGTATTTTGATATCATAGATAATGTAAGGGCCGTACAATACATTAAAAGGCCGAATGCTGACATTAAACGAAGCTACGGCACAGTTGCATCTATTGAATGGAGCGGTCAGCAAGAAAAGATGTACTTTTATGATGGGTGTGCTTTAATTGGAGATGAGAGTCAGTTCAAAACGATTGCTCGATATGCTAATGGCGATCCAATGGCAATCATAAAAGGTAGGATAGGATTAATTGGTTGTCATCCCGAAGCTCAACTTTATTGGTATGAAAAGCCTTGGCAGTACATAAATAAATACTGGAACGGTGGTAGACACCACAACTTATTATTAAACTTTGTCGATGAATTGATGGAAAACAAAAATGGTCATTGAATATATCTTTATAGGATTCTTATCTGCTCTAGGCTGGTGGAGTGCAAACCACTACGTTATTGAGCCTTACCTTCCTCCCCCAATGGAAAAGAAAGTCGACTACAAGTCTGAAACAAAAACTCAATGACTTGGTTTTATAATGGGGAAGTGTTTGAGGCACCGGAAGAGTCTCACTACGGCTTTGTCTATCTAATTACAAACTTACATACAGGAAAAATGTATGTCGGTAAAAAATTGTTTTGGTTTAAAAAAACTAAAACATTAAAAGGTAAGCGCAAACGCTACCTAGCTGAAAGTGACTGGAAAGGTTACTTCGGCTCATCAGTCGCTCTTAACGAAGATGTCAAACGTTTAGGAGACGATCAGTTCAAACGGGAAATTCTACACCTCTGTGTATCAAAAGGAGAGTGTTCTTATTATGAGACTTACGAACAAATAACACGAGCTGTTTTATTTAATCCTGATCTATACTATAATGATTGGGTTATTTGTAGAGTCCATAGAAAGCACATTTTAAATACGCAAGGTGAACGAATATTGACCCCCCAATCCAATAAGAAAATAAAAGCGGTCGCTTGACCCTGTTGCCTTTTTAATCGAATCCAGATATACTTACAAATACGTTCAAAGGGCCGGTAGCTCAGGGGTCAGTAGCAGTCGACTCATAATCGATTGGTCGTAGGTTCAAATCCTACCCGGCCCACCAACTTTGTTATTATATGTTAGAGTTATTATTTTACGCTGTCATCGTTTGGGTTGTAATGAAAATTGTTCTTAGCGGAATGATAGAGAGCTCTTTGGACGAAGAGCAACCAAAAGATATTAGACAGCATATTGCTCAGAATAAACCTCCTGTCGTCGTTATACGAATGGAACAGATAAAAGGTTGGTGGTATGGTTTCTATGCTAGCAGTGGTGGAGACATTTTTGTTGCGCAAGGGACTACATTTGATGAGGCTGTAGATAATTGTAAGGAGAGGTTGCAAAGTGATGCTTTGAGAGATAGTCAGATCAAACTTGCTTTTACCGAACTAAAGAAATGAAACGTGTACAATATAAAATTAGACATGATGTTGTTTTGAAAAATAAACTAAACAACGAAATTGTAAAAGGCAATATCGTCAATGAAAAAGAGATTGACGGTAAGAACTATTGGGTATTGAATGTTCCTAGTAGGGGTGCACAGCAATTGAGCTACTCAAAAGATTCGTGGATTTTAACTAAAGGAAAATGATTATGGAAAACGAAAAGCCATTAATGACAGAAGAAGGACGTAAATGGTTGAAGGACCATTTGAAAATGGGTCCTGTCAAAGTGACCTTTACAAAGAAAGATGGCTCTGAGAGAGTGATGAATTGTACCCTACAAGAAGGTGTAGTTGTTCCGCACGAGAAAACTACTGAACGTACTAAAGAAGAAAATTCCGATACTATGGCCGTTTGGGATCTTGAAAAGAGTGCGTGGAGATCTTTCCGCCTAGATAGTGTATCAGCTATTCAATTTGATTTGTGATTTTTCTACGAGCGTGAGCTAATTTTATGGCATCTGACATTTTGCGTTTGGTTTCTTCGCTATGGATGCGCCCATGCATTGGGTTGCCAGCGCCGCTTCTATTTTTAGGACCTGGCTTGCCAGTACGAGAAACAGAGATTCTTAATTTGGTTTCTTCTGATAAAGCCCCTCGAGCCAAATTACGTTTGCGTGTTGCCTCGCTACGCCTTGCCCTCTCTTCCGGAGAATGTTTGACTTTTCCGCGATTCTTCTCAGCAATCCGAGCCCGCAGCTCAGGGGAATTTACAATAGCGCCTGCAACGTTAGAATTTATCCACTTAGGATTACGAAGCACATCGAGCCGCTTTAAAACTTTTTTCTCCCAAGCAATAGCTGATTCCCGGGTTTTAAACGTTCGTCGCACTTGGATTATATCTGGTTCGCCTTGGGTTAAACGAAGGGTGTGTACAACATGACAACTTGTGAAGTACGTAACCCAAAGATTGCTCGGTTGAGCCTCTTTACGATATTTTTTATATTCTATACCGTAGTACCATTTGTCTAAACTCGACCAACCTATTAAATAGGCGTAGGGCTGATACATAAATACCTCCAACATTAACTGAACTTATGATATATGTATAAAACTAGTGATTTTGTCTCAATAATTGATGTTAGCTCAAATGCTAATGGTGGCACAGAAATGATGTCTAAAAAATTAACTAGCGTCGTTGATGGCTCCATCAAAGAACACTTCCAGGTTTGGCCATCTCGATACAGATCGGACAACGTAGATAAAAACAAACTTCAACTCTACTGGCTACACGACCTTCCTGGTGATCCAGAATCCCA
>Ga0222712_10000301_pt1 | contig 68967 bp, 95 predicted proteins | sample C33_657DmetaG_FD_165043 | JGI IMG/M metagenome (GOLD analysis project Ga0222712, IMG submission 165043) | Estuarine water microbial communities from San Francisco Bay, California, United States - C33_657D | ecosystem: Environmental > Aquatic > Marine > Unclassified | place: USA: California... | reverse complement strand
CTCAATTATTTCTGTAAAATGAATGGACTTGATACTGCTGCGATGCAGAGAGTTTGTTATGGAAAACAAAAATCACACACTCCAAAAAGAAAAGATAGAGTTCCTAATGTAGTGGGGTGGACGGTTTGCATACTGGAACATATCACTTGATTATGTGTTCTGCCTGTGTTATGATACTTTCATAGATAAAAACAAAAATGAACTTTCTACTGTCATTATGGTATAAGTTTCAAGAGTGGAGATATGAAAGAAAATGTCTCAAACATCTGGGTATAAAACCCACAAAGATGTATGTAAGTAAAGAAGCATACGATAAACTGGTAGAAGCAATCAACAAACCACCAGAATATAATGAAAATCTTGCGAAATTAATGAGTCGTAAAGCACCTTGGGATGAAGAAAATGACTAAAGGTATTTTTATTTTTGTTATTGGCATTTCAATAGTTATGTTTGGTTTAAATGTTGGTATGAGTCACATAGAATCACGACCAACACCACCAGAGACAAGGTTTGAAGTGATTGATACTTATCAAGGATGTGATGTAGTACAATATCTTCCTGAATATTCTGGTAGATATTATTTCTTTCTGCACTGCAAATGAACGAGAAATCTAAAATTTATTATCATGTTTGGTGCTGTGCATATCAACGCAGGAGTCTATATAGAGGAACTGATAGAGAACACAGAGAGCACGAAACTGTGCGTATGTGTCTTGATATGAAAGACGCAAAGTGGTACGTTTTTGATACAGAAAAACCGCATTATCTCTAATGACTTGGGTAGAATACATTTTCACATATCTTATTCCTTCTTGGTTTCAAACGGTTGGAGGTAACTTCCGTATCTGGCGTGACTTGGTGAATGGAAACTATAAGGATTATGCTCTTATGTGGTATGATGATCCATATGAAGAGTGTTATGAATGGTTCTGGGAGTCACTTTGTTATGATGATACCTTAGATAAAGGTTTTCTTGAACACATACGAAAACTTGCTAAAGAAGTAGAAGAACGTCAGGTTAAAACTTATAGACTTGATGAGGTTTTAAAAGAATTGGAGTTAGACTGATGGGGATGTTTGACTATTTGAGGTCTTCCTATGACCTTGGAGAACAATTCACAAATGTAGAATTGCATACCAAAGATATTGAAGACGGAATAGGAGGCACGATGTCTCACTATTGGTTAGACCCTCACGGATATTTGTATCACATTGATTTCTCCCACACTGCAGACTTTGTAGAACTCAAAGAGGGTGATGAAGGATATGATACTGTACGTTTGTGGTGTAACTTTAGGTGGATTCCTAATGGTAATCGCGGAAAAATTAGTCCCTGTATTATTACCAAATATGTTGAAGTTTATCCTTCAACTTGGGATGGACAGTGGGAAGATTGGCCTCGTTGCAAAATCCACTTCAAGTATGGTAGACTTATGGACTATGAGTTTGTGACTGGACAATGAAAGAGTTTGATTACTCTTTAGATTATAAAAACTTAGATTTCACAGACATAAATATCAGGAAACTTTATCGTATTGGAAGAGGGGAACAGGGAGTGCTCCTTGTGAGACCATATACTGATGATATTTGTGCTCATTGGAGGTTTAAGGATGTGGTTACTGCTCGTAAATCTTCTGCTAAGATATACGAAATGTATCAAGATTATAAACGACAGAAGGATTTCATTGGAATGGATATGGCAAGGAAATTCCTTGAGATGGGATTCACTCGCGCCAGACGGTATGCGAATCATAAGAGTGGACGAAAATACAATTCGTCTGGAAAGGTACGTCCTCAAGAAGTAGATTGGGAAACAAACGAAAAAGCACAATCAGCACAGGTATTCAAAGAAGTAAGAGATAAGGCAGCATATGATCCTGTATATCAACAAATGCGTAAAGAATGGAGGTCATCAGAGTGATTAGTACCGAACTGTTTCCTTATGAAAAGTTTTCGTTTAGGTTAGAGTTTGGTGAAAAGAAAAACTCTACAGTCTGTTGGTTTGAGTGTCAGGAACACCTTGACAAATACCTAGAAAGGTATAAACTGGATAAGAGAACTCTTAAAATTGATTATCGTGATGAACCCCCTGTCAAATGTAAAAGGAACACGGGAAGTGTGGAGCAGAAGCCTAAACCAAAAAGTAAAGGAAGTTCTGGTACAAGTAAAAGAAGAACCACCCGCGTGGATTCCACTAGAAACACTACTCGCACTACAAAGTCTAAAAAATGATACAGGTAACTGAAAATGAAGACGGATCGTTCACTATCTCCTGGGATGAGACTTCTCCTACTGAAAGTATTTTCAACACCTGGACTGAAGACGACTTCACCAAGGCCATTATGGAACATCTTCAAAATCTGAAAGACAATGGATGATAAAACTAAAACTATTCTTGCTCTAATGCAGATTGATAACCTTACAAAACTGTTGGAAGGTAATGAATACCAAGAGTTTTTATACAGTAAACTGATTTCAACACAAGTAGAACTACAGAGGCAACTAAGTCATTATGAATAAACAATTTTATGACGACGATGCTTTCTATGTGGAGCAAAAAAAGTATGGACTATGGCAGTCCCATTATCCTGACGGGTCAGGTATCATTACTTCATTAAATGAGCATCAATGTGTGACTGCTACTCGTTGGTATTTGAAAGCAAAACAAGAGGGTGAATTTGACAAAGTAGAAACAAAGACCTATGATTCAGTAGTTGGAGGAAAACTATGACAACACGTACATTTGTTGATAAGAATGGCAATTCCTGGGAATGGGAAGAGACCGCAGAAACTGTAAAAGCAGTTAATGAACTTACAAACTTTGCTGGTAATTATCCTGGTCCTCTTTATGCTCCGCACCCTGATTTGAAAAATGAACAATAAACCACTGACGCCCGAAGAAGTACAGCAAGCAGCAGAACAATTCTTTCCTTTGTTTCGCATTGTTAATAGTCGTATGCCTACAAATGCCACAATAGAAGACACGCTCAAGGTAATGGAAACGGTCTGTAATCTTGCACACAAACTTCGTGCAGAAGAAGAGAAGATTAAGTTTGGATTTAATAAAAATGAAAGTACGATTGAATCCTAATCAACAGTTTTGGTCAAATATCTTTCGATGTGCTGTGGAAAGGTCTAACATTTACTTTCAAGAGAAAGATCTTGATAGACACGCAAGGGAACATACAACTGTGGTATTAGCATTGCAAAAAGGAGAACAATTTTGGAAAGAACTACTGTAGAATATCCCTATCATGTTCTTGATAAAACTACTCCTTGGTATGAGTGGTTGAGTTATTGTGAAATCTGCCATCAATTAAATGTCCCAGGGCAACCATCTTTGGGACGTTTTATGTCATATAGACGTTATTTGAAATCAGTTGGACTACTTGATAATGATTAGAAAGTTTATTGAATGGTTTTTTGCATCTACAGAGAAATTTGATGTTGAAGATGATGTTTACTCCAAATTGATTGAATTGCAAGAACGTATTGAAGCACTTGAAGCAGAGAATGTAGAGAATAGTAATTGTTTCTATGAACTCTCTAATTCTATTGACGCAGTTGATGCACGCATAGATATTCTGACTCTTGAAAGTTGGAATAAATAATAAGTGCCTGAGTTGGTGGTTCTTTTCAGGTTAGGATAAAGCACCTTTGGGTGCTTTTCCTGTATAAATAGTCTTAACCACCAACTTAAGAGCAGAAATGAAAGGAGTAATTTATTGCTACCATTGTATTCCTACAGGTAAGAAGTACATTGGGCAAACAAAATACGAAAGAAGAAGAAAAGAATATCATCGCTATATGTCCAACAAGGGTTGTAAGAGAAAATTTTACAATGCAGTAAGAAAGTATGGATGGGAAAATTTCATTTATGGTATAATTGAAGAATGTGAGATTGAATCTCTATCTCAAAAAGAAATTTCTTACATAAAAGAGTTCAACACTTTTGAGTATGGATATAATAGTACATTAGGTGGAGATGGTAAATTGGGATGGACTCATAGTGAAGAGACTAAAGAAAAAATTAGAAAATCTAATTTAGGTAAAAAACGCTCTCTTGAACAAAGAAAATTATTAAGTGATACACATAAAAATAAACCACTGAGTGAAGAAAATAAGAAAAACATAAGTAAAGCATTAAAAGAAATTGGACACCTACCACCATCACATAAAAATACAAAGTGGTGGAATAATGGACAAACAAGTAAAAGAAGTGTAAAATGTCCTGGTGATGAATGGAAACCTGGAAGATTGGAATTAAAACCATATAATAGGAGGAAATAATCGTGTATGAATTGGATAGCGATTTTGAACGAGCACTAGCGCACTTTGGCACAAGAGTCGATGTAATTATTGCAATGGAAATGGGAGGCAAACTAGATGCTGACGCTGCTTACAAAAATATTAAAATGGAACTCAAAGAACTCAAACGAATCCGAAAGTCTATCAAAAAAGACAAGGATTTGTGATAAATGTGGAGTGGAAAAACCACTTGACAAAGACCACTATCAGGTGGTAAAATACTTCCGCGATGGTTTCTCATACTATTGCCACGATTGCTCTAAACCCAAACCAAGAGATTGATTATGGACTATAAAAAGTATTCTCTTGAAAATCTTGAGAATTGGTTGCATGATGCAATGTCTGCAGGTGAAGCAACACCGCAAGAAATCTATGATGTTATTGTTGGTGTAGTAAAGGATAATTATTACACATATAAACAAAAAGCATCTGAAGCATATGAACTTCTTGGACTTTTGAATAGTGGTGTTGACAATAACAAATATCAGAATCATCTAAATGAAATCTTGAGTTGTGATAAAGATGACACATCACCAGAGTGTCAAGGTGCTTGGAATGATTTTTGGGAATCGAGTCATCAAGAATATCTAAAACACTACAAAGATAAAGTTGTAAAGTGGCAACTTCCTGTAGAAAAATATCCAGGAGAAGATGAATATCTAGTTACTTTTCCCGATGATCTTTTAGAAGCGGCAAATCTTAAAGAAGGGGATATTGTGCAGTGGATTGATCGTGGTGATGGTAGTTTTGAAATGAGAAAAGTGTAATGTACACAATTAAACTTCTAGCTCCTGCTGCTTTAATGTTGTGTGTTGAAAGTGCATTGTCCAATCGTGGATATTGCACTCTTGACCAACCAAAACCTTCTGTGGTAAAATATTATGAACCTGGCAAGTCCTGTTATGTTAATGGGACTTTTTATACTAAATGTGAGGATAGACTTAATGGCCTTAAGTAAACAAACTTTAGAACATATTTTAGAAGCAGAATCTCATCTTCGTGCTGCCATTCGTGTTGCATCGACTTCTGAAAAACCTTTGGTCGTAAAGCAACTTTCCCAACTTCTCCTTGATATGGAGAACTGTAAGAAAATTGAAGAGTTGATGGATATGTTGGAAGAACGAAAACCAGGAAGTCGTGGATCTTTTGGTTCTTTCTTTGATGATTAAGAAGTGTTAATCAATCCCGAAGAGATTGTTAAATGTCTAGATAATTTATTAGGATATGATAACATAAGAGAGTATTCGGGAGAAAAATTATGACCCTTTCATCTGGAAAACAAGAAAAACTGACCGATGATGAATGGAAAGAAATGACGGCACTTAAAAATGCAATTAACCAACGTCCTCAAGCAGTTGTGCCTGAAAAAATGGAAGAGTTTACTGAATATCTTGTAAGGAGTTTGAGGGAAAAGGGAGGTTGATAGTTATTGGGCCCCTGAGATTGTCCCTATAGTGTAAGGACAATTTTCAAATGTCAACCCGCTCTCGCATTGGTCTTGAACTTAAGGATGGTTCCATTCTCTCTGTGTATCACCACTGGGATGGTTATCCCGAATGGTTGGGTCGCATCCTGAAGACTCACTACAATTCACGTTCTCTTGTTGAAGAACTAATTGATGGTGGTGATATGAGTTCCTGTTGGACTGATTCTCGTTGGGATGATAGTGGTGTGAAGGGTGTTTATGGACCCGAATACTATTCCCAACGTGGTGAAGATTGCCCTCCTCGTCTTGATTCTGACCTCTGTGAGTATCTGAAAAAGAACAACTCAGATGAAGAGTATGCTTATGTGTTCCGCAATGGTGAATGGATATGTTATGATATGAACTGTTATGAACAAAAACTTCCTGAAGTTGTTGAAATCCCCTCTGCTGCTCTTGCCGTATGAATAACACAAACCGCAAGTATGTTTTCTCTGGATTGATTGGTTTTGCAGTCATTCTTGGTTGGAATGTCTTTCTAATTCAGCGTGATGATGCAATGTATAAAGCATACTATCGTCATCAAGCAATTCAACAAATGAAATGAGTATTGGATTTGCTATAACAATCTATACTACTCTGGTTGCATTTGTATCATCCATTATGGTATATTACCTCAAGGTAATGTATCCACGCGAAGAATATCAACTTAAGGAGAACTCTAAATGATTTCAAAACGACTCCGTGATCTTATTAAACAAGCAGAAATGAATAAAGTAGCAGAAGAGTTCTGGAAAGAAGTTGAACGCGAGGCAGCAAAACTTGAAGTACCTGTTGACTATTATCTTGCGGAGTTTTATTGATGATTGCTATCATTGGAACTGCATTTGCAGTCCTCTTTGGAGGAACTGCATTTAACCTTTATCTTTATAAAAAATACTTGTCTAGATCGAATTTTTACTAATGGAGTTTATTGCTGGATTTGCATTGGGTATTCTTGCAACGATGGGATTTGCATTTCTTTCAGTTGCATCTGATGGGGATGATTTGATTGACAAAGAGTACGATAACAATTAAAATTAAGAGGTAATCTACACAAACAAATGGCACAAAAGTTTCTTTACATTGTTCAACATTACGTTCCCTTTCCTATTTCTGAGTATGGTGGAGTTTGGAATGTAGTCGCAAAGGATGATGATGAGTGTTTTGATCTTATCTCCGCTGAAGACAATGGCAATTTCTATGAAAAACACTACAGTGACTTGAGAGAAAACATCCTTAATGCTGTAACATTTGCTCTTTCAGAAAATGTAGAATCCGAAGTTGTAGAATCTTTTACCACCTGATGACTAACCACGTTACTCACACCAATCAAATGGTGTCTGATTTGAAGAAACAGTATCAAGAACGTATTGAACAACTGCAAAATAAAATTGCAGAACAAGAACACGAAATCTCACAACTGCAGAAGCAAATTGAGTATATGTCGCGTGATAAGTTCTATGATTGCTGAGTTTCCTCACAAAGCACCAAAAGGTTATTATTATGAGTTTGAAGAATTCAAGCGTGGAGTTGTTGCTATATGGTTGTATTGCAATCGCAAGTTTGATTACAATAACGGTGCTCCCACAAGGACAATCTGGGGATTCTATAAATCCAAGACCAGAGAATACTTCGCCCCCATCAATAGTAAAACCATCGGTGCTTGTGTAAATATCAAGGATACGCGGAATTACACCGCGATGCCTATTAAACAGTCCCCATTAGATGCGTTCTTTGTATGACATACAAACCACAAGTCAATGATTATGTTGAATGGACAAAAGATGTTGAAGGTTGGGTTTATTTTAGGGATGACGAATACATAACGATTGAATATGTTGTTCGTCCCAAAGATACAGAAAACTATAACGCTTGTCCCATTCATGCAAATGAAAGATTGCTAGTGGTTTGTTACAAAGAAGATTGGAAAGAATTGAAGTATGTTAAGTCAAGACAATCAAAGTATGAAGAAGAACAAGACTGCTTGGCGATGGTGGGCTAAAGCATTGGGAGAAAAAGCAAGTAAATGTGATCGTGAATCGGATAAGGTAGCACTTATCCGAACTTTTATTTTTGCGACTTATTTGATTACTAATGCCTTTATTGTTGCTGGTGTGATTCGTCACTGGAATGATGAGACTAAAATAGAAGTTTTTGTGCAAACTTCTACAGATGAAGAATATCGAACTCCACTAATGAAAACATCAAACAAGTCTTTCGAGTTTGAATAAAACTAAATACTCAAAAAGTGTTGGTTAGATGAAAACGTTCAAACAATTCATGGAACAAACTCCACACATGAATCCTACACCATTTAATGTAATGAAAGCGCAAGCTCAGGCAAGAGGTGGAGTTGCACATAGAAAACACGTTCATCAAGAGATTGGTGCAGAAGCAAGATCACAACAAGTAGCAAAAGAAAGAAGAATGAAAGCAATCTTGAGTCGTTGATCCAAACTGGGCCCTTGAGATTGTCCCTATAATGTAAGCACGAAACAAACTATGGACTGCTTTGATGACATTCAAATTGAAGAAACTCCAGGATTTGATTTCATTGAAAAAGATCTAACGGAACTGATTGAAGAATCTAACAGTTTCAACATTAACGAATATCTCAACTCCAACTACGATTATTGATTATGACTGACACTGTGAACGTTCTGCCTCACATCAAAGAACTGAAAGATGCTTGGCGTCGTCAAGATTTCAAGTTCACTAAACAACAACAAGAAGAATATGATCTCTTGATGGTTGCTCGTCGTGAACGTGTAAAGTATTTCTATGATAACGGCCTTGTGAGTAAAGGTGGACTGCGACCTAAGGATGAAGACATCTAAATACTAAAAAGAGTATTTTAGATAGTCAAATGCGTACATTCACGGAGTTTATGTCTCTTTGCGAAGCAACTGGTGATACCTATGATGCAGAGTTTCGCTCTGGTGCTCAAGTCATTAAGACTGGAGAGGGTGGAAGAACTGGAAGGCTTCGCAGAAAGACAACTCCCGAGATTCGCAGAACAAAGAGAGTTGGTGGTGGAAAGACTGCGCCTGTAGTTCAGAAACCCCGCAAAGACATTGGTAAGAAACGTGAATCAACGATTGAAGCACCAAAACAAGAACGTGGATCGGCTAGAGAGGCACAATTAGCTGCAGCAAAAGAAGAAAGAAGAAAGGCTGCACAGGCAAGAATTGCTGCTAAAAAGAAAGGTGCTGCTGCAACAACAGAAAAACCAAAGGGTAAGGAGTTAGCATCAAAAGCAACTGAACTTCTAAGAAAGAAGGCAACACCTAAACCAACATCACAAGCAAAAGATTCAAGATTCTCTAGTTCAAGAAAACCTGAAGATCATATGATCAAGGGTAAATATACTAAAGATGAGAAGAAGAAACTTGTGAGAGCTGGTAAGAGACTGCATCGTGACATTCAGAAGGGAGTTGATAAACCAGCATCACACTATCAACCCTGATAGTTATTGGGCCCCTGGGATTGTCCCAGTAGTATAACAACGACACTCAACACAATGCTCTGGCAAGATCGCAACGGCAACTGGTTCATGACCAAATCTGCCATTGATGTGAAGATCGAACAGGCAATGATCATTGAGAACGCTAACAAAGTCTGGGAAGAAAAAGAGCGTTCTGGTGATTGGCTTTTTGATGAAATGTTCGGTGGTTGATTAACTGTCACAAGACCCCTCCACAAACGTCAGGAAGGGTGGTATAATGTCTTTTAGATATGAAACCACCCGAAACACTTTAATTCTTAATTGAACTACATTATGACCACTCAAGTTCCTCAGTATCTTCTCACCATTCCCCAAATTGTTGACAAGTATTGTCCGCAACTTGTTGCATGGGCACAAAAAACTAAAGGTGTGAAAAGTGATGGTGCAATGGATGAGATTCCTCTGCGTGATGAAAAACGAACGATCAACGTTAAGGATCTCTTCATCAATACTTTGACTCAACGTGTTGATGCGATTGAACATGGAAACATTCAAGATAACCTGAAGAGGTTTGGTGGTTTCTCTCACAAAACTGCAGGAACTATTGATACATTTGTATCTGAATTGTATGGAGATTCAAGTCCCGATGGTATGCACCGTGCAATCATGGCTTATATCTGTGGTGTTGAAGAGATTGCTATTCAACGTCAAGGAAAACATGATATGAATTGTACTGAAGATGAGATGATTGCTGCAGAACGTGACTTCTTCTATGCAAAGAATGAACTCAATGCAAAAGTCAAAACAACTTCCAAGATGCGAGTAGCAAAACTCTCAGGAAGTATGACCAAAGAACAACAGGAACTTGATAACGCTTGTGCTGAAGCAGGAATCCATGTAAATGATTATGGTGTGAGTGTAGATTCTGCAGAACTTGTCTACAAAGACGGTCACGGAAACATGACTAATCTCCTCACTAATATGAAGAGTTCTGTATATCTTGGTGTGGATAAGTTCATCAAATACATTCCTCTCCTGAAACAACTTAACACTGGTCGAACTCAACTTGATGGTGCGATTGCAAATGTCTGTGACATGTTGGGTGATGAATCTGTCAACTTTAAGAAGTATCTGAAGAGTGAACAGTATCTGAAACGACATAAGGATTGGTGGACTGCAAAGTGTCAACATGGTGCAGGTATGGAAACTGCAACTATCCGACTCGCACTATGCTTCAACGAATGGTCTCGGGCAAGGTTCAATGAAAATGTGGTAACATTTGATATGTTTGGTCCCTTCATTGAAACTATGAACGATGAAACACTTCACTTCATTCATTCTTGTCTGATTGATGGAAACCCAGTGGATCAAGTTCTCCTAGACTTCCATCCCGAATCTGAAATCGAACTCTCTCTAGTTTGATTGTTGGGGTCCAGTTGATGAAACTGGGCCCTTTAGAATGTCCTTGTAATAGATACCGATTCCAATGCAAATCCAACTCCGTCCGCATCAAGAACGTGGTGTTGCTGCTATGCAACAACATGATAAAGGTCAGATCATTGTTCCTACTGGTGGTGGCAAGACTCTGAAGATGATCTATGATTGTCTGCGCGAGTTGCAGTCTGAAACTCCCCAGACGATTGTTGTTGTTGCACCGCGTATTCTTCTTGCGGAACAACTCTCTGCTGAGTTTCTGGAGTTTATCACTAACGCTGAAGTTCTGCACGTTCACAGTGGAGAAACTCATCACGTTAGCACTACCAAACCTCGTGACATTCTTGTTCACGCTGGTATGTGTGCCGCTTCTAATCGTCACCAACTGATCTTCACTACCTACAACTCTCTGTCGCGTCTGCAAGTTGCAGGAATTGATGTGGATACGATCTACTTTGATGAGGCACATAATTCTGTTCAACGTCACTTTTTCCCTGCAACTGAACACTTTGCTGCTAACGCACGTCGTTGTTACTTCTTCACTGCAACCAGGAAGACTTCTCTCACTCCTTCTAAACCTGGAATGAACGATCGTGATGTCTATGGTGACATCATCTGCCGCGTTTCTGCTCCCGAACTTGTTGATGGTGGATACATTATCGCTCCTAAGATTGTAGCAAAGAAGTTCGATGTGCTTGCACCAAAGCAGGTAACTGCTGAGTGTGACAGTAGCAATCTGATGGAAACTCTGGGGGATATTGATTGTAAGAAAATCCTGGTTTGTGTTAAGTCTGCGAAACAACTTATCAACCTGATGTCTCACACTGACTGTGCTGAAAAACTACATCAATATGGTTATTCCTACCTCTACATTACCTCCAAGACTGGGGCTATTATTGATGGCAAGAAGGTAAATCGTGAAGTGTTTTTCGACACTCTCAATTCTTGGGGTCGTGACCCTAATAAGAAGTTTGTTTGTCTCCATCGTTCTATCTTGAGTGAGGGAATCAACGTCAGCGAACTAGAGGCAGTAGTCTTTCTTCGCAACATGGATGTGATCGAAATGACTCAAACTATCGGTCGTGTTCTTCGCCTTGGTGGCAAAGAGAAAGTCTGGGGGTTGTGTGTGGTGCCTGTATATTCTAAAGTTGGAGTATCTACAGAACGAGCACTTCAACGAGTTGTTGATGCTGTCTTTGAGAAAGGTGAGATGGTTGATAGTGTAGTACGTCGGTAAATAGAATGTGGGCAGCAATCTGTAAGTCTGGGGAGACAAAGGTTGCGTAAGTCCCACTTTTATGATAGAATAAATAGATACAGTCATCCCCAGACTTACAATGAAAGAATACTATACTTACGCATATCTGCGTGAAGATGGAACACCTTACTACATTGGTAAGGGGAAAGGTAACAGAGCATATAGAGACCACAGAGGATATGTTTTTGTTCCTCCAGTAGATAGAGTTTTAATTCTTAAACATTTCGATAATGAAGAGGACGCATTTAATCATGAAATCTATCTAATCAGTGTATTAGGTAGAAAAGATTTGGGAACTGGTATTCTTTGGAATAGAACTAATGGTGGCGATGGAACTTCTGGAGCAACTCTCACAGAAACAACAAGGAGTAGAATGTCTCAAAGTAGAATGGGAAGTAAAAATCATTTCTACGGAAGAAAACACACTCAAGAAAGTATAGTAAAAATGAAGGAAAGTCTCAAAGGTAGGATACCTCCAAACAAGGGAAAATATGAACCAGAAGAGAGTGTATCATCTCACGCTCTTTATATGAGAGAATGGAGAAGGAAACGGGCAGAGAAGGGTCAACCTTATATGTGAGGCGGTGAGTCTCACCCAAGACTCAAGTGGCCATCAGGGGTCAAACCCTGATTTTTCTGCAATTTCACTGCAACCGACCTAGAACCCATCCACCGCAACAAAATCACCGATTTTTCTTAAAATGAAACGCAACTGGCAAATCTTCTGCGAGAAAACATTCAACAACATGAGGGCTAATGCTCACAAATGGAATGAATCTCCAGAGTGGAACATTGCTCTTGCCCGTGACTTCTATCTTGGTGTATTTGACTCTGGCAATCCTAACCCAACTGGTCTGATCAGTGAGAATGCCTATGTCAACAAGATGAACAGAGGTAAGACAACTCAAGATCACTGTCTTTCGCCACAATTTGTTGGTCGAATGATTCTGGATAATCAGGATACTTACCTGAACGATTATGAGAAGTTCAAGTCAGTTTTCTGGTACTCATGTAGGACGATCATTGTTACATCGAAGGAGAACGAATCACTCTCATTCTTGACACAAAACAAAGACGATGGTTACAAGGTTCTTGTAGCAACCAACATGAAGTATAACCACTTGGGCATCAAACTGTATGAGAGAGAAAGTGGTAAGAAAGAGTGGAAATATGCACGTCCAATCAACAACAATGTATTGGATGTTCCCGAAGAACTGTTAGATTATGAGAAGAGGTTTCTAGTATGAAAGAAGGATTTACAATGTTTAAGGATACCTATGCTGCAATTCCTTACGGGAACCAGTATCTTATCATTCATAATGGTCAACAGTTAGATAAACTTTGCAGGACTGAATCATCTGCACGAAAGTATATCACAGATCATAAGAAAGGTAAGAGTGTAGCAAAACTCCCAGTTGATTGAACTGGGCCCCTGAGATTGTCTCTCTAGTGTGAGGACGTGTTCTCACAGAAGTTTCTAACACAAACTATGACATTCTACTGGAAGTTCGTTGATACTCTTGTGAAGAACATTGCTACCATCGCTGCAATTTTTGTTGGAGTCAGTCAGTTTCTGATTCGTGCATTTAATGAGAACGATGGTGTGAATAAAGTTCGCAAGTTTATTAATCAAACTCTTTTCTTGGTGAATCGTTCTACTGCTACCATGTATGAATTGGTCAATGCAAATGCTCTACCAATTCAAGAGGTAAAAGTTACCAAAACCAGCAAGCGCAAGGCCGCTTGATTAAGTGTCACAAGGGGACTTGCATTGTCCCCTTTTTTATGTCATTGTAGAGCCATGCAAAACAAACATCTAGAACATCCCGAAGATCTCATCCTTACAGGTGATCTATCTGTACTGGATTGGATGTATGAATCCAACAGTAAGATTAGTGTCAAGATGGATGGAGCTCCTGCTATTGTGTGGGGTACAAATCCTGAGAATGGTAAGTTTTTTGTCTGCACAAAGGCAGCGTTCAATAAACAAAAGATTCGTCTTTGCTACAATGAAGATGATGTGTTTGATCACTTTGGTGGTAAACCTCGCGTAGCACAGATTCTCATTTATTGTCTGGATTTCCTGCCTCGCACTAACAACGTGTATCAGGGAGATTGGATTGGTTTCGGTAAGGGTCTTGATACATTCAAACCCAACACGATTACCTATCGTTTCTCTGAGATTGTACGTCAGGAGATTATCATTGCTCCTCACACATATTACACTGGTGATCGTCTGCCTGAGATGGTAGCTCATCCTATTACCAGTAAGTTTGCAAGTACAAAAGACTGTCTATTTGTGCAACCTAAGGTGTCTATTTGTCCTTATCGTGAGGACATTGAAGACGTGTGTAAGTTTGCTAAGCAAATGAGCACTCTTTGTGAGTTCGTGAATGTAAAACAATCTGCAGAACTCAAAAAAATCATCAATTCTTACATCCGTGAGGGTAAGATGGTGGATGAACATGAAATTGCAGAAAATTATGATGTTGACATCAACCTGATGCGACTTTGGAAACTTGTTGCATCAATCAAGATGGATTTGTTCTTCTTCATTGATACTGACGATGACATTCTGTGTGAGATTGATGGTAACGAGTCTGATCATGAAGGATTCGTAATGCACAACAAGTTTGGATCATACAAGATTGTTGATCGTATGCAATTCAGCCGTCTAAACTTCACTCTTGCAAAAAACTGGTGAATGTAACTGGGCCCCTGAGATTGTCCCAATAGTATGAGCAACACTACCATGCAAGCACAAGCAAAACAAATTATTGCAGAGAATGTGTATAAGAACACTCTTCTGCTGATTGAAGCACTCAAGCAGAATTATGTGCAGTATTCTATTCGCGGTCATCAAAAGTTCGTGAATGATGCTGACACTCAGGAGTATCATCAGCGGAAGATTGATGAACTCAAGTCTGGTAAGTGCGACATTGATTATACTGTAGAAACTGGTAAAAAGTATCACAAAGTTATTATGGTGAATGGTGGTGGATCGCGTAGTGTTGCTTTCTTTGTAGATAAGCAAAACGGAGGCGTTTTCAAGTCAGCATCGTGGCGTAGTCCTGCAAAGGGCGAAAGGTGCAATCTCCTAATCATTAAAGAGAGGGAGTGGGCTCTGGAAAATGCGGATTGGAGCGGCGGTTGGCTCTACCGACGATAAATAAAGTTGCTTGTTTGTGGTTATTCAAGCGAAGAGATTAGAGGCAGAAATGCCTCTTTTCTTGTATAAATAAGTATAACCACAAACAAAGCAGTATGAATAATTACTATACCTACGCTTATTTGCGTGAGGATAAAACTCCCTACTACATTGGGAAGGGTAAAGATAGGAGAGCATATTCTAAAGTTAATAGAAAACTGAATGTTCCGCCAAAAGATAGAATAATCTTTCTTAAACAAAATCTAACAGAGGAAGAAGCATTTAAGCACGAAAAGTATATGATTGCTGTGTTTGGTAGAAAAGATTTAGGGACTGGCATCTTGAGGAACTTAACTAATGGTGGTGATGGAACTTCTGGTGCTATTGCTTGGAATAAAGGTGGAAAGTGTAGTGAAGAGTGGAGAAGAAAAATTAGCAATTCTCAAAAAGGCAAAGGATTTAGTGAAGAACATAGAAAAAAATTAAGTGAAGCAGCAAAAGGTAAAACACCTTGGAATAAAGGTCAATCTCCAAGTGAGGAAACACGGAGAAAAATAGGAGATGGAAATAGGGGAAAAATTGTAAGTGAAGAGCAAAGGAAAAAATTAAGTGAAGCAGGAAAAAATAGAAAACATAGTGAAGAAATTAGGCAAAAAATAAGAGAAAAATCTGGTTATCAGAAATGGAAATGTTTGGAGACGGGATTTATAACAAATGCTGGCAATCTTACAAAGTATCAAAGAAAAAGAGGAATTGATACATCACAAAGAGTAAGAATTGAATGATTGTAACTGGGCCCTTCAAAGTGTCCTAGTAGTATGAGCACTCCAATGAACTACCTTTGTTTTGTTGATGGCCTGTTAGAGTATGCTAGCAGCGACCCATCTTCTTTCGCACATTATCAGTTGATGTATGCTGAAGAGCATAAAAATGCCAATGTTCAATATCTTACTCTGACTGATGAAGAGTATGATGAAATGTTCCCTTATGAAGAGGATGAGGAATGAATGATTTGCGTTTAGCATCAACAATCAAACTCTACAATCCACCTCTAGTTGAGAAACGTCGTTGCAATCCCAGACTAAAGGGTAACGAACAAACTTTGTCTAAAATGATTAAATCCTTGAAATCTGGGTGGAAAACAAATGACCTATGACACCGAAATGACTTATGAAGAACAAATTAAAGAAACGACTGTTACAAAGTCTCTCAAACTTCTGCGTGATGGATTCAAGAATGAACTTGCCACTGCTCTATTCGCAGATGAGCGCACAACTGAACTCTTTGCTCAACTGATTAGTGAGTTTGTAGAGACAAACATTCCCGTGGTTGATGATGAGAACCAGATGGAACTTTCGATGATGCTGTTGGAAACTCTTGACATTGTAGCACGATGACTTACTCTAACCTCTCAAAGATTCGCCCCAAACTTCGTACAACTGGGCGTGTGTCTGGTAACTTTGGAAAGAATCGTGTGCAAGCTGGTTCTTCACTCAATGACATTGGTGGCGATGGTAACATAGGTGCGACACAGAATGAGTATTTGAATCGTCTTTATTATGCTTTTGATAACACTACCGACCCTAAACTTCGCCAGTTCATTTATCAAGAGATCAAAAAGATTCTCATACAACAAGGGAAGTGGTGAATAGTAACTGGGCCCCTGGGATTGTCCCTATAGTATAAGCACAACACTCCTACCATGATCGTCTCCGAAGTCTACTCCTACCACACAAATTGGAAGGAAGGCAAAGTCAATCAAATGTGGATTGAACAGATTACTGATAAAGAGTGTGACAATCTTTATGTCGCTGTTGCACACAATCCTCACAATGGTTCCACAATGGAGATGAGCAACCCCCGCACATCTTACTACGAAACTCTACAATGGGTTCGCAACTGGTGTGGCACTTTCTGTATTCTTCCTGCCTGATTGATTATGAAGAACTATCGCCTGTTGATTGAGTACAAAGCCCCCAACAGTGCAGGGATTTGTTATGAAGAAAAGTTCATTCAGTCTCGTTCATCTTGTGGTAAAATCGCTGATGATTACCTAGCACAAGATCGCACAAATCTTATCCGTTCCGTTGAAGTTACCCCTGTTTGATTATGACTGACGGTTACACTTTCAATCGCGTTGATTTCACTGCTAATGAGGAAACTTGCATCCTGAAGTTTCTCAATCAAGCACGAGAATGTGGATTCCCAAGTGCAAACGAAGAATGGTATCCTGTGATTGATTCTATCTTTCAAAAGTTTTTCAATTCTAACATCAAAGAAGCCCAACCTTTCCAAACACTATGAAGTACATTGTTGATCTATACGTTGGTGGTAAAGTCTTCAAAGAAGAAGTACAAGCAACCAACCCAAAAGATGCGCGGGAAACAGCTCTCGCTCGCAATCCTAAAGCAAAAGTTGTTGGTGTCAATGTCAGTTTCCGATAATAACTGGGCCCTTGAGATTGTCCCTATAGTATGACACATTACAACCCTTACGTTCAAAACCTCATCGAGATGGGCTATGATGCCCAAGATTGTTACATGGTTGCTGCAGTTGGTGAATCGAATCCAACTTATCCGCGTAACATTCACGGTCGCATCTTTGAGACTGAAAAAGAATACAAAGATGCAGTCGCTGATTACATCAACGGTCTTTGAGTTACTGAAACTGGGCCCCTGGGATTGTCCCTATAGTATGAGCAACACTACCATGATCGAGTTTCCTACTCTCCAGTCTAAAGATGGCACAATGATTGTTGGTTTCTATCCCATTGAGGATTGTTCCAACTATACTCTCAAGGTTCTTTCTTGGAAGGGTATTGATACCATCTCTCAAAAGTGTCTGACCAAAAAAGATGCACAACGTGAGATCAATGAGCGTCTTGCAATGGATTATGTGATCACTGGCGATAACATTAACCTGGTGCAAGATTACAACTTTATGGCAGGTGCAGTTTGATGCAATTCCAAGTTACTGCAATCGAGTTTGATTTTGATGAAGATGATGACTTTCCTGAACATGAGTTTAGTAACATTACCGATGAAACTATCGGTATGATTTGGGAAGCTGATGATGAAGAAGATCTAATCGAAGAAATCACAGCTGCAACTGGTTGGTGCATCAAATCCATTGATTATCGTCACTTTCTGAAATGAAACATTCCAACACAGTTCGCATCATTGACAAACTAGGATTGTTTCCTGAGACTAGAGGAAAATCACGTTACATTTCCGTCAAAACATACAATCATGCCATGGAGATTGTAGACGAACAAAACAAGCTTGGCAACATTGCTACACTCATCAACTGGTGAGATTAACTGGGCCCCTGAGATTGTCTCTATAGTATGATCACTTACACCTCTCCTCTGACTTCTAAAGTCTATCAAATCGTTGAGACTTCACACACACGAAACGCATGGGATGCACAAGGTAATCTAACACCTTATGTGCAATCTGTCTTTGACATTTATTATGAAGGTCAGAAAGTACAGTTTGCATTGTCACAAGATCGCATTGCAGATAGTGTAGCACATCTTGAGAATCCTGGTCCTGATGTATCTTCCCGTTTCGATTGATGTCAAAAAGTCTTACATTCAAGTCACCCAGTAAGATGAAAACAATCCTACTGATCTTTATTGTTGCGATGATACTCTCACCTGGAGTTCGTAACATCACTGCAAACACATTACACACAGTTGCTGATATTATCTCTCCAGTCAGTAACTGAAACTGGGCCCGTCACATTGTCCCTGTAGTATAACCACAACACTTCCAACCATGCGTAAGATCGAAAAACTGATGAATGATGCTATCACTGCATCGAAAGACTGGAAACTTGCTAACACTGAAGTTATCACTGTTGATGATGTTTCCGAAGTGTATCTGCACAACAATCTGATTGCTAAGATTGGCGACACTTGGATGCAACTGTTTGATGGTGGTTGGCAATCTAACACCACAAAGTCACGTCTTAATGCACTTCTCCAAGCACATGGAATTGGCAATGAAAGTGTATTTCAAAAGAACTATGTTTGGCAGTTCCGTATGTCTGATGGAACTACAATTCCTTTCTTCTCTGGTATGCGTCTGAACTGATCTTATGAACAGAGAGCAACTCCAAATGAACGTAATTATCATTCTTGGAGGTATTATTTTTGCTGTACTTCTTCTTGGTATTATTAACGTTAGAAACACACAAGTAGAGGCACAATGTATAGAGAAAGGAGGACAAGTTATAGCAACTCCTGGTAAAGTTAGTTCCTGTCTTTATCCTACAAAATGATGTTCACCATCCGTTACTTTACGCCTTATCGACAACAATGGAGAACGCAATCATTCTCTACATTAGATGAAGCACAAAGGATGGTGCAATTCTATCTCTCTTGTGGAAGTCCTGCCGAACTGATTAACAACTGAAATCAAAATGATTGAAACTCTCCTAGCATCAATCATCGTTGGTCAAGTTATCATTGGTCCGAATGTTATCAAGACAGACTATCTAACTGATACACAAGAAGTTATCACTATCACCGAAACAATTCAAGAAGTTCCTAACTGAGTCTTTCACAATGTTACTCTCTAAACAGTCATTCAACGATCAACAAGTTCTGCCATTCATAGTAAAGAAAGAGAGTGAATATACAGAAGAAGGTTGTTACTCTCTTCATCTATTCTCCCGAATCGTTATGACTAAGGAAGGAAAGAAATACCGATACTTGCCACTCAGGTTTGAAGGTGAAGAAGCAAGATTCAAGAAAAGATCTGATGCAGAAGATTATGCAAGGTACAGATTAGCGATTGATTGATATAACATAGAGACCCTACTTCCAGGGTCTTTTTTTATGTCTTTTTTACCAATTTATAGTCAAAAATGTATTAAAACGATTAAAAAAGCCTTTTTTAATTATAGCTGGGAGATTTATTTGTGTGATCAGTATTGTTATCAAAAGGTGATAATGATATGAATTCGTATCAATTAAAGACCTTATTATACCCTTTTAATGTGCTCAGAGTCTTGTGATCTTACCGTGCATGAGCTTACACGAACACTCAGAATATGGCAACCCCCCGTCATAAAATCCCCACAATCCCCGCATAAAAATCCACCGACCCCTGATAAATACTCCCCAGGACGTTGACAATAATTCCCAGGTATCTTAGACTTACACAAGAACACCAACGGAGAAAGCTCATGTCAGTTGCGTATCGTCAAGCTCAGAAGCAACGTTATAGGGTCACTCTAGAGTTTGAGGTTTTTGAGGACTTCGACCCACATCAACTTGACTGGGAGAAGGTATTCAAATTGGAACCAGCTGAGAAGGTTTCGGCTTATGTGGAAGATCTCAGTCGTCCTGATAAGTGGTAACTCATACAGACTGAGTAAGACTATCTGGGCCCCTGAGAGTGTCCCTATAGTGTAAGGACAACCACGATTCAATGAGCACCACTTATCAGACCAACATTCAAGACGAGACCTATAACGGTTGGACGAATTATGAGACCTGGAATGTTGCTCTGTGGATCGGTAATAATGAGGGTCTTTATGACATCGCCCGTCTTTGTGATGATTATCAGGACTTCGTAGATTCCACCGAGAACTTTATCACCAAGACCCGTGATGGAGTATCATTTACCAGTGACAAGTTGAACTGGAATGAACTCAACGAACTGATTGAAGATCTCTGAGTTCGTTATCACTTAGTCTCACACAGTTACCAACACTCTGTTATGAACATTACCAAGATGAGTAACCTGGACCTTGCAATCGCTGAAGCACAAGGTAAGGTAACAGTCACACGGTTACCATCAGTGAAACCACGTAAGTCTGATCTGTGGTTGACTAGTACGAAAGGCGTGAGGACTAACACTAACCGTCAAGGACAGTCTACTCCTCAAGCAGCAATCGTCCGTTAGTCTTATACCAACTCCTGTCGCATGAGTATAAACTAGGCACCACACAGTTCACAACACTTTTCTTCTTTATTATGTCTAAGACCGTGATGCTTTCGATGCTGGCACAAGGTAACACTGGCAACGAGATTCTTTCGATTCTCGATGCACTCACCACTGATAATGTGAGTGGGTTTGATGTTATCGAAGGGCAACAGATTGAGAGTGCCCTTGGTATTCCTACTCTGGAGGAAATCGCGTTCTGATGTATACTGAGGGTGCTTCGGTGGTTGACACTGTGGCACCCTTATGTTATGATGGTGATTGAGCAGTTATGGCCGTGGCGTTGTTATAGCGTCGCGGTTGCGTTGTATTAACCCCCTAAAATAAAAAACGCTCACTACCCTAACCTACAGAGGTGACAAATCGACCGATAAATATCAATCTCATAAAAATTTTCCGGAGGTAAAAAATGGCGCCTAAGAAGAAAGCAAATTGTTATGGATGGGGAATCTTCGGAGGAAAACATAAAAAGAATAAGAGTTGCGCGACGGGGATCTTTAGAACTCCTGCACAGAAGAGAGCATCTTCAAAAAGAAAGAAAAGATGAGAAGAACCCCATATTGGAGTTTTTGGAAGGTTGTATTTGCTGGGTGGTTAATACGATATCCGAAGGTGGTGTTTATACCACTTGGATTTGTAATTGCAGTGATATATAATGCATTGACAAGATAAAAAAATTCCGGAAGATTTTTTATGGAAGCCAACGAAAAATTATATCACATCTACGCAAAGGACAAGTGCATATATCACAATCTCTCAGAGGGCAAATTCACTGAGACATGGGATATGTTACACAGAATGGTTGATTTACTTGATTTGAATATTGATAGTAATGATTTACAGTATGAGGAAGTAATTTTAAATAAACTGGTTACACAAAACTCATCATATTGACAAATCATAAATAGACGGATAAAATTGATCTGAAGGTTATTTTAACTTATGGCAAAAGGATTTACTGTTAAAGCGGCAGCACCCCAGAAATCGGCAGAGGACTGGGATTATGATGCAATTAAAGAACGAATGAAAGGGAAGAGTATTGTATTCTGTCTTCCTGGTCGTGGATGTTCTTTTATTTTCTTAAAAGCATTTGTACAACTTTGTTTTGATCTTGTGCAAAATGGAATGAGTATTCAAATCTCTCAAGATTATTCATCCATGGTTAACTTTGCACGTTGTAAGGTTCTTGGAGCAAATGTTCTTCGTGGACCAAAACAAGTACCTTGGGATGGAAAACTACAATATGATTATCAACTCTGGATTGATAGTGATATTGTTTTTGATTCTAACAAATTCTGGCAACTTTGTGATGTTGCTCTCAATGAACAAGGCGAAGAGAAGGAGATTGTCGCAGGTTGGTATGCAACTGAGGATGGTCACACAACTTCTGTCGCACACTGGTTGGAAGAGGATGATTTCCGTAAGAATGGTGGAGTGATGAATCATGAAACTGTGGAATCAATCAGCAAGCGTCGTAAGCCTTTCACTGTAGACTACACAGGTTTTGGTTGGGTACTCATCAAGAAAGGTGTCTTTGAAAATCTCGAATATCCTTGGTTTGCTCCTAAGATGCAAGTCTTTGAGTCCGGAGCAGTTCAAGATATGTGCGGCGAAGATGTCTCGTTCTGTCTTGATGCAAAAGAACAAGGATTTGAGATCTGGTGCGATCCTCGTATCCGTGTTGGACACGAAAAGACTCGTATTATCTGATGAATAAAACTTACAATCTTTTATACAAAGGTCGTAAAATTTATACAAATCTCACTATAGAAGACTGTAGTGAGATTCTTGAAGACTTCTCCGAACGTTATTTCTCGGGAGAAGACATTGATCCAAACTTAATTGAAATGGAGGAAATCTTAAATGGCTAAAGGTGGATCTAATAAGACTATTTTTGAACCAGGGGCGCCTAAGAAAACTCGTCAAGGACGTTCTGCTCGTACATTACTGAGTGCAACCTCTCGCAATGGACGTAAGAAAAGGTATAGAGGTCAAGGAAAATAATATAGATAGAGCAGGAAGAAATTCCTGCTTTTTTATTATCTACTTATGGCATACTTAAATCACAATCTTCCAACTATTACTTGTTACATTCGCAATGAGTTTTTGTATAATCACAAAAAAGGCCATGGTGAGGTAACTTTATGCGATGTACACTCTGTAGCGTCCTTAGAGAAACACGTACCCCTCTTTGAGGCGTTTCTTGAGAATGGGGTGAATTGGACAAGAAGACCTATTCATGCATTTTGTTGGAAACCTGATGCACCTGTTCCTGAGTTAGAGGAGTGTATGTGGTGGGATTGTTTTTCTCCTTATATTGATGTTCAAGTTCGTTCAAGACTTGCTAACTTACGTGCTGAATTGATTAATTATCGCGGAGAAAAGAACGAAGGAACTTATATGTTCACTCTTGATTGGTCATGGGAATCAAAATCTACCCTGAACACCAATTTCAGTGAGACTCCAGAACACAAATGTGCTCACTTTTTTAAGATGGACAATGGAAATTTCTACGCATATCCTAATAATAAGATATTATGGTATGATGATGCGTGGACAAAGAATAGAATTACCAAAAATCCAGGATATGAAATTGATTTAACAGAATATTCAGTCGAAAATCGTCGTAAAATTGAGACCTCGGATGATTTTATGTACGAAATTACAAAAATTCGGGATAGCAACCCCGTAAAAAGTTCTGATTTTAACGAATCAGGAGCAAACAATGACCAAAAAAGTCGATAAAGACCAAAATTTTATGAAAAATGAGTGGGGAACTCAGTATTTGTCAAGTGAATATGGCTGGGAAACACAAATTCAGAAGCAAAAGATGCTTCGTGAGATCGCAAACGACGAATTGACTCCCAAAAAACATGATTTTTATCATCAAAATGAAATTCATCAAAAAATTAGGAATGATGAAGACTATGATGATTGGGAATATGGCACTGAACCTCTTTACGAATCGAAAAATCCCTAATAAATAATACAGATTTTGTATTTTTTATGCCTGTAGAACGGGTAAGTAAGGGGTTTAAAGACCTCAGCATGTCATTTCAGATCAATCCGATCAATTATGATTTGATTGCCATTAAGAATGAGACTGCAATTGCCCGTTCTATTCGAAATTTGGTACTTACTTACCCAGGAGAGAGATTTTTTAATCAAAACTTGGGTTCAAAAGTAAGTCGTTCTCTTTTTGAAAACATTGATGATATTTCCGCATCGATCATTAAGGATGAAATAGAAAACACTATCAATAACTATGAACCTAGGGTCAATTTAATCGAGGTAATCGTTGACCCAGATTATGATAACAATAATTTTAATGTTACCGTTAATTATAATATTGTTGGAATTGATGTTCTTCCTCAACAGTTATCATTTGCACTACAGCCAACACGATAATGGCATTAGTAAATTTCACAAATCTAGATTTTGATCAAATTAAGACTTCGATCAGAGATTATCTAAGATCGAATTCGAATTTTAGTGACTATGACTTCGAAGGATCTAATCTTTCAACTTTAATAGACGTTTTAGCTTATAATACATATATTTCCTCATATAATGCTAATATGATTAGCAATGAGGTTTTTATTGATAGTGCTACTTTAAGGGAAAACGTTGTTTCTTTAGCAAGAAGTATTGGTTACGTTCCAAGATCAAGAACTTCTGCAAAAGCACTAATTTCATTCTTTGTTGATACTTCAACTCTTTCCACTAAACCACTAACACTAACACTCAAAAAAGGTATTGTTTGTACTTCATCTGCAGCTTTTGGTGGAGAAAGTTATACCTTTGCGATTCCTGAAGATACAACTGTACCTGTTGTAAATGGAATCGCATTTTTTAATGATATTCAGGTTTATGAAGGAACGTTTTTAACTTCTAATTTTACTGTAGAGTCAGAAAATCCTGCTCCACCACAAAGATATATTCTAGATAACGCAAATATTGATACTTCAACAATTTCAGTATCGGTTAGAAATACTCAATCAAGTAGTATATTAAAGAAATTTATTTTATCTGATAATTTATTTGAGGTAACTTCAACATCTAGAGTTTTCTTTTTACAAGAAATTGAAGATCAAAGATATGAATTGATATTTGGTGATGGAATATTTGGAGAAAAACTTCAAAGTTTAAATTTCATTGAAGTTTCATATATTACAACTAATGGTGAATCTGGTAATGGTGTTTCCTCCTTTACATTTAATGGAAGAATATTAGATAATAACGGAAATTTGGTAAGTAACGGAATTTCTCTTATTACTACAACGTCACCTTCCCAAGGAGGAAAGGAAATTGAATCTGTTCAATCAGTCAAAAATTATGCTCCAAGAATTTATGCTTCTCAAAACAGAGCAGTAACTTCAACTGACTATGAAACATTGATTCCAAAGATTTATCCAGAAACTCAATCAATATCCGTATATGGCGGAGAAGATTTAAATCCACCACAGTATGGAAAAGTCTTTATTTCCATAAAACCATTTTATGGACAATTCATTCCAAACTCCATTAAAGATAACTTAAAAAGAATTCTAAGAAAGTATAGTGTTGCTGGAATTGTACCAGAAATTATAGATTTAAAGTACTTATTTGTAGAAGTAAACACAACTGCATATTATAATCAAAATCTTGCTACTGGTCCAGATTTTGTAAAATCAATAATTTCGGATAATATTACAAAATATGCAAATTCGTCAGAGTTAAACAAATATGGTGCTAGATTCAAGTATAGTAAGTTCCAAAAAATAATTGATGACAGTCACGAATCAGTCACTTCTAATATTACAAAGGTAATTATACGAAGAGATCTTTCTGCTAGATTAAATACTTTAGCAGAATATGAAATTTGTTATGGAAATCCATTTCATGTGAAAGATTCTAATGGATACAACATTAAATCTTCAGGATTTAATGTTTCTGGAGTATCAGATACGTTATACATGTCTGATACTCCAAATGTGGGAGGTACTACTGGAGTTATTTTCTTCTTTAAAAAGATATCAGATACTCAGGGTGAAGTTGTTGTAAAATCTGCTGGAACTATTGATTATGAAAAGGGAGAAATATTACTAAATCCAGTAATATTCACAAATACATCTAAAAAATCTGGATCAGAGTCGATTATTCAAATTTCAGCGATTCCAAAGTCCAATGATGTCATTGGATTACAGGATCTTTATTTGCAACTAGATATTAATAACAGTGTTTTGAATATGTTATCAGATGATATTGCATCTGGATCAGATATTTCTGGTTCAACATATCAAACTACATCAAGTTACTCAAACGGGATTTTAGTAAGATCATAAAGATATGGTAGATACAAGAATTAAGATTAGTTCAGTTGTAAAAAATCAACTTCCTTTATTTGTAAAGGAAGAATTTCCTTTAGTTGAAGAATTTTTAACTCAATATTATGAAGGACTAGAATTTCAAAGCGGATCTCTTGATATTTTACAAAATATTGACATATATTCAAAATTAGATGAATTAACTAATCTTGTTGAATCTACAACTACAACGAATTCAATATCTTTTTTTGATGATGTAATCCCAGTAACTAATACTGATGGATTTCCGGAGTCTTATGGTCTAATTAAAATAGACTCTGAGATTATTACTTACACATCAAAAACTCCAACATCTTTTAATGGGTGTATTAGAGGATTTAGTGGTATAACCTCATATAGATCCAATTTACAGACAGATCATCTTGTATTTTCGGAATCAGAAGTTTCTGAACATTCTAATGAATCTGTCGTAGAAAATTTAAGTGTTCTTTTCTTAAAAGAATTTTTCAAAAAGATCAAATATCAAATTGCTCCAGGATTTGAAGATAGAGAATTTGATTCTGATTTAAATGAAAGATTATTCTTAAAACAAACAAAAGATTTTTATTCATCAAAGGGTACAGATAATTCCTTTAAGATTTTATTTGGAGCATTATATGGTGAAAATGTAGAGGTAATCAAACCAAGAGATTATCTCTTCAAACCATCAGACGCACAATATCGCGTAACTAAAGATATTGTTGTAGAATCAATTGAAGGAAACCCATTAGATCTTGAAAATAGAACTTTATTTCAGGATGAAACGGATTTTATCAAAAAAGCTTACGGATCAGTAACTAAAGTTGAAAAACTTGTCAGAGGAGATAAAGAATATTATGTTTTAAGTTTAGATTATGATTATAATAAAGATATCAGTGTTTCTGGATCTATTTTTGGTGATTTTTCAATACATCCCAAAACTAAATTAACTTCAAATGCTATTATTGGAAATAATGTTTTAGATGTAGATTCAACAGTTGGTTTTGGTACTAGTGGTTCTTTAATTGCATATTTACCAAATGGAACATCCAATACAATAACCTATGAATCAAAGTCACTGACACAATTTTTTAATTGTTCAGGAATATCTCAAGATTTATTGGCAGGCCAAGAGATTTCTGATGATTCATACGCATATGGTTATGTTGGACTAACAACAAATAATCCAGTAAAAGTTAAAGTAACTGGAGTTTTATCTCAACTCAATATTCCACAAACAAATAGATATTATTCTGAAGATTCTATCATCAGAATTAAAACACTAGGAAAAGAAACAACAAATCTTAAAGAAAATAACTGGTTTTTCAATATTCCAGTAAAATACAACGTTAAAAATATTTCTTTACTTGATATTTCAAATTATTCTTATAGCATTACAACCGTAGATAATTCAAATATATTAATCGGCGATAATGTTAAATTAGTTTCTAATGAGATTGATTTAACTTTAACAGTATCAAATATAATTTCCAAGAATACATTTATAGTTAATGCAGGTCGTATTCTAAATCCATCTATCTTATATACGGTAGAGAAGTTAATATCGAAAGTTAAATTTAAAAATTATCCAGAGTTGAACGTTTATACTTCAAACGTTCAAAACGTTTATGTAGATAATAATAATGATTTAATTGTAACATCTAACTCATTACCAAATTATCTTGGTCAAGATTTATCAGTAACGGATAGATCTATAACTTTCTCTGGATCTTTTACTGGAGAAGAATTAAATATAGGATCTCATGGATTTTATACCGGAGATGCAGTATTTTACTCTGCAGGAAGTGAAACAAATTCTTTAAATATTGAATCTGGAATATATTTTGTTAAAAAAATAAACAATACAACCATTAAACTTGCATACAGTAGAGCAAATATTCATAATGGTAAGTTTATTAATCTTAGTGGTACAGTTTTAAATAATAAAATTGAATTATACAATTTCTATTCAAAGAAAATACAACCACAAAAACTTTTAAGAAAAGTCTCAAACCCAGTAAGTGACTCTCTAATTTATTCAACTGAACCTGGTCCAGTTGGCATTTTGATAAATGGTGTTGAAATTTTAAATTACAAGTCAAAAGACGCTGTATATTATGGACCTATAGAATCTATAGATGTAATCGCAGAAGGAGATGGATATGATGCGATTAATCCCCCAACACTATCAATTGAAGATTCTACTGGATCTAGTGCTAAAGGATTCTGTGAAGTACATGGAATTTTAGACAGAGTAGATGTTATTGATGGTGGATTTGATTATGTGACTGAACCTATCATCAATATTATTGGTGGTAACGGATTTGAAGCCAAAGCTAAAGCAAATTTACTTACATTTGAATATTCTGTAGATTTAAATGCAGATTCTAGTTCTGGATTAGTCAATCTTACAAATAATACTGTAGGATTTTCTAGTTATCATAAATTTAGAGATGGTGAAAAAATAGTATATGAAACATTTGGACAAAAAGGAATTGGTGGTCTTTCCACAAATTCGACTTATTATGCATCTGTTCAAGACCAATATACAATCAAATTACATAAAAATTATGATGATGCTATAGTAGGAATTAATACAATTGATATTAATTTGCATGGAAACGGTGTACATCAATTTAAATGTGTAAATTTAAAAAATAAAATTGGAAGTGTTAGTGTAGTTGATAGAGGTATTGCGTATAAGAATAGAAAAACAACTACAACAGCTGTTGGAATTGATACTTTTAATAGTTTAATAAGAATTGAAAATCACGGATATATTGATGGTGAAGTAATTCAATATCAAAGTGAGGGTACACCAGTTGGTGGCCTAACAAATAATGAGTTATACTACTTGACTAAAGTTGATGATAACTCATTTAAGTTATCAAACATTGGTGTTGGATCAATTTCAAAATATTTCTACTTTGACACTTCTCAGTATGTTTCATTGACTTCCGTTGGAGTAGGAACTCATATATTCAATCATCAACCAATAGTTGTCACAGTATCTGGTGAGATTGGAGTTTCAACTAGAACAGGACAAAAATTTGATGCTGTTCTTCAACCGATCTTCAGAGGGCCAATAAAATCTGTTTTTGTCTCTGATGGTGGAAAAAACTATGGATCAGAAGAAATTCTGAATTACAATAGACAACCTTCATACACTTTAAATTCTGGTTCTGGTGCTTCCGCAGTTCCTGTAATAAATGATGGAAAAATTACAGAAGTTGTTGTTCTTGATGGAGGTAGTAATTATAATGCTCCACCCGACTTGCAACTTATAGTCCAAGGAATGGGGGTTGGTGCTATTTTAACACCAGTAGTACAAGATGGTGTACTAACGGAAGTTAAAGTTGTTTATGGTGGTGTAGGATATGGAACCGACAGTGTTAAAATTGAAGTAATTTCTCCAGGATCTGGAGCAAATTTAAACTTCCAACCAAAACAATGGACAGTCAATTTAGTTGAAAGATGTATTCAATCAAATCAAATAACAGATGATGATGGAATTGTTGATACCAGTATTAATAGTTCCTATGGATTAGAGTATGGACATTCATACTCTCCAAGAAAGTTAAGACAGTCTGTTACAACAACTAGACTAGTCAATGGAGTAAAGACATATATTCCTGATCTTATCATACAAAATAATAGAGAAATCAATTCCACATCACACTCTCCAATTATTGGATGGGCTTATGATGGAAATCCAATTTATGGACCATATGGTTATTCATCGGAAACTGGAGGAGTAATAAAACAGTTATCTACTGGTTATGGACTTTCCAATTTAAATTCAAGACCAAGTTCTTCAATCTATCCATCTGGATTTTTTGTAGAGGATTATGAATATAAATCAACAGGAGATCTTGATGAATTTAATGGCAGATTCTGTATAACTCCAGAATTTCCAAATGGAGTTTATGCATATTTTTCCACTATTGATACAAATGTCCAATCAAGTGGTCCATTTAAAAATTATAAGAGACCAGTATTTCCATATTTTATAGGAAATGAATATAAGTCTAAACCAATTGATTACAACTATAATGTTTCTTCAAACCAAGATGAAGTTGATTTAATTAAAACAGGTTGGTTAAGAAATACTTCACCATATAATATAAATTCATCTAATAGTGATTATAGATTTTTAAATTATCCCAATAAAATTAAAAATCAAAACACTAAAGTTAGATACGCAAAATCAGGAAAAATCTCATCCATTGGGATTTCTTCTGGAGGTAACAACTATAGTGTAAACAATCCAATAATATTTGACAATACAGGAACAGAAGGATTTAACGCAGCTGCAGTTGTTTCTAGTATAAAAGGCAAAAAGATAAATTCTTTAATCACAGAAACTACAACTGCGAACGAAGTTGAATTCGTTCCATTTACATCTAATAATAAATTTATTGGTTTTGCAACTTCTCCACATAATTTATCAAATAGAGATTTTGTAAGAATTAGTGGATTAAGTACAGATAATAGTGGTCTCGATGGTAATTTTACAATTGGCGTTAGTACTAATAATTTTGTTTTACAATCATCAATAGGTTCTTCAGTATCTACTGGTATAGTCACATATTTCAATGTATATGGAACCCTAACTTATCCATACATTAATGTTAATGATATTTTCCAAATAGATTCCGAACTTGTAAAGGTTTTATCCATTGATTCAATATCTTCTAGAATTAAAGTTTTAAGATCATATAATAATACTGTTGGAACTTCTCATAGTGCATCAACTGTGTTGTATGAGAAAACAAGGAAGTTTACAGTTGATGTTGGTGTTACAACTTCAAGTTCTTCATACTCACTGAATAAAACCATTTACTTTGATCCATCAGAATCTTTAGGGATTGGAACAATATCTGGAGTTGGTATTGGAAATACAATTTATTTCTCGAATCCTGGAGTGGGAGTAACTTCTCTATTTGTTCCAACTAAGTCAATTTATTTAAAAGATCACAATTTACAAACGGGAGTTCAATTAATCTACTCCACAAATGGAGGAACATCAGTATCAATTTCTACTGATGGAATTAATTCAACTCAGTTATCTGAAGGTCAAGTTGTATACGCTGCAAGAATTTCAAATGATCTTATTGGAATTTCGACTCAACAAGTTGGATTGGGATCAACTGGAACCTTTGTTGGAATTAATAGTAGTGTAAATGTTAGTACACTTTATTTTACTGGTATTGGATCCGGAAATAATCACTCATTTAAAACAATTTATAGTAATGTTTTAACTGGAAACGTTCTCAAAAATAAAGTAGTAGTATCAACTGCAACTACCCATGGATTGTCTTTAAATGACACAGTAAACATTAAGTGTGTTTCTGGAATTTCTACAACATATGCAATATCATATAATGATACAAATAGAAGACTTGTAGCAAATCCCAAAACTTTTGCTTCCGGAAACGTTAATATTTTAAACAACACTATTCGTATCGATAGTCATGGATATATTGATGGACAAAAAGTAATACATACATCCACATCTCCTTCGGGAGGTCTTGAAAATGAAAAAATTTACTATGTGGTTGTTGTAGATGAAAATAATATTAAATTATCATCAAGTTACTATAATGCAACATTAAGTAATCCCAGAGAAATTAATATTATTAGTTCTTCTTCTGGCACTTTATATTCAGTAAATCCCCCTATTACTATTATTAGGAATCAACCTGTAATTTTTGACTTGTCAGATTCTTCTTTATCTTATACAAAAAATTCCACAAAAATTCCAGCGTTTGATTTAAAATTATACTATGATAGAAACTTTATTAATGAATTCAAATCTACATTAAAACAAAATAGTTTTGAAGTTGTAAGAGAAGGTATTGTGGGAGTTGATTCTACAGCAAAATTAACTCTTAATCTATCCGATAATATTACCGATAATCTTTATTATAAATTGGCGGTCGTTGATATTGATAATACTCCTTCTACTAAGAAGGAAATAGTAGATGACTTTGAAGTTATTGACTCCAACTCTTTGATTGTTCAAAATAGTTCTTATTCAGGGACTCATAGAATAGTTGGAATAGGAACTACATCATTCACATTTAACATTCTAAACAAACCAGAAAAAAATTCTTACCTTCCAACAGAAGCTAAAATTGAATATACAACAAAATCACTGAGTGCTTTAGGTGAGATTAATGAGTTTTCTGTTAAGAATTTAGGTTCAAATTACAAATCTCTTCCTGGCATAACTTCCGTATTTTCCACTTATGGATCAAATGCGATTGTTTATCCTGTCAGTGAGGACATTGGAAATATTTCTTCTTATGAAATAGAAGATATTGGATTTGACTATTCAATTGATTCCTCTGTAAGACCCGTTGCTCTTCTACCACAACTATTAAAACTGAATAATCTAGCATCTTTTAAAGAGATTGGAATTAGTTCGGTTGGTAAGAATTATTCAATTGCACCAGATTTGGTTGTTATTGATGGAACTACTTCAAAAGTGGTAAATGATATTTTATTGTCTTATGATATAAACAACAATGAAATCAGAATTATCAAAAATACAAAGGGAATAAGCAACTCCAAACCAAGGATTGTTCCTATTAATAATTCAAATGGGGTTGGTATTAGTTCTATTATTTTTGATAATGTCACTAAAGATGTTACGGTTGGTTTAGCTGTCAGTTATAGTTCTTCTTCAGATTACCCATTTGCAGTAGGTGATAAAGTTTTAGTTGAGAATACTAGTGTAGGTGTTGGTTCAACTTCTAGAGGTTACAATTCTGTTGCTTACAATTATTCTTTATTTACAATAACATCTATTGATCCAAACATTGGTGGTGCAAACGGAACAATAACTTATAGTTTAAAGGATTACTTAAGATCAAACGAAAATCCAGGTATTTTCAATGCAACCAATTCTGCTGGAATAATTGTTCCAGAGAAATATTTCCCAATATTTAATCCCGTTTTACAAAAGAATGAATTTTTACTTGGAGAAACAGTAAGATCTCAAAATTCTTCAGGTGTGGTTGAAAATTGGGATAGCAGAAATGATATTTTAACAATATCATCATCTCAAAATTTTGAAGTTGGAGATTTTATTATAGGAAGTACATCAGATTCTCAATCAACAATATCATCAATTGAAACTTTTGAATGTGATTATGTCGTATCTTCATCATCAATAGTTAGAAAAGGATGGAATCTCGAAAGTGGGTTCTTGAATAATGGATTACAAAGATTGCATGATAATGACTATTATCAATATTTCTCATATTCTATTAAGTCAAAAGTAGAGTATGAGAAATGGAATGATACTGTTAGTAGCTTAAATCACACCGCAGGATTTAAAAAATTCAGCGATCTGATAATAGATTCAAAAGATGATGCAAATACGGGTATTAATACAGAACAAAATAAAGGTGATTTTACAGGTCTTGCAGATATTATTTCTGTTATAGATGTAAATTGTGTCAATGATTTTGACCTTGCTACAGAAAAAACTCTTAATGTGACACCTTCTATTTCTAAAGAAGTTATTTTTAGAACAAAAATACTTCAGGATTATATTGAATCTATTGGAAATAGAGTTTTAAAAATAGATGACATAAGTAAGGATTTTAATAGTAATCCAAGAAGCACTCCATTTAGTGTAATTGATAGTTTTAATTTAGAAGATGCGAGATCACTAAAGGTTATTACTTACGTAAGAGATAAAAGGTTTACTTCTGAAAGACAAATCTTACTAGTTACATTATTTGCAGATAATTCTAATGCCTACATCAATCAATATGGAAGAGTTGAAACTGTGGCAGATATGGGATCTTTTGACTATGAAGTATCTGGTACAGAAGGAGTAATTAAATTCTATCCAGTAGATTATACAGTCAATAACTTTGATATTAGTCATGCTTCATACAATATAAAAGATATTGCTTCTGGAATAGGAACTCTGGATCTTGGAAGTACTGTTCAAATTAAGACTTCAAATCTAACCATACCTTCTGGAACTTCATCGACTACAACTATAGTTGGTATAGCTTCTACTTATAGAGCTTCTAAACTTTTAGTTGAATTAAGTAATGCAAATAATTCATATTGCGAATTTAATGAGTTTACTGTCCTTCATGATGGAACTAATGTAGAACTTCTTGAGTATGGAAGATTAAACACGGGAACTGGTTATGGAATTGGAACTTTTGGAGCAAGTCTTTCTGGTTCTAATTTAATTTTAGATTTCACTCCAAATACTTCTTTAGCGTCAACTATAACTGTTGATTCTGTAAGGATTTCTATAGCTTCTACACAATCTACTGGAGTTGGCACAGTTAGAATGAATTCAACCTCATTAAATTCATTCTACACTGCAATTGGATCAACTTCATCACCAACTTCTAATGTTATTTCATCATATAGTGATCCACATAGTTGTGCATATTACGTTGTTTGTGTTGAGGATACTACCAACAATGAATATCAAGTTTCTGAAGTAATTGTTGTTGATGATGGATCTACTGCATCTATAACAGAATTTGGAGAAATCTTAACCAGTAATACTCTAGGAACAATTGGTGCTGGAGTTACTAATGGAACAACTGAATTATACTTTACTCCAATACCAAATATTAATACACAAGTCAGAGTATTCCAAAATTCACTCAGAACTGTTGATGATACAAATACCTTAACTTTAATAGATTTAAATAATGCAACTATTAACAGTGGAAGTGGTAATTATAGAGGAACTTTTAATGATATTAAGAGGTCCTTTGATTTAACTCATAATTTATCTCCAATATTCAAAAAGGTATTTGATGGTAGTGATTCAAATATTGTTGAAGTTGACCAAAACACTATAACTATTCCAAATCATTTCTATGTGAGTGGAGAAGAAGTAACTTATGTAAATCCTGGTTATGGATCTTCTCAAGCAATTGGCATATCTACAGTTGACACTGGAATTGTTGGTATAGGAACAACTGATAAACTACCATCAACAGTATATATTGTCAAAGTTGATGATCTAAAAATTAAGTTGGCTTCATCTGCACAAAATGCATTAAAATCAACTCCAATTGTATACGATTTTACATCAGTAGGAATAGGCACAACTCATACATTTTTAGCTAAAAATCAGAATTCAAGAGTTATTGTTGGAATTGATAATGTTATCCAATCTCCTATTGTTTCTACCTCAGTAACTACAACTGTAGTTCAGAATATTTCATCGATAGACGACGTTGTTAAATTTGCCGGAATTACATCTATTTTTGGTGGAGATTTGGTTAAGGTTAACAATGAAATAATGAAAATAAGAAGTGTTGGATTTGGAAGCACCAATTCCTTCCTTGTTGACAGAGAATGGATGGGAACAGGACTATCAACTCATGCATCAGGATCTTTAGTGACTAAGATTTATGGAAATTATAATATTGTAGAAAACACCATTAATTTTGCATCACCTCCGTATGGTGCTATTCCTATAGGAACAGTAACTAATCCTCCAAGTGAAAGAGACTATTCTGGAATAACCACGAGTTCTAGTTTTAGTGGCAGATCTTTCCTAAGGTCTTCAATTAAAAATAGTTCTATAGAACCTTATTCTAAGAATTACGTCTATGATGATATTTCATCTAAATTTACTGGAATAACCACAGAATTTAGACTCACTTCATCAGGAAATAATGTTGGTGGAATATCCACAAGTAATGCCATAGTTTTGATCAATCAAATATTCCAACAACCACAAAGACCCGGCGGATTAATTAACATTGAAGGTAACTACACACTAAGAGAAAGTGTTGGAATAACAAGCATTCAGTTCACTGGTTCAATAACATCAACTTCAAGTGATATTAACACCTCAAATGTTCCAACTGGTGGTATTATTGTTTCCGTAGGTTCATCGGCAGGATTTGGTTATCAACCTTTAGTATCTGCTGGCGGTACTGCTGTAGTTTCTGGACTTGGAACTATTTCTTCAATTAGCATAGGAAACAGTGGATCTGGTTATAGATCTGGAATACAAACAGTAAATGTTGGTGTTTATACTGGAGGTTTAGGAATAGTTGATGTTCATTATGTTGGGGTGGCAACTGTTGTTAATGGTCATGTGACTGGAGTATCAATAACAAATCCTGGAACAGGATATACAACAACAAATCCACCACTAGTATACTTTGATTATCCATTATCATACACTAATCTACCAGTAGTTTATAGTTCATCTTCGGTTCAGGGATCTGGATCAAATGCAACAGTTGATATTGTAGTTGGTCAAGGATCAAGTGTAATTGATTTTGAAATCAAAAATCTTGGTTATGGTTATGGTCAGGGAGAAATTCTTACAGTTTCAATTGGTGGCACTGTAGGCATACCAACAAATACTTCTATTCCATTTAATGAATTCCAAATTTTTGTTGATAAAGTTCAAAATGATGAGTTTTCTGCTTGGTCAATTGGAGATTTGCAAGTAATTGATAGTTTAGATGAACTATTTGATGGTGTCACCAGATCATTCCCAATAAAAATTAATGGTCAGCAAACATCAATAAGAACTAAATTTGGATCTAATATCAGTGTTGAAGATACTCTATTAGTCTTTATAAATGATATTCTACAAGTACCTGGAGACAGTTACACATTTGCTGGTGGAAGTTATATTACGTTCTTATCTGCTCCAAAATCAGGAGATAAATCAAACATCATCTTCTACAGAGGAACTGGTGATGTAGATACCCTAAACGTTGATATTTTAGAAACTGTTAAACCAGGAGATACTATTAGACTAAATGATGATAATATTTCCTTTAAAGAAAATTCCAGAATTGTAACAAATGTAAACTCAACTGACAGTGTGTTTACAAATCCATATCTTGGTCCAGGAATTTCTTTAAACGAAACATATCCTAGACCTCTCATATGGTGTAGACAAACAGAGGACAAATTTATTGAAGGAAAATTTGTTGCAAAGGATAGAGTTCAATATGAACCTTTAGTTCAACCAGTGACAAATCTAATTCAAAGTGTTGGTGTTGGTTCTACAGTATTTTTTGTAGAAAATGTCAAAACTTTCTTTGATAACAATAAAGAAAATACCACTAACCAATTTAGATCAAAAATAAGAATAATCTCTCAAGATCTTATTGTTGGTGCTTCAGCGACTGCTGTTGTTTCCTCTGCAGGTACAATTTCTTCCATTGTGATTTCTGAAGGTGGAGTTGGATACACAACATCTCCTAGCGTATCAATTTCCAATCCCACAAATACCTTTATTCCCGCTACAGGATCTATTGAATCTATATCATATTCAAATAATGGAACTGTGGGAATGACGACATATTTTAGTGGAGATGTTGATGATACTTCTTGGAATATTACTCTTCCATTTGAAATTGACTTTTTAGGATCTCGTTATTCTAACGTGTATTTGGGATCTAATGGATATATAACTTTTGGTGGAGGATCTGCACAATATAGTGGAATTTTACCAAACTCTCCATCACTACCAGGAATTCATATTAATCCAGGAGATAGAAGAGTTACTAACATCTATACATTATCATATGGTTCAAATTACAGAATAAGAGTTGAGGGATATAATTATTCTTCTTCCCCATCATCAACTCCATTTAAATATGAAATCATATTCACTAGTGGACAAAATTATATTGAAATTAACCTTGTTCAAATATCTTCTAACGTTATTGGAGGAATAACTGACGGAAGACAAACTCAGTATATAAGTCAATTTAGATCTGCATCTGAAAACTCCTATAGATTCTATACTTCATCATTCTCTCTAAATCAATATAGAAATAATGCAATTGCTTCTGCTTCTATATCATCTGGTATCGTAACTTCGATTACATTAACAAATCCAGGCAGCGGATATACAAATACAAATCCTCCTTCAGTTTTAATTGAACAACCAGGTGCTTCTGGTTATTATGAAGATATTGAAAATGTTTCATACACTGGAGATTTTGGAATAATTTCTGGAATTAATACTGTTTCTGTTGGTGTGGCTTCAACTGGAATTGTGTTTGATCTTTTCATACCTACAAATTCTTATCTAAGAGATTCTTCCATAGTTGGATCTGCTATTACTGTAAGTGGAATTCAAACAGGTTATTACTTTGTTGTTAATAGATCTAATGTTGGTAATGGACTTACTTCTCTATATCAGAATGGTTCTGTTATTGGATTTGGGACCTCATTCATAGATAATGTTTACGAAGTTGCTTCTGTTTCTATTGCACAAACTGCTGTTCCTGGTGTGGGTATAACAGCAGTTGCAAAAGTTACAGTGAGTGTAAAAGGTTATAATGGTCTTTCTGGAATAGGTTATAGCAATTTCTACGGCGAATATAGTTGGGGAAGAATAGAAGCTTCAAATAGAATTGGTGCAAAATCATTTAATGTCTATAACAATGCTCTATTGGGAATTTCAACTTCCCCACTTATCGAAAGAGTAAATCCATTGAGATACTTAAATTATAACTAATAAATAAATAAAAAACCGTATAAAATGTCAGCAATTATAACTGATCAATTAAGAATATTGAATGCAAAAAGTTTTGTGTCTGCTGCCACAACAGACACAAATTCTTTTTATGCTTTTGTTGGCCTTCCAAATGCTTCGGATTATCAGTCTAATTGGGATTCTTTACCTCCTGCTCCTAAAGATAACTTCGACGAAGAGAATAATTATTGGGATAATATAATAGCAGTAAAAAAAATATTAAGTGGTGATGTAAGACAAGTAATTAGAAAAATTACTTGGTCATCAGGAACAACTTATGATATGTATCGTCATGATATAAGTAGAACAAATACCTCTAAACCATCTGGAGCAACTAGTCTATATTCTGCAAATTATTATGTCGTAAACGAAGATTATAAGGTTTATATTTGTCTGCATAATGGAATTGACCCAGAAAATCCAAATGGAAAACCATCATTAGATCAACCAACCTTTACAGATCTTGAACCAAGATCTGCTGGAAGTAGTGGTGATGGTTATATTTGGAAATATCTTTACACCATAAAACCAAGTGATATTGTCAAGTTTGATTCTACAAACTATATGCCAGTTCCTAGGGATTGGGAATCTAGTTCAGAAAATTCATCGGTTAGAAACAATGCTGCAACAAGTGGTCAACTAAAAGTTGTTACTATTGCAAGTAGAGGTGTTGGTTTAGGGACTGCAAATAGAACTTATACAAGAGTTCCTATTAGAGGAGATGGTTCTGGAGCTGAAGCAACTATTTCAATTAATAATGAATCTAAGGTTAGTAATATTACAATTTCCAGAGGTGGATCTGGTTACACTTATGGAACAGTAGATTTAGTTGCTGGAGGTGTTCCAACTGGTTCAACTTCTCCAGTTTTTAATGTAATAGTTCCACCTCAAGGAGGACATGGGGCAGACATTTATCGTGAACTAGGTGCTTATAATGTTTTGGTATATTCTAGGATTGAAAATGATATAGAAAATCCCGATTTTATTACTGGAAATCAAATTGCAAGAGTTGGAATTATAGAAAATCCAGAATCCTTTAATACATCAACTCTTTTAACTCAAGAAAAAGCAAGTGCAGTTTATGCATTAAAACTAACTGGTGTTGGTTATAGTAGTGCAACTTTTACTTCAGATTCAAGAATAACCCAAACTATAGGAGTAGGATCTACTGCTGTGGGTAGGGTTGTTTCTTATGACCAAAACACAGGAGTCTTGAAATATTGGCAAGACAGAAGTTTGGTTGGTTTTAATACAAACGGAACTCAAAATACCTCCCCCACATATGGATTTAATCTAAACAGATTTACTTCAAATATTGGTAATGGTGGTTCATTTAATATCATAGGAGGAAGTGTAACATTAGGAATAGACACTAATTTTAGTGGTGTATCTACATCAATAAATAGTAGAACATACTATCTTGGTCAAACTTTTACTAATGGAGTTTCAAATCCTGAAGTTAAAAAGTATTCTGGAAATATAATTTACGTTGACAACAGACCATCAATCACAAGGTCTATAAATCAAAAAGAAGATATCAAAGTTATTTTGCAATTCTAAAGAATCATGCCACAGAAAACAAACCTTAATGTTTCTCCATATTTTGATGATTATGATTCTAACTCGTCATATCATAAAGTTTTATTTAAACCAGGATATCCAGTTCAAGCTAGAGAACTAACAACTCTCCAAAGCATACTACAAAACCAAATCGAACAATTTGGAACTCATACTTTTACCGAAGGGTCAGTTGTAATACCAGGCGCACTAACATATAGAAACGATTTAAATGCAGTAATTCTTGAAAATAATATATTAAGTATTAATATTGAATCATATTTACCTTATTGTATTGGGAAGGTTGTAAGAGGACAATCGACAGGTATTAGAGCTAGAATAGATTCTTATCTAAGTTCAACAGTAACTGAAACTGGGAATACAACAATATATGTTACATATTTAAATTCAGATTCGGTAACAAATTCACAAAAAGTTTTTTCAAATTCAGAAAACTTAATTGTAGAAGAAGATATTTTTCAGCAAGAAGAAGATGGTAGTTCTCCAACTATTCTTTTAAGAGGTGGAGATTTACTTGCAAAAACAATAAGTAACAATAGTTCCGCCGTAGGATCAGCAGTATACTTAACAAAAGGTGTATATTTTGTAAGAGGAAATTTTGTAAACGTATACGACGATTTTCTTGTAATTTCACAATACTCTAATATTCCTAGCGTTAAAATAGGATTTAAAGTAGTTGAAGGAATTGTCAATTCTTATGAAGATGAAACCTTAAATGATAATGCTCAAGGATTTTCAAATTATGCTGCTCCTGGAGCTGATCGTTTAAGGATAACTCTATCTTTAACATCATTACCAATAGACTCTACAGACACTGGTGATTTTATTCAACTAAAGGAAATTAGAAATGGTGTTGAAATTACATCAAGAAATTCTCCACAATATAATATTCTATCTCAAGAATTTGCAAGAAGAACCTTTGATGAATCTGGAGATTATTATGTAAAAAAACCAACTATCAAAGTTGCAGAAACCTTAAATGATTTAAAAGGAAATGGTGGTATATTCCAAGAAAATTCTTTAACATATAACAATAATGCACCTTCTGATGAATTAGGAACTTATGTAGTATCTCCAATCAAGGCTTATATAAGAGGTTATGAGGTAGAAACTATATCCCCAACTTACCTTGACTTCAAAAAACCAAGGGATACTAAACTTTTAGAGAATCAAAGTTTTAATTATGTAACAGGTCCAACTTTCACATTAAATAGAGTTCATGGATCTCCTATTATTGGACTGACAACAAATTATACAGTTTCCTTAAGAGATAGTAGAGTTGGTCTTGCTTCAACTGCAGCTCCAGGAAAAGAAATTGGATTGGCTAGAGTTTATGACTTTGCTTTAGAATCTGGATCATACAGTTCTGCACTACCATATTCCAATGAATGGGATATAACTTTATTTGATTTACAAACTTATACAGAAATTTCTGTAAATGAACCAATATCTTTAACAGTTCCTACTCATATTAAAGGAAAGTCTAGTGGAGCAACTGCATACCTAAGATATTCTACAACTAATTCTGGAATACTTACTGCTTATAATACTCAAGGATCTTTCCTAATAGGAGAAAGACTTATTTTTGATGGAATAGAAAATACTAGGGTTTCTACTGCGTTAACATCGTTCTCAGAAAATGATGTTAAATCTTTGTATGGTGTAGTTGGAACAGCATATACTTTTACCGCAGATTTAAAACAATATTCCGGATATCAAATTGGTTTAGCAAATATATCAGCTGCAAGTGGTGGTGTCAGTACTGTTACTTCAACAAATTCAGTATTAGTTGGAATTGCAAGTTTAGGTAACTTAGTATCATTTAGTAATCCAGGACTTTCTTTACCCACTTACGCCAAAATTACTGGATTAGGTCAGAACACTCTTACTATTAGTGGAGTCACAACAGTAGCTGGAGTTTGTGATGGTGGATTGCCCACCGTAACTATTAATCCATCAGATTTTACTATTTTAAATTCAAAATTACAATCTTCAGTAGATAATACTTTATACACTGTATTACCTAAACAGAATGTATCAGATGTTGATCTGACAAATTCAGAATTAACTATTAGAAAACAATTTGATGTTTCAATCTCAGGAAATTCTACAAATACAATAACTGCTTTAGAAACAGAAACTTTCTTACCATTTGATGAAGAAAGATATGTTCTGGTAAACAAAAATGGTGTTGTAGAAGAATTAACTCCAGACAAATTTGTCTTTACCAATGGATCAAGAAGTTTAACAATAAAAGGTCTATCATCTTCGGGAGAAGCAAAATTAATTGCTACTCTCCGAAAAATAAAAGTCAAATCAAAAATAAAATTCAAGAACAAAGTAAAGACGATTGTTGTTGATAAGTCAAAATATGAATTCTCAGGAACAGGAACTACAACAATTAATGATGGATTGGTTTATGGAAACTATCCATATGGAACCAGAGTTCAAGACGAAGATATCTGTCTACTATATCCAGATGTAACAAAAATATATGGAGTTTTTGAATCTGATGATACTAATTCTCCAAATCTACCTAGTTTACAATTAACTTCTTTCACCGGACCAACATCAAAAACTGGTGACTTGATTCTTGGTGAAGAGTTAGTAGGAAATTTGAGTCAAACAGTTGCAATATATTCTGAAAAAATCAATGATTTGCAAGTTGGTTTTATATATTTAAATTCTTCCACCTTTATTGAAGGAGAAGAAGTTACATTTAAAGAGTCTGGTATTAAAGCAATAGTTACGTCAGTTAATAATGGTGATAATAATATCACATCAAACTTCACCTTTATAAATGGACAAAAAAATACAATATATGATTACTCAAAATTAACAAGAAATAAAAATACAAAAGAACCAACTTCAAAACTGAAAATCGTTTTTGAATACGCAGAATTTTTATCTTCAGACAATGGAGATATCACAACTGTAAATTCTTATGAGCAGTTTGACTATTGTGATATTCCAAATATTAATGGAATTAAAAATTCAGACTTGATTGATATAAGACCTAAGGTTTCCAACTTTTCAATATCTGAGGGATCTAGATCTCCATTTGAATTTTTAGGTAGAGATTTTAACAATTTTAATAACTCCGCACCAAATATTTTAGCCTCTGATGAATCATCTGTTATAAATTATTCATTCTATTTACCAAGAATTGATAAAATATACCTATCAAAAGATGGTATTTTCCAAATAGCATCAGGAACATCATCAGAAACTCCACAACCACCTCAACCTATTCAAGATTCCTTAGAAATTTCTACAGTTTACTTACCTCCATATCTTTGTGATATGGAAGGTATTGACATTAATATTTCTGAACATAAGAGATATCGAATGATCGATATCCAAAGTTTAGAAACAAGAATTAAAAATCTAGAATTTTATACAGCATTAACCTTACTTGAAGTTGATACTTCAAGTCTTCTAATCACGGATGCTAATGGTTTAAACAGATTTAAATCCGGTTTCTTTGTAGATGATTTTTCAACTACAGAGTCTCAGAAAAAAGTTACAATAGTCAAAAACTCAATAAACATTAAAGATTCTGAACTAAGACCAACACACTATACAACTCAATTAGATCTTATTTTAGGAACTAATTCTGTAATAGGTATAGGTACTTCAGCAGATCCATCTGCAGACTCTAGATTTTCTGATGATATCATCGGATCTGGTGTTAAGAAGACTGGACAATTAGTAACACTAAATTATGAAGAAGTTGTTGAAATTAATCAACCATACTCAACAAGAGTTGTAAATGTAAATCCATATGCTGCAGACTTCTTTGGAGGAACAATTGAAATATTCCCATCTTCTGATGTTTGGGTCGATCAAGTTCGTTTACAACCAAAAACAGTCAATGCAGAAGGTAATTATGCTCAAACAAAAATTCAATTAACAGCACAAGGATTTGATGCTCAAACTGGATTTGGTCCAGTTACTTGGGGTTCTTGGGAAACTGTATGGACTGGAGAAAGTGTAGCAAACTCAACTAGAGAAGTTGTTCGTGGTTATGACATATACGCTGACGAAATAAAAGTAACTACAAAAACAGGTACTTCATCTAGAAAAGGAACAAGACAAGTATTAAAAGAACAATTTGATAATACTTCCTTTGGTGATCAAGTTTTAAATAGTCAGTTAATACCTTTTGTAAGATCAAGAAATATTGAATTTACTGCAAAGAGATTAAAACCATCTACAAGAATGTATGCATTTTTTGATGGTGTTAATGTGAATCCATATGTTATACCAAAATTAATTGAGATAAGTATGGTTAATGGTATATTTGAAGTTGGAGAAACTGTTATAGGAACATTTAATGTTTCATCTCCAAATTCACCATATATCAAATTTAGAGTTGCCAACCAAAATCATAAGTATGGTCCCTACAACAATCCAACTGATATTTTCACTCTAAATCCATATGGTATAAATCAAACTATTCCTAGTCTTTATTCATCAACTTCTACAATTTTAAATATTGACACATATAGTCTATCCAATCAACCTCAAGGATCTTTTTACGGATATTTGTCAGAAAATATGAGACTGAAAGGTCAAACAAGTGGTGCTGAAGCAATTGTAACTGCAAAGAGACTTGTTACAGATAATGTAGGTACTCTTATTGGATCTCTCTATATTCCAAATCCAAATATAGACTTGAATCCAAAATTCCAATGTGGAACTAAATTATTAAGACTTACAAACAGTGATGTTAACTCGCAGATTATGGGAGTTTCTTTTACAACTGCAGAAGAAAAATATTTTGCGGAGGGTAGAGTTAACACCGTACAAGAAAATATTATTGTTGTTCGTAATGCAAGGGTTGAAACTCAAACTCCAGTAGAATCTCAAACTGCAAGTGAAACTGGACCAGAAGTTATCGTTAAGAGCACTTTAATTGGTTCTATCCCAATTCCTCAAGCTTATGATTACTATGGAAGTGGTGATGGTGGTGGAGGAAGACAACCATATAATGGAGTTGCTACCGGTTATATTGTTGCTACCGGTGGATATGGAACGGTTAATCAAAACGCAGGTAACTACAGTCCATTTGGCAATACAGTATTGTCTTCACCAGCAATTGGTGAGGGTGGAGTTCAAAGAGCTATTGCTCAAGGTTATCCTAAATCAGAAATTGTAGCATGGGCACAAAGAACTGGTGCTACTGTTGGTCCAGTTGCTGCACAAATGCTTGGAATCCGTGCTCCTGCACCTGCTCCTGCACCTGCACCAAGACCAGCACCAGCTCCAGCACCAAGATCATCACCACCATCAGGCGGTGGCGGAAAAAAGAGTGATATTAAATTGAAGAAAAATATTCAACCTATTGACAATGCACTAAATAGGTTGTTAAATATAAAAATTTGATTATGTTAGATAAATTATTAAATATCAGTGGAAAAAAATATGAATGGAATGGAGAAATGCAAAGACTAACTGGAATTCAGGGATTTGATTATGGAGTAATAGCTCAAGAGGTTAAAAAAGAATTTCCAGAAATGGTTTCCACTGGGAACGATGGATATCTGATGGTCGATTATATTCAACTTATTCCCGTTATGATAGAAGCAATAAGAGAATTAAAATTTGAAATAGATTTATTAAAATCAAATAAATAAAGTATTAGATATAGAAAGGAAAATCATCAGATAAAAAAATGAAAGTAGTAGATCCTTTAGCTCAATCTTTTTATGTTGAACCAGAAAGTGGAATTTTTGTAACATCTGTTGATTTGTACTTTCAATCGAAAGACAACCAGTTACCAGTAACAGTTCAATTAAGATCAATGCAGTTGGGTCTTCCGACTCAAGTTGTGTATCCATTCAGTGAAGTTGTCTTAGATCCAGATAAAGTTAATATCTCAAGTGATGCTTCAATTCCAACTCGTATAACCTTTCCATCTCCAGTATATTTGACTGGGGGAGTTTTTCATTCTTTAGTGATATTATCAAACTCAGATCAGTATAATGTATGGGTTTCAAAATTAGGTGAGATTGATGTAAAAACAAGATTTGGACCAGAATCAAATCAGCTTTTAGTTTTAAAACAACCTCTTTCTGGTGGATTATTTAAGTCACAAAATGCATCTACTTGGAATGAAAGTCCATATGAAGATTTAAAATTTACCTTATACAGAGCAAACTTTACATCATCTAGTGGAAATCTTAACTTATATAACTCAGATTTAGATGTAGGAAACGGCCAAATATCAAACCTTCTGCCAGATTCTCTAGAAATGACTTCTAGAAAAATCAGAGTAGGATTAGGAACAACAGTTCAAGATAGTGGATTTACTTTAGGAAATACAGTTCTTCAAAGAAATTCAACAGGAAGAGGAAAATATGTAGGAGTCGCGGGAACTGCAAAAGGTACTTTAAAAATTATTAATGCAGGAATTGGTTATACACCATCATCAGGTTCTCAAACTTTTAGTGGTATTGCTTTAACTAGCATAACTGGTAGTGGAAGAAACGCCACAGCAAACTTTACCATTAATAATGGTATTGCAGTTGCAGCGACTATTAGTAATGGAGGTGTAGGATATCAAATTGGCGATCTTCTTTCTGTTACACAAATTGGAAGTGAAACTTTAGGTAGAAATTTAAGAGTATCTGTTTCAGAACTAAACGGATTCAACGAAATTATTTTAGATGAAGTTCAGGGAGAATTTATCACCGGTGTAGGAAATACTATTCTTTATGTTAATAATTCAGGAATTACAACTGACTTGAATTCTTCCTATTCCGGAAATGTCAATATAGTTACAAATGGAATTCAAGTAATTGACGATGGATTGAATATAAAAGTAAATCACAAAAATCATTGTATGCATTCTGGGACAAATTTGGTTGTAATATCAAATATCAGATCTGATACAAAACCAACTAAATTGTCATCGACATACGAACAAAGTTCCACCTCAGATATTAACTTAGACGATGCAACTTCATTTTCATCTTTTGAAAATGTTGGAGTTGGAACGACAAATCCAGGATATGCTTTAATTGGAGAAGAAATTATTGCATATGAAGGTGTTAGTGGAAACACTCTTACAGGTATTACCAGACAAATTGATCAGACAAAATCATTTACGTATCCACAAGGAACGGATGTGTTTAAGTATGAATTAAACGGAATATCTCTTAGAAGAATCAATACAAGTCATACTCTTCAAGATTCTACTGTATCTGATCCCATAGATTTAGATTTCTACACTATTAAAGTAGATACAACACAAGATGGAAAAACTGAAGCTCTTCCATTGGGACAAGTTAATAGATCTGTTGAAGGTCATCCAAAACTGTTTATTAATAAAACAAAATCTACTGGTGGACCGTCAATTAGAGCAACTCAAAATATTCAGTTTGAATTAATTAAACCAAATATTCAAACTTTAACTTTGGGTGGTACTAATATTTCTGCGAAAGTAAGAACAGTTTCTGCTACTAGTGTAGATGGAAATGAAGCTTCATTCGTGGATAAAGGATTCCAAGATATTAATTTAAATTCTAATAATTATTTTGAAAATCCAAGAATGGTTGGATCAAAGGTTAATGAAACTAATAATCTTACGACTCTTCCTGGAAACAAATCATTTACAGTTAATCTAAATCTTACATCATCAAATCCATATTTGTCTCCAATTATTGACTTGGATAGATTGGGTATGGTTTTTGTTTCCAACAGAATTAACAACCCAGTTCAAAATTATGTTACTGACAATAGGGTTTCTACATTATCAGATGATCCATCAGCTTTTGTTTATGCAACTAACTCAATCTCACTTGAAGCACCTGCAACTTCTATTAAAATTCTAGTTGCATCTCATGTTAACATCTATAATGATCTTAGGGCATTCTTCTCTATTCAAAATGATCCTTTAGATGATTTTGTTTACTATCCATTCCCAGGATATTCCAATTTGACTCTTTCCGGTGAAGTAATTGATCCATCTAATAATGATGGGACATCTGATAAATTTGTACAAAAAGTTGATATTTTAGATCAAGGAAACAATGAAGCTCTATTCAAAGATTATGAGTTTACTATTGATAATTTACCTTCCTTTAGATACTTTAGTATTAAATTAGTTGGATCGTCAACAAATCAAGCGTATCCACCAAGATTAAAGGATTTGAGAGTAATTGCACTTGCATAATATGAACTATTCAAAAGTAGAGGGTCATAAAAATTTAGTAAGAGATAATTCTACAAATGCCATATTGAATGTGAACAAAACAGAATATCAGAATTATTTGACCCTAAGAAAACAAAAAGAAAAAGAAGGAGAAAAAATAACAAAATTGGAAAATGATTTATATGATTTAAAAAATGACATTAATGAAATTAAAAATCTATTGAGGAATTTAACAAATGGATCCTGACAAAGTATCTCTAGAAAACATGACTAAATTGTTTGAATATGAAAAACTTTCTAGAGATATAGATAGTATAGATGATATTGAAGTTTTACGTAATTATGCAAAGTCTTACATTAAATTATATTTAAAACAACAAGAAGTCATATCTAAATTCTAATGGCACAACCATCTACTAGACAAGAATTAATTGATTATTGTAAAAGAAAATTGGGCGCACCAGTTTTAGAAATTAATGTTGCTGATGAACAAATTGAAGATTTAGTAGATGATGCGGTTCAGTTTTTCCAAGAAAGACACTTTGATGGTGTCTATCCTACTTTTTACAAATACAAAGTAACTGCGGATGACATTGCTCGTGGTAGAGCAAGAGGGTTAGACGAAAATAGTAATGTTGGAATTGCAACTACAACCGTCTCTACAAACATAGTTGGAACTGCAACAACATTTACATATTTTGAAAATAGCAACTATCTGCAAGTTCCTCCCAATGTAATTGGTGTAAATAAAATTTTCACTTTTGATAGTGCTAATACTATCACACATAATATGTTTAGTGTTAAATATCAGTTATTCTTAAACGATATTTACTATTGGGGAACAACTGAACTTTTAAGTTATGCTATGGTTAAGACATACTTAGAAGATTTAGATTTTCTTTTAAATACACAAAAACAAATTAGATTTAATAAAAGACAGGACAGACTATATCTTGATATTGACTGGGGAACAGTTACAGAAAATCATTACTTTATCATTGATTGTTATTCCACTCTAGATCCTAATGATTATTCTAGAGTATGGAATGACTCTTTTATTAAACCATATTTAACAGCCCTAATTAAAAGACAATGGGGACAAAATATGATGAAATTTACTGGGGTTAAATTGCCAGGTGGAGTGGAACTAAATGGGAGACAAATGTATGATGATGCTCAAAGAGAAATAGATATTTTAATGGAAAAAATGTCTAATACTTATGAACTTCCTCCTCTAGATATGATCGGATAAGTTTATGTTAAATCCGTTTTTTCTTCAAGGATCAAAATCAGAACAAGGTCTTATTCAAGACTTAATTAACGAACAACTTCGAATGTATGGAGTTGAAGTTTATTATTTGCCTAGAAAATATATAACCGAAAAAACTGTAATAAAAGAGTTAATAGAATCTAGTTTTAATAGTGCATATCCAATAGAAGCATATGTCAATACATATGATGGATATGGAGATAATCCAACTATATTGTCAAAGTTTGGAATTCAAGCTTTAAATGAAATAACTTTGACAATATCTAGAGAAAGATTCAAAAATTATATAACACCATTAATAAAAGATCAGTCTAATATAAAGTTATCATCAAGACCAAAGGAGGGAGATTTAGTTTATTTTCCTTTAGGTGATCGTCTATTTGAAATTAAATATGTAGAACACGAAAAACCTTTTTATCAATTACAAGGTCTCTATACTTATGAATTAAGATGTGAACTGTTCAGATATGAAGATGAAGTAATCGATACTAGTATCGATGAAATTGATGATAATATCAGTGGAAGTATTGGTGAAGATACTAAACCAATTGGGGTTGTACAAAAACTCATAATGGTTGGGCCTGGAGTAAATGCAACAGCGGATAGTCAAATAGTAAATGGTGGAGTTACATCAATAACAGTAACAAATCGTGGTGGAGGATATACTAGTACACCTACTGTTGGAATATCATCTGCACCTATTGGTGGTAAAACTGCTTCTGCTATTGCAAAGATGATTGGTGGGATAGTCGTATGTACTGATAATACCAACCCATCTGCACAATCTGTACAAAGTGTGGAGTTAATTAATGCTGGTTATGGATATACTACATCTCCAAGAGTAAGATTTATTGGAGGAGGTGGAAATGGTGCAACAGGAATTGCATCAATAGGAAATGGCATTGTAGGGATAATTACAATTACAAATTCAGGATCTGGATATGTTAATCCACCAAATATTACCTTTACAGGCATTTCTTCAGTATCAGCAGCTGCAACTGCCGTTGTTTCTTCCGCAGGAACTATAACTTCAATCAGAATAACAAATGCTGGTCTTGGTTATACAGTTGCACCCACTATAACCATATCACCTCCAAATGTTGGAGGAATAGGAACATTTGTATTTAATGAAGTAATCACAGGATCTCAAAGTGGAGTAAAAGGAAGAGTAAGATCGTGGAGTTCTGTGACCAATTCTCTTGAGGTGTCAAATGTAAACGGACAATTTATTGTTGGTGAAGATATTGTGGGTTCAGCCTCAAGTGCATCATATTCTCTAAGAAGAATTGATACATTCATCGTTAAAGATGGATTTGCAAATAATGATGAAATAGAATCAGAAGCTGATAATATAGTAGATTTTAGTGAAAGAAACCCATTTGGAATGCCATAAATAAAGTTTATTATGTACAAAAAGTTGTAGAGGATAAGGTTAAGGTATGTTTGAATATTTTTATCACCAAATTTTAAGAAGAACAGTTATCTCTTTTGGTTCTCTGTTCAATGATATTAGTATTAAACATACTAATAATAGTGGAGCAGTTACAAGTGTATTAAAAGTTCCTCTTGCTTATGGGCCCACTCAGAAATTTTTAGCAAGATTAGAACAATCCCCAGATTTAAATAAACCAGTTCAGATAACATTGCCAAGAATGTCATTTGAGTTTACTGGTTTAACATATGACTCTTCTAGAAAATCAACGACAACACAAACGTTCACCACAAAATTAGCCTCTGGTGGAACTGAAGTTAAAAAAGTATATCTTCCAGTTCCATATAATATGCAATTTGAACTTAGCATAATGTCAAAGTTAAATGACGATGCTCTTCAAATTATTGAACAAATTTTACCATATTTTCAACCAGCATATACGATGACCGTTGAGTTAGTTGATGATATTAATGAAAAAAGAGATGTTCCTGTTGTCTTAGAGAACATCACCATGCAAGATGATTATGAAGGCAACTTTACAACTAGACGTGTTTTAATTTATACCTTAAGATTTACGGTCAAAACATATCTCTTTGGTCCTGTTTCTTCTGCAACCAAAGACATTATCAAAAAAACTACTGTCAGTTATATTGCAGGAGATACTACAAATACTCCAACAAGAGAAGTAGTATATTCTGCACAACCAAGAGCTATAAAAAATTATACAGGCACTATCTTAACTAATTTAACCACAGATATTGATGACAATTCAACATTAATAACTGTAAATGATGCGAGTTCCATTTCGGCGAAAACATATCTAGATCTTGAAGGTGAAGAGATTTTTGTTACTTCAAAATCAGGAAATGTTCTTACTGTAGAAAGAGGTAAAGATGGAACAACAGTTACTTCACACCTATCTGGATCACCTGTTAAATCAATAACTTCTTCAGATAATCTCTTAATAGAAGAGGGTGATGATTTTGGATTTAGTGGATCTACTATTTGAAAAACATGAAAATGACAAAAAAATTTGATGAATTAAATAAAACCTTTAATGTTGATGCAGATATTGTTCCAGTCGAGACAAAAGAAGTTTCTGGTGAAATTGAAAAAATTGCATCTACAGTTGATGACATAAAAAAAGATTATGACTACACAAGAGGAAATTTATATTCACTTATAGAAAAAGGACAGGAAGCAATTAATGGAATTCTTGAACTTGCTCAAGAAAGTGAAATGCCTCGTGCCTATGAAGTTGCGGGTCAACTTATAAAAAATGTTGCAGATGCAACAGATAAATTAATGGATCTTCAAAAGAAATTGAAGGACATTGAAGAAGAAAGAGTCAGTAAGGGCCCAACAACAGTTAACAATGCACTTTTTGTTGGTTCTACAGCTGAACTAGCAAAACTCTTAAAACAACAAACGGAAAATGAAAACGTTTAAACAGTTTCAAGAAGATTGGACTAATAAATATAAAAAGAGTATTGATTGCTCAAATCCAAAAGGATTCTCCCAACGTGCTCACTGTGCGGGGAGAAAAAAAAGAGCAAAGGGTGAACATACTAAATCAAAACCAGTTGAGTAATGTCCAAGATCAAGTCACACAAAACAGTTGAACAAATTGCAAAGAAGCATCGTCTTGATGTTTCTTTCATACAAAAGCAACTTGATATGGGCGAACCTATTGAACATGAACATACAAAAGATCATGATCTTGCTAAAGATATTGCACTTCAACATCTTGATGAAATTCCAGATTATTATACTCGTTTGAAAAAAATGGAAGCAGATGCTAAAAAGCATCATAAAAAGTTTAAAGATATCAAAGAAGAAGGTCTTCGTGATTGGTTTGGTAAGTCCAAATCAAAGGATGGAAAATCTGGTTGGGTTAATGTTGTAACTGGTGGAACATGTGCAAGTGACGAACCTGGAGAAGGAACACCTAAGTGTGTGTCTTCAGCAAAAAGAGCAAGTATGACTCCATCAGAAAGACTTTCAGCAGCAAGAAGAAAAAAAGCAGCAGACCCTGGACAACAACAGAAGACAGGTGCCGCAAAACCAACTTATGTTTCTACAGACTCACCAAGAAAGAAAATGAAAGAAGAAATGGAAGTTCAAGAAGCAAAAGATAAACCAGGTAAAGGTAGTGGAAAAAAAGATGCATGTTATCATAAAGTAAAGTCACGTTATAGTGTTTGGCCATCTGCATATGCATCTGGTGCATTGGTAAAATGTCGTAAGGTAGGTGCAGATAATTGGGGAACAAAATCCGAATCAGTGGAAGAACAAAGATATTGTCCTTTATGTGACAAAAGAGAGACAAGATCGGAGTGTTCTTATGGTGGTAAGGCATGGGATAAAGTCTCTGTTAGAGACGAAGAGTATTCAATGGCAAGATCTGAAATTAAAACTATTATTGATGCGGCTAAGAGGATTGAAAAAAAAGTAGGTAAAGGTGAAGGATCATTAGAAGCTTGGGTCCAGTCAAAAATCACCAAAGCAGCAGATTATATTGATACAGCCGCAGATTATATCGCAAGTGGAGAGATGGAGGAACAAAAATTAGTTGATAAAATAATTGATGAAATGAAATGTTGGCCTGGATATAAGAAAAAAGGAACTCAAATTTTATTTGGGAAAAAATACAATCGTTGTGTTAAAGCCGAGGACGTAACCATTGAAGATGTTGATGGAAACACCTTTGCAGAAGTAATTGATTTAATCCAATCAGATCCAATTAAAGGTTTCAAATCACAAGTAGAAGAAGCAACAAGACTTCAATCACAAACTGGTAACGTCATTGCTGTTACTCTATCTTGGAGAGGAAAATATTATTCATTAAAAATGTTTTTCCCTCAGGTCAAAACACCAACTAAAAAAGAAATAAATGATGAACTTCAAAAGGTATATCCTGGATCAGTGGTTCTTTATCATTCGGTTTCAGAAATTCAACCTGGACAACCACTAATCCAAGCTTTTGGTCCTCAAGGAGGATCCTTTGGATTTCCTGGACCATCAAAAAAGTATGTAAAACCATATGGAGAACAGGTTGAGTTTGATGAGGATTGGCAATCAGTGAATAGAAAAGATAGAACTGCTGGATTAAGTCAAAAAGCAGTTGATGCATATCGTAGAGAAAATCCAGGATCAAAACTTCAAACTGCAGTAACTGAAAAAAATCCAGAGGGTAAAAGAGCAAAACGTCGTGCTTCATTTTGCCGCAGAATGAAAGGTATGAAGTCTAAATTAACTTCTGCAGAAACTGCAAGAGATCCAGATAGCAACATTAACAAAGCACTTCGTCGTTGGAATTGTAACTAATAAGTAGGTTTTTATTATGAGTGATGTATATCTTGGTAACCCGTTATTAAAAAAAGCAAATACTCCGATTGAATTTACTCAAGAACAAATTCTTGAGTTTATGAGATGTAAGGATGATCCAGTTTACTTTGCAAATAATTATGTGAAGATCGTGACCTTGGATCATGGTCTTCAAACTTTTAAACCATATCATTTCCAAGAAAAGTTAATTAATAATTTCCATAATCACAGATTTAATATCTGTAAGATGCCTAGACAGACTGGTAAATCTACCACTGTGGTATCTTTTCTATTACATTATGCAGTTTTTAATGATAATGTAAATATCGGTATTCTTGCAAACAAAGCAGCAACTGCAAGAGAACTTTTGGACAGATTGCAAACTGCGTATGAGAACCTACCCAAGTGGATGCAACAAGGTATCATATCTTGGAATAAAGGTTCTCTGGAGTTAGAAAATGGATCAAAGATTCTGGCTGCTTCTACGTCTGCAAGTGCTGTCCGAGGCATGTCGTTCAATATCCTCTTTCTCGATGAGTTCGCTTTCGTTCCAAACCATATCGCAGATTCCTTCTTTGCATCTGTTTATCCTACTATTACTTCCGGTAAACAAACGAAAGTCATAATTGTATCAACGCCTCATGGTATGAATCATTTCTACCGAATGTGGCATGATGCTGAAAAGGGCAAGAATGAATATGTTTTTACCGATGTTCATTGGAGTGAAGTACCAGGAAGAGATGAGGAGTGGAAAAAACAGACTATTGCTAACACCAGTGAACAACAGTTCAAGGTTGAATTTGAGTGTGAATTCCTTGGATCCGTCGATACTCTTATTGCACCATCTAAACTCAGAACACTCGTCTACGACGCTCCTAAGACTCGTAGTGCAGGTTTAGATGTTTATGTGGACCCGAAAGAGAATCACGATTATCTTATCACTGTGGACGTTGCCAGAGGTGTGGGTAATGATTATTCCGCATTTACTGTTGTAGATATAACTCAATTTCCACATCAAGTTGTTGCAAAGTATAGAAACAATGAAATTAAACCTATGCTTTTTCCAAGCATAGTTCATGAGGCAGCAACTGCATATAATAATGCCTATATTCTATGTGAAGTAAATGATGTTGGAGATCAAGTAGCAAGTATTCTTCAATATGATTTGGAATATAATAATCTTTTGATGTGTTCCATGAGAGGTAGAGCTGGACAAATAGTTGGTCAAGGTTTTTCTGGAAAAAAAACACAACTTGGAGTTAAGATGTCAAAAACTGTGAAGAAGGTTGGATGTCTTAACCTCAAAACAATGATTGAGGAAAACAAATTACTTTTAAATGATTATGAGATTATAAGTGAACTAACAACTTTTATTCAAAAACATAATTCATTTGAAGCTGAAGAAGGTTGTAATGATGACTTAGCGATGTGTCTTGTAATTTACGCTTGGTTAGTCGCTCAAGATTATTTTAAAGAATTAACTGACCAAGACGTAAGAAAAAGATTATATGAGGAACAAAAAAATCAGATTGAACAAGATATGTCACCATTTGGATTTATTTCAGATGGTTTAGATAGTACAAGTTTTGTAGATCAAGATGGAGATAGATGGTTTGTAGATGAATATGGTGATAGATCTTATATGTGGGAATATATGTAAATGGAACTAGATAGTCAAATAAAACTTGGACATTTATTACTTGTAGATAGAAAATGTAGAGTTTGTGGAGAAATTAAAAATTTAATAGATGGTTTTTACAGAACACGAAAAGATAGAGGCCCTGTGGCATCTTCATATTCTTATGAATGCAAAGACTGTACGGTAAAAAGAATTTTAACTTCCAGAAAAAGTAATGGTGGAATCATAGAAGAAAGATATCCAGACTGGTAAATACGTTCACGTCACATTTCCCTCACGAAAAGTAATTTTTTAATAAATATTTTTTAGATAAACTGAGATTTTACGGAGAAAAACATGGCGACTCCTCAATTATCTCCAGGCGTACTCGTCAGGGAAGTTGATTTAACTGTAGGAAGAGCTGATAATGTACTTGATAATATTGGAGCAATTGCGGGCCCTTTTGCAATTGGACCAGTAGATGAAGCTATTGATATTACAACAGAACAAGAATTAATCAACACTTTTGGAAAGCCTCTTTCCACAGACGCTCAGTATGAGTACTGGATGAGTGCATCTTCTTTCCTTTCATACGGTGGCGTTCTTAAAGTAGCAAGAACTAATGGTTCTACTTTAAATAACGCAAATGCCACAAGATCTGGCATTTCCACATCACTAAAAATCAAAAATTTTGATGATTACAATGCAAACTATTCTAGTGATAGTGTAACCTGGGGATTTGCTGCAAAAAATCCAGGGTCATGGTCAAATAAACTGAAAGTTTGTTTAATTGATGACAAAGCAGACCAAGTTTTAACTATCGGATCAACATCCGGAGTTTCTGTTGGTATGGGTGTTACAACAGCATTGACTAATCAAGTTATTGCTGGATTAGGAACAACAACAACATTCACTGGTTATTTGAAGGGCATTGTCACTGGAATTGGACTAACCACAGTTGACGTTAAAATTGTTTCTAGAGTAAGTTCCGCTGGTGTAGAAACATCGGTTACTTATTCACAAAGAGATCAGGCATACTCCTTTAGACCAGGTAATTCAGTTTCTGTTATTAACTCTTCAGGAGCAGCAGTTACAACAACAACCTTAGGATCTGGTGATACTACGGTTCTTGATTGGTATGATCAACAAACTTTAGGGTTGACAAATTCCACAATTTACTGGAAATCAATTGCACCTAAACCAACTTCAAGTAATTATTCTGTTTCTAGACAGGGTAAAAATGATGCAATACACGTTGTAGTTGTAGATGATTTAGGATCTGTAACTGGAATCCAAGGAAACTTACTAGAAAAGCATCTATTCCTTTCTAAAGCTTCTGACGCTGTTTCAGCAGAAAATTCTCCACAAAAATCATACTGGAAAGATTATCTAGCAACTAACTCATCATACGTTTATGCTGGAGACAATCCATCTGATGGATCAGACGGTTTTGTTTCTCCATCTGGATTTAGTTCTGGATTTACTGGAATCACAACTGCAAGTGGATTGTGGAATCAATCTGCTCAAGGAGTAGTTTTCAACGTTATTGGAAATACCACATATACCTTAAATGGTGGTGTTGATTACTCATCATCAAATGGAATGAGTGCTACTCTTGGAGATTTAATTACTTCATACAATCTATTCTCAAATAGAGATGAGATTGAAGTTGATTTCCTAATCTGTGGTCCAAGTCTTTCAAATAAATCAGAATCTCAAGCTAAAGCGAACCATCTAATTTCTATTGCAGAATCTAGAAAGGATTGTGTTGCTGTTATTTCTCCACACAAGGCAGATGTATTAACAGGAACTGTATCTGATGGACCAATTACCAACACCGATACACAGACAAATAACATAATTCAGTTCTTCTCTCCACTAGCTTCTTCATCATATGCAGTTTTTGATAGTGGATACAAGTACACATATGATAGATTCAACAATAAGTTCAGATACATTCCATGTAACCCAGATGTTGCTGGATTGATGGTAAGAACAAATATTGTTGCATATCCATGGTTCTCTCCTGCTGGACAACAAAGAGGAATTTTAAATAATGCAATTAAACTTGCATACAACCCCAACAAGGCACAAAGAGACCAACTTTATCCATTGAGAATTAATTCGATTGTCAATCAACCTGGAATTGGTATTCTTCTATTTGGAGACAAAACCGCTCTAGGATATGCATCGGCATTTGATCGCATCAACGTTCGTCGTCTCTTCTTAACAATTGAACAATCACTTCAAAGAGCGGCTCAAGCTCAACTCTTTGAACTAAACGATGAAATTACAAGAGCAAACTTTAGAAATATCGTTGAACCATATCTACGTGATGTTCAAGCGAAGAGAGGACTATATGGTTTCTTAGTGGTTTGCGATACCTCAAACAACACTCCAGATGTGATTGATAATAATGAATTTAGGGCAGACATTTATCTGAAGCCTGCCAAGTCTATTAATTATGTAACTCTTACTTTTGTTGCTACCAGAACGGGAGTAAGTTTTGAAGAAGTTGCTGGTACTGTTTGATTTTAATTTAACCTAAAAAGGAGGACCTAAAAATGGCAGAGTCAACAATTTCAAAATTTAAATCCACTCTCATTGGCGGTGGCGCAAGACCCAATCTGTTCGAAGTGACCATCCCAGGAACTATTCCTGGTGGTGGTTCTTTGGGAGAGTCATTCTCTATTCTTTGTAAGGCAGCGCAGTTACCAGCATCAAACATTGCATCGATCGATGTTCCTTTTAGAGGAAGAATCTTTAAAGTAGCGGGAGATCGCACATTCGATACCTGGACTGTTACTATCATTAATGATGAAAGTTTTGAAATCAGACAGGTAATGGAAAATTGGATGAACTTTATTGGTCAGTATGGTGATGCAAGTGGTGCTACAGATCCTGCAACTTACATGGTTGACGCATACGTAAAACAACTAAAGAGAGGACCTTCAACAGTTACTAGAAATGGTAATGGAGAGGGTACCGGATTGACACAAAACACCGCAGCCACTTACAAGTTCTACAGTGTTTTCCCAACAAACGTTTCTGCAATTGATCTTTCATATGATACTTCAGATACTATTGAGGAATTTACTGTTGAATTCCAAGTTCAATACTGGACACCAGTGACTGGGGAACAGTAATAAATATCTATAGGACTAAACTTAAACAAATAAATTATGGCAAGATTGTTTGGATTCTCTATAGAGGATAACGAACCATTATCTCCAGGTGTAGTCAGTCCCGTTCCTCAAAATAATGAGGACGGGACTGATCATTACTTGAGTAGTGGTTTTTTTGGATCTTATGTAGATATTGAGGGTGTTTATAGAACTGAGTTTGATCTAATTAAAAGATATCGTGAAATGGCACTTCATCCAGAGTGTGACAGTGCTATCGAAGATATTGTGAACGAAGCAATTGTATCTGACACAAATGATACTCCCGTAGAAATTGAACTTTCCAATTTAAATGCCAGTGATGGTATTAAGAAGAAGATAAGACAAGAGTTTAAATATATTCTTTCTCTTTTAGATTTCGATAAAAAATCTCACGAAATCTATAGAAACTGGTATGTTGATGGTAGATTATATTACCACAAAGTAATTGATTTAAAAAATCCCCATGAAGGGATTCAAGAGTTGCGTTACATAGACCCAATGAAAATGAGGTATGTAAGGCAACAAAAGAAAAGTGAAAAGGACAAGTACAGATTATCGAATATTAATTCGGATAATCCAATGGATTTTGAATTTCCTCAAATTGAGGAATACTTTGTTTATAATCCAAAAATGACGTATCCAGCAAGTAATCCATCTTCTCTTGGAGGAACTGCTGGCATCAAAATGTCAAAGGATTCTATTACATACTGCACCTCTGGACTTGTAGATAGAAATAAAGGATCAACACTTTCATATCTCCACAAAGCAATTAAGTCTCTCAATCAACTTCGCATGATTGAGGACTCTCTTGTTATTTACAGATTGTCTCGTGCGCCAGAACGTAGAATTTTCTATATTGATGTAGGCAATCTACCTAAAGTTAAGGCAGAACAATATCTCCGCGATGTTATGATGCGTTATCGCAACAAACTTGTTTATGACGCAAACACCGGAGAAATTCGTGACGACAAGAAATTTATGGCAATGCTTGAGGATTTCTGGCTTCCAAGACGTGAAGGTGGTAGAGGAACTGAAATTTCAACTCTCCCAGGTGGACAAAATCTTGGAGAAATTACTGATATTGAGTATTTTAAGAAAAAATTATATCGTTCACTGAATGTTCCTCCATCAAGAATGGATGGAGAAGGTGGATTCAATCTTGGTCGTTCATCAGAGATTCTTCGTGATGAAGTTAAGTTTAGCAAGTTTGTTGCCCGTCTGAGAAAGAGATTCTCATATATGTTCCACGATATGTTGAGAACTCAATTGATTCTAAAGAATATAATCACCCCACAAGACTGGGATATTATGGAAGAACATATTCAATATGACTTCCTTTATGACAATCACTTTGCAGAACTTAAGGATGCAGAACTTCTCAATGAAAGATTGAATATGGTTCAAATTGCAGAACCTTACGTAGGAAGATATTTTTCTCAAGATTATCTAAGAAGAAAAATTCTTCGTCAAACTGATGAAGAAATTATTGAACAAGATAAGATCATGAAGAAAGAAATTGAAGATGGACTAATTCCAGATCCAAATGCACCTGTCGATCCAATGACTGGTATGCCACTAGATCAAACATCACAAATGGATCTTGGTCAACCAGTGATGGAACCAAATCTTGATTCACAAGGAAAAGCAACCGAAGCAAGTGGTAAGATTGCAGAAATGCCCAAGGGTGGCGAGATATAAATAAAGAAAATATTATTAGGTATTAAAAATGGATGATCTTTTAGATATGATTGCTGCTGACGAGTCACCCTCACAGATCAGTGATAAGATTAAAGAACTTTTATTTACAAAATCTGCAGAAAAAATCGATCAATTTAGGCCTGCAGTTGCAAATAGTATGTTTAACGGTCAAGTAGAGGAAGAATGAAATCATTCAAACAATTCATCTCAGAATCAGTAAACATTTCTGGAGATTTTAACGGGAATCTTTACATTAATTCCCAACCAGAACCTCAACAGGTTGGAGAAGAATATGCTGCAGATGTTTTGTGGAATGGTGGAATTTATAGAATGAAATTAACTACAAATACCGGTATCCCATCCAAACAAGAATTGGGCGAACAGTTGCAAAATGAGTATCCAGGTGCAATTGTTCACCAAATCTATCCAGTAATGGAAAAAAATATTAATATTAAAAATAAACAAAGGTATCACCCATCAAAACTTGAGTGGATTGATTAATAATGGCTCAGTGGAATATAACAACACAAGACTACTTAAATCAAGAAAGAAGTCTTTTTGAAGTTAATGGCGTTGCAACCAGAGACGGTAAAATTGTAGATAGATTTAATCGGTTTCCAGTAGATGTTCTTCCAGCAAATGCAGATGCTTTTGGAAGAACAAGAGTATCAAATCCATTAACACTTTTCGACTCATCTCATAGGTACAGAGATAATAACCTGTGGGATAGTTTAATAGTTGGAACTGGTTCTACTGTTGGATTTGCAACTACAGCAGGTTTAGTCAATATGACTGTAGGTGTTGGAAGCACTGATTCTATTATTAGAGAAACTACAAAAGTATTTTCATATCAACCAGGAAAGTCTTTGCTGACTTTGAATACTTTTATAATGAACCCACCAAAACAAAATCTAAGGCAAAGAGTTGGGTATTTTGGTGCTGATAATGGAATATATTTTGAGGTTGATGGAACTACTGCATATTTTGTGGAAAGAAGTTTGTCATTGGGGACAGAAACAAGAATTGATCAATCAAATTGGAATATTGACAAGTTGGATGGAACTGGTGTTTCTGGAATTACATTAGATGTAACTAAGGCACAAATTTTTTGGATGGATATTGAGTGGTTAGGACTTGGAAATGTAAGACTCGGATTTATAATTAATGGAAATTTTATTCACGCACATACTTTCCAACACGCAAATATAATTCAATCAACCTATATTACAACAGCATCACTTCCTTTGAGATATGAAATTAGCAACACAGGAATTACAACCAGTGCAAGTACTCTCAAACAAGTTTGCTCCACAGTAATTTCCGAAGGTGGTTACGAATTGAGAGGATTACAGCAAGCAGTATCTACTCCAATTACAGCACCAGTAGATTTACCAACTCCTGCTGGAACATATTATCCTGTCATTTCTATTAGACTTAAAGCACCAATCAACAATCAACCAGATAGATTGGATGCAATTGTTATTATGACAGCACTATCAATTATGGGAACTGGAAATGGTCCTCAATATAATTGGCAAGTGAGAGCAAGTGCAACTACATCAGGTGGAACTTGGACGAGTGCTGGCACAGACTCTGCGATTGAATATAAAATAGATGGTGGTTCTGTTAGTGGTGGAAGAGTTTTGGCATCTGGGTTCCTCACTTCAGCAAACCAATCATCACAATCAGTGGATATTCTTAAAGAAGCACTCTTCAAATTCCAGTTAGAAAGAAATGGATTAACTAAAACTCCATATGAACTAACTTTAGTTGCTGCATCTGATACTGCAGGTGCTGATATCTTTGCTTCTATGGATTGGGAAGAGATTAGTAGATAATTTTATCTTAATTTGATTAAATAATAAATAACTAAAAGTGTACTATAAAAATAATGGCTCTTAGACCAGTTGGGGGTGGAACCTCGATTACAATTAATGCAACATCTGCCCAGTCTTCTGCTTTTTCAGTGCAGTCAAATGTATTGAGAGTTGTTCCAGTTGGTGCAGGTGCTCACGTTGCGATAGGAACTAATCCAACTGCAACAACTTCCGATTTTTATGTTCCAAGTGGACAAGCAACAACTCTCGCTTTGACAAAAGCATCTAACAGAGTTGTTGGTATTACTACAGGAACTACAACCACTATTATTTTCCCAGAAGGAACTCAATGTCCTTTTGGAGTTGGTGATTATGTAACTTTATCAGGAGCACAAAGTTACTATAATTCTCTAATCACTCATCAACCAGTTATTTCTGTTGACACTTCAGTTGGAGTTAATGGGTATCATCAGACAAGATGTTCAATTGGTACTGATACAAGTGGAATTACAACTGCATTCTCATCTGCGGATGCTTCATTAACAAACTCACTCAAACTCGCAGCAAGATCAGATTCCGGATCTGGTGTTATTCACCTACAACAAGTACAAATTTCAGGACAGGCATGATGAAACTCATTACCGAAGAAATCGAATCAGTAGAAGTCCTTACCGAAACTGTCAACGGTAAGAAGACACTTTATATTCAGGGACCTTTCCTTCAAACTGAAGTTGTAAACAGAAACGGTAGAATGTATCGTTTACCTGTTATGGAAAGAGAGGTAAAACGTTACACAGAACAGTATGTTGATAAAGGTCGTGCTCTTGGAGAACTTGGACACCCAGATGGACCAACTGTAAATCTTGATCGTGTTTCTCATAAAATTATTTCACTGCACCGTGAAGGAAACAACTTTATCGGTAAAGCGCAGATTCTTTCTACCCCAATGGGTAAGATTGCAGAGTCACTTCTTAAAGAAGGAGTAACTCTTGGAGTTTCCTCTCGTGGTATTGGTTCAGTAAAACCAAACAACGAAGGTTACACTGAAGTTGGTGAAGATTTTATGCTTGCGACTGCTGCTGATATCGTAGCAGATCCTTCTGCCCCTGATGCATTTGTTCAGGGAATTATGGAAGGAAAAGAATGGGTTTGGGATGGTGGAATGCTTCGTGAAAAAATGGCAGAACAAACCCAAAGAAGAATTAATACTCTTGTAGATGAAAAACTTCTTGAAGAGTATAAGTTGAGTTTATTCAATGAGTTTTTAAATTCATTGTAATTTATTAAATTATAAATAAATATAGTTTATAACGTAAGGTTAAACGGAGAGTTCAAATGTCTCGTGGAGATTTACAAGAAATGGAAGTAGGCACTAAGCAATCCAGAACCGCTGTCAATGCAAATGCTAAGGCAGGGGATGCAATGCCAAGTCTATCTGGTGCAACACCAGGACAAACTGGTGGATGGGAAGATCTTGGAGGTCCTGATCCATCCAACTATCGTTCAACTGATGACTCTGCAAAACTCAAAACACCTGGTGCAACCCTTAAGCAAGTTAAGGATGTTGTAAACAAAGGTGCTAAGCCTGCAGAGGCAATGAAGGGTGTTAAGGAAGATGAAGAGTTTGAGTATGATCAAGATGAAGAACTCTTAGAAGATACCGAAGATAACGAAGAAGTTGTAGCAGAAGCTAAGCACGAAGAGGAAGAGAAAGAAGAAGAGGGTAAAAAAGGTAAGAAGGAAGAAGAAGACGAAGACGAAGAAGAAATGGAAGAAGAGTTTAGCATCGAAGAAGATGTTAATGCTCTGCTTGCTGGCGAAGAGCTCTCCGAAGAGTTCCAAGAAAAAGCAAGAACCATTTTTGAAGCTGCTCTTCGTTCAAAGGTTTCTGATATTAAAGAAGCCCTTGAGGAGCAGTATGCAACCGCTCTTGCTGAGGAAGTAGAAGAAATTAAGTCTGAACTTTCTGAGCGTGTCGATGCATACTTAGAGTATGTTGCTGGTGAGTGGATGGAAGAAAATACACTCGCTATTGAAAAAGGTCTTAAGACCGAAATGACCGAATCATTCTTAACTGCAATGAAGGGTCTTTTTGAAGAACATTATGTATCAATCCCTGAAGATAAATATGATGTGCTTGAGAGCATGGTAGATAAACTTGATGAAATGGAGACAAAACTCAACGAGCAAATTGAGAAGAATGTTTCCCTAAACAAGCGTCTTGCAGAGGCGGTTGCTGACGGAATCTTTGAACAGGTTTCTGAGGGCCTTGCTGCTACTCAGAAAGATAAGCTCGCTTCACTTGCCGAAAGTGTTGAGTTTGAAAGTGAAGAAGAATATCGTGAAAAACTGGAGACTTTGAAGGAATCATATTTCCCTTCAAGAGGAGCTTCTCCAAAGGCAAGAACTGAAAGTCTGTCCGAAGGTGTAGACAGTGCTCCAGAATCAATTTCTGGTTCAATGGCTACTTATCTGAAGACTCTCTCAGCATTCAGCAAATAATTGAATTTAATATAATTCAAACACAAAAAACGCACTTTAGTAAAAAGGTAAAACGCAAATGTTCCATTCCGAGCATCTGCAGGAAAAGTGGGCACCACTCCTGAACTATGAGGGTCTTGATCCTATCAAAGATTCGCACAGAAAGGCTGTAACCGCTGTCCTGCTCGAAAACCAAGAAAGATTTTTAAGAGAGCAATCTGCTTTCGAACATGGTTCCATGAATATGCTCATGGAATCACCAACCAACAGTGGTAACGCTGCTGGTGGTAGTGGTGGATTCGGTGGTGATTCAACACCAGGTGGTCCTACCGCAGGTTTCGATCCCGTACTGATCTCATTGATCCGTCGTTCGATGCCTAACCTGATCGCCTATGACATCGCAGGCGTTCAACCAATGAGTGGTCCTACTGGACTCATCTTCGCAATGCGTTCGCGCTATACCAACCAGAGTGGTACTGAAGCTTTCTACAACGAGGCAGATTCAGTATTCTCAGGTCAGGATGCAGGTCTTGATGAGGCAGCAGGTTTCACCAATGCTGTTTCTGGTATGGGTACTACCACCATTGCTGGTACTAACCCATCAGTTCTGAACCCAGTTTCTTCTGCATCTTCTACTGCCTACAATGTAGGTCAGGGAATGGTAACAGGTGATGCTGAGAATCTTGACGGTGCTGGTGCTGATGCATTCAACCAGATGGCATTCTCAATCGAGAAAGTCACCGTTACTGCAAAGTCACGTGCTCTGAAGGCTGAGTACTCACTTGAGCTTGCTCAGGACCTCAAGGCAATTCATGGTCTGAACGCTGAAGCGGAATTAGCAAACATTCTCTCAACTGAGATTCTTGCTGAGATCAACCGCGAAGTTATCAGAACCATCTATAAGGTTGCTGAACAGGGTGCTGTACAGAACGTTGCAACTCCCGGTATCTTTGACCTCGACGTTGACTCCAACGGTCGTTGGTCGGTTGAGAAGTTCAAGGGTCTTCTATTCCAAATCGAGCGTGATGCTAACGCAATCGCTCAAAGAACTCGTCGTGGAAAGGGCAACACCATCATCTGTTCTGCAGACGTTGCTTCCGCTCTAACCATGGCAGGTGTTCTTGATTACACCCCTGCACTCAACGCTAACCTAACTGTTGATGATACTGGCAACACTTTTGCTGGTACTCTAATGGGCAAGTTCCGCGTCTACATCGACCCATATGCGGCTAACCTGACTTCAGGTAACGCAACTCCTGGTAACCAGTACTATGTTGTTGGTTATAAGGGTTCTTCACCTTATGACGCTGGACTCTTCTATTGTCCTTATGTTCCTCTCCAAATGGTTCGTGCCGTTGGCGAGAACAGCTTCCAGCCTAAGATCGGATTCAAGACCCGTTATGGTCTTGTCGCCAACCCATTTGCTGAGGGTACTGATCAAGGCCTGGGTCGCCTTAAGGTTAATGCTAACCGTTACTATCGTCGCGTAGCGGTCAAAAATCTCATGTAAATCTCATATGAGATTATCTGGAGGACCTCAAAAAGGTCCTCTTTTTTATAAATACTAATGTTAAAAACTTCAATGATATGTTTTACATTTATAAGTCTACAAATAAAATTAATAATAAATTTTATATTGGAAGATGTAAAGGTCCTATTAAAAACAGAGAATATAAACACTGGTGGTACGCCACTAATAAAAAAAGTAATATGCCCTTTCCGAATGCTTTAAGAAAATATGGAAGACATAATTTTGTATGGGAAATAGTAGAACAAACTGAAGAATATGATAATGGAGAAAGGGAGATTTATTGGATAGATAAACTAAAACCACAGTACAATGCAACTTTAGGTGGAGATGGAGGATCTCTTGGTCGTTCTTGCCCAGAACATGTGAAGGAAGCAACGAGACAATCTAGAATTGTATCAGTTAGAGACAGGAAGACCGGAAAAGTTTATATTTCTATGAAAGATGCAAAAAAAGATACTGGAGTATTGGAAAGCAGTATAAGTAGATCTATAAAATATAACGGACCTGGTAGTAGATGGGAAAGAGTTATCTAAATATTTAAAAAAACAATGGTCGCTTCGCAGATTGAAAATAGAAATTTTCTTTCACCAACAGGGTTTAAGTTTACATTAACAAGAACTCCTAGAGTTACTTTTTTTTGCAATCAAGCAAATATACCAGATTTAAATCTTGGAGTTGCTGTTCAACCAACTTATTTAAAAGATCTTGATACTCCTGGTGACAAAATTGTTTTTGGAGATTTGTCACTTAGATTTCTTGTTGATGAAAATTTAGAAAATTACATGGAGATACAAAACTGGATTCGTGGATTAGGTTATCCGGAAAAATTAAGTCAATTTGCAGATCTTGAAAATTCGGGAACAGTTCAAGGAAATTATTTGAAAGATAGACAAAACATATATTCAGATGGAACTTTGCAAGTTTTAACAAGTAATCAAATTGCAAATTTTCAAGTTTCATTCAAAGATTTATTTCCATATTCCCTATCAACATTAACGTTTGATTCGACTGATACAGATATTCAATACTTTACAGCAGACGTTAGTTTCAAGTATACTATCTACAATATAGTCGATTTGGGTGGAAATCCTTTATGAGTTTTGATCTTGATGAAATTCAAAGAATGTGGGAAAAGGATTCTAAAATAGATATGGATAATCTCCATGAAGAATCTACCAATATCCCAAGTCTTCATGCAAAATATTTTGAATTATATAATACAATATTTCTACTTAGAAAAAAAGCAGAACAACAGAAAAGAAATATTCGACATGAAAGATATGAATATTATTCTGGAAAATCAGACCCAGAAGTGTATGTAGAAAATCCATTTCCTAAAAAAATTCGTGACAAAGATACGATGCAAAAGTATCTTGATGCTGACGAAAAACTTTCAACAGTATGTTTGAAGATTGATTACTACGATACAATGTTGGTTTACATTGAGAGTATTCTCAAAATGATCCAGAACAGAACTTATCAAATTAAAAACGCAATTGAATTTATGCGTTTTCAGTCTGGATTGGGGTAAATAAATATTCATAGCAGTTATAATGCTATGAGTGACGTAATAATCGAAAAGAAAAATGAGGTTTACATTAAACTACATTGTGAATCTCATATTCTATATGAACTTCAACCATATTTTACATTTGAAGTTGAATCTGCAAAATTTATGTCCCAATATAGAAGCAGACATTGGGACGGTAAGATTCGACTATTGAGCACTCATACTGGAGAAATTTATGCTGGTTTGTTGGATAAAGTTATCGACAAACTAAAACTGCATAACTACACGTATGAATTTAAAGAAAACAAATTCTATGGATTACCCTTTGAAATAAATGAGGGTATTTCATATGAAGGTGTCAAAGACTACATGAAATCTATTTGTACTCATTCTCCGAGAGATTATCAAGTGGAGGGAGTATACGATGCTCTAAGACATAATAGAAAATTATTGATATCACCCACAGCCTCAGGTAAATCCTTAATGATTTACTCCCTTGTAAGGTATTATGTAGATAAAGGACAAAAAA
>Ga0222712_10000300_pt1 | contig 69309 bp, 41 predicted proteins | sample C33_657DmetaG_FD_165043 | JGI IMG/M metagenome (GOLD analysis project Ga0222712, IMG submission 165043) | Estuarine water microbial communities from San Francisco Bay, California, United States - C33_657D | ecosystem: Environmental > Aquatic > Marine > Unclassified | place: USA: California... | reverse complement strand
AACTAATAGTTATCCCACATACGGAACTAATTGGGCAGATATATCTGGAAATGGATACAATTATACATTGATTGATGGTGGATATTTTGATGGTAATAATGATGGTTCAATATATTTTGTAAATGGTGCTTACGCAGATTCTCCTAATTTTGGTTCAACATTTTTTGGAGATTTTACATATGAAGTTTGGATTAAGCCAGAAAATAACACAGGAACTATTTTAAGAGAAATTGATAAAGCTGGATGGCAGGTATCTCTTATGGAATTGGTTAATGGTATATTAAGAATTGGGGCATGGGTAGGTGGAGTGGGATATCAAGGAATTGGTACATTGGATATGGGTAAGTGGTATCAGCTTGTAATGACATATTCAAATAGTACACATACTATGAGTGGGTATATAAATGGTGAATTAACAGATACATCATCTAATTTTATGAAAGAACATCCAGCAAATGATTATTATCTTACATTGGCAGATAATGAACCAATATCTAACTTTGGGGCTGGTTACGCATCTTATACAGGTAGAATGAGTTCACTAAAACTTTACAATCGTGTTTTAACGGATGAAGAAGTATTACAAAACTATAATTCATTAAGATATAGATACGAACCACTTACTTTAACAAATTTTGAAAGTAATGTAACATTTACTATAAATTCATAAATTTGATTCGATAAATCTTTTCAAACACTATTCTTTTGATTCTTTATATTTATATGTAACATCAATTACGAAGACATATAAATGGCACAAGAATTAATATATCCCGGTTCATCATCATTCTTTCCCGGTCAAACACCTTTTGAAATATATGATGAGGATTATACATTCCAATCGGATGCTCCAAAGGTTGCTTTATGGTGTGCTAGAAGATTAGGTTATCCAATCCAAAATGTGGAATTGGTAGATGAAAACTTCTACGCATGTTTTGAAGAGGCAACATCAGAGTATGGGGCACAAGTTAATCAATTTAATATACGAAACAATCTAGAAACCTTAAAGGGTAAAGCAGCTGGAACTAACTATTCTCAAAAATTAGTAAATGGTACTAATTTAGGTCAAATAGTTTCAATTTCTGATGCGTATGGTACATTAGTTGGAGCAGGTGGTAAGACGGAATATAAGAAAGTAAAAATAATGTTAACTGGTTCTCAGCAAGAATATGATTTACATCAATTAATAGCAGTACCTGAAGAAGGTGGAAAGGCAATTGATATAGCAAAAGTATATTTTGAAGTAACCCCAGCAATCTCTCGTTTCTTTGACCCATATTCAGTTTCTGGACAAGGTACGTTGAACTTAATTGATGAATTTGGATTTGGTTCATTCTCTCCAGCTGCACAATTCGTATTGATGCCAATATTTGAAGATTTACTTCGTATTCAACAAATTGAATTTAATGACCAAATAAGAAAATCGGCACATACATTCAATATTGTAAATAATAAACTTACAATATTTCCAAGACCAGCAACATCAACTGTAAAAGAACTTTGGATAGATTACTATGTAAGAGAGGATTTTATAGAAAATTCAGTAGGTGTACAAAATAATGTAGTTGCTGATTATTCAAATGTAGGATATGATTTTATTCCATATTGTGATATTAACGATGTTGGTAAGCAATGGATTCGTAAATATACTCTTGCATTAGTTAAAGAATTGTTAGGAGCAATTAGAGAAAAATACTCCACAATACCTATACCTGGTTCCGAAGTATCATTGGATGGTGCCGCATTAAGAGCAGAAGCCCAAACGGAAAAAGAAGCTCTAATGACTCAATTAAGAGAAAATTTGGAAGAGTTGAGCAGAAAAGTTCAATTTGAAAATAGAAATAATGAAGCAAATCAACATCAAGAAATGTTGAGAAAAGTACCATTAGCAATATACATAGGTTAATAAATGGCTAGATTTACATTAGATAGAGATATCAGATTTTTTGAGGGAATATCAAGAGAATTAGTAGATGCAGTTGTAACAACGGCTGTTGTACTATATAAACTTGTCATAGAAAATTCAAAAACAAATCTTTATGGAGAATCACTTTCCAAAACTTATTATCAGGGTGTTGAGTGTAACGCTATGATTCAAAGAGAAGATACTTTAGTTACATATGAAGGATTTGGTTCGGATGTGGGACAAACTGTAGATTTTCGTTTCAATCGTTTTTCATTAAAAGATACCGGATTTTATCCTGAAATTGGAGATATTATTTTTCACAATAACGCATACTTTGAAATTGATAATGTAAGAGAAGACCAATTAATAGGTGGTAGAACTGGTGACCAAGAGCATTTTTCAATAATTTGTTCAACATTTATGAGTAGAAGAACATCAATTCAAACTGAAATGAGAGTAGTATAATGGATATAAGAGAAACAAATAGAGCTAAACAAATAGCAATAGAAAAAGAATTTATCAAAGGTGTAAAACTTATTGATATAGATTCTACTATTGCTGAATATATGAGTTCTACTGTAATTCCTGAATTAGTTGAAAATGAAAAACCTGTAAAAGTTCCATTGATATATGGTAACGCTGAAAGATGGGAAGGTGCTAGACAAAATGGATATTTGAGAGATGAGAGGGGTAGAATACAAATACCATTGGTAATGTTCAAAAGAAATACCGTAGAAAGAAATGAATCTATGGAGCATTTTAGAGAGCAATTAATAATTTCTACTTTTAAAAAATATTCTAAAAAAAATAGATACGATAGATTTAGTTTACAAAATAATACAAAACCTACATACGAACAATATCATATTGCAATGCCATCGTATGTAACAGTAACATATGAAGTAATGATTTGGACATCATTTACGGAACATATGAATCAAATCGTAGAACAATTTCAATATGCTAGTGATAGATATTGGGGAACTCAAGATGGATTTAGATTTAGAGCAAAAATAGATTCGTTTGAAAATCAACAAGAAGTTGGAGAAGGAACTGAAAGAGTAATTCGTACAACATTTAATATATCAGTAAATGCATATCTATTACCAGAAATGCATGGTAAAAAGCCTGTTGTTAAGCAAGATTATTCTAAAAAAAGAGTTGTATTTGGTATTGAAACTGATTTAACTGGTGGTGGTAATGGATTTACATCTCCAACATTATACAATGAATATGCACAGGTAATTGATTTTGTAGCAGTTAGAGGTTCTCAAATGGCAACTTTTGTAAATTCAAGTAATGTAAAATTAACTAATGTTAAAAAACCAATATTACCATCCGAATTGGTTGGTGTATTTGATATTGTAAACTGGTTTAGAGTTTATATAAATGGTGACTTTATATCTCCATCTCTATACACTTATACATATAATGGTACACTAAATGAAATAACATTTACATTTATTGGATTAACATTTGCAATAGATGAGCAAGATGAAGTTGCAATAACTGGTAAATTTCAAGAACTATGAAAGTAACTGGATTAAAAAGTATAATGAAAGAAGTAAATGAACCAAATGAATTTATATTGGAATCATTTGATTTATTGCACCCATATTATTGGATTTTTAGAATTAATGGTGTTAGAGTAAAAACTTTATTTTTAAAATTAGAACCTTTAAGAATACCATCTGCACGATTTGATGTTTTTATAAACGGATTATTTATAAGAGATATTGATTATGTATTTGAAATGGTTGATAACGATTTTTACATAAAATTTAAAAGAGAAAATTTTCCTCAATTTGATAGATTTGGAGACCCATATACAATTAATGATGAGGATGAGGTAAAAATAAATGGTGATATAGAAAAATTTGTATGAGTAGAAAAATACCAAATATTGATTTAGGAACAAATCTTAAACAAAGAGATAGATTGGGATTTAAGCAATTTGTATTACAAGTTAATACAGATACTTTTATTTATAGCTATTTTCCAAACCAAATAGAAGTAAATGATGAAATTTATTTTACTTTATATTTGATAAATAAACGATTTATTTTTGATATTTTAGAGGTTGATGATGTTAAAGATTATATTGATGTGTATTTATATGGAGTAAAACAACCACAGGATAGATATAGTGTAAGTGTAACTGATACGGATATAATAATAATATTTACGGCAGATATAACTAGATTACCAAAAGATGTAAATGCAACCGATTTTGAAATTAAAGGAAAAATAGCAGAAATAGTATAATGGCAAGATTAATACCTCGTAAACAAATTGAAGAACAACAAAACATTAGTAGCTCATTTAGTGTTGGGCAAGACTTAAATGTTGGTAATAATGTCATTATAAGTGGCTCTTTATTAGTTTCTCAAAGTTTCTTTTTAGGAACTGATACAGGTTCAAAAAGTGAAATAACGGGTTCGGTATTTCTTACTGGTTCTTTAACTATTGATGGTACTCTTAAAACATCGGCACCTAATACAATATTTTCTGTAACCGCATCAAATGCATTAAAATCAGTTGATAGTACTTTATATGATGGTATTCGTTCGGTAGATTTTGGTGCAAATGTTCCAACTCTTTATGTTTCATCCACCGATGGTGATGATAACAACGATGGTCGTTCGATACAATATCCATTAAGAACTATTAAAAGAGCATCATTATTGGCAACGCCGGGTTATGATGGTAGATATGGTTTAGATAGTGGTTCGAAATATAACGGATATGTAATTAGAGTTCAAGCTGGTACATATTTAGAAGATAATCCCGTAATACTTCCAAAGAACTCAACAATTTGGGGTTCTGGTCTTCGTATTACAAAGATATTAGCACAAAACAAAAACGAAGACCTTTTTTGGGTAAATAGTGGATGTTATGTTGCGGAGGTAACGGTTGGTGGATTAGAGTTGTATCCAGACCAAATAAATCCTGATAAAGGTTTTGGTTTTGCATTTCAGCCAGGAGCGTTCATAACAACTTCTCCGTACATTCAGAACTGCTCGCAGATTTCAAATCAGGAGAACTCATTTACGGAACTTTATGAGGATATTAAGCCGGGTGGTGGTGGATTGTATGTAAACGGAGATGCGGTACACCCAGAATCACCTTTGGCATCAATGGTATTGGATGCCTATACGCAGATTTCTCCAAATGGTGTGGGATGTTTGGTAAATGGTAGAGGATTCATTCAGTTGGTATCTTTCTTTAATAACTTCTCATACTATGCAATTAGAGTAAACAATGGTGGACACGCTACCCTAAACAACTCAAACATTTCGTTTGGTTTGTATGGTATGTACGCATCTGGTTCTCGTTTTATATCTGGTAGTGGTGGTGATTTGGTATCAAAGCAAAGAGTAAGAGATAGTTGGAGTGTAATTGTTGATGTTCTTAATAAAGGTGGGTTAGAAGAAGGATTACCAACTATAACAACCTTAAATACAGCAGAAGGTATTAGAGTTAATACAACTATATCTCAATCAAATGCTGGTTTAACAAATGTATCATACACTGCCTCTGCATCCGAAACTGCGGAGATAATGGCTGATTATAATTTGATTAGTGCTATTGTAGAAAACGGAACATCAAATTTCCCAACTCTATTAGCAAAAAGTTCAAATAAAGGATATAGTGCAGAATCTCCATACAATATTTTAGGAGCAACTCAAATCACTTCTTCAATTAATGCATCTAATTCCGATTTAACTCAAATAAGTGCATCAATTGCGGCAACAATCAGTATATTAAACAATGGTACTGGTTCGTATAATTTTAAATCAAATAATGCTGATTTAATAAAAACAACACAAACATCACCAATATCGATAGGTACTCCTAAAGCTAATTTGACTGGTTCAATTAGTTCATCTTTTGGAATTATACAAAATATTATTAAAAATGGATTAAGTGCAATTCCAACATTAGTTTCTAATAATGAAAATACAATTTATGCTGGAAATGTTCAGCAAGTTATGCTGGGTGTATCATCTTCATTAGCAAAAACAAATGAAGTTAGTGCAAGTTTTAGTACAATTTACAATATATTAGCAAATGGTACTGGGAGCAATATAGAAGTAATTCCTACCAATCATAAAAGAGCATACACTATAACAAATGTTAATAGTTCATCATATGCATGGGATGGGGTTGAGGGTAATCCTACAATAAAATTATTTAGAGGGGAAACTTACAAATTCTATGTTTCGGCATCGGAGGCAGTAGGTCCAAACAATTATCCATTTTTTATAAGAACTGCACCAATTAGTGGAATTACGGATGCGTATGATTATATGAATGGTGTAATAAATAATGGAGATAGTGTTGGAAATATAACATTCCAAGTTCCATATAATGCACCATCTAAATTATATTATGTTGCGGATAATTCGCAAGATATGGTGGGTACATTTGATATTGTAAATTCATCAACAACACCCGAATATTTAATACAAAATACATTAACATATCCTTTAACAATAGCTAGTAGTTCAATCGCTAAAACCGATATTCACACAGTTAAAGCATATGAAATTCTTACAAACAATAAATCATTCATTCAGGAAGAAGTTATTGAATTTGTTAATTCTTCTTGGGCTGATTTTGTATATGATGAAACAACTTGTAGAAGAGATGTTGGGTACATTATAGATGGTGTTGCAAAAGACCTTTTATATGGTGGTAACGAAGAGAGTATCAGAGCTGGTATTACTTATTACACAATTCCATCCGAAGCAACTACAACTCAATTAGCACCAACAACAACTGCTGTTAAATACGCAGCTGGAATGGCTATAAACTTATTAAATGGTAAAACATACACTTCACCACAAACTGATAATTATGAAGTTTGGGATAACATAAGAGATAATAAACAATTTGTTCAAGACGAAACAATTGCATTTTTATCTTCTTCTTGGAGTGGATTTGATGGATTTAATTATAACGAAGCTAAATGCAGAAGAGATGTTGGATACATTTTAGATGCGGTAGCAACTGATATCAAATATGGTGGAAATGAAAGAAGTATTCAAGCTGGAGAATTTTATTACAAATATCCATCTCAAGCTACTTCAACTCAATCCGAGCAAACTATAACTGGTGTAAGATATGCGGCTGGTTTGATTAAGAATTTAGCAATGAATAGTACATTCGTATCTGCAAATTCATCAACAATATCGGCATATAACTTATTATTGGATAATAAAGAATTGATTCAAAACGAAACAATTCAATACATTAATGTAGTTTACCCATCCCTAAAATACAATCAAACAAAATGTAGAAGAGATGTTGGATATATTATAGATGGAGTTGCAACGGATTTATTATATGGAGGTATTGAAAGAGGTGTAACTTCAGGTAGATATTACTATGATATTCCATCAATAGCAACTACACAACAAAAGAAAGAAACAATAGCTGGTGTTAAATATGCAAAAATATTAGCAGATTATATTGTTACAAATCAGTTGTTAGATACTCCAAAAATTATTACAAATACCGAAAGAGGAATAAAAGTATCAAATGAAACAAATGTAACATCTACATTCTCTGGTAATACTGCAAATCAAAATTCAATTAGTAGTTCATTCTCTATTATAGAAGGAATTATTAAAAGGGGTGTATCTGCAATTCCATCATTGGTAGCTCAAAATAGTTCTCAAGTTTGGAATACAAATAATCCATTGCATGTTGGTTCTATTACTCAAATACAAAATGGATATACAACACCAAATGAAGTAAATGTAATTGATAGAAATTTTGAAATTGTAAATAAAATTATAGATGGTGGAATTGCAGCAGAACCTGTATTTACATCATCAATAAATGGATTAATAAAAGTAACTGATAGTTTACAAACTACTGGTTCTACTGCAAGTACTGCACAAACATCATCAATTTCATCATCATTTGCTTATGTAGCTAGAATTATAAGTAATGGTACAGGTTCAATTCAACCTATAACATCATCTGCGGCTGGAAACATAAAAGTAACAGCAACATCATTAGTATCATCAACGGCAGCTACTGGAGCTCAAAGTGCTTCAATTAGTTCTTCAATGGGTACTATTATTGATATTATTACAAATGGATTAGGTGTAGTTCCTACATTGGTAGATAATGTTACTGCTCATAGAAAAGTAAGTAATGAAACTCAAACATCAACAAGCGGTAGTTTAGAAGATGTAAACTTTATTTCACAATCTATTTCTATTGTAACTCAAATTATTGAAACAGGAAATACTGAATATCCTAAATCAAATTATGTATCAGCAACTAATTCAGCATTAGTTTACACTACATTAAAAAATAATATTGAGTTTATTCAGGCTGAAACAATTGCATATTTATCTTCTTCTTGGAGTGGATTCCAATACGATGAAACTAAGTGTAGAAGAGATGTTGGTTTAATTATTAGTGGAGCAGCTGAAGATTTCTTATTTAACGCAAATTCGGCATCGGTAGTAAATGGACAATACTATTATGAATATCCATCACAAGCTACCGATGGGCAATTAGACCAAACATTAGATGGTATCAATTACGCAAGTAAATTAGCACAAAAAATAATTCAAAATGTAACATTTGTTGCGGCACCAAATGCTAACCAAAATGCGGCAGTTTTATTGAAAAACAACAAAGAGTTCATTAAGGATGAAACAATCGCTTACATGAGTTCTTCTTGGGGTTCATTTGACTATAATGAGGCAACTTGTAGAAGAGATTTAGGATACATTTTAGATGCGGTTGCAACGGATGTATATTATGGTGGAAATGAAAGAAGTAGAGTAGCTGGTGTTTACTATTACAAATACCCATCTCAAGCAACTGGTTCACAATTAATCCAAACAACTGATGCAATAAATTACGCATCTAAATTGGCACAAAAGATTGTTGTTGGTCAAACATTTACATCTGCTGATAGTAATAAATTAAACGCAAGTAATTTACTATCTCTAAACAAAACATTTATAGCTGAAGAGGTAGTTGCCTATGTAAGTTCTTCTTGGAGCGGTGTTCAATATGATGAAACTAAATGTAAGAGAGATGTAGGATATATCATAGATGCAGTTAGAACTGATTTGGTTTATGGTGGTAACGAAAGAACATCAAAAGCTGGTGAATTCTATTACTTATATCCATCTGCAGCAACTGTTGGTGGTGTACCATCGGCAACTCAACAATTAGACCCAACGATTACTGGTATTGAAAGAGCAAATGCTTTATCGCAAAAGGTTGTTGTAAATAATGTATTCTCTAAACCATCTCAAGCGGTATTGGATGCAAAAGCATTAGTGTTTGAAAATAGAGATTATATCCAACAAAATACAATCGATTACATTTCAGATACATATCCTGCATTACAATACAATACAGCTAAATGCAGAAGAGATGTTGGATTTATTTTAGATAATGTATTAACTGATTTGGTATATGGTGGAAATGAAAGAAGTATAACTGCTGGTAGATTCTATTTCTTATACCCATCCCAAGCTACGGATTCTCAAGCATTTGAAACAATTGATAGTTTAAGATACGCTAAAGAATTGGCTAAATTAGCATCAATTGGTGATATAGCAATTGAAAGAAGTTTTGATATTGTAAGTAAAGTAATCCTAAGTGGAAGTTCTGCAATTCCTACAATAGTTGAAAACACTCAAAAAGGAATTAAAGTAACTTCGGAAACTCAATATACATCTTCCAATTCAGCAACATCATCCGATAAAACTATTGTATCTGCATCATTTGCAAATGTAATAAACATTGTATTAAATGGAACTGGTTCATTACCAACTATTGTAAAAAATACAAATAAAGGTGTTAATATAACTGGTGGTACGCAAACTACTTCATTCATAACACCACAAATTACTGAAATAAATAAAGTAGATAGTGGGTTTGATATTGTATTAAATGTTGTTGAAAACGGAACTGGTTCACTACCAACTATTGTAACAAACGCAACATCTGCAACAAAGCAAACTAATACTACACAATTTATTACAACTGCTTCAATATCTAATAATTTAATAAGTGGTTCAAACGATAGTTTTGATATTGTATTAGATATTGTTGAATTTGGAACTGGTTCAACACCTAATTTGGTTAAGAGTGTAAACGGATTGGTTAAATTAACCGATAGTGTTCAATACTCTTCATCATTTGCAATATCTTCATCAATAGCTAAAAGTGTAACATCAAGTTTCAACTATGTTATTAACATTTTAGAAAACGGAACTGGTTCATTACCAACTATTACAAATAATACATATTTGAACATTAAAACAACTGCAACTCCGCAGTATATTTCTGGTTCATCTGCAACTGCAACGGAAGTTGGTTTAATATCGGCATCTATTTCAATTGTAACAAATGTAATAGCAAATGGTACTACAAATACATTAGGTAATTTAGCATTACCAACTTCATCTTATATTCTACCAACCAATAATACAAATAAGTGGGTAGCATATGGAATATTAAAAAATAACTTAACATTTATTCAGGATGAAACCATTGCTTACTTATCATCTTCTTGGAGTACTGCTTCATATGATGAAAGTAAATGTAGAAGAGATATTGGATTGATTATTAGTGGAGCAATGGAGGATTTGGTATTCAACTCAAATTCAGCATCAGTTGTAAGTGCTAAATATTATTATGAATATCCATCTCAAGCGCAAGGAGCACAATTAAATCAAACATTGGATGGTGTAATTTACGCAAGTAGATTAGCACAAAAATTAATAACAAATACACCTTTTGTTTCTCCATCAGCTCAAACTATTAGAGCATATGATTTATTGGTAAGTAATAAACAATTTATTCAAAATGAAACTATTGCTTATATTAGTTCTTCTTGGAGTACAAAAGAATATGACCAAACAACTTGTAAGAGAGATGTTGGTTATATCATAGATGCGGTAGCAACTGATTTCAAGTGGGGTGGTAACGAAAGAAGTATAACTGCTGGTAAATTCTACTATTTATATCCATCGCAAGCAACTGGTTCTCAAATTAGAGAAACTGTGACAGGTGTTCAATACGCTAAAAATCTTGCGGAGAAAATATTAAGAGGTGGGCAATTCCAAAAAGTAACTCAAAATAAATTACAAGCTAAACAACTTATCTACGAAAACAAAGATTTTATCGCAGATGAGGTAATTGCATATGTATCGGCAAGTTGGAGTGAGTTTGATTACAACGAAACAACTTGTAAGAGAGATGTTGGATATATTTTAGATGCAGTAGCAACCGATTTAGTATATGGAGGAAACGAAAGAGCAATTGAAGCTGGTGAATTCTATTATAGATACCCATCAACCGCAACCAATGTTCAATTAGGACCTACATTAAGTGGTATCAAATACGCTAAAGGAATTACTGAAAGAGTATTACAAAATGTAACATTCACATCAGCATCTTTATCAAAACAAACTGCTTACGATTTACTATTCCAAAACAAATCATTAATCCAAGCTGAAACAATCGCATATGTATCGGCTAGTTGGAGTGGGTTCTACTATAACGAAGCAAGTTGTAGTAGAGATACTGGATATATTGTAGATGCGGTAGCAACTGATATTCTTTACGGAGGAAACGAAAGAGTTAGAGAAGCTGGTGAATACTATTACTTATATCCATCACAAGCAACTGTTGGAAACGATGGGGATACTGGTGGGCAATTAAATCAAACATTAGAAGGTATTGATTACGCTAAAGGTATTGCACAAAAAATTGTAAGAAATACTTTATTATCAACACCAACAACTTCTGAATTAGCTGGATATGATTTATTATTCAGAAACAAACCATTAATACAAAAAGAAGTAATTCAATATGTAAGTTCTTCTTGGAGTGGTGTGGATGGATTCTACTATAATGAGGCAAGTTGTTCTCGTGATGTAGGATATATTTTAGATGCAGTAGCAACTGACTTGAAATATGGTGGAAACCAAAGAAGTTCAAAAGCTGGTGAGTACTATTACTTATATCCATCAAAAGCAACTGTTGTAGGATTTGCTTCACCTGATGCACAATTAGACCAAACAATAAGTGGTATTAAGTTTGCAGCTGGATTAGGACAGAAAGTAATTAGTAACACATTATTGGTAACTGCTTCTTACTATGTTTCATCTTCGGTTGAATTATTAAGAAAGAACAAATCATTCATTCAGGACGAAGCAATCCAATACATAGATGCAGTTTATCCTGATTTAGTTTACAATAGAACAAAATGTAGAAGAGATGTTGGATACATTGTAGATGCAGTTTCTACCGATTTATTATACGGCGGTAACGAAAGAGGTTCTATTGCAGGTGATTACTATTATAGATTCCCATCATTAGCAACTAAAGCAGTTCAAGTTAGAGAAACTGTTGATGGTGTTAATTACGCTAAAGCGGTAGCTAAGAAAGTAGCACAAAATATACTTTTAAGTTCTCCTGTAATTACATCAAATACGGATGGTAACATAAAAGTATCTGGTGTAACTCAATTCACATCTGCTAATAGTGGAAGTTCTACTGAAGTAACTAATGTATCTTCATCATTTAGTATTGTAACTAAAATTATTGAGGGTGGATTAACTGCTAAACCAACAACTATATCAAATGTTGAAAGTTTGGTTAAAGTAACAAACGTAACACAATATTCATCATCAATATCAGCTAGTTCAGTTGAGGTTGGTGTAATAACATCATCATTTAATTTAATCAGAGATATCATTTATGGTGGAGCTGATTCATTACCTGATGCATTGGCTGGAAACTTTAACTATGGATTTGAGTTAGAAACTCCAACATTATTACACATAAGTTCAGTATCTCAAACATTGGGAGCTGGTACTTATAATTCGGAAACAGCTAGTGTAAGTTCATCTTATGGTATTGTTACTGATATTATAGGAAATGGAACTGGTTCTATACCTACATTGGTTGAAAATACATTTGGTGGAATTACAAATAGTGGATTAAGTCCAATACCATCATCAACTGGAAGTAGTGATGCAAACGATACTACAATTTCAGCATCATTTGCTACAATATTGAACATAATTGAAAACGGAACATCCGTAGCACCAACTTATGTATCAAATAATGCTGGTGGTATTAAGGTAACTGAAACTCCACAACTTATTAGTGGTAGTGCATCGGCTAGATTACAAAGTAAATTGATTTCATCATCATTTGCATTGGTAATTGATGTAATTACTAACGGAAGTGGTTCTCAAACTTATGTACCATCATCATATCCAAACGCAAACGGAAATCCTAAAATAACTTCCGCTTACAATTTGTTAGTTGGTAATCAACAAATGATTATTGATGAAACAATTGCATATATGAGTTCATCTTGGAGTGGATTTGATTACAACCAAACAAAATGTGAAAGAGATTTAAGTATAATCATTAGTGGTTCGGCATTTGACTTATTATATGGTGGTAATTCGGCATCATTAGTAAATGGTAAATTCTATTTAGAGTATCCATCACAAGCTAATGGTTCTCAATTAGACCAAACAATCACAGCCTTGAAATTTGCTAGTGGAATTGCTGAAAATGTAGTACAAAACATTAAATTAACTCACATATCCGCATCATTACAAACATCAGCATCATTTGTAGTATTAAAAGCTAACAAAGGATTCATACAAAGTGAAAGTATTGCTTACTTATCTTCTTCTTGGAGTGAGTTTGAATACAATGAAGCAAGTTGTAGTAGAGATATTGGTTATATCGTAGATGCGGTAGCAACTGACCTTTTATATGGTGGAAACCAAAGAAGTATTGTTGCTGGTAGATATTACTATGATTATCCATCACAAGCTACAACGGCACAATTAGACCCAACATTAGATGGTGTGAGATTTGCAAAAGGAACTGCATTAAATGTGGTAAATAATGTAACATACACATCTCCATCTGCTGGAAATCTTACGGCTTACAACTTATTGTTGGATAATAAGAGATTTATCCAAAGTGAGAGTATTGCATTCATTGATGCAAAATATCCAAATTTAGATTACTCATCAACTAAGTGTGCTAGAGATTTGGGATATATTGTAGATGCAGTAGCAACTGATTTATTGTATGGTGGTAACGAAAGAAGTTCAAAAGCTGGATACTTCTACTATAAATATCCATCACAAGCTACTGATTCTCAATCGGTTGAAACAATTGAGGGTATTAAATATGCTGGAAGATTATCAACATCGGTAATCAATAGTATTACAATCCCAGAACCATTGGTAAGAAATAATACTTACAATAATATTAAGGTGACAAATACACCTCAATATGTAACTGGTTCTGAAGTTGGAACTGCTTACGAAGCATCATTAATTTCAGCATCAATTGCAATAACTTATAATATTGTTGAAACTACTGGTTCATCTATACCAACTCCAACAAATTATTCAACTCCATCAACAGCTTCAAATGTATATTACGCATATAACTTATTGAAGGAGAACATTGAGTTTATTAAAGATGAAACTATTGCATATATGAGTTCGTCTTGGAGTGGATTCCAATATGACCAGGATAAATGTAAGAGAGATGTTGGTTTGATTATTAGTGGAGCAGCGGAAGATATGTTATTTGGTGTAGCATCCGCTTCAATTGTAAATGGTAAGTTCTATTTTGAATCAGCATCATTTGCAACATCATCACAATTTAATCAAACATTAGATGGTATTAGATACGCAAGTAATTTAGCACAAAAGGTATTACAAAATGTAGTATTCCAAACTGCTTCATTAGTAGTATCTCAATCATACAATTTGATTAGAAATAACAAATCATTTATCCAAAGTGAAAGTTTAGCATTTGTTAGTTCGTCTTGGAATGAGTTTACTTATTCACAAGCAACTTGTGCTAGAGATTTAGGATACATTGTAGATGCGGTTTCTACCGATTTATTATATGGTGGAAATGAGAGAAGTGCATTAGCTGGTATATTCTATTACAAATATCCATCTAACGCAACATCGGCTGAATTAGAACCAACTGTAACTGCGGTAGATTACGCTAAAGGTTTGACAACTAAATTAGCACAAAGTAAAACATTTGTAAACCCAACAACTATTGTTTCAGCATCTGTAACATTATTAAGAAACAATAGAACATTTATTCAGGAGGAAACAATGAACTACCTAACAGCAAGTTGGAGTACATTTGATTACAACAAAGATAAGTGTAGAAGAGATATTGGATACATTGTAGATGGTGTAGCAACTGATTTATTATACGGAGGAAACGAAAGAAGTGTAATGAGTGGTGAGTTCTATTTCAAATATCCATCAAAAGCAACTTTATTGGGTGATGGTGATAGTGTAGGACAATTAGGACAAACAATAGATGGTATTGAATACGCAAGTAGAATTGCACAAAAGGTTGTAAGTGGTACTACATTTGTAACACCAACAACTGCAGCATCTGCATCATTTGATTTATTAAGAAAGAATAAGAAGTTTATTGCAGCTGAAGTAATTGAGTATGTTTCTTCATCTTGGAGTGGTGTTTATTACAACCAAGCTTCTTGTAGTAGAGATGTTGGATACCTAATAGATGCGGCAGCAACGGATGTATTATATGGTGGACAAGAAAGAGCAATAACTGCTGGAACTTACTACTATTTATTCCCATCAAATGCAACTAATAAGGGAGTTCCATCAACGCAAAATCAATTAGACCCAACGGTAACTGGTGTAAGATATGCTGGTAGATTATCAACTAAAATTGTAACTAACCCAACATTCTTAATTCCATCAGCATCTGCGGAATATGGTAAGAAATTATTGGTAGCTAACAAATCATTTATCCAAAAAGAAACATTATTGTTCTTATCTTCGTCTTGGAGTACATTACAATACAACGAAATAAGTTGTTCGCGTGACTTAGGATTTATTATAGATGCGGTAGCAACTGATTTAATCTATGGTGGTAACGAAAGAAGTATTGAGGCAGGTTCTTACTATTATAAGATACCTTCAGTAGCAATCCAACCATCTTATACTGATAACGGACAGATTGGACAGAAAAAACAAACTGTGGATGGTATTAATTATGCTAAAGGTATTTCAGAGAAAATTGTAACTCAAACTCAATTAGTATTCCCTGGTACAAAACGCAAAGCAGCTGTTGCAAGGTTAAGAGGTTCAAAGCAAGAATTAAAAGATAAAGCAATCGGATACACAAATGGAGCATTCCCATATTTAGTATATAATGAGGCAAGTTGTTCGCGTGATACTGGTTTAATTGTAGATGCGTGTGCAACCGATTTATTATATGGTGGAAATGAAAGAGCAATTGCGGCAGCATCATCTTACTATAATGGTCAATACGGAAGTGCAATTGCAGTGACTAGAGACCAACTATTAGAGACTTTGGAAACTAATAGATATTTAAGAACAAGAGCAGAGTTTATTGCGGCGGGAGCACCTTTAGAATCATTTGGTTCACTAATTGTGGCAACGGGTATTGACTACTCATATAACGGAGCAGGTGTAACATTTAAAGCATTACCTCCAAATCAAGGTGGTAGTGGTGTTGCAAATCCGGCATACGAAATCACTCAATTGGGTGGTGGTAGAATTTACTTCACATCTGGTAATCAGGATGGTGACTTTAGAATTGGTACTGGATTAAGTATCAACCAAGCTACTGGAACTTTAGTTGGTAGAACATTTAGTAAATCATTGTTCTCATTAGTAACTCCGTTCTCATTAGCACTACAAATATAAAAAAGATAAAATAAAAGAAAATGGCACAAGTATTCGTACCTCTTAATAGGTTTCAGTCAGTAGTAGCAACTCTGACTGGTGAGCAAGATGAAATATATGTAACTCCTTCTGGAGTTTCATCTATTGTATTATCTTGTCAAATAACAAACAATAGTTATCAAAATCAACCTGTAACTATTTTTGTAACATCTAATAAAGAATTACCTATACCAAATTTTGAGGGAATTGAAGCAACGGGTAGTTATGTATCCGCATCTGCTTTATTAACTCTTAATAGACAATTTATTAGAAAGGAAACAGCTGCATATGTTCAATATCAAAATAATTTATCGGAAACTCCATTTTCTTTTACATCATCTTTATTTGAAAATTATGCATTGGATGAAATTGATGCATTTGCATATGATATAAAAAATAACACAACAATTAGAACAAATAAGTTTGCAAAATCATTCTTTACAAAAAATGGTGTTAGTGTAATTGATTCAACTGAATATAGTGCATCACTACTTACAATAGAATATGCAAATACATTAGCACAACAAATAATTAAAAATCAATCTATAACTGGTTCAACATCAGTTAGTACAATATACCAAAATGCAGTTACACAATCATTTAATACATCCATCACACCAACTGCTTCAGAAATTAGTTCTTCTGGGTATTTAATTGGTAAATTAAAAGATGTAATTATTAATACAATTGAAAATCCTGTATTAGTAGCACAACCACCAATTCAATTAGTAACTAATGTATTAGTACCACCTGCGGATTCACTTTCGCCTGTTGTGTCTGGTAAATTAGTATTAGAGCAAACATATGGTTTTATAGTTTCTGGCTCATCGGATTTAAGTGTAATTCTTTCTTTATTAGAAAGCGCTAACGAATAACGATAATATTAATCAATTATATTTATATGTAATTGTGAATATTTATATCAAAGCTAGAAAGTACTAATGGCAATAAGCAATCTATTAAGTGGTAGAGTTCGATTAAAAGGACCTAAAAATGTAACATCAGACAGATACGAATTTGTAGATTTATCCCAAGTTGAACCAAACTTTGGTGTTCCTTCATTTTCGGCATCTTTAGAATCAAATCCGGCTATTTTAGTTTCGGATAGTGATGGTAATAGAGGATTTGCACAAAAAATTGTATTAAGTGAAATAACATCTTCATTTAAAGGTATTGCTGACCTTTCTGGTTCATTTAGTGGTTCATTTTTAGGAACTGCTGTACTTTCTGGTTCATTTGGTGGTTTATTTGGTGGTTTATTTACAGGTTCATTTACTGGAGATGGTTCTCAATTAATAAATGTACCATCTGTAACATCACCTCGTATTTCTAGTGGTAGTGCAACCGCATCAATTTCACCAAATTTAGGATTAGTTGTAAATACGGATACAACAATCCAAGGTAATTTATATGTATCTGAATCAATATATGCGGAATCTCTTATAGTATCGTATATATCATCATCAATAATTTATTCATCTGGTTCTAATATATTTGGTGACCAATCAACTGATAAGCAAGAATTTACTGGTAGTGTTGGAATAAGAGATGTATTAGTAGCAAATATTGTATCTGGTTCATCATTTAGTGGTTCGTTTACTGGTTCTTTTTATGGAGATGGCTCAAATTTATTTAATTTACCAAAAGCACCATTAGCAACATTAATATCAAGCGGTAGTGTAACTGCGTCTGTTTCGCCAAATATTGGATTTTTAGTAACTTCTGCTGCAAGTGGTTCTACATTTACTGGTTCTTTATTTGTAAGTGGAAATATAGTTATTCCTTCTGGAAGTGGATATTTTAGCGGTAGTGGTGAGGGATTATTTAATATACCTTTATCTGCACTTAATGTAGAATCGCTGGTAGCAAGTAGAATAGCAAGTGGTTCGGCAACTGCATCAATTGCACCAAACACTGGTTTTGTAGTTAATACATTTTCTTTGTTTGAATTTCCTGTATCTGCTTCAATGTTTAGTGGTAGTGGTAGAGGATTATTTGATATACCTATTTCAAATTTATCTGGTGATGCTAGTCGAATTGCAAGTGGTAGTGTAACTGCTTCTGTAAGTCCTAATAAGGGATTTGTAGTACAATCGGCTGAAAGTGGTTCTCATTTTACTGGTTCGTTATTTGTAAGTGGTGGAATTGAAATAAATTCAGGTTCATCATATAGTGGTAGTGGAGCTAGATTATTTGACATACCTCGTTCAGCTTTAACGCCGGATGCATTACTATCAACTTTAATAGCAAGTGCTAGTGTAACGGCATCTGTAACTCCTGAAAATGGGTTTTTGGTAACATCAATTGAAAGTGGTTCTACATTTAGTGGAAGTGTTACTGTTGTTGGAAATATAACTATACCAACTGGTAGTGGGTATTTTAGTGGTAGCGGTGCTGGTTTAAGTGATATACCTCGTTCGGCATTAACATCGGATGCATTAATATCAACCGAAATCAAATCAGGTTCAGTAACTGCTTCAGTAGCACCTAATACTGGATTTGTTGTTAAATCGGCAGAAAGTGGTTCTACATTTATTGGAAATGTAGCTGTAAGTGGTAGTGTATCTGCATCTTTCTTTATTGGAGATGGTTCTCAACTATTTAATATACCCGCATTAACAGCAACTTTAATAGCAAGTGGTAGTGTAACTGCTTCGGTAAGTCCTGATGCTGGATTTGTTGTAACATCAGTTCAATATGGCTCTATTTTTAGTGGTAGTTTATTTGTAAGTGGTGGTAACATACAAGTTGAAACTGGTTCATTCTTTAGTGGAAGTGGAGCCGGATTAAAAGATATACCTCGTTCGGCATTAACATTAGATGCTTTAATATCTAACGAAATTAAATCGGGTTCGGTAACTGCTTCGGTGGCACCTAATACTGGATTATTAGTTACTTCCGTAGCAAGTGGTTCTACATTTAGTGGTAGCTTATTTGTTAGTGGAAATATAGTAATACCAACTGGTTCTGGTATTTTTTCTGGTAGTGGTGCTGGTTTATTTGATATCCCGCAATCAGCTCTTGCATTCCAAATAAATAAAATAGCAAGTGGTTCGGCAACTGCATCAATTGCACCTGATACTGGATTTGTAGTTAATACATTTGCTAATTTTGAATATTCAGTATCAGCATCGATGTTTACTGGTAGTGGTAAAGGTTTATTTGATTTACCATTATCCGCATTATCTCAAGAAGTATTTAGAATAGCATCTGGTTCAGTAACCGCATCAGCATTGCCTGATAGAGGATTTGTTGTAGAATCGGTTGATAAAGGTTCTAAAATAAGTGGAAGTGTTGATATAAGTGGTAGTGTAACTATTAATAGTGGTTCATACTTTGTTGGAGATGGTAGATATCTTTCTAATATTACTCTTGCCAATTTAGCAATTGATTCAACAAAGATATTTAGTGGTTCGGCAACTGCATCTATCTCACCTGATTATGGGTTTAACGTAAATGTTGATGCATTCTTTACAAACAATGTATCAGCATCGGCATTTACTGGTAGTGGTGAGGGTTTATTTAATATTCCATTATCTGCGTTATCAAAAGAAGGATATAGAATCGCAACTGGTTCGGTAACAGCATCGGTAGACCCAATAGATGGATTTGTAGTAAATTCAATATCAACAATTAGTGGTAGTTTAATAGTATCATCATCTGGTTGGGAATTATCAACATCTTCATTAAACACTACATTTAATGTAATAAATGATGGGGCATCTGCATATTGGTTTAGTGGAGCAGCTAGTGGTTCAAATCCAACTTTAGTTTTATATCAAGGTGTACCATATACATTTAATATTGCAGCAACAGGTCATCCATTTTGGATAAAAACAGCACCTACAACTGGAACTGGAAATACATACGATTTAGGTGTAGTAAATAATGGAGCTGCAAACGCTACAATAACATTTACTCCCCCAACTGGTTCTCCTTCTAATTTATATTATATTTGCCAATTCCATAGTGGAATGGCTGGGCAAATTATTATAAAAGAAAAATATCAAATTGACCCTACAATTAAATTTATAGGTGATACTGTTGTAAGTGGTAGTTTGGTTGTAAAAAATAATATAACTGTACCAAGTTCTTCATATTTTGTTGGAGATGGTAGATATCTTTCCAACATAACATTAGCTAATTTAGCAATTGATTCAACAAAAATATTTAGTGGAAGTGCTACGGCATCTATTTCACCTGTTGAAGGATTTAATGTAAATGTACCTGCATTCTTTACCAATACAGTATCGGCTTCTATGTTTAGTGGTAGTGGTAAAGGATTGTTTGATATCCCACAATCAGCATTAGCAAGTGAGGTATTCCGTATTGCTAGTGGAAGTGTAACCGCATCAGTAGCACCTAATACTGGTTTATTAGTAAATGCACCAGCATTTTTTGAATATTCAATATCAGCATCAATGTTTAGTGGTAGTGGTGCTGGATTATTTGATATACCTCGTTCAGCTTTAACCCTTGACGCACAGGTTTCCAATCAAATAGCAAGTGGTTCGGCAACTGCATCTATTTCACCAAATAAAGGATTGGTTGTAAATACATTTACTACTATTAGTGGTAGTTTTGTAGTTTCATCATCGGCTAGACCTACACCATTAGATGAATTACCAAATACATTTGATGTAATAAATGATGGAAGTTCTGCTTATTGGTTTAGTGGTGCAGCTAGTGGTTCAAATCCAAATTTGACGGTAGTAAGAGGTGGATATTATATTTTTAATATAAATGCAATTGGGCACCCATTCTGGATTAACACCGCAAGTGCAGTTGGTAACTCAAACGGATATAATTATTACGCAACAAATAATGGAGTATCATCTGGAACTCCAATTACATTAGTTGTTCCCGAAGATGCACCAAACACTCTTTATTACAACAGCGAAAATGATGTAGCAATGGCTGGTACTATTAATGTAGTAGATGCTATATACATTCCATCTGAAATAAAATTAGTTGGTGATACTAGAGTTGTTGGTGTAGTAACCGCATCGGTATTTAGTGGTAGTGGTGCTGGTTTATTTGATATTCCTCGTTCAGCATTAACACCTGATGCATTAGTAGCAACTTTAATTGGTAGTGGTTCGGTAACAGCATCAACTTCACCTGATTATGGATTTAAAGTAATATCTCCTGATTATAGTGGTTCGCAAGTAAGTGGATATGGTATAATTTTAAGTGGAAGTACTGTTGTAAGTGGTAGTGTTGCTGCATTTACATATTACGGAGATGGTTCTAATTTACAAAATGTTCAAGCAGCAGCTGCACCAAGAATCCAAAGTGGTTCAGTAACTGCTTCGGTAGCACCTGATACTGGATTCTTAGTAACATCGGTAGTAAGTGGTTCAACATTTAGTGGAAGTGTTGTGGTAAGTGGTTCGGTAAGAGCATTTACATATTTTGGAGATGGTTCTCAATTGACAGGTGTAATTGCAGAGCGTTCTGGTGATACACCTCGTATTGCTAGTGGTAGTGCAACTGCTTCTATTTCTCCAAATTTAGGATTAGTATCAAATGTACCAATGACAATTACGGCTGGAAATGCTTCTGGTAGTTTAATTGTTAGTGGTAGTACATTATTAAGTGGTTCAATTTCAGCATCACTTTATTATGGAGATGGTAGAGGATTATTTAACATTCCTGCTGAAGCATTAACAAACCTACAATTAGATAGAATTCAATCAGGGTCTGGTAGAGCAATCATTGACCCACAAAAATTAAATGTAAATGTAACTGTAACGGCATCATATTTTGCTGGAGATGGTGGTGGATTATTTAATATTCCTGCTAACGCTTTACAAGACCTTAAATTAGATAGAATCCAATCTGGTTCGGTATCTGCTATCATATCTCCAAATAGAGGATTGGAAATAAACACCGATACTTCAATAGAAAGTGGTTCATTGCATGTAACTGGTTCAATTGTTGTTCAAAGTGGTAGTATAATTGTTCAAAGTGGTAGTAGATTTGTTGGAGATGGTAGTGGTTTAAATAACATTAATATTGCAAACCTATCATTTGAAACATTTATAATGAAATCGGGTTCATATACTGCATCGATTTCACCTGATAAAGGATTTGTTGTTAATACATCAGCAAGTATATATGGTAGAACTTATTCTGATTTCATAACAACACCTGAATTAACTGCAAGTTTTGCATATTCTCCACATTGGAGTGGTTCGTTTAATGGTACATATACATTCAACGGAGCTGGTATTGAAGCATCTGCTGAATACAATACTTTAAGATACGATACAAATAGAGGATATTATATTCCTCAACCTGAAACATCATTAACGGAGACTGTTCCATTTAGTAACGCAAGTTCGGTGACAATTGTACATAATTTGGATATTAGATACCCAATGGTACAGGTGTATGGAACTGGTTCGCAAGATGAAATGATTCTCCCAGCATCTATCTTAGCAATTGATAATAACACTGTTCAAGTAACATTTAGTGGATTGACAAGTGGACATATCGTAATTGGTAGTGGTGGTTCGTTAATAAATGGAACAATCCAAGCTGATAGAGTAATTGGAACTGTACTTTCTTCATCACATGCGATAACTGCTAATTACGCAACAATAGCTGGTAGTGTATTGGGATTAAATACAGCATCTTTAGAAGCATTAGTATCTGCATCTGCAAATGCTGGACAATTTGTACTGAATTCACAAACTGCATCGATGACCGTATTAAGTGCATCGTATGCTAGAACTGCTTCTTACGCATTATTTGCGCAAAACGCATCAAATGTAGATACGGCAAACTTTGTACAAAACGCACAAACTGCATCAATGTTAGTTGGCACTGCTTCATTAGCAGTTTCCGCATCATATGCATTAACTGCATCTTATGTATTAGGTGGAGCATTAACTGCGGAAGGATTTATTAAAAATGAGCAAACTGCATCAATGTATGTTTACTCATCATCATTTGCATCAATTGCACAATACGCACTAAATGCACAAAGTATTGATACTGGTTCATTCTTACTAAACAAAGGAAATCAGAGATTTAGTGGTAGTTTGGTAATAACTGGTAGTTTAGATATTACTGGTAGTGTATTAGTAGCTGAATTTTACACAGGTTCAAACTCTCAATTAGTTGTAACTTGGGACCCAACTACCAAAAAATTAGAAACAAGAGATGTTCAACAGGCAGCAGGTACGTCTGGTACATCTGGTACATCAGGTACTTCTGGTACAACTGGTTCAGATGGTACTTCTGGTACTTCTGGAACATCGGGAACATCTGGTACATCTGGAACAAGTGGTATAGATGGAACAAGCGGTACTTCTGGTACATCTGGAACATCTGGAATTGATGGTACATCTGGTACTTCAGGCTCATCGGGTTCATCTGGTTCAAGCGGTTCATCTGGTTCAAGCGGCTCATCTGGTTCAAGTGGTTCATCTGGTAGTGGTGGTACTTCGGGTTCATCTGGTTCTACTGGTACGGATGGTACATCTGGAACTTCTGGTTCAAGCGGTACATCTGGTACTTCTGGTACTTCTGGTACTTCTGGAACAAGCGGTAGTGGTGGGACATCGGGAACATCGGGAAGTAGTGGTACTAGAGGTAGTGCCGGTACAAGTGGTACATCTGGAACTTCTGGAACATCCGCAACATCTGGTACATCTGGAACTTCTGGTTCAGCTGGTTCAACTGGAACTGCTGGTAGCGGTGGTACTTCTGGAACTTCTGGAACCTCTGGTACAACTGGTTCAAGTGGAACTTCTGGTTCAAGTGGTATAGATGGAACAAGCGGTAGTTCTGGAACTTCTGGTACTTCTGGAACAAGCGGAACATCTGGTTCAGCTGGTAGTGGGGGTTCTGCTGGTACATCTGGAGCAGATGGAACATCTGGTACAAGCGGTTTGGATGGTACTTCTGGTACTTCTGGTACTTCTGGTACATCTGGTTCATCTGGTTCATCTGGTACGGCTGGTTTAGCTGGTACTTCCGGTTCATCTGGTACTTCTGGAACATCTGGTACTTCTGGTACAACCGGTTCAAGCGGTACAACAGGTTCATCTGGTACTTCTGGAACATCTGGTACAAGCGGTACATCTGGAACTAATGGTACTTCTGGTTCAAGTGGTAGTAGTGGAACTTCTGGAACAAGCGGTACATCTGGTACATCTGGTACAAGTGGTACTTCTGGAACTGATGGAACTTCTGGTACAAGCGGTACAAGTGGTAGTAGTGGTACAACAGGTTCGGATGGTACATCTGGTACTTCTGGAACAAGCGGTACATCTGGAACTGATGGAACGTCTGGTACATCGGGTACAAGCGGTACAAGTGGTACAACAGGTACTTCTGGAACTTCTGGTACAAGCGGAACAAGCGGTACTTCTGGAACTGATGGAACTTCGGGCACAAGCGGTACTTCTGGAACTGATGGTTCTGAAGGTACTTCTGGTACAAGCGGAACATCTGGAATTGATGGTACAAGCGGAACATCTGGTACGGACGGAACTTCTGGAACATCTGGTACTGATGGAACTTCTGGAACTTCGGGCACAAGCGGTACTTCTGGAACAAGCGGAACATCTGGAAGTGATGGAACAAGTGGTACATCTGGTTTAGATGGTACAAATGGTTCGGATGGTACATCTGGAACAGCTGGTTCATCTGGTACATCAGCTGAAGGTTCATCTGGTACATCTGGAACAAGCGGTACTTCTGGAAGCGATGGTACTTCTGGTACTTCTGGAACAAGCGGAACATCGGGTAGTTCTGGTACAAGCGGAGTTGGTACTGATGGTACATCTGGGACAAGTGGCACATCTGGAACTTCCGGAACAAGTGGAACTGATGGAACTTCGGGAACATCTGGTACATCTGGCACAAGTGGTTTAGATGGTACTTACTTTGGTTCATCTGGTACATCTGGGACAAGTGGAACATCTGGTATAGATGGAACTTCTGGTGCAAGTGGTAGTAGTGGTGTTAGTGGAAGTAGTGGAGTAGCTGGTGCAGATGGAACATCTGGAACAAGTGGTATAGACGGAACTTTCTTTGGAAGTAGTGGTACATCGGGTACTTCTGGAACAAGCGGTACTTCTGGTACAAGTGGTATTGATGGTACGTCTGGCACAAGTGGAGAAAGTGGAACATCCGGAAAAGATGGTACATACTTCGGAAGTAGTGGAACTTCTGGTACAAGCGGAAGTGATGGTACATCTGGAACATCTGGATTAGATGGAACATCGGGTTCATCTGGTACAAGCGGAACATCTGGTTTAGACGGAACATATTTTGGTAGTAGTGGAACTTCTGGTACATCTGGAACATCTGGTTCATCGGGTAGTTCTGGTTCAACTGGAACAAACGGAACATCTGGTACATCTGGTTTAGATGGAACATATTTTGGTTCGTCTGGAACAAGCGGTACTTCTGGAAGCGATGGTACATCTGGAACTTCTGGTACATCGGGTACTTCTGGTACAAGCGGTACATCTGGTTTAGATGGGACATATTTTGGTAGTAGTGGTACATCTGGTTTTGATGGTACATCGGGAACTTCTGGTGCTGGTACATCGGGAACAAGTGGAACTTCTGGAACAAGTGGAGTAGATGGTACATTCTTTGGTTCATCGGGTACTTCTGGTTTCGATGGTACATCGGGAACTTCTGGAGCTGGAACATCTGGTACTTCTGGAACAAGCGGAATAAGCGGAACATCTGGTTTAGATGGTACGTTCTTTGGTAGTAGTGGTACATCTGGTACAAGTGGAGAAAGTGGAACATCTGGTACATCTGGATTTGCTGGAACGTCTGGTTCATCTGGAACATCGGGAACATCTGGTTTAGATGGAACTTTATTTGGTAGTAGTGGTACATCGGGTACATCAGGAACTTCTGGAACATCTGGTTCAACTGGTACGGATGGAACTTCTGGTTCTTCTGGTACATCTGGTTTAGATGGTACATATTTTGGTTCTTCGGGAACATCTGGAGAAGCTGGAACTTCAGGAACATCGGGTACATCTGGTGCTATTGGTACGGATGGAACGTCTGGAACGTCTGGAACTTCTGGTTTGGATGGTACAAATTTTGGTTCTTCGGGTACTTCTGGAACATCTGGAACTTCTGGAACTTCTGGAGCTGGTACTTCTGGTTCGTCTGGTTTATTAACATTGACTGGAACAACTGATAATGGTTTAATTACCCTAAATGGAGCAGCACCAAACGCAGCGGTTGAAAGTAATTTAACTTTTGATGGTAGTACATTGACAGTAACTGGAGTAATTCAGGCAACTGGACCTGTATCCGCATCAGCATTTAACATTTATACTGGTGGAACTCCTAATTTGACTTCACCAACATCATTAAATATAATTGCAACAAATGGTGTAAATCTATCTACTAGTTTATCTACAACTGGATTTACAACATCAACAACTTTCAGAGAAACATATTCTGATTTGGGTAGTGGTAGTGGTGCATCAATTGATTTATCAACTGCAAACAACTTTAAGAGAACTTTCACTGGAAATGGTTCAATATCATTCTCAAATGCACCTGCTGGAAAAGCATTTGGATTTACATTATTAGCAGTAAACGCAGGAGCATATTCATTGGCTTGGAGTGGTGTGAATTGGGTAGGTGGTACACCACCAATCTTAACTTCATCTGGTGAAGATATATTAGTATTTTACACATTTGATGGTGGCACATCTTATTATGGATTTGTGACCGGATTAAATATGAATTAAAGTTATGGGAATATTTAGAAGATTAACAACACAGGGAGAAGGTAGTACATTATATCCGTTTAAATTTGAAATAACAACTACAACGGCTAATAAAGCATTTAGATTGCCTATTTATGATTATGAGGGATTAACACCTAATATTGTTGTAGATTGGGGAGATGGTAGTAGTGATGTAATAACATCATCATCCGATATAGCATTAACACATACATATGTAACTGCAAATACTTATCAGATTAGTATAAGTGGGTTTATGCCTGCATTTACTGTAAATAATAGTTCAACTAATCGTGGATTATATACTGCTATAATACAATTTGGTATAAACGGATTGAGAAGATTAAATTTTCAAGGTTGTAATCTTTTAACATCAATACCATCATCTGCATCTTTATCGGCAGTTGGTGGATATGATGGATTGGATGAATTGATTGATTGGACGGGATTTATGTCAAGAACTGGATTAACAACAATTCCATCGGATATGTTTAATTATTCCCCAAATTCACAATTATTTAATTCAGCATTTTCATTTTCACCAATAACTTCAGTTCCGTCTGGATTATTTAATAGTGTACCATTGGCAGTTGATTTTACATCTACATTTTATGGATGTACATCATTAACAACTGTACCTCTAACTTTATTTGATGCATGTCCTGATGTAGTAAACTTTTCACAAACATTTAGACAATGTGCAGCAATAACATCTGGTGTAATTCAATTTACTTATAATACATCGGTTTCAACATTTCAAAATGTGTATTATATGAGTTCAACTACAAATAGTATTAGTGGAACTGCTCCTACAATTTGGTTAAGAACACCAACTCCGTTTGGAACCGGTGCATTTAGAAATTGTACTGGTTTAACTAATTACGCATCAATACCATCAACTTTCAAATAATATGTATTTAAGAATAATAGATAACGAAATAACATACCCATACTCTTTACAACAATTTAGAGTAGATAATAAGACTTATACATTTCCGTTAAACATACCTACTGAAACATTAAATGAGTTTGGTGTATTTGAAGTAACACAAACCCAAAAGCCAAACGATTATACAAAAAATATATCGGAAGGAACTCCAATTTTAACGGATGGCATTTATTATCAAAATTGGGTACAAACAAATACATCTGATTCTGAAAAAGAATTAAGATTAGCAATAAAGTGGAGTGAAATTAGAGAATTAAGAAATCAGTTATTATCAGAGTGTGATTGGACACAATTAGGAGATGTTTCTGAAAGTATTAAAACTTCCTACCAATCATATAGACAAGATTTGAGAGATATTACATCCCAATCAGACCCTTTTAATATAGTTTGGCCGGAGAAACCATAAAAGATAGATAACTTATATTTATATCTATAACATTACAAACTATTAAATGAAAATACAAAGTCCTATATTTTCGGGTTCGATAATTCAATCGGCAAATGCCTACGCAAATTTAAGTGGTTCATTCACTGGGTCTTTTACTGGTTCATTTAAGGGTGAAATTGAAGTAAATCAAGCTACTTTTGAAAATTTAGTTGTAACAAGAACTTTAACTTTGGGTACATTTTCAAACGATATACAAAAAGTAACAGGTTCTATGTTATTAAGTGGTTCGGAAACTGTGCAAGGTAATGTTAATGTAATAAATGGAGGACAGGTACAAGTAGATGGTGTAAACGTATTGGATACAGCTTTGGCATATTCAATAGCATTAGGATAAAAAAATGGCAAACATATTTAAAAATAGTATAACTGGTTCAATTGGTACAAATGGTGTGATAGCATATCAAGTACCATCAGCAACTACAACAACTGTAATTGGTGTAAATGTGGCTAATGTAGCTTCACAAAATATATCAGTTAGTGTAATGTTAAGAGATAGTTCTGCAAATAAAGCAGTATATTTGGTAAAAGATGCACTAATTGTACAAGGTGGTTCTACTATTTTAGTTGGTGGGGAGCAAAAAGTGGTAATGGAAGCAAATGATTTTCTTTCGGTAACATCTTCACTAGCTTCATCGGCTGATGTAATTATATCAGCATTGGAATTAACATAAAAATAAAAATATAAATTGAATGGTATTCAACGGTAAAAGTCCTGATGGTTTAAATCAATTAAGTGCAAGTTTATTATCACTATATGTAAGTGGTGGGGCTGTAATAAATGTATCACCCCAATCGGTAAATGTCTTAACTGATATTACGGCATCTGGTGTTCAAACTTCAAAGATAAATTCTCCAAATGGGGGAACATTATCCATTCAAAACAATGTAAAAATAACAGGTTCTTTATTAGTATCATCATCGGTTTCTGCATCTTCTGTAGTTGCAAATACTTTTGTTGGAGATGGTAGTGGTATAACAAATATTCCAGCATCTTCAATTGGTGATATTGATAGATTAAAATCAGGTTCAGCACAGGCAATAATCTCACCAAACAAAGGGCTAGAAATACAAACATCATTGACAGTAAAAGACTTTTTAGTTGTAACTGGTAGTGGTATTTTTAGAGGAGATTTAAGTGTAGCTGGTACAATAAATACAACTGAATTAAAAGCAACTTATATATCGTCTTCTATTATTTTTGCAAGTGGAAGTAATAAATTTGGTGATAATGTAGTTGATAAACACGAATTTACTGGAAGTGTTGGTATTAGTGGTTCAATATTTGTAACTGGAAATACAATAGCAACTGATGTTACTACCGATGAAGTATTGGTATTAAACACAACCACAGGTAGAATTGGTAGAAAGTATGCAGCTGCATCTTCTGGTACTTCTGGAACAAGTGGTACATCTGGTACAACTGGTTCAAGCGGTACAACAGGTTCATCTGGTACAACTGGTTCGGATGGTACTTCTGGTAGTGGTGGAACAAGCGGTAGTGGTGGAACATCTGGTAGTGGTGGTACATCTGGAACTTCTGGTACATCTGGTACATCTGGAACAAGTGGTAGTGGAGGAACATCGGGTTCTTCTGGCTCGTCTGGTTCAGCAGGTACAACAGGTTCAGCTGGTACAACTGGTTCAAGTGGTACTTCTGGTACTTCTGGAACAAGCGGAACTTCTGGTACTTCTGGTTCATCTGGAACATCTGGTAGTGGAGGTTCTTCTGGAACAAGTGGAACAAGTGGAAGTAGTGGTTCGACTGGTTCTGCTGGTACAACGGGTTCTGCTGGTACAACTGGTTCGGCTGGTACAACAGGTTCATCCGGAACAACTGGTTCAAGTGGAACTTCTGGAACTTCTGGTACATCTGGTACAAGTGGTACTTCTGGTACAAGCGGAACAAGTGGTATAACTGGAGCTGGTGGTTCATCGGGTTCTTCGGGTTCATCTGGTTCTTCTGGAAGTAGTGGTAGTGGTGGTACAACCGGTTCGTCTGGTACATCTGGTAGTGGGGGTAGTGGTGGTACATCTGGAACTTCTGGTTCAAGTGGTGTAACTGGTGCTGGTGGTGGAAGTGGTACATCAGGTAGTGGTGGTACATCTGGTACAAGCGGAACATCTGGTACAAGCGGAACATCTGGTACTTCTGGAACGAGTGGAACATCTGGTACAAGCGGAACTTCTGGTACAAGTGGTACAATGGGAACTGCTGGTAGTGGTGGTACATCTGGTACATCAGGTACAAGCGGAACATCGGGTACTTCTGGTACAAATGGTACATCGGGTACTTCTGGTACAAGCGGTACTTCTGGTACTTCTGGTACGTCTGGAACATCTGGTTCGGCTGGTGCAACTGGTTCATCTGGCTCAGCTGGTACATCTGGTACTTCTGGAACTTCTGGTGCATTAACGATAAGTGGTACAACTGATAATGGTGTAATTACTCTTAATGGAACTGCACCAAACGTAACTGCTGAAACAAATCTTAAATTTGATGGTACAACTTTAACCGTAACTGGAAATGAAACCCTTAGTGGTAATTTAACTGTTGGTGGTACAATTAGAGCACAGCAAATATTTGTACAATACATTTCCGCATCTTTAATCTACGCAAGTGGTAGTAATATATTTGGAGATGCAACAAATGATAAGCAAGAATTTACTGGTTCGGTTGAAATTAAAGATTCAATAACAATTCCAGCATTCTCATCTAACCCTGTTGGTACAAAAGCTGGACAAATATATTACAATACTTCAGATACCAACATATATCGATATAATGGTACAACTTGGTTAGCCGCAGCTGGAACATCTGGTTCAGCTGGTACATCTGGTACGTCTGGTTCATCTGGAAGTAGTGGAACGTCTGGTACAAGCGGTACTTCTGGTACTTCTGGAACTTCTGGAAGTAGTGGAACTTCTGGAAGTAGTGGAACAATGGGAACTGCTGGTACTGGTGGTACAAGCGGTACATCGGGTACTTCTGGTACATCGGGTACTTCTGGTACAAGTGGCACATCAGGAACATCAGGCACATCAGGCACATCAGGCACATCAGGAACAAGTGGAACATCGGGTACTTCTGGTACAAGAGGAACTTCTGGAACATCGGGTTCAAGTGGTTCTTCTGGAAGTAGTGGAAGTAGTGGAAGTAGTGGAGCTGCTGGTGCACCAGGTTCACCTGGCGCTAGTGGAACATCTGGTACTTCTGGTACAAGTGGTTCATCTGGAAGTAGTGGTTCGTCTGGTTCATCAGGTTCTTCTGGTGTAAACGCAGGTATCACTTCATTCACCAATCCAGCTGATAATAGAGTATTAACTGCGGTTAGTGCAAATACAATAAATGCAGAAGCTAATTTAACTTTTGATGGTAGTTTATTAACTGTTACTGGTGATGTAACTGCAACATCATATTATAGTGCACAAGCAAGTAGTGGATTTAGATTGAGAAATGCTGCAAATAGTGCAAATGTTGGTGGATTTACTCGTAGAGGATTGTGGGAAGGTAATGCAAATTATGACCCTGGTCTATGGGCTGAAACTGGATATGGTTTGTATTTTTATACAAATGGTAGCGGTACATCAAAAATGACGTTAGATACTTCTGGTAATCTAACAACAAATGGTATATTCAGAAATTCTTCAAACATAAATAGTACTGGTGATCCTGGTATATTGGTGACAAGTGGTGATAGATTAGGTTTTGACCAATCTGGAACTCGTTCTTGGAATATAAAAGCAACTGGTGGTAATTTAGCTTTCAATTCTGGTGATAACAATGGTACATTTACATTTGGAACTTCAGTAAGTACACCAAGTACAATATCAGCAACTAATGGTTATTTAGGTGGAGGTGGATACTTTACTGGTGCTGGGCAAGCATCAAATACACCATCTGCAGTATCTGCAAATATTGGTGTATATGCTGGTGCATATGCATTTATTGACCTTTCCACATCAACTGGTGAAGGTAGTTGGATTGATTTTAGTAAAGCAAATGGTGGCGATTATGCTGGTAGAATAAGATATAGAAATACGGATGAATCATTTAGAATATTCACAAATGGTTCAGAGGTAATGCAAATATTCTCAAATGGTATATACGCCAATGCTTATTATGATTATTCTAACTCCGCATACTATTTGGACCCAGCTTCTTATAGTAGATTTAGTAGTTTAGCATTAGACCAATCAAGAGTTGATAGTAGTAGATATCCTATTGGACATTACACAACTGGTGAGACTGTATTTGAATTTGACCCAACTTGGAATAATACTCAATTGCAGGCATACTTTAATAGTGGTAATGTAAGTTGGGTAAATGATTCAACTGCCCCTGGTGGATATGCAATATCAATAGCTGGTAGTGTAAATGTTGGCGGTGTATATGGAAGTGGATTCCCTTATATTACGGTAGATACAAATGATGTTTACTATATGGAGTGTTGGATACGAAACGTATCTGGTACAAACACTCACTATATGGGTTCTATTGATTATAATGAAGGATTTAGTTCATTAGGTGGTAACCCTGGTTCGTTTGGGTATTGGACAATGTCAAATACCAACCCTGGTACTTCTTGGACTAAAGTAACCGGATATATTTCAGGATTTGGTACATCTACTGGACAATTTAGAAGTGGAACAAAATATTGGACACCGCAGGCATTATTTAACTATACCGGTGGTGGAACTACATACATTAGTGGTTGGAAAGTAATAAAAGTAAGTGTACCTGGTAATAGAACATTTCAGGGTAGTGTATCATTTAGTGGAGGTATTACATCCGATTTATCAACAACTGGTAATTTATTTTTAAGAAATACATCGCCAACAATATATTTGAGAGATACAGACCATCGTTCTGCAATGATTCATAATAACTCTAATATATTTTATGTATTAAGAGGTAGTGGTAATGATAGTACATCTTGGGCAACTTACAACGGATATTGGCCATTAGAGTTAAGTTTGGAAACAAACTACGCAACTTTTGGTGGTGGGGGTATGTTTGTTGGAAATTTAGATGCAGATACATTCCGTGATAGAAATAATACTGCATATTATGTAGACCCAAGAAATACATCTGTAATGAGTGGACTTCGTTTGGATGGTATTGATAATCAAGCTTCTGGTGGGGATTCTATTCTTTGGATTAATAAACCAAATAATAATGACTGGGCTATTCAAATAACTGGTAACCTTGATTATGGTATTGATGCACAAATGGCATCATCTCACACATATGCATATAGAGCATTGAGAGCTAGTACCGAATATTATAGAGTTGGTAGTGATTTAATGTACCATGATAGTTCAATGCGTTCCGCTATATTCTATGAATATTCAAATACTGGATATTATTTAGACCCCAATGGTACATCAAATTTAGGTGGATTAACATTAGCAGCAAATGTATCCACAGGTAGAAGTTCATATGGTTCTGGTACTGCTAACTTAGTATTATTAGCAGAAAGTACATATGGTAGAGCTACTATTGATTTTAGAAGTGGTGTAAACTATCCATCGGATGGTGCACAAATCTACTATGAAACGGCAACTAACCTTTCATCTGGTGAAACATCAAGATTAGTTATCCGAACTGAAAATGATGCGGATGATTCTATCTTAATTAGAGGTGGTTTTATTATTCTTAACTCAACTACTGTTGATGGTGGTAGTACAAACCCTGGTGTTAGAACACAATATAACGGAAACGATAGATTATACACATATAGTGATAATACTACCGAAGTAAGTTCATTTAGAGCACCAATATTTTACGATTCAAATAATACAGGATATTATGTAGACCCTAACTCTTATTCAAACTTTAACCAAGGAAACTTTGCGGGTAGAATGTGGTATTCGGATTATCTTGTAAGTAGAAATGCTGGTGGTTTGATGGGTGATTACAATGTTAATGGTACATCATCTAAAGTAATTTGGACAATTGGTGAAAGCTGGCCGTTGGGTAATATGTATGGTATTGGTTATGAATATGGAAGTGGATACGACCATCACCTTGCATTAAGAAACAATGGTTCAACTTATTCTCGTATAGGTTTTGCTGGTGGTATGTACATTAGTGGTGATATTATTGCAAGTAGTATATCATATGGATATGGTTCTTCAAGAGCACCAATATTCTACGATTATAATAATACTGGATACTATTGTGACCCTAATGGAACATCAAACCTTACTTATGTAATTGCTGCAAACGGAAACTCATTCCAATCAAACGCATACAATAACAATGGTGGATTTGCAATGAACAACGCATCTACCTATTGGGGATTGATGTGGAACTATGGTGCAAACGATTGGAGATTGGGATATGGTTCTACTACTTCACAGGTTGGTTGGAATTTAAGATGGGATAATGGTAGTACGGCATGGGCACAAAACTTCCAAGCTAACATAGTTTATGACGCACAAAATACTGGATATTATTCAGACCCTAATGGTACATCTGTATTTAATAGAATAAATGTAGTAGATTATTTATATGCAAACAATGGTAATGGTAGAATTTATCTTTCTGGTAACTTACATATAGATGCACTTAATGGTCTTGATATCTATCTAAACTACTATTCAAATAGACCAATTAGACATTACGGACACAATTACCATAGTGGATATGGTATATATGAAGTAAACGAATTATATGCTAATGTATTCTATGATAATAATAATAGTGGATATAGAGTAGACCCTGCGTCTGATAGAAGTACAAATATTAACGGATGGACTTCAGATTCACAAGCTAAGACTGGTATTACTTACAAATACAACTATTGGAGACCTTATATAACTGGAGATACTAACTATTGGACAGGACAAATGGGTTGGGGTACTACGGACTTCAATACCGTAATGACATGGGGTAGTGGATTCTTTGATAGTTGGGGACCTGGTGCAAACAACCCTGGTGATACATCTCACTGGGTTGGTATTCAAACATATCACTATGTAAACGGATACAATAGTGGATACGGATGGCAGATGATGGGTGGTGTAACCGATTCATTATGGTGGAGACATAGCTGGAGTAGCAATAGTGGTTGGTTCAAAGTTGCAATGTATGATAACAATGCACATACCAATCGTTCATTCTACGCAAATAGATTCTACGATTCGGATGATACGGGATACTATATGGACCCAAATAGTACATCTGATTCAGCAATGAGAATTAGAGGTGGTACATTCTACGGACCTAATCCATCGTGGGGAGCATATATGTGGGCTGGTTCAAATGGTAGACCTGATGGTTGGGCATCTGTTGTTACTACAAATGGTAACTTACACTTGGATTGCCGTAATGGATATGAAACTTATATTAACCACTATTCTGGTAATAGAACGTATCTATATGAAATCAGAACAAACTTTATCTACGATAGAGATGATACTGGATACTATTTAGACCCTAATAGTGTATCGCAGATGAACGATGTTCGTCTTAACATTATCTACGATAGAGCAAATACAAGTTGGTATGTGGACCCTGGTGATGTATCAAGAACTGCTGGTTTGGATGCATTCTTTGTTCCTTTATCACATATGTATCGTATGGGTGTTTCCAATGGATGGAACGCATACGAAGGATTTGGTATTTCAAACTCTGATAATGGTGCAAACGCAACATTTGAGGTAAGTGTGAATGGTAATGGTGACTGGACATCTGCTGGTTTTGTTTCCAACGCTCGTAAATATGAGTGGTATTGTGGATACACCAAAATGATGGATTTGGATGAATCTGGTCACTTGAGAACAAGAGGTGCACAATGGGAGTGGAATGGTTTCTCTGATGCAGACTTAAAAACCAACTTACAGGTTATTGATAACGCATTAGAAAAAATATCACAAATTAGTGGTTACACTTATGAATTTACTGAAGATTCTCCATATAGAAACAACGATATTGAGGAAAGAACACATGGAGCTGGTTTAATAGCGCAAGAAGTTGAAGCAGTATTACCTGTATTGGTTGATGAAGACTGGGTTGGTGGTGAATACAATAGATACTTCAAAACTCTTAACTATAATGGTGTACATGGATTGACTGTTCAGGGTATTAAAGAATTAAAAGGATACCACGATACATTAGAAGATAGAGTTGCAGCATTAGAAAGTAGATTGGAGCAATTGGAAGCAAGAATTCAAAATTTAGAAAACCAATAATTAAAGTTATAAGTAAATAATATGGCAATTACATACGAATACATTATAAAGGGAGTATCTACGGATACTGCTAGAATTAATAAGCAAGAATTTCCTAATACAATTAGGGCTATTCATTGGGATTTAAAAGCAACCGATGAAAACGGAAATGTTGAAATAGTTCCAAGTATAACAACTTTTGTAAAATTTATGTCAAAACATACTGGAAGTTTTACACCATATAGTAATGTAAGTGAAAATCAAGTTGTAAATTGGATTGATGAAGCAGCTGATACCGATTCTATGAAATTTGGAATAGATATGGCATTGACTAGAAATTATTCTCAACCAAACACAAACCATATTAATGATTTGCCTTGGAATCAATAAAAATTAAAAATAACTATATTTATAATATATAATAAACGAATAAAAAATGGGATATACATACGAATGGTCTGTGACCGGAATTAAAAAAGTAAATTCAGAAAATATAGATGAGGCTGTAATTGGTACAAGATGGAAAGTTATTTGTACTGATGAAGATGGAAATACTGGTGAATTTAATGGAGCAACTCCGTTTGATTTACACACAATAGATACGGGTAGTTTTACAGCATATTCTGATTTAACCGAAACGCAAGTATTGGGATGGATTAAAAATGTAGTGAGTGGTTCAAATCGAATGACTAACTATTGGGACCACATTCAAACACAAATGGATAAACAAATTACTAGAAGTAAATTATCATTTACCGAAGTTAGTGATATTAGTTTACCCTGGTCACCAACAAGTGGTTCAGTAACACCTGACCCATTGGCTAAAGATTACTAATAGTACTACAAATTATTATTTTTAATACCCAAAGCATATATTTAATATAAAATTTATGTTTTGGGTATTTTGTTTATATTTATATGTGTAAATTGGAAAACCTTTTACACAATAACAAACATAGAATTTTAGAGATAAAAAAATGGCAGAAAGAATTGTATCACCCGGTGTATTCACAAGAGAAAACGATTTATCCTTCTTAACGCAAGGAATCGGTGAAATCGGCGCAGCATTTATAGGTCCTTTTAAACAAGGACCAGCATTCGTTCCAACGATTGTAAGAACTCAATCGGAATTTGAAGAAATCTTCGGAACACCCGATGGAACATATTATACTGAATATGCAGTACAAAACTACCTTAGAGAAGCTGGAACAGCAACTATTGTAAGAGTAGCTGGTGTTGGTGGATATCAGCAACCATCTCCATTAGCAATTAAAGGTGTAGATATTAATGGAAACTCTAAAATAGTAGGAGTTTTATATTCTACTAAAGTTGGATATTCGGGTGGAACTACTGTTGGATTTCAAGCAGCTAGCACATCAATAACAGGTAGCGGATTAGCAACTTCTGGTTCATTTGTATTGACTGGATTCTTCTCTTCTGGTTCATCAGCAGCATCTATAAGTGGTAGTATATTTTCAACAGCTGTAAATGATTTAGGTGATGTATTTGGTGAATCTCCATTTGGCTCAAAGAAAGCATACTCTTACATTTATTTAGAAAACACTGTAAGTGCTTCTTACACCGGGTCTGGATTAAATAGAGTTGATGCAATTCCATTACCAACTCAAGATTATGCATATGATGCACAAGCTGCCGAAACACCAATGGTACAATCGCAATTGATTAGTGGTGAAAGATACGATTTATTTAAATTTGTAACTTTAGGTGATGGTACATTATACAATACTAAATTTAAAGTTGGTATTTCTAATGTAAAAGCAGCTGGTGAAGATGGAGCAACTGATTACTCTGTATTTACTGTAACAATTCGTTCTTATAGTGATACTGATAAGAGAAAGGTTGTTTTGGAAACTTACAACAATGTAAATTTAGACCCTGCTTCTCCAAACTATATTGCAAGAAGAATTGGTGATAGATATATGACTATTGATGGTGATGGTAAAATTACTGAATATGGTGATTACTCAAACAAATCAAAATATGTAAGAGTTGAAGTATCAGCTCAGGGTTCATTCCCAATATCAGCAGCACCATTTGGACATGGAGCATATACAAATCCAATTAAAGCAAATAGCAACGCTGAAGCTAGACAATTCCCAGCAGTAACTTTCCAAACAAATTCAACTGGAAACACATCATCATCTCCAATTTATTATGCTGGATTTGATTTTGAAACTACTGGAATATCAAAAGATAACAAACAATATTTAAAACCAATTCCTGTAAACGCTGAGACTGGTTCCAATGTAGCATTTGCATTTGATTCTCAATTAAATTATGTAATGACTGGTTCAGTTTCATCTGACATGGTTAAGAGACAATTTGTATTAGCATTCCAAAACGGATTTGATGGTACTAATCCAACAACTACTGTTAATTTAGGAGCTGATATCAGTGCAGCTAATGTACAAGGATTTAATTGTTCAACATCTGCAGCATCTGGTTCAGTAGCATACGCTAAAGCAATCAACGCTGTATCTAATCCTGATGAGTGGGATATCAATATGGTTGTAACTCCTGGTATTATAAGAAGATTACACCCATCGATTACTACAAGAGCAATTGATATGTGTGAAGATAGACAAGATTGTTTCTACATCGCAGATTTCAACTCTTCGGATGACACAATTACTGATGCAACTGAACAAGCTAATTCAGTAGATTCAAACTATGTAGCAACTTACTACCCTTGGGTTAAGACTATTGATAGTAACACAAACAAATTAATGAGTGTTCCGCCATCGGTATTATTACCTGCAGTATTTGCACAAAACGATAGATTGGCAGCTGAATGGTTTGCACCTGCTGGTTTGAATAGAGGTGGTATCACTGGAGCAGTTAGTGTATTGAATAGATTAACTCACTCTGAAAGAGATACTCTTTATGAGAACAAAGTAAACCCAATTGCAGCATTCCCTGGACAAGGTATTGTAGCATTTGGACAAAAAACATTGCAAGATAGAGCATCTGCTTTGGATAGAATCAATGTAAGAAGATTGTTAATCACTGTTAAGAAATACATCGCTTCTACATCTCGTTATTTAGTGTTCGAACAAAACACATCAACGACTAGAGCTAGTTTCTTAGCAACGGTAAATCCATATTTGGAAAACATCCAAAAGAAGCAAGGTTTATACGCATTTAGAGTGGTAATGGATGAAACTAACAACACTCCTGATGTAATTGATAGAAATATATTAGCTGGACAGATATTCTTACAACCGGCAAAGACTGCTGAATTCATCGTAATTGATTTCAACATCTTACCAACCGGAGCATCGTTTACAGCATAATATAGAAAAAACAAAAAAACAATATTTATTATTACTAAATAGAGACTAACAAAATGGCAGAAATATTAGAATACAATAAGATTTTCTTTCAGAATTTCGAACCGAAAATGAAAAACCGCTTTGTGATGGAATTCACTGGTACTGGAATCCAAGCATACACTGTAAAAGCGGCAAATAGACCATCAATTACATTTGAAAAGGTAACAATGGACCACATCAATGTTAAAAGACAATTGAAAGGTAAAGGTGAATGGCAAGATTTAGAGGTAACTCTTTATGACCCAATTGTACCTTCTGCTGCACAAGCAGTAATGGAATGGGTTCGTTTATCACATGAATCGGTAACTGGTAGAGATGGATACGCTGACTTCTATAAGAAAGATGTAACTATCAAAATGTTAGGACCTGTTGGTGATGTAATCGAAGAGTGGAAATTGGTAGGAGCATTCATTCAATCAGCTAACTTTGGTGATTTGGATTGGAGTAACGCTACTGACCCAGCTAACATTACATTAACTTTAACATACGATTACGCTATCTTAGAGTACTAATATTCGCTAATTATATAAGAAGAGGGATTTCCGAAAGGTTATCCCTTTTTTTTGTTTCTAATTTTTTACTTTTTATGTATTTATATATACAAACTTAAACATTAGAAAAGTTATGGCAGAAAGAGAATACGATTTTCCAACGGAAGTATTAGATTTACCATCGGAAGGTAAATTATATCCAAAAGACCATCCATTGGCATCTGGAAAAATCACAATAAAGTATATGACAGCAAAAGAAGAAGATATTCTTTCTTCTCAAAACCTTATTAGAAAAGGTGTTGTGTTGGATAAACTATTTGAATCTATTATTGTGGACAAAATAAATCCAGATGATATTGTAATTGGTGATAAGAACGCAATATTATTAGCAACAAGATTATTAGGTTATGGACCTGAATATAAATCAAGTTTTTATTCATCAGTAATTGGTGATGTTGTGGAAGCTAATATAGATTTATCAGCAATTAAAATTAAAGAAGTTGATACATCTATTTTTAACAATAAAAATAGTTTTGAATTTATTACACCAATTGGTAAAAATAAAATTACATTTAAAATACTTACGCATGGTGATGAAAAATTAATTGATAAAGATATTGAAGCATTACAAAAAGTAAATAAAGATGTTTCTTATGATATTACAACAAGATTAAGACATATGATTATCGCAGTAGATGGTAATTCGGATATATCACACATTGGTAAGTATATAAATGGAATGTTAGCTAGAGATAGTAGAGCATTTAGAGAATATGTAAAATCAATCACTCCTGATGTAAATATGAAAGTGGAATATACCCATGAGAATGGGGAGGTGGAGGAGGCACCTGTTACACTTGGTGTTAGCTTTTTTTGGCCTTCCAATTAATCATAGTAGCAATTTACACACTCAAATATTTGAAATGTGTAATTATGGTAACGGATTTAGTATGATGGAATTGTACAAAATGCCAACATACCTACGAAGATTCTATTACAATAAGTTAGTGGAAGCAAAAGAAAAAGAAAATGAAGCTAATAAGCAATCAAGTTCAGCTAAACCATCAAAAGTTAGGATTAAGAGATAATACTCAAAAATCCTAACTTTTTCTTTTATATCATATTTATAGTAGTATAACTATAAATTTAACAATATGGCAAAGTATAAAATATCAGAAGGTAATTTTGATAAATTTCTTTCTTTTTTTGGTATAAAAAAAGATGATAGACCTAAAAATATTGATGATATAATTGCATCGGACCCTAAATTAGCTAAAATTGATAGAGAATTAGGTGATATAAACAGAGCAGCTGCCGAAACAATAAGAAGAAGTCCTCAATTGAGAAAAATGTTTAAAGATGCTGGTCTTGATTATTAATATTAAAAAATGGCTCAAGATTTAAATGATAAAATAAAAAGTACTCAAAAACAAATCGATTCTGCCGATGCAAATCGTTTGAAATCTCTTGCTAAAATTGAAGAGGCTGAAAAACGTATTGCCGATATTCAAGAAAATAAATATCTACCCGGTAAAAAGAAATTAATAGATACTGAAAAGAAAATAATTGAATTAGAAAAGCAACATGCATCTAATTTAGAGCAAATAGTAGCGCAAGAAACTAAAAGACTAACAAGATTAGAAAGACATAAAGCCATTCAAAAAGATTCTACAAAAGAATTTAACTCATTTGCTAAATCTTATAAAAATTTAGAACCTTACATAAAAAAACAATTAGAATTAGATAAAACAAAAGGTCAAGCATATATTGCATTAAATGCGGAAATGGCTAGAGAACGAGCTGTTGCTAAAAATAGTGAAGGAGCCGCTTTAGACAGAGCAAATAAACGATTAGACATAATGAATAGTCTATCATCCGAAATGATGACACAAGCCGAAGATGCTGATAGAGCTCTTGGTGAATTACATGGGATGAAAGAAATTGATTTTAAAATAAGAGAAATAAAATTATTAAGAGAACGAGGGGAAATAACAAAAAGACAAGAAGAAAATATATTACATGCAATTCATTATAATGAAAAATTAGCAGAAAGAACCGAAGCAATAAATGAAATAGCCGAAAAGCAACATGAATTGTTCCATGCAGTTCCTGAAGAATTACAAGAAAGTGTAAAAGGTGCAATTGGTTTTGGTAGAACATTAGCAGCAGCTGGTATGGCAGCCGGACCTTTACTATTGATGGTTGCTGGATTAGCAGCAGCTGTACATGCTTTTGTTGAATTGGATGAAGCTGCATCTAAATATAGAGAAAATACGGGTTTAACTGTAAAACAAACCGAACATCTTGACCACCAAGTGCATGAAATAGCAATGGAATACAGGTCAATTGGTGTTGAGGCAAAAACTGTATATGATATATCCGAACAACTTGGTAATAGTTTTAGTAATGTTGCTCATTTTTCAACAGAAACATTAGGAGCATTATCAACTATTGTAGCTAGAACAGGTACAACAGCCGAAAACGCAGCAAAAGTACAAAGTGTATTTGAAAGTGTTGGTGGTGTTAGTGCTGAAACTGCGGCAAGTATGCAAATGCAAGTAGCGGCTTTAGCTCAGCAAGCAGGAGCGGCTCCAAAAGAAGTATTAGATGATATAGCTGATAGTGCAGCAATTACATCTAAATTTTTTAAAGGTGATATAAATTTATTAAAGCAGCAAGCAATTCAAGCTAATAGATTAGGTACTACATTAACAACACTTGCAAAGACATCAGAAAAATTATTAGATTTTGAAAGTGGTATAGAAGAAGAATTGGTGGCATCTACTTTTGTTGGAGGGCAATTTAATTTATCAAGAGCTAGAGCATTGGCTATGGAGGGTAAATTAGCAGAAGCTCAAGAAGAAACATTAGCACAAATACAAAGAAGTGGTGATTTTAGAAAGCAAGATTATTTTACACAAAAGCAATTAGCAGCAGCTTCTGGTATGGAGGTTGAAGAAATAACTAAACAACTTAATATGCAAGAAAGACTTGCTCATTTAAGTGAAAAAGATAAAAAATTAGCTATGGAAGCGGCTGAGGCTGGATTAGATGTAACTAATTTAACGGATGAACAATTAAAAAATAAAACAGCTGAATTTGCAGAAAACCAAAGAATAACTGGTCAATTGGATGACATGAAAAATCAATTTGCTGGAATTACAGAAACAGTAGGTGGTGCTTTGATGCCAATCATATCGGCATTAGCTCCTGTTTTAAAATATGCATTATGGCCAATAACAAAAGCAGCTGAAGGTGTTGCATGGTTAGCTGAAGGTATTGCGCAAGCAAAAGCACCTGCAATTGCATTAGCTGCTGTATTAGCTGGTATGGCTTATAATAGTATAAAAACAGCTGTTTCTGCTATATTTTCCAGTTTAGGACAAATTCCATTTGGAGTTGGATTGGCATTAGCTGGTGCTATGACTGTTGGATTGTTTTCAAGTCTTAGTAAAGCTGATTCTGAAGTGCATGCTGGTGATGTTATGTCTCCTGCCAATGGCAAAACAAAAATATCAACTAAAGAAGGTGGTTTACTTAGTTTATCTGCAAACGATGATGTAGTAGCCGCTCCTAATTTAATAAGCTCGTTAGAATCAAAAAGACAGGGTGCTGGATTATCTCAAATTCAAACTAATATTGGAACAAATTACAATTCTAAATTGATTGAGAGAATGGACGCAATGATAGCAGCAGTTTCAGCAAATAAGGATACATATTTGGATGGCTCAAAAGTTTCATCAAATTTAAAAAGTGTGACTGAAAAAAGTAATAGAAATAACTTTGCATTAGCATAAAATATAATAAGATGCCAACAATATTAGAATTATTTAGTAGTAAACAAATTGAGACTCCGAATGGATTATCAGAAACTGCTGAAAAAAGTGCAGATTCTCAAAAGAAATCATATACAATAAATAATGTTGCAACCGATGGTACTGATATATCGGGTCCAATCCGTGCGTTTAATACATTACAATTGAAAGATGGAAAAACGGCGGCATTTACTACAAATGTAAATAATAGACCTTTTTCTAAAATAGAAACTAAAAATATATTTTTAAAAAATACATCATTCCCATTAGTAAATAAATTAAAAGCAAGTAAGTTAGCACAAAAAGATGGAGAATCGTTTTTAGAAGAAGAATTAACTGGATTAAGACCTTTGCAATTGTTATCTCAACCTGTTTTATATGGTACTGATATAGTAAAAATTACTGCAAAAGAAGCTAAGTCTACCGAAAAAATGAAATTAGGTACATATGATTATGAAACGGCAGTACAAGTTGCAAAAACAATACAACCTACAATTTATACACCAACCGGACTATTTCTTAATGATGAATTTAGAAAAGGTAAAATAATACAAAAGCCTAAATTATTTTCAAAACTTAGAGGTACACCTGAACAATTATTACTTCAATTAGCCTTACATCCAATTGATGCGTTAAAAAAACTAACATCGCCAAAAGGTATAACCCCAAATAAAACAAACACAACTTCAAATACACAAATCGTTGTTAGAAATAATAATTTTAGTAAAAACGGAACTCCGGTTGAATTACTTAGATATCTTACATTATCGTTTGATACTGATGATTTAAAATATACTAAACAATTAAAAAAAGATTCAAATGTTGAACTTAATGATAGAAATGATTTAGCAGGAAAGTTAAATGAAATATTAAACGGAAAGACTATAACAGATGAAAATGACCCAAATTTTTTAACGCAGGGTTATGATAAAAAAATATTAACTGGAAATGGATTTATATATGATTTTGATAAAAGTTCACTTACGAAAAGAGAAAAATCAAAATATACAGGTAATATAAAAACTGATGGTAATGGTGTAGTAGCTTATAAATATACATCAACTTTATTAGAAAATAAAACTGATGCTAGAGGCAATAAAGTTTTTTCTAAAGATTTGAGTTTAGAAGCATACAGAGGAATGAATACATTTTCAGATGAGCTAAATTCAAAAACAATATTAGAACCAACAGATGATGTAAAATTAGCTAATGATAAAACTTTAGATGATTATGATTTTGCACCTTTAAAATTTTATTCTGTGGCAACAAAGAAGAGTGTTAGATTTAGAGCAACTATAAGTGGATTAAGTGAAACATTTACTCCATCTTGGGAAAGTAATAAATTTGTTGGAAATCCATTTAGTTTTTATACATATAGTGGTATTGAACGAAGTGTAACTTTTACTTTTAAAGTGTTTTCTTTAAACTATGAAGAACATAAAGCAGCTTGGACTAGATTATCTTTTTTAAGCTCATTAGTGTATCCTCAATCATATGTAAATCTTAACTATGTAACCCCTCCATTTATTGAATTTTCATTAGGTGATATGTATCGTAACAAACCTGCGTTTATTGAATCTTTAACATATACGATTGATGATAATTCTCCTTGGGAAACGGGATTGGAACAAGTAAATGTAGCTTATGAAAGTGAAGACCCAACAACACCACAGGTAAAAGATTATTATATATCAGCATTAACACAAAAAAGAGATAATAAAGAAAGTTATCTATTACCAAAATTTATAGAAGTTGCAATGACACTTAAATTAGTAGAAACACCTGGTTCAACACATGGTCTTACCGACTCAAATAAAGGTGTTAAAGTTTTATATGCTATGAAAGAACCTAATTTTGTAGGTAATATATTATCCAAATTACCTGTTCAAGAAAAAGGAGCTGATAAAGCAATAGCAGGAGGAACACCTACACCAACACCATCTGCATCGGGAGGAGCAGGTGGTGCAGTAACTGGAGCTCCTGCGGGTCCTGTTGAAAATAAAAGTTCAAATACCGCACAACCTGGTCCAGATGGTGGAGAAGATTTTGTACCAAGTACAGCCAATTCTGCAAGAGAAGAAGACCCACCAACCCCTTAATAGTTTATTATGAATAGATATTATACAAACGGTACGAAAAAAGAAAAAGATGGAAGAGAGGTATATAGACCAAAAATATATCCTAATATTCCATTAAAAGATAGTGATGTGTATATTGCAACTGAAACGGGTGATAGATTGGATACATTAGCTTACCAATTCTATGGAGATTCCACATTTGGATGGTTAATCGCATCTGCTAATAATATACACAATGCATCTTTTGGATTTGAAGACGGTACAATATTAAGAATACCAAAAGATATATCATCAATATTAACTCAATTATAAAGTTATGTTTCCACAATTATCAGATATAGAAGATAAGATTTATTACAGAATCCAATCAAGAGCAAATAGTATAAATGCTAAATTAGCAGTAACTAATTTCGGAGGAAAAGAATCTGACTATGAAGCAATTGCCCAAACAAGTGGTTTATTAGAAACTTCAAAATTAAATACATGGGTTAAAGCAATATCGGGTGCAAGAGGTAAATATGGACAAAGTGATGGTATGATATTAAAATCCATACAAGATTGGGAAGAGTTTGATAAAGATTTTTCAGTTACTGAAAAAAATGAAAAAGGAAAAGCTACTAAAGCTAACCGTAAAAACAGTTATTATGGAAATGCAAATATTAATAACCCAAGAAGTGGTACAATTGGTATTAGTTTAACAGGAAAAGAAAAAGAAACACCACTTTCGGTTCCAGATAGGTTGTTAAGACCATCTCCAATTATTACTGGATTGGAAATTAAAGAAGGACAGGACCAAATCTCAAGAGAATGTACAATGAATATTAAATGTTTTACATTGGGGCAATTGGAAATGATACAAACTTATTTTATGGAGCCAGGTTATACTTTGTATATAGAATATGGGTGGAATACACCGAATTTAGTAGGACCCATAACCGCACCTAATACAAACCAAAATGCAATAATAACGGAAGCGGCTAAGCGTGGGTTAAATTATGACCATTTGCATGAAGTAAGATTAAATTCGGATGGTAATTTTGATTGTTTTCTTGGATTTATAGTAGGTGGTAGTGTAAGTAGTGAAAATGAGGTATTTAATGTAAGTATAACTTTAAGAGGTCAACCTGGTTTACCAACTTATTTACAAGGACAACATAAAGTTAATAAATTAGATAGTTCTGGTATGATTACTGGAAGTGCTAATTATTTGTCCTATAAAGGTGAGGAATTGGAAGACTCTAAAGATGCTACCGCTACAACAGATCCTGTATTTAAAGCAAAGCAAAGATTTAAATATATGTTTAATGATTTAGCTGAGCAAAGACAGATTGAGGAGGTAAAAAAATTAGAAATAAATAATAATCCATTAGTCAGTTTAACTCGTTTTATTAATTTTGATAAAACAATTCAAACAAATATAGGTAACTATGTGAGACCGGGTGGACTTGAAATAGTTAAAAATGTTATTGCTACGGGTAATATTTCACAACTTTGGAACTATGATGTTATTGAAGTAACTGATAGTAAAGGTACAAAAGTTGAAATAGATAAAAAAGATTTATTTTCAAATAACAGATACATAAAAATGGATTTAGCTGTAAAAATATTAAATTCTAACAATGCTGTTGAGGGATTAAATATGGGCGGTAATAATGTATCTGTTAGAATAAACATAGATAGTTCTATATGTGGAGCTTTTAAATATATGTTTTCAACAGACCCTGGGAAACTTATTGTACCTGGTGAACAACCTGATTTTATGGCATTTTTTTTAAATGCAAATAATATTACATTAGGTGCTACCGAAGGTGGAGCGTTTCATGCGGAATATATAGTAATAGATGGTAATATTTTAAAACCAGTTGATAATAGCATAAGTGGTGTTAGTTTTGTACAAAAAGTAGAAACTCCTGCAGTAATACCATATAGAGAAGGTGCAAATCATTGGGGATACTTAAAAGATTTGTATGTAAATTTTGATATGTTTAATTCAAAAATAAAACAATCTAATAAAACAATTAGTGAAGTATTATTGGATATTTTAAATGAAATGTCAAGTGCAGTAAATTCATATTGGAATTTTCAAATAGTAGAAACTAAACTTAAAGTAGGTGATGCGGAAAAAGGTTTAAAAAAAGGTGATATTGTTTTAACTGTAGTTGATGAAAATTTTGTCGGAAAGCCTGACAATAAAAGTGTACGAAAATCTTTTTATCATTCTGGAAGGCAATCTCCGTTTTTAGAAAGTAATTTAGATTTATCCATACCAGCGGAAATGGCGAATAAATTAATTATGAGTAGATTATCTTATTCAAGTAATCCCGATTCTCAATTTGCCCAAGGTGGTTCTTTTTTTGATTCAACTACCGATTTATTTTTAAGTTCGGTACGAGCTCCAAAAGATGCATCCGGTCCACCACCACCACCTACTCCAGCAACGCCAGCTGATGATGCAAAAAAAGATGCACTTATTAAAGAATATGAAGATGCTGGACAAAAACTTGCTGAATTGGAAGCTAAACATAAGCAATCTCAGCAAACAAGATATAATACATCTGGTGAATTGGAATATTATTATGCATTTGATGACGCTGCGGTTGAAGCTCAGGCAAAAATATTAAGAGATAGGCAAACAAAAGCAGAAGAGGATTTTCAAAAAATAACCGGATTTACTGGAATTAAAATTCAAGGAGAAATAGCTCAAAGAAAAGCAAATGCAGCAAAAGGTACGGCTAGTGAAAATCTTAGAAAAATAGATGTAGTACCAAATCCTGAAGAAAAAAATATTTCATCGGTGCAAGTAGGAGAGGCAATGCAAGATTTGACAAAACTTAGAACTTTCTTTAGGTCATATTGTTTAACAGATGTACCTTATTTTGATATGTTAAAGCAAAATGCATTTGCTGCTAAACGTGATGAAAAACAATATCAATTATCACATCCATTACCAATAACATATCGATTTAAAACTATGGGAATTAGTGGATTAAGAAGAGGTGATATGTTTGTTATAGATGGAATACCTGATAAATATAAAAAAAATGGAGTGTTTCAAATAACTGAATTGGAACAAAGTGTGTCGGATTCATTGTGGACTACCTCTGTTACTGGTAAGTATAGACAATTTATTCAAGAAATAAAATAATATTATGGTAAGTATTTATGATTATAACAAAGTAAATAAAATAGGTAATACATTTGATTTGCCTAAATTTAAAACTTACATTCCAACCCCAACAAATGATAATTATAGAATTGGATATATTGTGAGATACTTTGTGCAAAAAGCAAATGATGAGGATGGATATATTTATGAAATAAATGAATCATCTTTTATTGATTTTGCTGAAAATCCTTTTTATGTAGCTGTCCAACTTACTTGGAGAATAAAAGGAACAGAAAATGAAGTTATAAATTCAAATAAAAAATCAATAAATCTTTCGTATGAAAAAATGCCTTCTTTAAAATTGTATTTACCAAATCTTTTACAATTTCATAAAGAAAATTTGGAAATATAAAATATTTATTGTATATTTGTAAAAGTTCTTTAAAATATGGGGATGACCGGCTTTTGACAGGTATGAAGACTGGTTGTATTGATGCAAGTAAGGTTAGATGGAAACCTTTGAAGACCTATCAAACAATAAGTGCAGACGTAGAATTATCTACTATGACGTTCGAAGATGCTATGGCATGGATGAACTCATTCGATTACGCAGTAGCTGCCTAATCGTTCCCGTATCACTCATGGGAATTAAAAAGAAGTGAACATTTTAAGTTTACCGAAACTCTAAATCGGTTGGTGGAATCTGCTGAATTAACCATTCGGCCCCAATTCTTTTGGAGTGTTAGTAAGATAAAACACTATCCTAAACTTGTGAACGATTTACATTAGAAACTTATCTGGACGCGGGTTCGAATCCCGCCATCTCCACCAATCCCACTTTTCCATTTGGATTTGTGGGATTTTTTTTGTATCTTTGTAAAATGAAGGTTGTAGAATCCATAGAGGAAGTAAATGAGTTACAAAAGAAGCTGGAAAGTGAAGTATCCATATGGTATCCTATGTGGGTGGATAACACAAAGCATCCCCTACGAACTAATCTATCTCTTATATTAGTACGATGTGTAGATGGATTATATGTTTTACCTATTCAGCACGCAGATGCTCTCTCACTCTCTCTTAAAGATATTCAATCAATCCTAAACACTGGAGGTGATAAGTGGGTATTCCAAAAGAAGAAATTATTACAATCACTTAAAGTTTTGGTAAACCTATATGATGTAGATTCTTCATACTTTATTAAGAGTGGTGAAGTAATTGACTATGAAGGGGCTTTAAATCCTCTCTTATCAACGCTAACTCATAAAGGGTATAGAGATGACTTAATTCAATCAATTCCTCTAATGAAGATTGTGGAGGTTATAGACCCCTTATTTGGTAAGTACTTCCATAATGAATCTTCTACACAAACATATAAGTGGTACAATGAAACATTCATATCCACCCTTTCAGAAATGGAACGATATGGGATTCGGGTCGATAGGAAAAAATTTATTGATAGATGGCCTCAAGCTCAAAAACATCTTTCACCCGATAATTTAGTATATTCCGAATACAATCCATTTACGGTAACGGGTAGACCATCCAATCGACATGGTGGTGTGAACTATGCCGCTCTCAATAAATCGGATGGTAGTAGGGAGTGTTTTGTATCGGATGGAATATTCTTACAAATGGATTATAACGCATATCACCCCCGTCTTATTGGTAAGTTGATAGGATTCCAAATGCCGGATGGGAATGTACATGAGTGGTTAGCCGAACAATATGGATGTGATGTGAATGAGGGTAAGGGTATTACATTCCAATTACTATATGGTGGAATCGATGATACATTCCGTCAAATCCCATATCTAAACGGGGTAGCTGATTACATAGATGAGTTGTGGATTGAAACACAAAAGAATGGGTATTTACAAACTCAATATCGTAGAATACCCCTAAGTTGGATTGAAGGAGCAAATCCACAAAAGGTGTTTAACTATCTCCTACAAGCCCTAGAAACTGAAATGAACATTGATAAGATGCGTAAGATATTGGATTATATTAGAGGGAGTGAAATCCGTTTTATTTTATATACTTATGACTCTTTTCTATTTGATGTTCCTATGGATGTGGATAAGAGTATGATTAAGAATTTGAAGGAAATGATTGAAGAGGGTGGGTTTCCTATCAAAGCAAGTTGGGGTTTGGATTATGGAAAAGTGTAAAAAAACATATTTATAGTATATACAAAACAATACTATAACATATGAAAAAATTAGGTTTATCTCTATTGTTCTTTTTTACATTAATTGTTGTAAGAGCACAAGACATCGTAGTAATCAAACACACAAACTACACAACACACTTCAGTAAATCAAAAAGATACCCAGTATTAGTAGAATGGGAAACAACAAAAGCAATGGTAGGTTGCCCAACTCCACTAAAAAGAAAAGATAATTTTAAGCCAGACCCACAATTACCTGCTGAAACAAATATAGGAGCAGATTATGTAAAAAGTGGATATGATAGAGGACACGTAATGCCAGCAGCTGATAACCTTTGCCAAACACCTGCGGTTCAAGACGAATGTTTCTACTTTAGTAATATGGTAGCGCAAACACATAGATTAAATGCGGGAGATTGGAAATCATTAGAAACTGCAACTCGTGATTGGGCATTGATTAGTTCAAAAGTAAAGGTATGGAGTGGTTCAGTTGGAGAACAAAAGAAAATAGGTTCAGTATCAGTTCCTACTCAATGTTGGAAAGTAGTTCATGTAGCGGGAAAATATCATGCATACCTATTTAATAACGATACATCAAATCCAGATGGATTTCAAAATAACGAAGTACCGGTAGCACAAATAGAAAAATTGACTGGATTTAAATTTAAATAATAATGTCTTTAATTAATAATATATTAGAAGAGTGGGCTTATAGAGTGGATAATGGTATGCCAAATCCATCTAATCCAAATCATATTAATGAATTATCTCAAATATTAACCGAAATGGGATTATATGAGATAAAAGATGAGTTAATACAAAATCTAACTGAAGCTGATAAGCAATTCAGTAACCCTCTTTTAAATAAAGTAATTTCATATCAAAACGAAAAAGGAGAAAAGAAAGAAGCACCAATTGGAAACCTTTTAAGATTACCCGCTAGCCATCCCGGTAGAAAAGCTGCAGAAGCAATGTTACCAAAAGCTGGAACTCCTGAAAGAAAAGCATTAAATAAATCATTAGGTGCTGAAAAAGATGGAAAATCAGTACCATCGGCACATAATACCAAAAAAGGTGGTGATACTCAACCAAAGGCTAGTAGTGGTGGTGAAGAAAAACCAAAAGAAGAACCACATGCAATGTTTGACCCAAAAGCAGACCCTGCTATGGCAGCTAGAATGGATGCTGAAAAACAAACTCTTGATAAATTAGCAAAAGGTGATGAGGTGGATGAACCTACAAAGTTAGAACCGGTTAGTAAAGACCCAAATTCAAAGGCAAAACAATTCAAAGGTAAACTATCGGGTAAAGATATTCAAACAATACCAATGGAAGGTGGTGGGCAGATATATGGTACTGTTCATAGAAATAAAAAAATGGTTGATGATATTATCAACGATGTTAAAGCAAATATTCCACAAGAAAGATGGAAAGATATTGTATTTGTTGGGGAGGGTGGTTCGACTGGAAAAAATGGTGAGATAGTATTTCACGATGAAATGAGATATGCTGCTCCTAAATTTAAAGAATTAGGTGCTGGGATTGATACTTGGGATGGTGATGAATTAGATGTACATAATGACCAATCCAAACTATACAAAAGACAGATGGAGAAAACAGGGTTCAATCAATCACAGGTTAATGCTGGAAACTGGGCAAGTATGATTGGACAGGGTGAAGGAACTGATACCATGTCTCCTAATGATTATTTAGATGATGAAGGTAAAAAGTTTATACAAGATGAAGCAGTAAACGCCGGATTTCCGCCAATAGAGAATTGGGATGAACCAACCGATAGAGATATTGATACACTATATAGATTATCATTCCCAGAAGATTATGGTGATAAAGAAACAAAAATAAACGATATTCAAGTTGCTTTTAATGAAATCAGAGATGAAAATCTTATAGAAAAAACAAAAAAACTACAATCACAAGGAAAAATACCAATTACTATTGCAGGTGAAAGCCATGTTGAGTTGGTAGATAAAATGATGCAAAAAGCATCCAAACCTGATTCCGATTTCCAACCCGTAGAACCAAATGATGTAACAAAAGAAATGCCAAAAGCAGATTCTGCTGCATTTAGTGGGCAATCTGATATTGATAAAATAACACCACAAGAGCAAAAAGAAATCTCAATGAAAATTGATGCGTTGGATAAAATGACTAAAGATGCAATAGCAAAAGGTGAAAAAGCTCCAAATTATAACTTATGCCAAGTGACAGTTCCCGGTACAAACTTATATTGTGATAACAATTTAGGAATACCAAGAGAGGATATGCCACAATTCAAAGGTAAACCACAACCTGGAACTCCGGCGGCTGATATGCCTGTTGATAAAAATGGTGAAGTGGATACCGAACCATTATTCAAACAAATGTTGGCAGATAGAGGTATTAAAGTATTGGATACTGAAATCCCATCAGATTCCCTAAAAGCAACTCAATCAGAATTAGTTGGTTCAAAGGTAGCTGGTATGACGAAAGCATTGGAAAAAGACCCTAATCACCCATCAATAACTGCACCAATTTATGTAAGTAGAGATGGATATGTGGTAGATGGTCATCATAGATGGGCAGCTGTAACATCTGCGGCAATTAAAAACGGAGAACCTGCTAATATGAAAGTTAGGGTTATTGATATGGATGCAAAAGATATCATACCAATGGCTAACAAATTTGCGGAAGAGCAAGGTGTTGCTGCTAAAAAAGCAGATGCAAATCAAGAAGGACCTAAATCGGATATAGCTAGTGTACCAAAAGTGGAAGATGAAAAAGGTAAAACTGCAAAAACCCCATCTGGTAAAACATTATATAGTGTAGGTGGTGGATACTATTCAGATAGACCTAATGGTGAGCCTAAATTTATTAGAACGGAAACTATTGCTAAAAAAGCATTTTTTGAAGGTGATGAAAAGGCATTTTTATTAATATTTGAAGCAGAGTTTTCTGCGGATGTTGAGGGTGGTAAATCTGGTAAATTTAAAGAAATACCTGAAAAAGATAGAAAAGATGCAGCTGATGACATTGCATCACAACAACAATCACAATCTAATATAGAATCTGTAAATGTTGACAGAAGTGGGTTTGATAATAAAAATAAGAATTACAAAGATGCACCAAATGGACCTACTCAACAAGAAATATTGGATGATTTGAATGAAGGTAATTTAGATACAATAACTAAATATCAAAATGAAGTTGAATCTAATAGGGAAAAAGGTATAGCTGGTGCTGGTGGTCCTGTGGCAAGTGAGGGTGAATCTAAATTTTGCCATGCAATTAATAATTTAGATACATTCAAAACTGAAAATTCTGAAAAAATACAAGCAAAAACGGAAGAATTGAGAGGTAAAGGATTAAATGCAGAAGAGAAAAAGTTTGCTAGTTCTTTGGGATTGGACGTAAAAAGTGATGAGTTTTTAAGAATATTAGCTGAACGAGCGGTATTTGCTGAAGTTAATTTAGAAAAGGCAATGGCTGATAAAGATAATAGTGTATTTTACAAACCAGGAAAAACAGGATTTGCAGAAAATATAGAAGCTTACACACAATGGATGAAAGCTGCATACGCTGGTGGATTATCAACTATTAATAGATTAAATGAATCTAAATTAGATACTACGCAACCATATAAGGTTGTACAATCAACAACAGAATTAAATGATGCAGTTCAAGCTCATTTGGAAGATATGGTTGAAAAATCCGAAGGTGATGATAAGAAATATTATGAGCATCAATTAAAATTATTTAAAAAATTTAAAACATATCACGACACATTTGCAATCGGAAAAGATAAAAACGGAAGAACTGCAATAGTTAGTATTTCAAACAAAAAAGATTCGGAAATTAAAGACCCTCAAAATAATACAACTCCAGCTCAAAGATTAAGATTAATGCAAATCAAATTTGGTGATGATGTATCTGAAGGTGTTTCTAAAACAATTGAGGAAGGTATTTTAGAAGTTTCTAATGCAGCTGCAGCTACGGTAAAAAGCCAAGCTAAAATGAAAATTGATGATAGTGTAGTTTCTGCATGCGAATCTCCAAAAATGAAAAATTATATGGATACTTTGAATACTATTGCTACTGATGGTAAGCATAGATTTTCAAAATACATTCAAAGTAAAGGTAAAGATTGGGAAAAGTTATCTACTAAAGAAAAATTAGAATTAATGAAAGAATATTCTAATAGTAGATTATATGACAAAGATGGAAACTCAAGACTTATAGAAAAGGAGGAGGGAACTTTTTATAAAGATGATAGTGGAAAAGAAATTGGACCTATCAAAAGTTTAGGTCAAATAGGATTGCCATACGAACCTTTTGGAAAGATAGCAATTAAATTAGGAGAATTTGGTGTAAATGAAGAAACTAAAGCCATAAAGCAAACTGAAAAAGATATTGTAACGGCTGTTCATACAAAAGTAACTGAAAAATTATTTGAAGATGATGCTCCGGATGGATATCATCCTACTGAAAGACCAGATGCGGATAACGGAAAACATACACAAGCTTATATTTCTGGTGTGATGGATGCAATGCATTTAGGAACTTACATAGATTTAGATGATGCTGATGATGATGCAATTTTAATACAAATGGGTTTTAATGGAGTTAAAGCATCTATGATTAGAAATTGTATAGCTGAACAAAGTGGATATAAAGGTGATACGAATACACCAGAAGGTAAAAAAGGACTTAAAGAACATCTTTTGAAAAAATCAAGAGTAACACCTGGTGGTGAAAAAGTTAGTGTAATGAATGAAGGTAAAGAAGTTGAATTATTTAATGACCAATGGAGAACTGCTGGTACTACTCAAAAAGTAGCAAGTTATTTTGGAAAGGATGTTAGAGAGTGTTTACAAAATAAAGCTAAAAAATAACTCCAAAACTATGTTTCAATCCTAATTTGATATTTATTAAAAGAATATCAAAATAATACAAAGAAAGAAGGATGAAGACACAGTTACTTTGCACGTTTACAACAAAAGAAGAGTTACAAAATACTCTACAACAAATTAGAGAAATATATCATATAGTTTACAATTATATCTATATTTTACAAAATAAATCCAGTTTGGATGAGTTGTTTATAACGTATAATATAGATACTGCGTTTCAACCATCTACACCATTAGAGAACACAATTCTTATTCATAGAAAGAAAGAATCTAATACTTTATATACAATCAATGCTCTTAATGAATTAGTTAAAGAGGAGAATGGTGGAGTTCTAAACTCCAACTTTGTGATTGATTGGCCAAAGTTCAAAAACTCAATTATACTTACAAACGCAACCGGTACTAAAAAGATACAAACTCGTGTTTTTGAAGTAATCTCATTTGGAGATGAAAATAAAAGTGAGTAATATTTATATCTGATATGTACAAAGTTAGAGGATACTTCAAACCGGAAAATGCATTCCACACAATTGAAGAGTGGGAGATGATTTGCTATGAATTTTTGGGTTTGGAGCAGAACGGATTTGATACGAGAGGTGGGCAAATTGATTATAGTCCTCAACTTATAGATTTAATAAATAAACACTTTTCGTACCAACTATATATTGAAACTCAACAATTTCCAGACCAAACTCGTAAAAAAGTATTGGATTTTATTGAAGATTTTGTAAATCATAGAGTTTGGTCTTTAAGAGAAGAATATAAAGATTATTTAGTTAATATAGATAATGATAAAATTGCATTTTTTTATTCAAGAGGCGCAACTGAACCATATTTATTATTAGATAAACAATTCACAATGGATACTTATGGTACTGTTGATGAGGAAGTAACCACATTACATTGGACTTCAAAAGAAGGTTTGATTAATTTAGCTGATAGTGTTAAGAATGGATACAAATTTTCAGTATCAACATTCACAACACAAGCTAAAGATTTTTTTAGACCGGAAAGTAATATATTAGTAAAGTTAAAAGGAACATTAGTAGCGGCATTCAAATCGGATGCTAAAACCTTTGCAACCGATAGAGGGAACAAAGCAGTTAATATGTTTAGGTTATCGTATCCTGGCAATGAGAGTAATCTTTGCCGTAACATAGAGGATTGTAAAGATAATAAAACAGCCCTATGGAATGAAATAGTTATAGTACCAAATGAAATTTTGGAATACAAAGAAATTAAAAAATATTAAAACTATGTTATTGAAAAGAGGAGATAATAACGAAGATGTAAAGAAATTACAAGCCAAATTGGGTTTAGAACCAATTGGTAATTTCGGTCCTAAAACGGAAGAAGCTGTAAAAGCTTGGCAAGCAAAGAATGGTTTGACTGCTGATGGTATTGTTGGACCTAATACTTGGAACAAAATTATGGGTATTACTCAAGTTCCAAAACCAGTAGCACAACCAACCGCTCCTGTACCATCACCAGCAACACCACCACCTGCGGTTCCGGTGGCAAATGTAGCTGGATTGAATTTAGCAAAATTAAAAGGACACATTCCTGATAATGTAATCGCAATGATTCCTGATACTGCAGCTAAATTCCAAATTAATACACCATTAAGATTAGCACACTTCCTTGCACAATGTGGACACGAAAGTGGAGGATTCCGTGCAACGCAAGAAAACCTAAACTATTCTGCAAAAGGTTTGATGGGCATATTCAAAAAGTATTTCCCAACTGCAGCTTTAGCAGCAGCTTATGAGAGAAAGCCGGAAAAGATTGCAAATAGAGTATATGGTGGTAGAATGGGTAATGGTCCTGAAAGTAGTGGTGAAGGCTACAAATTCAGAGGAAGAGGATATATCCAATTGACTGGAAAAGAAAACTATACTGCATTTGGTAAATCAATCGGTGAGGATATGACAGTTAATCAGGATAAAGTATCTGGTCCATATGCATTATTATCAGCAGCTTGGTTCTTTTCTAAAAACGGATTACATAAAATAGCAGATGAAGGGAGTTCAGATGCAGTTGTAACAAAGATTACTAAAAGAGTAAACGGAGGTACAATTGGTTTGGCAGACAGAATCAAACATTTTAAAGAGTACTATAACTTATTAGCATAATGATTAAATTAACAAATTTACTTGATGAAGCAAATACTGACCCTGCGTTGGATAAAACAGTAAAATATAAAAACAAAAAGGGTGAAGATAAGCAAGGTGTTGTCCGTAATTTATTAAGATTACCTAAAGACCACCCTGGTAGAATTGCTGCACAAAAAATGGTAAAAGTAAAACCAAAAGCAGATAAACAAACATCTAAAGGTAGTAGTAAATCTACACCCGAACCAAAAGGAGATAAATCATCTGCGGCAAAAGGTGGTGATGATACTCAAGCATCTTCATCAGCTCAAGCCCAACAACAAAAAACTACTCAAGCTCAATTGTTCACAGCAGACCCTGCTATGGCAGCTAGAATGGGTAAAGAAAAAGCAACACAAGCTAAAATAGCAGGTGATTCGCATGATGACCATTCGCATGATGGTGGGCATGGAGTTGATAAAAGTAAAGCAGGTTGGAGAAAAAATGCTAAAACGGCAGTAGCAAAACCTAAAGTATATGTTAGAGCAATCAAAGATGGTATCAAAGATTGGAAAGAAGATGAAAAAGAGTTCTTCAAAGAAAAAGTACACAAAGGAGATACTCCAAAAAGAAGAAGTTGGGGTCAAGCTCTAAAAGATAAGGCAGTTGGTGCATGGCATGCTATTAAGAAAGGAGCACAACACGAAGTTGAAACATTCAAAAAAGCAGGTGAGGGTGTAGTAATGTGGGCAAACGGAATGCCATTAACTGATGAACAAACTGATGCAATGAAATCAGTTGCTAAAAAAGTAGTAGTAGCAGGTGTATTGGGTGTACTAACTGGTGGATTATCGCATGGTGTAATGCCATTTATAGGACACATAATGACAGAATTTGTACCTCACATTGTTGGAGAAACTGTATTAGCTGGTATTGCTAAAGCCGCAGTATTTGCAGGACCATTGGATATGAATAGTGGTAAGGAAGATGAAGCAATTCAAAAGTTTATGGATGCAATTGCTGAAAAAGTAGCAAAAGAAGATATACCGGTAGATATAATTGCAAAAGCAGTTGAATCATATAATAAAGAAAAAGAAGAAAAAGGTGGTGAAGGAATCACACAAAATGAAGCTAGGTTGGCAGTTAATCAACTACAACAATTGGTAAAAGAATCAATCATACGATAAACAAAAGGGAGAACGAAAGTTTTCCCTTTTTTGTTTGGATTTGTAACAAATTATTACTATCTTTGTTACAATTATACGAAAAATATATGATTGAAAAAAAGTTTAAAAAAACATTTGGTAATCTCAAATATTCTTTGTATCTTTGTAAGAACGTAATATTTATATAAGACGTCGGTGTAGGAAAGACACCAAAATAAAACCATAAATCATAAACTCTTAAAACTTAAAAGAAATGGCTATTAATTTAGATGCTATCAGAGGCAGACTGAACAAACTGCAATCAACCACATCGAAGAAAGTAGAATTGTGGAAACCAGCACCGGGCAAACATCAAATCCGATTAGTCCCATATAAGTTCAACGAAGAAAATCCTTTTATCGAACTTTATTTTCATTACAACATTAACAACAAATCTTATTTATCTCCAATGTCATTTGGCAGACCTGACCCAATTGTTGAGTTCGCTGACAAATTAAAACGTATGGGTGATAAGGAAGATTGGAAAGCAGCGAAAAAGATGGAGCCGAAACTTCGTACATTCGTACCTGTATTGGTAAGAGGTGAAGAAGGAGAAGGTGTTCGTTTTTGGGGATTTGGTAAGACTGTTTACCAAGAAATCTTAGGATATATGGCTGACCCAGACTACGGCGATATTACTGACCCAACAACTGGTAGAGATATCACTGTTGAGATTGTATCGGCTGAAGATAGTGGTACATCATACCCTGTTACAACAATCAGAGTAAAACCAAAAGAAACACCATTGGTTGAATCAGCGGAGGAAACTAAGAAATTCCTTACAAACCAAATGGAAATCACAGACCTTTATCAAGAATTAACTTATTCAGAGTTGAAAAGTGTGTTAGAGGGATGGTTAAACCCATCGGCAACTGGTGATGATGAATTAGAAACATCAGTATCAGCTCAAACATTATCTTCAACGGCATCACCTGCGGAATCTGTAATACCAACACCAACAGCAAAAGCTGAATCGCACGATTTGGGAGGACCAATCGAAACACCAGCACATAAAGCACCAAAGTTGGATGACGTAACATCTGCATTTGATGACCTTTTCAACAACTAAAATAAGTTATTATGGCAAAAAAGGAAATAGAGTTAGCAGATATACTTGCTGAATCTCTAAACAAACAATCTAAAGACCAGAAAGTGGCATTCTTTTTGGATTCGGATGAAGCACCTACAAATGTAGAGGGTTGGGTATCAACCGGAGCATCATTGTTGGATGTGGCTATCTCCAATCGCCCTTATGGTGGATTGCCTGTTGGTAGAATTACCGAAGTTACTGGGTTGGAGCAGAGTGGTAAATCACTCCTATCCGCCCACCTTCTTGCCGAAACGCAAAAATTAGGTGGATTGGCAGTATTAATTGATACTGAAAATGCAGTAAGTGCGGAGTTCTTACACGCAATTGGAGTAGATGTATCTAAAATGCTTTATGTAGCAGCTGAAACTGTGGAAGAGTGTTTTGAATTTACCGAAACAATTATCGAAAAAGTTAGAACTGCATCAAAAGATAAGTATGTAACTATTGTAGTGGATTCAGTAGCAGCAGCATCAACTAAAAAGGAGATGGATGCTGATTACGATAAAGATGGATACGCTACCGATAAGGCAATCATTATCTCAAAAGCAATGCGTAAAATCACTAACTTAATTGGTAGACAGAAAATCACTTTGGTTTTTACAAATCAGTTAAGACAGAAGATGAACGCTATGCCATTCTCTGACCCGTGGACAACTTCTGGTGGTAAAGCAATTGCTTTCCATGCTTCGGTTCGTTTACGATTAAAGAGTATGGGAACGATTAAAGCAAAAGACAAGAACGGAAATGAACAAATTGTAGGAATTAAAGTTCGTTGTCAAGTTGTAAAGAATCGTATGGGTCCGCCATTGCGTTCGGCAGATTTTGATATCTTCTTTGATAGAGGTATTGATAACTACGGAGCTTGGTTGGGCAGTATGAAAGACAATAACTTACTTAAACAATCTGGTGCTTGGTACACTTATGTGGATACGGATACTGGTGAGGAAATTAAGTTCCAATCAAAGGATTTTCCTGAATTATTGGAAACTAATGACTCGGTTAAAGACCAAATCTACAAGCGTATTTGTGAGGCAACAATCTTACAATACAAAAAAGGTGGTTCGTTGGATTCAGATGAATTATTCGTAGATTCGCAGGTTATTGGAGATTAATTAACTAATATGTTACAAACAAAATGAAAGAACTTTACAAAAAATTACTCAATGAAGTAGAAACGGAACACGACTCAAACTCCAAAAGAGTGAGAAATAGTAGAGTTCTTATCATTGATGGACTAAATACCTTCATCCGTAGCTGGACAACTAATCCTACAATGAATGAGGATGGTGACCATACGGGTGGAGTTATTGGTTCATTAAAATCAATAGGGTTTGGTATTCGCCAATTTAACCCTACAAGAGTTATCCTTACTTTTGATGGTAAGGGTGGTTCTAATGGTAGAAAAAAGATTTATGAGGGGTATAAATCTGAAAGAGGTAAGAATCGTTTCAGAGTTAATAGACAATATCCCGAAATGATGACCCAAGAAGATGAACAGGTATCTATGAAACGGCAATTCGTTTGGTTAGTGGATATATTAGATAGTTTGCCTGTTACAACAATGGTGTATGATGGAATCGAAGCAGATGATGTTATTGGACACATCACTACACAACTATTGGGTGAGGATGAAGAGTGTGTAATTGTATCTACTGATAAGGATTTCCTACAATTGGTAAATGATAAGGTCACAGTCTATTCTCCAACTAAAAAGAAAACATATGATAGGAAAGCGGTATTTGAAGAGTATGGCTTATATCCACAAAATCTACTTTTATTCAGAACGCTGGATGGCGATAATTCGGATAATATTCCGGGTGTGAAAGGTTGTGGATTGAAGACTGTACTAAAAAGATTCCCTGAATTAAGTGAAGATAGAAAGATAGAATTTGATGAGTTTTTTGATATTGCGGAAACCAAAATTAAAGAATCTAAATTGTATTCCGATATTGTAGCTAACAAAGATGTTATTTTAAGAAATCAACAATTAATGCAATTAGCCGAACCTATAATTTCCACCAATGAAAAGATGAAAATTTTAGATAGGTTTAGAGAACCAAATAAGAAGTTTGAAAAGATGGAGTTCTTTAAAGTAGGAGCCAAATACAAAATCCTACAAAATTGGAGTGATATTAACGATTGGTTAAAATCAACATTTTCAAACATTATAGTTAAATAAAAATAAATGGCAGAAGCATTAGATACATTATCTAAATACGGTCAATCGTTTCAATCAAAAGTAATATCTGCATTATTAACCGATGCTAAACTTTTGGATTCATTAAGTGATATTATCCATAAGAAGTTTTTCGAATCGGAAGCTAATAAATGGATAGTTGAAACAATAAAAGATTATTTTGATGAGTTTAAGAAAGAACCTACATTGGATGTATTCAAATCAGAAATATCCAAAGTAGATAATCCATCTTTACAAAAAACCATAGTTGAACAACTTAAAGTAGTTTATACGCAAGTTGGACAAGAAGATATGGATTATGTGAAGAAAGAATTCTCATCATTTTGTATCAATCAGAATCTGAAAGAGGTAATTATTCAATCCGTAGATTTACTCAAAGCAGGTAACTATGATAGGATTAAGGATTTGGTAGATAAGGCAATGAAAGTTGGTATTGAAACTGATTTGGGGCATGATTATCTATTGGATTATATGGCTCGTATTGAGGATGAGAAAAGAGATACCATTGCTACTCCGTGGGAGGTTATTACCGAATTAATGAACGGAGGTTTAGGACCGGGTGAGTTGGGGGTTGTAGTGGCACCTTCTGGGGTTGGTAAGACTTGGGTTCTTGCTGCAATCGGAGCGGCTGCAGTTAAAGCAGGTAAGAGTGTTGTTCACTACTCATTAGAGTTATCCGAAAACTATGTGGGAGAGAGATACGATACAATATTTACCAGCATCCCATCTGCGGATTTGGTTGATAATAGAGAATTGGTACATAAGAAAATTAAATCATTAGCAGGTAAGTTATTGATTAAGTATTTCCCACCAAGAGGTATATCATCCAAAAAGATTGAAGCACACATTGAGAAGATGACAGCGGCTGGTAATAAACCCGATTTAATCATTGTAGATTATGCCGATTTACTACTATCACATTCAAATAAGAATGATAGTACATATGGAGAGCAAGGTGGTGTGTATATTGAATTGAGAGGAATGGGTGGTGAATTGGGCATTCCAATTTGGACTGCATCACAAACAAATAGAAGTGGTATTGATTCAGAGGTTATTGAAGCTGATAAGATTGCAGATAGTTACGCTAAAGTAATGAATGCTGATTTTATTATGAGTGTTAGTAGAAAATCAAAGGATAAACTAAACAATACTGCTAGGGTTCACGTTATGAAAAATCGTTTTGGTATGGATGGTATCACATTCCCAACTAAAATGGATACTAACAAAGGAATCATCGAAGTGTATGATGCAAATTCAGCAGATGGTATCATTGCACGGAAAGAAAGTAATAGTGGAGCTGAAGAAGAAAGACAATTATTACACAAAAAATATATGGATACTATGCCGTTAGGTGGGGCAGTAAAGCCGGTATCTGGACTAGGATAAGATATATAAAAATATAAAAATAAAAAGTTAAAAAAACATGCAATTTTTTGTATGAGAAGTTAAGTTTGGTTGTATTTATTAAAACCTAAAGCATACAAAAAGAAGATTACATATGAGCAATTTATTTACAGAAAGAATAGCGTACAAACCATTTGAATATCCAGATTATTACACCGAAGGGTGGTTGAAACAAATGCAGGCATTTTGGTTACATACCGAAATCCCAATGCAGGGTGATGTTAAGGACTGGAACGAAAAATTATCACCATCAGAAAAACATTTAGTAGGAAACATTCTTTTGGGTTTTGCTCAAACTGAATGTGCAGTTTCCGATTATTGGACTGGAATGGTAACTAAATGGTTTCCAAAACACGAAATCAAACAAATGGCAATGGCATTTGGTTCACAAGAAACAATTCATGCTACTGCTTATTCATACTTAAACGAAACTTTGGGTTTAGAAGATTTTGAAGCATTTTTACACGAACCTGCTACAAAAGAGCGTTTTGAATTATTAACACAAACTACCGCAGATTGGACACCAACTGATTTGGATACAAATCCAATTGCTAGAAAAGAGGTTGCTCGTTCACTTGCTATCTTTTCGGCATTTGCAGAGGGTGTGGCACTTTATTCATCATTTGCAGTTCTTTATTCATTCCAAATGAGAAACCTATTAAAAGGAATTGGACAACAAATGAAATGGAGTGTGAGAGATGAATCCCTACATTCAAAGATGGGATGTCAATTATTCAGACATATGTGTACGGAGTTTCCTGAATTATTAGAGGAAGCTAAAAAGGATATCTATGAAGCAGCTAATTTGGTAAAAGAATTAGAACACAAATTCATTGATAAAATGTTTGAAATGGGTGATTTGGAAAATCTTAAAAAAGATGATTTGAAACACTTTATTACAAAACGTACCAATGAGAAACTTGCTGAATTGGGATATAATCCAATAGCAGGTGGAGATGATTATTTTGAATATGATTCGGAATCCGCATCACAATTAGATTGGTTCTACCACTTAACTGGTGGAGTAACCCATACCGACTTCTTTGCTATGAGACCTACTGATTACAGTAAAGCAAATGAGGGTGAAGATTGGTCTGATATATTTTAATTAAAAATTTTATGAAGCATTACGGAGAAGAATTCGGTTGGGAAATCGATGTTGATTATCCCTCTTGGGGAAATACGGAGATATATGTTAAAACTATCTCAAAAGGTTATCTATTAGCTGGTGAAAAACCAAAAGATGCTTATTGGAGAGTTGCAACAAAAGTAGCACAAAGATTGGGTAAACCACAACTTGCTACAAAGTTTTTTGATTATATTTGGAAAGGTTGGTTGTGTTTAGCAACGCCGGTGCTTTCAAACACTGGTACTGATAGAGGTTTACCAATCTCTTGTTTTGGTATTGATGTGGGTGATAGTATCTATGAGATTGGATATAAGAATTTGGAGTTGATGTTATTAGCAAAGCACGGAGGTGGAGTTGGTATTGGTATTAATCAGATTAGACCCGCTGGTTCAAAGATTACTGGTAACGGAACATCAGATGGTGTAGTTCCATTTTGTAAGATTTATGATTCAACTATCCTAGCTACAAATCAGGGTTCAGTTCGTAGAGGCGCAGCTTCGGTGAATATGAACATCGAACACAAAGATTTTGAAGATTGGTTGGAGATTAGAGAACCAAAAGGAGATGTTAATAGACAATCACTAAACATGCACCAATGTGCGGTAGTAGGTGATAAGTTTATGAGAAAGTTGCAAGAGGGAGAACCTGAAGCAAGAAGAAAGTGGGGTAAATTATTACAAAAGAGAAAAGCAACTGGTGAACCATACATTATGTACAAAGGTAATGTAAACAAACAAAATCCAGAAGCATATAAGAAGAACGGATTAAAGGTGTTTATGACTAACATTTGTTCGGAGATTGTTCTACATACGGATGAATCTCACTCATTTGTATGTTGTCTTTCATCACTTAATCTTGCTAAATACGATGAGTGGAAAGATACTGATTTAGTGTACACTTCTACGATGTTTTTAGATGGTGTTTTAGAGGAGTTTATCCAAAGAGCTAAGGGATTGGTTGGATTTGAGAATTCCGTTCGTTCAGCGGTAAAAGGAAGAGCATTAGGATTGGGAGTTTTAGGATGGCATACATACCTACAACAAAAGGGTATTCCGTTTGAAGGTTTGCAAGCACAATTTGAAACTCGTAAGATATTCTCTCAAATTAAAATTGAATCGGAGAGAGCAAGTAGAGATATGGCAGCTGAATTAGGAGAACCATTGTGGTGTAGAGATACGGGTTTCAGAAATACTCACTTACGAGCAGTAGCACCTACGGTATCAAACTCTAAATTGAGTGGTAATGTTAGTAGTGGTATTGAACCTTGGGCAGCTAACGTATTTACGGAACAAACTGCAAAGGGAACATTTATCCGTAAGAATCCTGAATTAGAAAAAGTTCTAAAGAAAATTGGAAAGAATACAAAAGAAACTTGGGATAAAATATTAGAAGATGGTGGTTCGGTACAAGATTTGGCATTTTTAGATGAGTGGTGTTTCTTAGATAGTAAGTTAGTACAATGTAACGAAGTAACTGCGGAGGAGCATCAACATAGATGTAATTCAGTTAAAGATGTATTCCGTACATTTAAAGAGATTAACCAATTGGATTTGGTAAAGCAGGCAGGTGTAAGACAACAATACATTGACCAGGCAGTATCTCTAAACTTAGCATTCCCATCAACGGCTGACCCTAAATGGATTAACCAAGTAACTATGGAAGCTTGGAAGCAAGGAGTAAAAACTCTATATTATATGAGAACCGAATCAGTATTAAGAGGAGATATTGCAGCAAGAGCAACTGACCCAGACTGTGTAAGTTGTGAAGGATAAACAATTAAACAAATAAAATTATGTTAGAAGTTAAGAAATTTTCAGCAAGTTGGTGTGGTCCGTGCAAAACATTAGCACCAACATTTAATGAGGTAAAAAACTCATTTAGTGGTGTATTGTTTAGTGAATATGATATTGATGATAGTTCAGATGTAGCATCTCAATTCGGAATCCGTTCAGTACCAACTGTATTATTAGTTAAAGATGGTAAAGAAGTAAAAAGAATTGTAGGAGCTAATTCTAAATCGGTATATGAAACCGCAATAAATGAAAATTTAGGATAAAAAATTAGGAAAATCCAAATAAAAGTGTTATATTTGTTACATGGGAATATTAAGGGGTCAAACGCACCCATCTGCTAAACTTACGGATGAGCAGGTGTTACAAATTAGAAGACTATGGCAAATGGGTCATAGAAATATTAAAGTGATTGCCCGAAACAATAAAGTATCACCATCAAATGTGTTAAAAATTATCCAACGTAAAACTTGGACTCATCTAAACGAATTTTGGTCTGGTAGTTTATGAAAGTAGAAGGTAAACAATATTGCGATATCTCTAAATTTTCAATTAGAGAGATAAACAAAAACATAGCAAAGGATATCATTGTCAATAACCATTATAGTGGGATATGGACGAAGGTATCCTATGCTTTGGGATTGTTTTATATTTCCGAAGATGAGCATTCATTTTTTAGTGGAGTGAATGAACAACTTGTTGGAGTTGCCTGTTATGGTGACCCGGTTGGTAGAAATGCCGGAGCATCTATTTCCGAATTACTACCAAGAGATGGTGTGTTAGAATTGACACGATTGTTTGTATTTGATGGATATGGTTCTAACATTGAAAGTTGGTTCGTTGGACAAACTTTTGATTGGTTAAGAAAGAATGTACCTCGTATCAAAGCACTTATATCATATTCAGACCCAAACGCCGGACATTTAGGAACTGTATATCAAGCTACCAATTGGATATATCAGGGTAACAAAATCAGATGGAGTGATAGTTGGAGTTTTAAGTGGAGTGAGGAAGATGAGTGGCATCATAGTAGAACATCTTATGTGAAATACGGAACAAATGACCCGAAGATAATTCAGACAATGGTAACATCTCCATTTTGGATTAAAAGAGAACCTCGAAAACACCGATATGTGTATATTCTAACCAAAGATAAGAAAGAAAAGAAAGCATTGGTAAACTCACTTAAACATGAGGTATTCCCATACCCAAAAGTAGAGTTAGATATCATTGATGAGATTCATAAAATGGAACCTGTAAATTTGGAAATATCAAATTAATTTCGTAACTTTGTATTATGGCTAAAAAACTAATAGAAGTACCAAATGCAACTCAATTTGAAAGAACTTATAAAGATGAGGATTGTACTATGGTATGGAAGTATGATACCAACAAATTCCAAAATGGACCTGTATCGGTAGAAATCAAATGGAGTGCTGATTACCTAAAAGAAAACAAATCAGGTAGAAAATCAAAGC